>Ga0315536_1001637_pt1 | contig 11174 bp, 10 predicted proteins | sample SalMarSW160230MG_FD_203093 | JGI IMG/M metagenome (GOLD analysis project Ga0315536, IMG submission 203093) | Salt marsh sediment microbial communities from the Plum Island Ecosystem LTER, Massachusetts, United States - Salt Marsh Sediment SW1602-30 ... | reverse complement strand
CGCGAATTTGATAATTTTCCGTAGTGGTGCCGACGTTGAAGGCCTCATTGTGGATCAGTTCCCGGGAGGCTTCCAGGGCAGCGATGTACGCCCGGGAAATGTCTTCGATGTGAACGATCGGGCGCCATGGTGAACCGTCGCTTTTCAGGTAGACCTGTCCGGTGGTAAAGGCCCAGGCCGTCAGATTGTTCGTAACCAGGTCGAAGCGCATGCGGGGCGACAAGCCGTAGGCCGTGGAGGCCCTGATGAAGATGGGGCTGAAGCCTCCATCCGCCATTTTTCTCAAGGCCGCCTCCACCTTGACTTTCGAAATTCCGTATGGCGTTACTGGATTGAAAGCCGCCTCCTCTGAGAGAAAGTCCGTCCCCGCCGCACCGTAGTTGCTGCACGACGAGGCGAATAGAAACCTTTTGACTCCCACGGCCTTGGCCAGTTCAGCCAGCCTGATGGCGGCCCTCTCATTGATTTCTTTGGTCAGTTCGGGCCGATAGTCTCCGAGGGGATCGTTTGACAAGCCGGCCAGATGAATAATCGCATCGAAGCCCGCAAGATCGTCCTCGTGCAGATCCCGGACATCTGTTGAGATGGTTTTGATGTCCGGCACCTCTCCATCAAACGTGCATCTTTGATAGAGATCGGTGTCCAGACCGATCACCTCGTGATCTTTTTGTTGCAACATGGGTACCAGAACCGTACCGATGTACCCCCGCGATCCAGTGACCAGAATTTTCATCTTCAATCCTTCCAAACCCTCCAGGGAGCGTTGCCGGAATTCCAGTAATTTTCCAGGATGTATTTTTCTCTCAGGGTATCCATGCACTGCCAATAGGATGAGTGTCTGTAGGCCTTCAACTGGCCGTCGCGGGCGAGGTTTTCCAGCGGCTCCTTTTCCCACTGGGTGTCATCGCCCGCAATATAATCGAAGACACCCGGTTCCAAGACAAAAAAGGCGCCGTTGATCCATCCTTCCCGGGTCTGAGGCTTTTCGGAAAACTCGGTGATGCTGTCGCCGTCCAGTTCGAGGTGGCCGTATCTTGCCGGCGGCCGCACGGCCGTCAAGGTGGCCAGTTTGCCGTGCGAACGGTGAAACGCTAAGAGTTTGGTCAGATCGATATCGGCAACGCCATCCCCCCATGTCAGCATAAAAGTTTGGTTGTGGAGGTATGGTGCCAACCTCTTGATCCGACCGCCGGTCTGGGTTTTCATACCGGTGTCGATCAGCTGAACCGTCCAATCGAGATTGTTGCCCTCGTGTCGCACGACTCGGCCGTTTTTCAGATCGACGGTGAGATTGCTGGTCAGAGAGTAGCAATCCACAATGTATTTCTTGATATGCTCACCCTTGTAGCCGAGGGCAATGACGAAATCATTGAAGCCGTAATAAGCGTAGATTTTCATGATGTGCCACAAGATCGGTTTACCGCCGATCTCGACCATCGGTTTAGGTCGGATTTCGGTTTCCTCGGCCAATCTCGTACCAAGACCTCCTGCTAAGATGGCGACGATCATTGCGCAACTCCTCTTTGTCGATGCGATCGATCTGGTAATGGTTGTTCTTTTTCATGAGATGTCATAATTAACTAGGCCGCCGGCAGTGAAAGTGGGAAAACGAGTGCGCAAACAGTCACAGTATCCTTGCGTCGATAGATGACCGCATGGGTTCGTTTCACCCGCGTCGGCTTCATGTTTTTCGGCGCCAAAAATAACGGAATAATCCGACAATGTGGAAAAATATCGATCTTTGGCTTCAAATTCCAAAATGGTCAATTTTTCCCTATGAGCGATTACATCAAAGGCGAAGACGACAAGGAGAGAGAAAATCTTCGGCCCGGAATTCGGTTCCACCTTCGCCCTTTACAAAAATTGATAGCTTTGGTACATTTTCCTGCATCTAAACCGAAATCCTTCGATTCTGAAGAAGGCTCAACACGACGTGATGACTTCCGGCGAAAAAAACGACGGGAACAGGCAGCCGGTGAACCCACAGGCTGCTGCGCCCATCTCCTCTATTGATTCGAGGTCTGTCTCAGTCCGGCCCCTTCCGCGGGTGAGCTTCGCGATTCCGGTGCGCAACGGTGAACGCTTCCTCGGCCGTGCCCTCGATTCGCTCCTGGCCCAGGATTTCGAAGACTTCGAGGTCGTTGTCTGCGACAACGCTTCGACCGACAAAACGTCAGATGTGATCCGGCGCTATACCGAACGTGACCGGCGTGTGCGCTGCATCCTGAACGAGGAAGACATCGGTCAGATCGAAAACTTCAATCGGGTATACGAGCTGTCCCGTGGCGAGTTCTTCCGCTGGGTCGGCGCTGACGATTGGCTGGAGCCCGACTACGCACGCAAGTGCGTGGCGGTTCTCGATACACGCCCGGACGCTGTCGGCGTCACAACCCAGTGGCGCTTCATGAACGACGCGGGTCGCGTCGAGTCCATCGACGTACCCGGACCGCGTGTTGATGCGCCCACCCCTTATCAACGCCTTTGCCTCACTCTGCGGCTGCTGCAAAATCCCCAAGCGTTGCTCTTCGACCCCATCTACAGCCTGATCCGCCGCAACGCACTCCAACGCACCGGTTTGCTCCCGATCAACCCCTGGACAGACCGCCTCTTGGCGGTTGAACTCTGCCTTTTGGGGTCCTTCTGCCATCTGGACGACTGTCTATCGACACGGCGTGCCGTCTTCGAACGGTGGAAAGAACGCCTGCCCCGCTACCACGAAAGCCTCGGCCAACGGGGTCACCGCGCGATGCTCTACGTTGGCTGCGCTAAGATTGTGCACCGTGCGCCTCTTTCAGCAGGGCAAAAGCTCGGCTGCTTCGGCGCGGTCTTTGCCTACTGGCTGCGGGACGATGTCAGAAGGCGCATGCAGCGGATCATGCGATCCCTCAACCGGCTGATAAGAACTTGCTTTTTGGCGTAAAGAGTATAGTGAAAAAGCCTTGTGTGTCAAGGAAAAGATGGATGCAGGATGTTGTGTCTGCAACGCGTGGGCCTGAGACGGAGGTCAGAGCCCGGCAAGTGCGTAGATGCCGACAGGGAGCCAGGAGAATTGAACATGATGAAAGGACGGAAAATCACGGGATTTTGGCTGAAACTCTCCCGCAGCCCCGCTGGTTCAGCCTCGATCAGTGGATAAAGGACACATGAGGAGCCGTGTACGGACCCGTACGCACAGTTCTGTGGGCGGACGGGAACTTCATAGCTCCCTCTCGATTGATCTTTGGCAGGTCACGGTAGGGATGCCGGTTATCCGGCACCCCTACCGTGACCCCTTTTTTCACTTGTGCCGAGCAGGGTCTCCAGGTATCTTCTGCTGCTTTCCTCTACAGTATAAGTACGCGCGGCGGTCTTTAAAAAATATTTTTCAAGAGGTGCATCCAGGGTGGTCAGGATGGCATGAGCCATGGTATCAGGATTGCCCATGGGCACGAGCGGGCCGAAACGGCCGTTTGCGAGGATCTCTCTCGGTCCGCTTGGGCAATCCGTGGAAACGACCGGGGTCCCCAGTGCCAGCGCTTCTGTCAGCACAGTCGGTGAACCCTCCCATATTGAGGAAAGTACGAACAAGGATGCCTGACGAATGAAAGGGTAGGGATTAGCAACAAATCCTGGAAGAGCCATATCATCTTTTACTCCCAATTTGCTTGCCAAGGCCTCAAGCGATGAACGATCCTTCCCTTCACCAAGAATGACAAGGCGAGAAGGGCGGATTGCTTGCACCTTGGCAAATGCCTTGAGGAGAGTGGAAAAATCTTTTTGCTTGGTTAATCGTCCTACACCTAGAATAACCGGTAGCTTATGGGTTCCAAACCAAGGATGAACGAGTGGTTCGTTTGCCAGTGTATGAAGTCTTTGGGTGATTACTGGATTAGGAATTGTATGGATGCGAGAAGATGGCAGGCCCGTGATGTTTGCCATGTCACTGGCTACTCCTTCTGAAACGCCCACAATAGCATTGGCCCGCGGGTAGAGCAGTCGCATGAGAATATACCAGGACCACCGTTGTATAAAAGTTTTGTCGGCCAGAGCACGCGATAGGGTCGTGTGCATACAGACCATGACTGGTGTGGAAACCCCTGCAATAGAACGCGCGATAATGGCTACTTGGTTGGCGCGATTCTTGGCGGCTAGTAGGGCAGTCGGACGCTCTAGCCTCAGGTATCTCACGAGCGCCATGAGGGAGGTCAGAGAGTGGGAGCTACCAAGTTGAATAATCCTTACGTCGGCTGGGACCGACCCAAAATAAATGCTTCGCGTCTTAATCGGCAACAAGTCAACGCGGCAGCCAAGCCCAAGCAGGCCTTCCATGAGATTGACGACCATTCTTTCCACGCCTCCATCTCCCGAAAAGGAGACAAAAACAGCTATTTTTGGGTTTTCAGGCGTCCTGACGCCGGGGATATGGTCTCTCATGATCTCTCAGTGAATGAAGGCAGCCTGTTCTGAGCCACGTGGCAAAGCCGGGGATGGGCTGTGTCCTTCGGGGAAACGAGAGGGCCTTGAATAGGCCATTGGATGGCCAGATCAGGATCAGACCAAAGAATGCCTCTTTCGGTCTCCGGAGAGTAATAGTTGCTGCATTTATAAAGGACGTACGCGGTTTCACTGAGCACGCAGAAGCCATGAGCGAAGACGCCCGGGACGAATAACTGCCGGTGGTTCTTATCCGATAACAGCGCGGAAGCCCATTGGCCGAAAGTGGGGGAACCCCTCCTGATGTCTACTGCCACATCAAATATCTCTCCTCTGATCACCTGGACCAGTTTATCTTGTGCATGAGGATATTGATAATGGAGGCCCCTGAGTGCGCCTTTCCTGGAGAAGGACAAATTGTCCTGTACAAATCGAGAACTTATGCCCAGATCACGATATCGTGCTTCCTGATACGTTTCCATAAAATAGCCACGATTGTCTTCATAGACATGCGGTTCGAGAATCACCACTCCTTCAAGGGATGTTTTTGGTAGCTTCATGGCCGGTTCCCTGCGCTCTCAAGAATCCGGAGGAGGTATTCTCCGTAACCATTCTTTTGCAATGGTCTTGCAAGCGCTTCCAACTTCGCAGCATCTATGTAGCCCATGCGAAAGGCGATCTCTTCCACGCATGAAACCATCAATTCCTGCCGCTCCTCAATGACCTGGATGAACGTGGAGGCCTGCATTAAACTTTCATGAGTGCCTGTATCGAGCCAGGCTATTCCCCGACCCAGTTTCTCCACAGATAATTCTCCCATTTCAAGATACGCGCGATTCACGTCAGTAATTTCCAGTTCTCCCCTTGGTGAAGGCTTCAGGGCTGCGGCGATATCCAGGACCCGGTTGTCATAGAAGTAAAGCCCGGTGACCGCATAGTTTGATTTTGGATGTGCAGGTTTCTCATCAATCGCAAGAATGTTGTCCTCGGAATCAAAAGTGACTACTCCATAACGCTGGGGATCTTTCACCCAGTAACCGAAGATGGTCGCCCCTTTGTCACGCAGCATAGCCTTCTTCAGTTTTTCCGGAAAGCCGTGCCCATAAAATATGTTGTCTCCAAGAATCATGCAGACAGGGTCATTCCCCACGAATTCTTTTCCGATGATAAATGCCTGCGCAAGACCTTCAGGTCTTGGCTGTTCCTGATAGGTGAAGTGGAGACCCCACTGGGATCCATCGAGCAGAAGGTCTTGAAAAAGAGGGAGATCTTGACGCGTCGATATGATCAAGATTTCCCGAAGACCTGCCAGCATGAGAACAGACAGAGGATAGTAAATCATGGGCTTGTTGTACACCGGCAAGAGCTGCTTGCTTACGACTCGGGTAATGGGAAATAGCCGGGTTCCGCTGCCACCTGCCAGGATGATTCCTTTCATGGTTCTCTTGTTCCTCCGACTCCCGAGTTTTTTCACCGCAGAGACGCCAAGAACGCAAAGGACAGATATTTTTCTCTGTGTGGTTTACGTCTCTCTATCCTATGCACCTTCCACCTTCCACAATCCCACTTCCGCATTCCGCCTACCCGTAGTGTTTGGCAACCCAATCACGGTAGGCCCCGGTCCTGACGGACTCCACCCAATCTGCATGATCGAGGTACCATTCTATGGTTTTTCGCAGGCCGCTTTCAATGGATTTTTTCGGGAACCACCCCAATTCCTTCTCGATTTTTGAGGAATCTATAGCATATCGATGGTCATGACCGAGACGGTCTTTTACAAAAGTGATCAGAGAGGAATGGGGATTGCACGGGGATTGGGGGCGCAATTCATCAAGAATAGAACAAATGGATTTTACCATGTCAAGGTTGCTCTTTTCACAGTGCCCCCCGATATTATACGTTTCTCCAATGATGCCTTTGTTGAGTACCATTTCAATGGCTTCGCAATGATCCTCAACGTAAAGCCAGTCCCTGACATTTAAACCATCCCCATAGATGGGAAGGCTTTTTCCTTCAATGGCGTTCAGGATAACGAGCGGAATCAGTTTTTCTGGAAACTGCATCGGTCCGTAGTTATTGGAGCAATTGGTGGTCAGCACCGGGAGCCCATAGGTGTGAAAATAGGCCCGTACAAGATGATCACTGGCTGCCTTGGAGGCAGAATAGGGGCTGTTCGGGGCATACGGGGTCTCTTCACTGAACGGCGGATCGTTGGAACCAAGAGATCCGTATACTTCGTCGGTTGAAACATGCAGGAAGCGAAAGGCCTTTTTTTCTTCCGCGGAGAGGCCGTTCCAGTATCGTTTTGCCTCTTCCAGCAGGTGAAAGCTTCCAAGAACGTTTGTCTGAATAAAAGCAGCGGGGCCATTAATGGAGCGATCCACATGAGATTCAGCGGCAAAGTGAATCACTGCGTGCGGTTGATACCGTTCAAACAGTTCTCGAATGAGTTGCCGGTCAGCGATATCCCCTTGTACAAAAATATGGTTTTGATCCCCTTGGAGGGGATCGAGGTTTTTCAGGTTTCCCGCGTAGGTAAGCAGATCAAGATTGACGATTCTTGCTTTCTCTCTTTTCCGTTCCCTGAGCACGAAATTGCTGCCGATAAACCCGGCTCCACCGGTTACGAAATAGGTTCCCATTTGCCCTCTGTGCTGCTCAAAATCTGCATATCTTATATCATGTTTCTTGCTGGTGGCCAAGATATTCCCTGTTGGATTTCCACGAGAGGCTGAATATCACCAGACAAAAGATGAGGAATGTTTTTCTTTATTTTTTCGAGAGGCCAGTTCCACCATTTAATTTCCAGCAATTTTTCTACAGTGTCATCGTCAAATCGTTTCCTCAAGGTATGTGCAGGGTTTCCGCCAACAATTGTATAAGGCTCAACATCTTTGGTGATGACGCTTTGTGCCGCGATGACTGCACCATTTCCAATTACTGTTGTTCCAGTCCAATGGCACACATGGAGGAGGCCGAAGCACTCCGTTCTATTTCGTAAGACCATGCCTCTTTTCTTGATATTTGGGGTAACAGTGGAACGTAATGTGACGTTGGTCGGATTCACGTCCATGAGCAAAGATCCCGTCATATTTGTTTGTACAACACCTTGGCCCGATCTTCCATCCAACCGATAAAGCCTCTTGGAATACTTATCATCCAAAGAAGTTTCGAATGGACGTCCCTGTACTGCTGGAAAAAACTCACACCACAATGGAGCGAATAGCGTACGAATTTTGCGTTGTACCTGAATCTCAAATGCCTCCTGGTAAGGGACGAATAGGTATTAATTTCCTCAAGAAAGTAAAATCGGAATCCCCTCGGGTTCCGCATGCGCAGGGAGAAGACATTGGCGGAGAGTCCGTCAGGTTGGTATTCGATGATCTGTATGGGTTCGTTGATATATCTGAATTTATAGTGCATGGCAATTCGTTTCCATATGATATCATCTCTCATGAAATGTTCCCCTTTAAAATGGGGATAGGGAAAGTGTCGCAGGATTTCCGTTCGAATGGCATTCTTTTTGTCTCCCATGACGTTATATTTTTTTGTAATTTCAAGGTAATTGGAATCCATGACATCAGATGGGTATTTGTCACGGGAGACCTTTCCACGGGAGTCGACACAAAGTCCTTCTACTCCCGCAAATGCGTGTTTTTGTTCATCGGGGATGGTGTCCCAGTGGTATTTGAGACGTTCCAGCGCCTTTGGATGAAGCATATCATCAGAATCAAGAAGCACGAAGAAAAAACCTTCTGCATGTTTGATTGCGTTATTGTGGGCCACGTGTTTACCCTGGTTTTGCTGCCAATAATACTGGATGGGGAACCAGGCCTTTTCCTGCCATTCGTGCACCAGTTTCCGTGTGTCATCCCGGGAACCGTCGTCTACAATCACTACTTCCAGGTCCCTGAATGTCTGGTCATGTATGCTTTGCAGTGCGCGGCCGATGGTATGGGCACGGTTGTAAGCGGGTATAAAAACCGTGAACGTGAATTGGTATTTGTTGGTGTCCAAATTACTTCCCATTTTTGTCACAAAGATGTGTTGTTATTTTTTTGAACTGGTATCGCTCCTCATACAGCGCTTTCGATTTCCATGAGAATTTTTTCAAGCGATTTCAGTCTATCCATGCCGGATTTCATCTGTGCACGAAATGCAATGGCCTCCTTCAATTGACTACAGGCCAGAAACAGCGCACTCACATATGTCATGTCAAGCTGAAGGGTACGTAAGAGGAGCCGATACAGAATCCCTGGGATATGTGACGTGACAATCGCCTTTCCGGAAAGGTAGAGCCAGAGGTAGAAAAGCCTGTTCCTCAGGCGAATTATTCGGACACGGCGGGCATCAAAATATTGCCTGATTACTCCTACGTGATCGTGAATGACTTGACTTCGCGGCTCAAAAAGCGTTCGCCAACCTTTTATCCAGGCACGGGTGCAAAGATCAACATCTTCATAATAAAATGGTTTATATAGGGGAAGAAATCCGCCGAGCTGATGGAACATGGTCTTCCGCAGAGCCACTGACCCTCCGGACGCAAAGAGGCTTTTCAAGGTTTGACCCTTTTTCACTCGATTTTTTGCTTCTTCCAGGTTCCAGGAGGGGAATTTTATGCTTCCACGTTTTATGATGCCACGATTCCAGGAGACCGTCTGCGGGGTGCCTTGAGGGTCGCAGACGAGTGGAGAAACTGAAAATGTGGTGGGGTCCTGGAAGTGTGCTACGAGTGGCACGATGAAATCGGGTTCCGGGCGCACATCGGAATTGAGAAAAATGAGGTGTTCATAAAGGGTATGCCGTACGCCGGTGTGAATGGTATCGGCAAAACCTTTGTTGATATGGTGCCTGACCAGCTTGACCACTGGAAAAAGGGTTGCAATGAGATTGACACTCTTATCCCGGGAGGCATCGTCTACCACGATGACCTCACATGATCCAGCATAGGTCTTTGACGCTTCCAGGACACAGGGAAGATTTTTTTTCAAGAGGGCTTCACCATTATAGTTGGGAATAATGATGCTCACACCGCTACCGGGCATGTTAATCTCCAGATCCCGCCAGTTGATGGGAATCGTTCTGATGCCATCGAGTTGGTCTAAAACCCTGCCCCATTAGGTACATCTTCCTCACGGAACGAGGTTCAGGCAGTTTTTCGCCGAGGAAGAAGGTGATACCGATGATAAATCCAAATGGATAGAGTGTAAACCGGGAATAAAAGCCGAATACCAGGCTTGAGAAGATGAGCCAGGTCACATAAATTACCGTCATACAATTGATGAATATCCTGCGTTTAGGATCGACGGTACGGGACGATAATTTCATCAAAAGGAACAATAAGAATACTTGTCCAGCCACGATAAGTAGAAGTCCGATGATACCGCTCGTAAAAAGAATCTGCAGGAGATGATTATGGGGAAATGAAAAAAAGTTGTATTGTGGAATTGAATAAACATGGAAAGACTCCGGAAAGCTTCCAATCCCATTTCCTATAAGCCATGCACCGATGGAGTTGTGTTCAAGCATTTTCCATGTGTCGGTCCAAAACTGAACTCGTTCCTCAGTCGGCAGATTGATGATCAAGCCTTCTATTCCCTCGATAACGTTTGCATAATTTGTGACATAGAGGAGGATGCAACCGCCTATAAGGGCGGCCAGCGCAATCCACTTGCGTCGACTCCTTATGAGGAAAAAGATGGCGAACACCGTACCGACGCTCAGGGCAAGGATCGCGGGCCTGGATGAAGTTCTGAGCAGAAGATCGAGATCCATAAATGCCAATGGAACAATCAGGAAATTGCAAGGCCTTGGGGTGACGAAGTAATAATAGAAAAAGAGAGGGAGGGTCAACGAGGCAAGGTTGGCAAGGTAATGGGGATTGGAATAGGTTCCATAAGGCATGTGCAAGAAAGTGCGAGCGACAAATTGCAAAATAACGAGAATTGCCAAGAGGGCGCCAATCAAAAAAAAGACTCGTTTATCAAGATTTCCGAGGCAAAGACAGTGGATCGCAAAAACGATAATAAGCATTTTGATGACGCGATACACGCGGTGTGTATCCGTATGGGCACCGGAAAAAAGGGCGCTCAGCAGCAGGAGAATGGCAGCTAAGCAAAGTAATATTAAAAAGTTCCGGGGAATGGCGCCAACATGATAATCTCCGTAGAAAATATGGACAAAGAGCAGTAGGCCGGTAAGCCGGATGGACCACTCCAGAAGACCGCGATTCGGAAGAAAGAAAAAGAAGAGGACACCGGATAGAGAGAAAATTAGCCACAACCGGTTAAGGAGTATATCTCTCAGCGTACGTTGGTGCATGGAAATCATTCCTCATTACCCCATGTCCAATAACATTAACTTGTCCAGTCAAGCGGGTTTTCAGCAGGGGTAGGTGTTTCACTCTGATTTTCGATGAAGATGCGGTGCCAGATGGCGAATTGCATCAGGCACCAGATCGCCCTGGTTCCATGTCCCCCACGACGTTGAAAATGAAACAGGTGTTTCAAGCCGTCAGGGTCAAACCAGGTTTTCACTGCGTTGTTTCGGAGAAGTTTTTCCTGGAAATCATCCAGAAACCCTTTTGAAAGGTAATCTCCCACCGGTACGTGAAAACCGGTCTTCTTTCTCCATAAATGATTTTTTGGGACCTGCTTTTCGGCCCAGCGTCTGAGAAAGAGTTTTCCGAAATGTGATTCCCATTTCAAGTGGTCCGGCAGTGAGAGACCGAAATCAACAACACGATGATCAAGAAACGGAAC
>Ga0315536_1001636_pt1 | contig 11177 bp, 8 predicted proteins | sample SalMarSW160230MG_FD_203093 | JGI IMG/M metagenome (GOLD analysis project Ga0315536, IMG submission 203093) | Salt marsh sediment microbial communities from the Plum Island Ecosystem LTER, Massachusetts, United States - Salt Marsh Sediment SW1602-30 ... | reverse complement strand
TTTTCAAACCCACGAACACCTGGCCGGTGACCTTTTATTTATGAGGGATCTGGATATTGATATGGTTGGAATGGGTCCGTACATTGAACATGTGGATACTCCCTTATTTCAATTTAGAGATTTGCTGCTTCCGGTAAAAAAACGTCTTGACCTTAGTCTGAAAATGATAGCCATACTGCGTATTCTAATGAAAGATATAAACATAGCAGCTACTACGGCATTACAGGCTATCGACAAAATTGGCCGCGAGAAGGCGATAAAAGCCGGAGCCAATGTAATGATGCCTAATATTACACCAGGAGATTTCCGGGATGAATACGCTCTATACCATAATAAACCCTGTACTCATGAAAATGCCGATGATAGCACAAGTTGTCTTGAGGCGTGTGTACATATTACCGGACATGAAATTGGCTATGATAAATGGGGAGACAGCAAACATTATTTGAATAGGGCTAAATACTCAAAGCAGTAAAATTATTGCACGTTTCGAATACTTTAATCAGACTTTTCTAAGTCTACCTTCAAACTTGGAATGAAATCTTTCTGATCATACTAATACTTCGGACAGGATTTAATTAACCTGACTGAGATCTATGTGTTATTTACATCACATAGCTAGATGTTTAAATGCATCATATACCAGAAGGGCCGGCCAGACAATAGCTTTTAGGAATCCAAGAACACCCATCCAGAAACTGGTAGCCATTGAAATAAAATAAATTGCAGCACCAATAAGGCCGAGTCCATAAACCGCACCTGCAGGTCCACTACTTTGAATTTCTTTTTTCATGATATTATCCCTCTTAAATTGTTAATTATGAATTATGAATAACTAAAGTTTCGTTTCTAATTAGGTTAAAAATTCGTCCTTTATTTTCCCAGTCACAATAATCAGAGTTACTCCAACATCATTCTCAGTTTTCGGGAGCAAATTACAATTTCTTTTAAAAAAACCGAATAATTAGTTGAAGAAATATCATATCCAATATATTTTAATTGACCATTTGATTATTGTTTAAAGTATATTACCCTGTTAACTTTTACTCCAGGGAGGCACTTTTCTATTTTTAATCATATTAATTGCAATTATTATAAAATAAGTATAAATAATTCCAAGGAAGATACGCTGCCATAGACCTTTGTATATAGTAAGAATATGATTTTCATTATTTGAATACCGGAAAGAAAATAATACAATGAAAGAGATCCCTGAAAATAATACCATCCATGAAATAATACGGAACCAGCGTCTTTCTGAATTTAAAATAATTCTTTGCATCAAAACAGGGAATAATAGAATGGCAACAATTCCAATACCTCCGAAAAAATCATGGATATAAGCCGATACTGTTAATGCGTCACCCACATGATCGGCTTTAAAAGCACCAGAGCCTATGCCTTCACCAATGCCATAAATGATAATTGCCCAGGAGGCAAGGGTAATGCTTTTACCTTTTTCTTTGAACGCGAGTTTAAAACCCAGACCAAAAAGAATAAATAAAATACCCAGAATTATCCACCATATTGAAATTAAGTTAGAAACAGGGCTATTAGAAGCCCCGAGTGCGCTTATTGTATTCTTAAGTTGGTTATACCCGGGATAATAATTTCCAAGAATCAGTAAAATCGTAAAATCGCCAATGCAGGCGGCAATACATGCTATGGCTGCAAGTAAAATCTTCTTATCGTTCTTCATCTTTATTTTAGCGTAAAATCTCAGGAGATATGATGTTGAGGTTTCATAACATTCTTTAGAACATGTGGTACCTGAAACAAATCGAAATCGTGCTGATAGATCAGGAATTTATTATGCCATTGAGGTAAGAATTTTTCTTTATAGGTTCTCAATCCTTTGTAATGAGAAAACGATTTAAATTTCTCGTACATGAATCTCATCGATTGTTCAGGAAAATTATGAGGGTCATTTATACCACTCATTGGGGCAAACCCAATATTTACAAAAAGATAGGCCTGCGATTTGAAATAGTTAAACATTTCAACGAGAAGAAAATCTATTACACCGCCGGGTGCATCTTTGGTTGTGCGTAACATATCGTAGGTAGCTTCGGCATGAGTATAATCAGGAATAATATTCAGGAAAGCAATTACTTTTTCTTCCTGATTTTCAACAGTCATAATAGTTTGTTGTTTTAATTCCTCCCAAATGAACATGCCTTGCGAAAAAATGAGTTCGGTCCGATCTGTATATTCCAACCATTCATCGCTTACCAGTTTCATTTTTTGTAAAAGTCCGTCTTTAATAGGCGGTTCGTAAATTGACGATTTGTATCCCATTCCCTTAACCTTATTTATTGCATTGCGTATCGATTTTCTTTGGTTGCCTTCCAGGGTAAATGTATTTAAATCGATAATTCCTTCCTGACCGAGAAATAAGCTTTTTTTACCCAGTTTATGATACAAATCCAGACTTTCTTCCGGTACGCGATAAAAAATACTTTTCAGGCTATTTTCAGAACAATATTCATCAAAAAAGCTGATACACTTCTTCATTTCTCCGGGGCTTTTTGCTACCGGATCTTCAAGTGCGACAGCAAAATTCCCTGAGACCTGATAGGATATAAATGCCTTATTCTCCATCCTAAAAACAAGTTTATCAGTATATGTTTTAAAGTAATCCAATGCCGACTTGCCATACTTCCGGACCAATTCACCTGCCACTTTAAAATCATCGTCGGAAGCAGTGTCCCTGAATACAAAAGGCCTTGTAAGTGTAAATATAAAAAACCCCATGGTCAGGAATCCGCATATTTTAACGGAAGCCAGGAAATGTATTGTAAAACTGTCGGCAGGAACAAGTTCAGTATTTCCTAATAAAAAATAGTACTGTAAAGTATACCTGATGGAATCGATAAGACTAAAATCGATGTTGAAGTGCTTTTTATCTATGAAATAAAATCCAATAGTTCCGTAAATAAGTACAGCAACAATACTTAATATAGAGGTTTGTAGGCCAATGTTGCGAATTCTCGGACTGCTTTTAACGTAGTACTGCTTTCTGGTAATAAGCAAAATTACAACCACTATCAGATTCAGAATAGCTTCCTCATAATCGATTGCTTTTGTCAGATGTCCGATTGAAGAAAGTATGCTCAAAACTAATGCGAGTAACCATGCTGAACGCAGCCCTTTCATCATAAAGGCAGAAGTCACCACCATGACAATTCCGGCAAAAAGCACAAAATAATTCGATGCATTGATGGTATTGATGGGTAAATAATCCAGAAGCCAATTTAATCTAATAGTAATGGCTGGTGTTAAAACAGAAATAATGTTTGTAAGACCTAGCGCTAGTATCAGAATACCCGGTATCAAGCGTAACAGCAATTTATTAATTTTCATCAGGAATGCACCGATACCAGAAAAGAATGGAATCCAGAATTCAAACAAACGATATAAAAGGGTAATAGCAATAGCTTCACCATTTCCAAAACCTAGCCTGACAAGGATGATACTCATAGATACTTCTATGGCTCCCAAACCACGCAGAAATGGCGAAATAACTAAAAATATGACTGAGACGATATATGTAATCACAGCTATAAATAACGAGGGACTCAATCCCAGGGCTAAAATAGCAATGTAAACATGGGCTATCCCCACAAATTCAATAAGCATAGAATAGAAAACTGTTAACAGAAGTTTTTTCCTGTGTATTTTTTTGTCCAGTAATTCATTGATTATTAATTCGGACATCGGGATCAACCTGACTAGCCAGTTGTAAAGAATTCCTTTTTTCTGAATCGACCTGAACAAGAAAAAAAACAATGCAGTTAGCAATAACAGAGTTAACAGAGCTATATATTCGCTACTCCCGATGCTTTTTTCAAAAAGTGCATAAACAAAAGCCGGAATAGCTACAATTATTAATGAGATTATACCAATGAAGCCATATATTGCAGATGCGAAATGAATTTGGGTTTCTTTTATGCCCTTCTTTTTTATAGCCTCCGTGAAAAATGCCAGAGAAGATATACCCCCTGCAGGCAGAAAAACACTTATAAAGTTTCTTTTCAGAAATAGCAATATTGCAGTACCAATCGAAATTCTGGTATTTACTGATGAAAAGGAGGCCACATACATTAAACCTTGAAGGCTTATATAAATAACAGACATTCCAAGACCTGCTAAAATCCAATACCAGTGGGCACCGGTCAGGGATGTAATAACTTCAGATAATTCAGTTTTTTGATGTTTCAAAAACCAAATCCCAATACCTGTAAACAGAACTGTAAGAATAAACTGCGAAATGATTTTTCTGTTTTCTTTCGAAAAGGCTACAATTTTCGGTCTGAGAATAAAAGATAATAATCTTGCCATTCTAACGTATGGGCTTTATATAATAAATATTTTTCGGATTTCCTCCCTTCCGTGTCCCTAATCAAAGACTTTTGAGAGGGAAAAACCGTTATCTGAAATTTTTACTTTTCTAAACAAAGTTTAGGGAAAATTAATAAAACTTTGTGGAATATGACATTCCTGAAACTTAGTATTGAAAAACTACAATTTATTTATTGATAATCGAAACTAAAAAAGTGTTGAATTCTTATTAAATTGGTTTTTAAATCAATTCGCAGACATTATGCCGATAACGGAGTGGATCGCTATTCTTGGTATAATTTTCCTTTCTGGTATTGTGAAGGGCACAACAGGTTTTGGATTTGCGTTGTTCTCATTGCCCTTATTGGTGCATTTTATATCAATAAAGACGCTGATCCCTATTATTACACTTTTTAATCTGTTCTCATCGTTTCAGATTGTTATACAATCGCGCAAGCTTAAAATCAACCGGTCCATACTTCTTCTCTCGGCTGCAGGTATATTTGGAGTTATATGCGGCAGTTTGGTTTTAAAATTTTTACCTGATAAATGGCTTAAACTGGTAGTAGCTATAATACTGGTTATTATGTCTATAATGTTTCTTTCAGGATATCGGTTCAGAGTACGAAAAATTAGGAGAGGAAATATAGTAGCCGGGTTTATTAGTGGATTTTTAGGTGGAAGCACTTCTGTAAGCGGCCCTCCACTCGCATTGTTTCTTACTTCATTAAAACTCGAAACGGAGAAATTCCGGTTTACATTTGCCTGGTTTAGCATAATTACCGCTATTGTGGCAATGTTCGATTATCTTAAGATCGGAGTAGTTTATGCCCTGACTTTTAAAATATTTATTATTTCTCTTCCTGTTGTTATTGTAAGCATAGAATTAGGAAAATTTATCAGTTTAAGAATTTCGCAACGCTTGTTTTATCTTGGTTCAGTGGTAATTACTCTTTTAGCAGGTTTGCTTATGTTTTATACCTGTCTGGGTGAGTGTTTGAAATAAAAAAGCCACCATAAGGGTAGCCTTTTCATTTTATGTGACCCCGACAGGACTCAAACCTGTAACCTTCTGATCCGTAGTCAGATGCTCTATTCAATTAAGCTACGGGGCCAAAATCGGAGTGCAAATATAGAAATATTTAAGTTATTTATTTTCCTGACCGGTGCTTTTCCGTTATGCGAACCAATGTCATTCAAAGAGACCCTTATCTCTTATCAGCATAAGAATGGCTGAGTGTGGCACTATTATGTATTTGGATTTTTTAAACTCGATCTCATACCCGCTTTTCTGCATATAAATGGCTACATCGCCTTCCTTGGGTTGAAGTGGTACATATTTAACTTCGTCGCTTTTATCTTTCCAGGGTTCATCAACTTCATTGATAGCTGGAATCGGGTACCCAGGGCCTACTTTCATGACATAGCCGACATGAATTTTTTCTTTTTCCTGTATTCCGGGTGGAAGATACAATCCTGATTTGGTTTTGTCGAGTGGTGATTTGGGTTGTATCAGTACCCGGTCGCCGATCATAATAAATTTATCCAGATCCTGTTCATTGAGTTCAAGAGTCATAGCTAACTTTAATTGTTATTCAAAGATATGAATTGAAGTTGACCTGAGACAAAATTATTTATCTTTCTTACCGAAGACTGAAAAATGAACATAACGTTTCGGATTTTCCTGAAGATCTTTCAACAATTGGCTAAGATGATAGGCGGTTGAATCGAGATTGATATAAAGCGAGGTATCGTTGACTAACATGCCCATAGAGCCTTCTCCTTCATCAATTTTAGAGAGTGTATTATATAAAGAAGCCAGGGTACTGTCAAGTTTCAACAACGTATATTCCAGATCGGCGCTATCCAGTGCTGCTGTAATACCTGACAAATTTTCAAGGGTTGAGCTTATATTCTCATTGTTATCGCGCAGGGTACCAGTAACCGATTCAAGATTATCAAAGCTTTTGCCAAGATTACCATTAGCAGCGAGAGATTTGTTAAGTGAAGATAATGTTGCTTCCAGATTGCCAATACTTTTCCGGAGCTTATCCTGTTCTATTGGCGTAAATACCCTATTCACCGATAATAAAATAGTATCGAGCGATCCGATGGCTCGCTGTAATTGAGGAACGAGACCTGAAATAATGCCCATTAAACCAACATCTACTGCTGAAGCCAGTGTATCGCCGGAGTGGTGGAATTGCGTATTATTACTGAAAATAATTTCCAGGTCGCTTGTAGAAGCCAGGGGATTGACTTGTTTTATTTTTACCACGGAGTTTAAAGGAATATTGATACGTTCTTCCAATATGATTTTTACCCTGAATTTTCCAGATCCTTCATTATCGAAGTATAATGATGTGATATTACCCACTTTGTATCCCTGGTACATAACATTCCCTGATTCGATTAAGCCATCGACACGATCGAAGATAATATAGTACTCGTCGGTTGGCTTGAGAATGTTGGTGCCCTTAAGGAAATTAAATCCCCAGACTGTTATTGCCAGCACGATTATAGCTACAATCCCTATTTTTACTTCTTTCGATAATTGCATTCCTGAATTATTTTTATAATGATTCGTTATTATTCTGAGACTCTTCTATTAAGATTTACCATACAATTCATTCAGAGCTTCCTGAATAGGTACAATCTGACCATTCTTGACCGCTATGATAAATGCATCGGGATAGCGGTTTTTAACCCACTTGCTGTACTCAACAATGTCGTCGTACTTGACTTTATAACCCACGGCATATTTGTAGAGTTGATTCGTTTTAAATACCTCTATTTCTGTAAAATCTTTAAACTGTCCCGAATTTAGCGAAATAGGTGCCGAAGATACTACTATCTGAACTTTAAAATAAACAGAAGACTTAATAGTATCCGCAGTACTCTGTTCTGTAAGGAAGTTAGCATTGTATAACGAATCGGAACTGATATCAGAGTCAGTTTCAACATGCTGAACAATATAACCCGATTTACTCTCAATGTTTTTCTTATAATCTTTAAATGCTCTGTAAATTGCAGAGGCAATATAGTCTTGTCCCTCTTCTGAATTCAGATATATCTCTTCAGTAGCATTGGTAATAAAACCTGTTTCAACAAGTACACCCGGCATCGATGTCTGTGCCAGTACTAAAAGTCCCTGGCGTTTGACACCCCGGTCTTTACGTCTTGCCCGGTCACGAAACTGATCCTGTACCAATCCTGCAAAACTGATACTCTGATTATCGTATACATTCTGCATGAGCGAGAAAATAATATAGGATTCAAGAGAATTGGGATCGAAATTCTCATAACGGGTGGAATAGTCCTCCTCCAGCAGGATAACAGAATTTTCCCGTTTCGCCACTTCGAAATTCTCATCTGATCGGTGCAGACCTAGTACAAGTGTTTCCGTACCTGTGGTTTTTGGGTCAGTCATGCCATTGGCATGAATGGATATAAACAAATCGGCATTATTTTCATTGGCTATCTCTGCTCTTCTGTATAAGGGGATAAACTCATCGGTTTTCCGGGTATATATAACTTTAATATCAGGGAAATTTTCTTCAATGTATCTACCCAGTTTTAATCCGATAGCCAGAACAATATCTTTTTCGTAAGAAATACTTCCCTTTGCGCCCGGATCCTTTCCTCCATGGCCCGGATCTATAATGATGGTACGGATTTTATAATCAGAATCATTATTTTCATTTTGTGCTGATATACTAATTTGCAAAAAAAAGAGTATTATTATCCAGAGCATTTGGTGAAAAAAGCTGTTCATATGATTCAGTAATTTCTGCATCAGAAAATATTAATTTTATTAGCTTTACAGCCTTCAGTGACAATTATTCACATAACAAAAATAGTATTAAAATTGTTATCCGTGTCAGTTCGAAGTGTCCTGTTTCTAACAATTATATTAATTGCAACGGGCAATATTAATAGTATGGATAGCAAATTATTACAGGAGCTTCAGGATTCGGTCGATTATAATAATTCCGTTGAAACAAACAGGATTATTAGCGATTCCACCTATACTGATACTCTATTTACGGATGGCTTTTCCGATTCTCTTCGCATTAATGATACAATTGTTTTTGATACATTATCTACCGATTCGATTGTTGTTAGTAAATCAACTTCGGGTGCGTTAAAGGACAAAGTTATCTATTCATCAAAAGATTCCATGCGTGTGGAAATTAATATCCAAAAGCTTTACCTATATGGTGATGCACAGGTAAATTATCAGGATATTGAACTCAAAGCCTACTATATCGAGCTCGATCTGGCCAATGAAGAAGTTTTTGCGAAAGGATTGACCGATTCACTTGGAAATGTAATAGGTGAACCCGACTTTACTAAAGGAAGTCAGAATTTCCAGTCCGACTCGATGCGCTATAATTTCAAAACGGAAAGCGGAATTATTTATCACATCGTTACACAGGAAGGTGAGGGCTATTTACATAGCGAACTAACCAAGAGACATTCTAATGGACATATTCACCTGGAGAATGGCAAATATACTACCTGCGATGCAGAGCATCCCCATTTTTATCTGGCACTAACCAAAGGGATTGTGATCCCCGAAGACAAAATAATTACAGGACCTGCGTACCTGGTAGTGGCTGATGTACCTATACCTTTTTTTGGGATACCTTTCGGATTTTTCCCGAATACAAACGAACGGGCATCGGGAATACTTTTTCCAACCTATGGCGAAGAGCGAGGTCGGGGATTTTTCCTCAGAGATTTTGGATGGTACCAGGTATTAGGCGATTATGCCGATCTCCGTATTCAAGGCGATGCCTATACAAAAGGTTCATGGGCAGTTAGAAATATGCTGTCGTATAAATGGAGGTATCATTTTAGTGGCAGTTTTGCTTTTAATTATGCACTTACCAACGATAATGAAATTGAAAATTACGAGGCCAAAAAGGATTATGCGTTGCGCTGGAGCCATCGTCAGGATCCAAAAGCCAATCCTACGCAAAATTTTTCAGCCAGTGTAAATTTTACATCCAGGGAATATGATCAAAATTATTCTTATAGTTCAAGTCAGCGCTTGCAATCAAATACCAGTTCAAGCATAAGCTATGCAAAGCAATGGCCAGGTACACCATTTAATCTGGCTATTAGTTCTACAGCGAATCAAAACAGATTAACTGAAGAAGTAGATATAAATCTTCCTACTGGTTCATTCAATATGAGTAATATTTATCCCTTACGGAGTAAAACCGGTACCGGGAAGTGGTATGAAAATATTGGACTTTCCTACTCATCGAGTTTTAAGAATGAACTCAATACATATAACGAGGTGCTGTTTATGAATGAAACCTGGGATAGTCTGAGAAACGGCTTTATGCATACCATTCCGCTTTCAGTTAATTTTAAAATAGGGAAACTTGTAACAATTACTCCTTCAGTGAACTATAAGGGAGTTTTGTATACCAAGCACATTGAAATTGATAACTATGTTGAATACGATTCCATTTCCGGAGAATATATTGAAAACATAACAGAGTACAAAGGATTAAAATATGAACAGGCAATAAATCCCAGTATCGGGATTTCTTTTACACCGAAACTTTATGGGATGTTTATCTCAAGCAGGGAAGATTCATATGTTGAGGCGATAAGGCATGTACTGTCGCCATCGGCAAGTTTTTCCTTTACACCTGATATGAATGAATTCAACCATGTTAAGTATTACGATACACTATATAAGTTCGTTGATGGTGACACGGTGGTTTATGATATTTATAACTGGTATCAAGATGAAATTTATGCTCCTCCCTCCATTAATGGCAGGGGCGGGTCCCTAAGGCTCAGTTTAAATAATAACCTGGAAATGAAGGTTCGTCCAAGAAATGATACAACCGGCGAATCGAAGAAAGTGGTATTATTAGACAATCTGAATTTTTCCACTTCCTGGAATCCATTCAGGGATTCAGTTCGTTGGGACGATGTTTCAATGGTCACCGGAACCAAATTATTTAATAATATGCTCGATGTCAGACTTAATGGACGTTTTAGTCCTTATGTTCTTGATTCGGTAGGAGGTAATAGGGTTGATAAGATCAATGAATTTTATATCCATCGGTACAAAGGAAAATTACTCCGTTTTGTATCACTCTCTGTTAATACTAGCTTCGGTCTGCGATCGGGACAGTGGAAAGATAAGGATTCGGAAGAATCTGAAGGCGAATTGCAGGATGAGGATATAATTTATGAAGATTACTACCTGGAGGATGATATAGAGTATATTCCTGGACGTCAGACAGGAACTTATGTGGATTTCGATATTCCCTGGTCGCTGAATGTAAGGCATTCGTATTCAATTACCAGGAAATTTTCAGGCAAACCCGATATTTCCAATACAATTAATCTTTCTGGCGATATAAGTCTTACTTCGAAATGGAAAATAGGAGGGCAGATGAACTATGATCTGGAATTAAAGAAAATATCATACACTACGCTGAGTATTTATCGTGATCTGCATTGTTGGGAAATGCGCTTTACAGTGGTACCTTTTGGACAATATACAAGCTACTCATTTACAATACAGGCCAAAGGCAGTTTACTTGGTGATTTGAAATATGATAAAAAACCCAATTGGAGGGATAAATGGTAAATTCAACTCCGACATGAAAAAAATAATTAAAACCTTACATGCACCTGCGGCCATTGGTCCTTACAGCCAGGCAATTGAGAATAACCGGATGCTGTTTATAAGTGGTCAGATACCTCTCGATCCGGAGAGTGGAGAAATAGTGGGAGGAACAGTAAAGGAACAGACAAAACAGGTTTTAATAAATCTGGAAAATATTTTGAAAGCGGCCGGC
>Ga0315536_1001635_pt1 | contig 11181 bp, 11 predicted proteins | sample SalMarSW160230MG_FD_203093 | JGI IMG/M metagenome (GOLD analysis project Ga0315536, IMG submission 203093) | Salt marsh sediment microbial communities from the Plum Island Ecosystem LTER, Massachusetts, United States - Salt Marsh Sediment SW1602-30 ... | reverse complement strand
GGTCTCCGGGGGGTCGGGGAGGGGGCGTTCAGAGCGCGGCGACGACCGCGTTCCCCATGGCGGAGGTGGCGACGCCGGGGCCGCCGGCGGCGATGTCGGCGGTGCGAAGCCCGGCGTCGAGGACCCGATCGACCGCGGCCTCCACCGCGGTGGCGTCCGCTTCGAGACCGAGGGAGTGCCGCAGCGCCATGGCGCCGGCCAGGATGGTGGCGAGGGGGTTGGCGATGCCCCGACCCGCGATCGTGGGGGCCGAGCCGTGGATCGGCTCGTAGAGGCCGGGCCCGTCGCTGCCGAGGGAGGCGGAGGGCAGCAGCCCCAGCGAGCCGGGCAGCATCGACCCTTCGTCGGTGAGGATGTCGCCGAAGAGGTTGCCGGTCACCACCACGTCGAAGTCGCGGGGCCGCGAGATGAGGTGCATCGCCATGGCGTCGACCAGCACCACCTCGTACTCCAAATCCGGGTACTCCTCGGCCACGACCTGGGCGGCCACCCGGCGCCACAGCCGCGACACCTCGAGCACGTTCGCCTTGTCGACCGAGGTGAGGTGGCCGCGGCGGCGGCGGGCGGCGTCGGCCGCGAGCCGCACGATGCGCTCGATCTCCTCCCGGCGGTACTCCATGACGCTCTCGGCCCGGTCGCCGTCCGGGTCGAGGGTCTGGCGCCCGAAGTAGATGCCACCGGTCAGCTCCCGGAAGAACAGGATGTCGACCCCCTCGACGAGCGAGGGACGGAGCGGCGAGGCGTCGATGAGCTGGCGATGAGCCCGGATCGGCCGCAGGTTGGCGAACAGGCCCAGCTCCTTGCGCAATGCCAGCAGCCCGGCCTCCGGGCGGGTCTTGGCGTCGGGATCGTCCCACTTGGGCCCCCCGACCGCGCCGAGAAGGATGGCGTCGGCCTCGCGACACGCCGCCAGGGTGGAGGCGGGGAGCGGATCTCCGTAGTCGTCGATGGCGTTGCCACCCACCGGATACTCGTGGAAGGCGAAGTCGTGGCCGCCCCGCCGGGCGACCGCGTCCAGCACCTTGCGGGCCTCGGCGACGATCTCGGGTCCGATCCCGTCGCCGGGCAGGAGCACGATCGACGCTTCCATCAGTCTTGCCTCCCGTCGGCCACCGTCAGGCGACCGTCGGCGTCGGCGCCGGCGCGGCGCACCAGCACCTTGTTGAGCGCCGCCACGATGGCCTGGGCCGAGCCCTCCACCACGTCGGTGGAGACGCCACGCCCGGAGAAGGTCGACGAGCCGACCTGGACGATCACGTTGACCTCCGCCATGGCGTCGGCTCCCGAGGTGAGCGGGCTCACCCGGTAGTCGAGGAGTGTCGCCTCGATCCCGAATGCCTCCTGGATGGCGACGAAGGCGGCGTTCACCATGCCGTCGCCTTCGGCCTCGCTGTGCCGTTCCTCTCCGGCCTGACGCAGCGTGACCGCCGCCACCGGCACCTCCTGGTTGCCGCCGGAGACGTGGATCCCCACCAGCTCCATGAGGTCGGTACCACCGCCGGTTTCGGCGTCGACGATGGCCCGCAGGCCCTCCTCGGAGATCTCGCCCTTGCGGTCGGCGAGTTGCTTGAAACGGGCGAAGGCCCGGGCCAGCTCCTCGTCGTCGAGGGTGATGCCGAGGTGGCCGAGGGCGTCGATGAAGGCGGCCCGTCCCGAGTGCTTCCCCAGCACCAGCGAGCTGCGCTGCCCGACGGAGTCGGCGTCCATGATCTCGTAGGTCTCCCGGTTGCGCAGGACCCCGTGCTGATGGATCCCCGATTCGTGGGCGAAGGCGTTGCGTCCCACCACCGCCTTGTTGTACTGGATCGGGTATCCGGTGAGGCGCGACACGAGCCGCGACGTCTCGAAGATCTGGGTGGTGTCGGCGCCGATCTCGACCCCGAAGTAGTCCTGGCGGGTCTTCACCGCCATGATGATCTCCTCGGTCGAGGTGTTGCCGGCCCGTTCCCCGATGCCGTTGATGGCGCCTTCGATCTGGCGGGCACCGGCCCGGATCGCCGAAAGCGAGTTGGCGACGGCCAGCCCGAGGTCGTTGTGGCAGTGGGTCGAGATGATGACGTCCTCGTTGCCGCCCCGTACCTCGCCGTAGACCCGTTCCATCAGTGCCACGAAGTCGGACGGGACCGCATACCCGACCGTGTCGGGGATGTTGATGGTGGTGGCGCCGGCTTCGACCGCCCGCCGGCACGTCTCGACCACGAAGTCGGGATGGGTGCGGGTGGCATCTTGGGGGGAGAACTCGACGTCGTCGCTGTAGCGGCGGGCTCGTTTCACCCCTTCGGTGATGGCGTTGAGGACGTCGGCCTCCGACATCCGCAGCATCGTCTCGCGCTGGATCGGCGAGGTGGAGATGAAGACGTGGATCCGTTTCCGTTCCGCGGCGGCGACCGCGTCGGCGGCCCGGTCGATGTCGTCGGGGAGGGTGCGGGCCAGGCTGGCGATGACGGGGCCCCGTACCTCGGCGGCGATGCGGGAGACGGCTTCGAAGTCACCGGGGGAGGAGGCGGCGAAGCCGGCTTCGATCACGTCGACGCGCAGCCGCGCCAGCTGGTGGGCGATGGCTACCTTCTCGTCGGGCGACAGGGCGATGCCGGGGGCCTGCTCCCCGTCGCGCAGGGTGGTGTCGAAGATGATGAGACGGTCGTTGGACATGGCGGTGTGCTCCTTGTGAACGTGGTGGGAGAAGGGGGGAGAGGTGGTGCCGGTCGAGCCGCGTCGGCTCGGCCGGCTAGGTAAGGAGCAGGCGGGCGGCGCCGGTGGGGGGCCGGCGGATCATGCCTCGTCCTCGGGGCTGCGCTCGACCAGGAACGGCATCATGGCGCGCAGTTTGCGGCCGACCACCTCGACCGGGTGGTCGGCGAGGGCGGCCCGGGCCGCCAGCAGGTTCGGAGTCCCGGCCGCGTTCTCGGCCATCCACTCCTTGGCGAACTCACCCGACTGGATCTCGTCGAGGATGCGGCGCATCTCCGCCCGGGTCTCGTCGGTGACGATGCGGGGCCCGCGGGTGATGTCGCCGTACTCGGCGGTGTCGGACACCGAGTAGCGCATCCAGGACAGGCCCCCTTCGAACAGGAGGTCGACGATCAGCTTGAGCTCGTGGAGCACCTCGAAGTACGCCATCTCGTCGGGGTAGCCGGCGCCGGTGAGGGTCTCGAAGGCGGCCCGGATCAGGGAGTCGATGCCGCCGCAGAGGATGACCTGTTCGCCGAACAGGTCGGTTTCGGTCTCGTCACGGAAGGTGGTCTCGATCACGCCGGCCCGGGTGGCACCGATGCCGTGGGCGTAGGACAGGGCGAGCGCCTTGGCGTCCCCGGTGGCGTCCTGTTGGACCGCCAGCAGCGCCGGCACTCCGCTGCCCTCCTGGAACTGGCGGCGCACCAGATGGCCGGGGCTCTTGGGGGCCACCATGGCGACGTCGATGTCGGGAGGGGGCGCGATGTAGCCGAAGTGGATGTTGAAGCCGTGGGCGAAGAAGAGGGCGTCGCCCGCCTGGAGGTTGGGGGCGATCGCCGACTCGTAGAGGGGTTTCTGATGCTGGTCGGGGACGAGCACCATGATGACGTCGGCCCAGTCGGCCGCCTCGTCGGGGGCGACCACCTTGAGCCCGGCGTTGGAGGCCGCCGCCCGGCGCCGGCTGCCGTCCCGCAGGCCGACGACGACGTCGACCCCCGAGTCTTTGAGGTTGAGGGCATGGGCGTGCCCCTGGCTGCCGTAGCCGATCACCGCCACCTTGCGGTTGGCGATGATCGCCGGGTTGGCATCCTTCTCGTAGTACATGGTGCTGGTCATGCCGGTGTGCTCCTCGGGCGCGTCGTCCGCATTCAAGCCGATCTCAGGGTGGACTTGGCTCCGTTCTTGGACTTGGCGTCCCGACCGAGGGCGATCCGGCCCGATTTGGCGAGGTCGACGATCCCGTAGGGCTTCATCAGCTCCAGGAAGTCGGCGAGCCGATCGGGGTCGCCGCTCACCTCGAACGTGATGCTGGAGGCGCCGACGTCGACCGCCTTGGCCTCGAAGATGCCGGCGGCGTCGAGCACCTCTCCCCGCTGGGCGCGGTCGGCATTGACCCGCAGCAGCATGACCTCTCGCTGCACCATCTCCCCGGGGATCATCTCGGTGACCTTGACCGTGTGCACCAGCTTGTAGAGCTGCTTGATGATCTGCTCCATGTCGGGGCCGTCGATCACCATCGTGATCCGGGAGAAGAGCGGATCGGTGGTGGGGCTCACCGCCAGCGAGTGGATGTTGAAGCCGCGGCGGGCGAACATCGAAGACACCCGGGCCAGCACCCCCGGCTTGTTCTCGACGAGCACACTGATGACGTGGTTCATGTCAGGTCCTCCGGGCCGAGGGCGATGTCGTCGTTGGATCCGCCTGCGGTGACCATGGGGAACACCATGGCGTCCGGGTCGCAGCGGAACTCCACCACGACCGGGCGATCGTTGATGGCGAGCGCCTTCTCCAATGTGGGGGCAACCTCGTCGGGATGGTCGGCCCGCAGCCCGACGCATCCCATCGCCTCCGCCAGCTTGACGTAGTCAGGGATGTCGCTGCCGAGTTCGGTGGCGCTGTACCGCTCGTCGTAGAAGAGCCGCTGCCACTGTTTGACCATGCCGAGCCAGCCGTTGTTCATCACCGCGATCTTCACCGGGATCTTCTCGGTGGAGGCGGTGATCAGCTCCTGCATCGTCATCTGGAAGCAGCCGTCTCCGTCGATGGCGAACACGATCTGATCGGGGGCCCCTGCCTTGGCGCCGACCGCGGCGGGGACCGCGTAGCCCATCGTGCCGAGGCCGCCCGAGTTGATCCAGGTGTTGGGGCGCTCGAATCCCCAGAACTGTGACGTCCACATCTGGTGCTGGCCGACCCCGGCGACGACGATGGCGTTCCCGCCGGTGAGGCGGTGCAGCTCCTCGATGACGAACTGCTGCTGGATCGGTCCGTCGGGGTCCTGCTCGTAGTGGAGGGGGTGCGCCTCCTGCCAGGCGGCCAGGGTGGCGAGCCATGCGGCGCGGTCGGGCGCAGGGCCGTCCCCGAGCCGTTTCTCCAGCTCGGTGGACAGTTGTTCGAGCACGGCGGCGGCGTCGCCGACGATGGGGACGTCGGCCGCCCGCACCTTGCCGATCTCGGCCGGGTCGACGTCGACGTGGATGACCTTGGCGCGGGGGGCGAAGCTGGCGACGTTGCCGGTGACCCGGTCGTCGAAGCGGGCCCCGATCGTCACCAGCAGGTCGGCCTGCTGCATGGCGGTCACCGCGGTGTAGTTGCCGTGCATCCCGGGCATGCCGAGCGCCAGCGGGTGCGAATCGGGGATGGCGCCGCGGGCCATCAGCGTCGTCACCACCGGCAGGGTGGCGGCCTCGGCGAAACGGCGCAGCTCATCGGCGGCGCCGGCCCGGATGATGCCGCCGCCGGCGTAGAGCACCGGCTGGGTCGCTTCGAGCACGAGGTCGATGGCGGAGGCGACCTGGCGGGGATGGCCTCGGGTGCTCGGCTTGTAGCCGGGAAGGTCGAGTTCCCCGGCGCGGTGCCACTCCATGGTGCCGGCGAGGATGTCCTTGGGGATGTCGACCAGCACCGGTCCGGGGCGTCCGGTGGAGGCGAGGTGGAACGCCTCCCGGATGACGTCGGGGATCTCGTCGACGCTCGCGATGAGGTAGTTGTGCTTGGTGCACGGCATCGAGATGCCCCAGGTGTGGGCCTCCTGGAAGGCGTCGTTCCCGATGGAACCGGTCGCCACCTGCCCGGTGATGGCCACGACCGGGATCGAGTCCATGTGGGCGTCCTGCAGCGCGGTGATCAGGTTGGTGGCGCCGGGGCCGGAGGTGGCGATGACCACCCCGACCCTGCCGGTGGCGTGGGCGTAGCCGGAGGCCATGTGGCCTGCGCCCTGCTCGTGGCGGGCCAGCACGTGGCGGATCGAGCTGTCGAGGAGGGGGTCGTAGGCGGGGAGGATGGCGCCGCCGGGAACCCCGAACGCCACCTCGACGCCCTCGAGCTCGAGGGCTCGGATCAGCGCTTGCGCTCCGGTGAGTGTCTCGGTCATGGTGGCTCCTGGGCTCGGGGTGGCGGCGGGTATGAAAAAACCCTCCGGGTGGAGGGTTCGAGGCGCATACGAGTCTGTGGCGACGTATGCGCCTACGTGACGAGTACGAGGATGGTGTGGGTGGTCATGGTTCCTTGGTTTCGCTACCGGCTGCGAGTATGCCACTTCGGTGTGAGGTGTCAAACCCACGACGGGCATGGCCGCGGTGTTCCACCGCGACAAGGTTGCGTGATCGGCACGGCATGATGGGGTCATGAGGGCTTTCGATTCGGCGCTGCTCGAGACACTCGCCGCCGCGGTCGAGGCGGCGCGGGCCGCGCTGCGCGATCTCGAGGACGACGAGATACCGGCGCCGTTACAGCGAATCGCCGCCAGCACCGCCGGGAGGCTCCCCCCGCCGCTGGCGAGCCGGGTGCTGCGGGAGCTGGATCGCAACGAGTGGTTCCGCGGCAAGGCGGTCGAGGCGTTCGACGGCGTGGGAGACGAGGCGCCGGGGGCGTTCCTGGAACGGCCCGAGGGATGGTGGGCGACGGTGGCGACCTCCGTCGCGGCGCGGCGGGTCCGTGCCGCCGAGGAGCAGCGCGCCGACCTGGCCCACCGCACCGAGGTCTTCGCGGCACGCCTCGAGGAGGCGAAGCGGCGCCTCAAGGAGGCCAAGGCCGAAACGGCGGACATCAAGACGCAGGCGGAACGCCGGATCGAGGAGCTGCGGAGGCGCCTGGCGCGGGAAACGGCGAGCGGCGACGGGCCGGACCGGCGCGAGGAGATCGAGTCGTTGCACCGTCGACTGGCCGCGGCCGGCGCCGCCGCCGAGGAGGCGGGGGCCAGGGTGGCGGCGTTGCAGGAGGAGGTCCGTCGGCTCCGGAGGGAGCGTGCCGAGGCCGAGCGACGCCTCGCGGCCGGGACCTCGTCGTCCCTGCCGGCCGACCCTGTGGAGCTGGCGCGGTTCCTCGACCTGCAGGAGGCGGCGTTGGGGCGGGCGCTTCCTGCCGGAGTGCCGGCCCCGGCGCCGGTGGCGCCGCTGCGGCTTCCGGCCGGGGTCGGGCCCGATACCGGGGAGGCGCTGCGCTGGCTGGGCACGGTGACGGTGCCGGTGAGCGTGGTCGTCGACGGCTACAACGTGCTCCACAAGCTCGATCCGGCGACCGGGGGCGGGAGCGTGGAGCGGCGCCGCCTCGGCGATGAGCTGGCCCGTTGGCAACGGTTGGCGTCCTCCCGGCACCGGGTGGTGATCGTGTACGACTCGGCGCAGCCCGAGGAGCCGGTGGGTCAGGGCGTCGTCGGCGGGATCGAGGTGCGGTTCGTCGTCGACGGCCGCAGCGCCGACGAGGAAGTGATCCGGCTGGCAGGGGCGCTGGCAGGCCCGGTGGTGGTGATCAGCTCCGACCGGGAGGTCCGGGAGGGAGCAGAGGAGGCGGGGGCGCTGGCGCTGTGGGCGGAGGCGGTGGCCGGTTGGGTGACGAAGCGGTGACGGCCCGGACGCTCCGCCGCGGCGGAGCCTTCAGAGCACCAGTTCGGCGAGGGTGCGCAGGGTCCCCGCGTCGGTCACGGTGACCGCCAGGGTGGTGACACCGGATGCTTCCCACGCCGCGAGGCGCTCCCGGATCCTCTCGCGGGGCCCGATGAGGCTCACGTCGTCGACCAGCGCATCAGGCACCGCGGCAACCGCGTCGGTGCGTCGCCCGTCGAGGTAGAGATCCTGGATGCGGGTGGCTTCCTCCTCGTACCCGTAGCGGCAGGCCAGGTCGAAGTAGAAGTTGCGGCCGCGGGCGCCCATGCCACCGACGTAGAGCGCCAGGGTCGGCTTGAGCAGGGCACGGCCTGCGTCGAGATCGTCGGTCACCACTGCCCCCAAGGTGGCGACGATCTCGAAACGGGCGGCCTTGTCCGGGTCGCCGGCCGCGGCGAATCCGGCGGCGAGGTGGGGGCCGAACAGGGCCGGCGCCTTGTCGGGTGCGTAGAGGAACGGGAGCCACCCGTCGGCGATCTCGGCGGCGAGGGCGGTGTTGCGGGGCCCGATGGCGGCGAGGTAGATCGGGACCGGATGGTGGGGATGGGCGAGGAGCTTGAGCGCCTTGCCGAGCCCGGTGGCGTCGGGTCCCCGGTACGGGATCTGGTAGTGGTCGCCGTCGTGGGTGAGCGGCTCCTGGCGCGCCACGGCACGGCGCACGATCGCCACGTACTCTCGGGTGCGGGCGAGGGGGCGCCCGTAGGGCACGCCGTGCCAGCCTTCCACCACCTGCGGGCCGCTGACGCCGAGACCGAGCAGGAAACGCCCGCCGCTCAGTTCGTTGAGGGTGACGGCGGTCATGGCGGTGGTGGCAGGGGTGCGGGCCGGGATCTGGAGCACCGCCGAGCCGACCGCGATGGTGCGGGTGCGGGCCGCGATCCACGAGAGGACGGTGACGGCGTCGTATCCCCACGCCTCGGAGGCCCACACCGAGGAGTACCCGAGCCGTTCCGCCTCCTCGGCGAGGTCGGCGCCCCCTTGGGCACCGAAGTAGCCGATGTTGAGTCCGAGCTTCAGGCGTCCTCCGGGAGTCGACGTGGGCAACCTACCAGTGGCGCCGGGACGGTGGCGGTGGCGTGCCGCGGGGTTTCTGTCACTGCCGGTCGATACGGTGCGTGCAGGAATCGGGACGCGACGAGGAGACGAGGAGGTGGCTCGTGATCATCGACTGCCAGGACTGCGCGATGGAGCACACCGCCGCCTGTGACGATTGCATCGTGCCGGTGCTGCTGCACCAACTCGCCGGCCCGTTCGAGCTGGCCGACGACGAGCGGCAGGCGCTCGATCACCTCTCGGAGGCGGGTCTGGTGGCGCCGCTGCGCCTCGTCCCTCGCGTCGATCGGCATCGCGCCACCGGGTGAGGTCGCACGGGGTGGATCGGAGTCTCGGTGGCCTCAGGCGGTCGGCCCGGGACCGGTCACCCGAGGGCCAGGCGGCTCAGAGGCCGGCGCCGCCTCGCCGTCCTGTCCTCCTGTGCCGGGGTCGGTCGGCGCCGGGCCGCCGGTTCCCGCGGTGCCGCCCTCACCCATCATGCTGCCGCCCGGATCGGGTTCACCGGCGACAGGGTCGACGGTGGACGGGGTGCCGTCGTGGTCCCGGACCTGATCCTGGCTCTGATCCAGGGTTCCCGTCGCACCGTCGCCGCTGTCGCCGCCGTCTCCGGTTCCCGGGGTGCCTGGGGGACCGGAGCGGGACGGACCGGCAGGATCGTCGGCCTGGCCGCCCGATCCGGTGCCGTCGCCGGCCCGACCGGCGAGAGACGTCGAGGTGACCGTGGATCCATCGCCGGACGGATCGGTGGCAGGATCCTGGCCATGACGGTCGCCCCCCGTGCCGCCGTCGCCGCCCGGGCCGTTGCCCGCACCATCACCGTTCTGCTCCATCCGGCCCAGCGCATGCTGGAACCGCAGCTGGAGCTCCGCGTTGTCCCCGACCTCGTCGAGGGCGAGGCGGGCCCGCGTCATCTGCCGGGCGAGCGTCTCCTCGTCGGCGCCCCGGTCGAGCAGCGTCTCCAGCTCATCGACGCGATGCTCGGCGACGATGTCGTGGTCCACGACCGAGCGGATCCGCTCCGTGACCTGTTTCACCGGGTACAGGAGATCGCCGGGGACGGTTCCTTCGGCGGCGACCGCCGCGCCCACCGGCGCTCCGGCCAGGACGAGACCGGCCAGTGCCGCCGCGGCCCGGTGCCGGAGGCGCCGGCGGGGGGAGAAGGCGATTGCGGGGGCCGTGGCCTGGTCTGCCTCGGCCAAGGCGGAGTGGATGGCGGCGAGATGACGCCGCGCCACTGCCTCGTCGACTTCGACCTCGTAGGCGCGGAGCCGTTGCAGGCGATGATTCGACCGGCGGCTCATGAGCCCGCCTCCTCGGGGTCGCGGGGTTCCGTCATTGGTGAAGACGCCGTGGCCGCCGCAGATTCGACGCTCGGGAGCAAGGAACGCAACCTCCGCTCGGCTCGAGCCGTGGCAGCGTAGACCGCGGCCCGGTTCCCGCCCACGATGCCCGCGATCTCCTCACCGCTGAGGCCGACGACGTGTTTGAGGACGAGGAGGCTGCGCTGCCGGTCGGTGAGAAGACCCATCGCCTCCTCCAGTTCGGGGTCCAGTCCGACCTCCTCCCCCTCGAAAACGGCGTCGTCGACGGCCGCCGACTCCGGCAGGGTGGCGGCAAGCTGCTCGGGGTGGCGGCCTCGCCGGCGAAGCTCGTCGAGGCAGGTGAAACGGACACTGCGGAACAACCAGGCGCGCAACGACCGCCCATTGCCACGCAAGGTAGGGGCGGCCTGCACCAACTCGAGGAAGGCCTGCTGGACCGCGTCCTCGGCGGCGCGGCGATCGTGGAGCATGCCGAAGGCGAACGAGGTGAGGGCACCCGCGGTGAGGTGGTAGACGGTGGCAAAGGCATCCTCACGGCGTGCCTTCACCCCGGCTACCACCTCGTCGAGTTCCGGGTAGCCGCTCACGCGGCATCCCGGGTGCCGGCGTCAGAGCAGATTGAAGAGCTGCCGCATCCAGGCATGCCACCACTGCTGCATGTTGGCGAATCCGGTGCCATCGTAGAGGGCGGCGGCGGGAGCGGCGGCATTCGGCGTCCCTGCCGAATCAGGGGCGGCGAGTGACAGTTGCCACTGCGCCATCAGCCTGAACCGCTCGGCCAACGCGGTCCGCACCGTGGTGAGGATCTGTTCCTGTCGTTGCCGGACCGTGGCCCGCACCTGAGCGGCAGTCGCGTCGTCGGGCATGCCCGTCCCGTCCTGGGCCTGGACCCGGTCACGGTCCTGGTCGGCGGTGCAGTCGCCGGTGAGGCAATCCTCGTCACGGGTCTGGTCGCGGTCCTGGGCCTGGACCCGGTCACGGTCCTGGTCGGCGGTGCAGTCGCCGGTGCCGACGGTGTCGGCGACACAGTCCTGATCGCGCACCTGGTCGCGGTCCTGATCCATCAGGCCGACGCCTTGGCCATTTCCTGCGCCGTCCGCGGCCGGCCCGCCGGCGGCGTAGGCCGGAACGGCTATGGCCGCCACCAGGACGGCCACCGTGGCGATGAGCGTTGCTCGTTTCATGAATCCTCCTGGGAAGCGTTCATCGATGGAGACGCCGCGATCGGCACGGATTCGACGGTCGCGTTC
>Ga0315536_1001634_pt1 | contig 11189 bp, 9 predicted proteins | sample SalMarSW160230MG_FD_203093 | JGI IMG/M metagenome (GOLD analysis project Ga0315536, IMG submission 203093) | Salt marsh sediment microbial communities from the Plum Island Ecosystem LTER, Massachusetts, United States - Salt Marsh Sediment SW1602-30 ... | reverse complement strand
GATCGTCCAGTCGATACTCAGGAGGGACTTCCCCGTGATCCAGGGCGCGGTTCTCTTCATGGCCATCCTCTTCGTTCTAGTAAATCTAGTTGTAGATATAAGTTACGGGTTCATAGACCCCCGTATCCGCGGAGAGGGGGCAAAGGGATGATGACAGCCGCGGAGCAGAAAGGAAAGACCGCGGAGGTCCGCGGGCGCCGCAGGGAGACTGAAAAGGCAGCGGCGAGGTTCCTCTCTAACCGGGCGGCTGCCGTGGGATTGCTAGTTCTCGCGGTGATCGTCGTCCTGACTATCCTTCCCGGCATTGTCACGCGGTTCGATCCGGTAGAGATGGACCTGTCGGTCTCTCTCTTGGCCCCGTCGGCGGAGCATCCCTTCGGCACTGATCCTTTCGGGCGCGATGTCCTTTCGAGGGCCCTTTACGGTGGGAGGGTCTCACTCGGGGTGGGACTTTCGGCGAGGACTCTGTCCCTGATCCTCGGCCTCCTTGCCGGTACGATGGCCGGGTATTTCGGGGGAAGAACGGACAGCCTCGTAATGAGGCTCGCTGACATCACCTTCGCCTTCCCGACTCTCCTTCTCCTGATCGCGATAATGGCTGTTGTAACTCCGGGCGCTCCGGCGCTCAGTGTGGCGCTCGGAGCTGTCGGATGGGCGGCGATGGCAAGGCTCGTGCGGGCCCAGGTCCTCTCGGTCAGGGAGCGCGATTATGTCCAGGCGGCGAGGGCCGCCGGAGCCGGGCACATTAAACTTATTGTAAAATATATACTTCCGCAATGTATCTCTCCTCTTGTCATAGTGTTCACACTGGGCCTCGGGATGACGATCATGGCCGAGTCCAGCCTGAGCTTCCTCGGCCTCGGGATCCAGCCGCCGGACCCCAGCTGGGGCGGGATGATCTCGAGGGGGATACCGTTCATGCGCACGGCGCCTTGGCTTACGATCCTTCCGGGCCTCGTCCTGACAGTGGTGATATGTTCGATCAACCTCGTCGGCGACGGCCTTCGCGATGCCTTTGATCCGCGCAGGCTCGTCCCGTCAAGGGACGCGAAAGGATGATATGAGAGATTCAGCAGCAAAGCTCAGCGGGGAGATATCCAAGGCGGCCCGGAATGCCGGGCTTGACTGGAGGACATCGTGGTCGAAGGTCGCTACCGACTCGCACGGGAAGCTGCATATCACGGTCAGTCGCAGCGAGGTCTTCGAGAAGCTTGTGCCGACAGAGGGAGTGGAGATAGAGTTGGCGGGGTCATCCTCCTCCGGAGTCCTCTGGGCGGTCTCAAGCGTCGTCGACGTGAGGCGGGAGCCGGAACATTCATCCGAGCTGCTCACCCAGGCGATCATGGGCGAGACGATGGTGCGCCTCGATTCGAGGGGTGACTGGTACCTCGTGATGCTCGATGACGGGTATCACGGCTGGGTGCGCTCCTGGAACGTCGGTGAGTTTCCGAGGGAGACGATCGAGGCATACAGGCATCGAACCTGCGCGATGGTCGGAAAGAGTGTGGCGTACGTGCTGTCCGAGCCGAAGGCCGGGAGCCTTCCTGTCTCCGATATAACGGCGGGTTCAATTATTGCGACTGGTGATACCACTGGTAGTCATGTCGAAGTGGAACTTCCGGGGGGAAGATCTGGATACATCGAATCTGGCTCGCTCGAGGAGCTGCCGGCGGGTCCCCCGGACAGTGGGGCGCTTGTGGGCAGGTCGAGGGGATTTCTCGGGATACCCTACGTCTGGGGGGGGACTTCGGCCAAGGGATTCGATTGCAGTGGACTCGTCAAGAGGGTCTTCAGGATGGAGGGGGTAGAGACTGCGAGGGACGCCGACCAGCAGTCGGCTTGCGGCCGCGCCGTCGATTCTCCTCCCGGAAACCTGCCGCAGGCGGCGCTCCTCTTCTTCGGCGAAGGCGGCCGGATCACGCACGTAGCCATATCGCTAGGCGGTGGAAGGTTCATCCATTCATACGGCGATGTGCGCGTCAACAGCCTGTCGGAGGACGATCCGGCCTACGAGGAGAAGCTCGCGCGCATCTATCTTTTCGCCCGGGACATATTGCCCTGAAAGGCCTGCCTGAGCCACGAAACGGCCAAATGCGCACTGCCCGACAGTGGAATAAATATCATTTTTTCTAAAAAACCTGTTGACAAGGTTTTTTTAAGTAGTTTAGTTTTCGCCCAAATATCCGGCAATGTGTGTTCGGGGGTTCTGAAAGGGGGTAGTTTCGAACAGCTCGAGCATTTATAAAACGCCTGGATCCTAGTATTCAAGCTGGCCTGCGGGCATGGCCGCAGGCTGTAGGAGTTTGAACGCGAGGAGGAGAGGAGGTAAGGAATCAGAAACTCGAAGTCGTCTTTTAGGCGATAGGTCGGAATCATAAGGGAACATATCCGCGCAAAGAGCGCGGTAAGATAGAACACAGGTTCCTGAAGATCTCCCCACGGGGAGGATCCTGCAGGAGGTTGAAATGAAGAAGTTAGTACTGGCTATTCTGATGATAGCGGTCGCTATGCCCGCTTTCGCCTCGGAGACCCGAGTAAGGGCTCTCGGCCCTATGACGGCTCCCTTCATCGAGGACAACTCGAACGTATTCATGTGGCCCGCCACGCTGGCCAGCTATGCGAACCTGGTCACCATCACCGCCGGCTACTACGACGTAGTCAAGTGGTACGATGATAGGGGCTACTATAACGACGACATGACGGCGATGTTCGGCATGACCTACGGCCTTGGCGAAGACAACAAGTACGGTGTTCTCGGAATGTGGTGGCAGGAGCATACGTACGGCCCGAACTACATGGGCGACTGGGCCGGCCCCTACGGCTGGACAGACTTCAGCGATAACGTTTACAACAAATGGAACGTCATGTGGGCGCTGGCATTTGAGACGGTCGACATCGGTGTCCGTCTTGAGCGCGCCGACGAGATGTACAAGGGCGAGACCGAGGGCGCTAAGTACGAGGACTATATCAGCTACACTACGCTCGGCCTGGGCCTTCGCTGGGACTTCAACGAGGAGACCTATGTGGACCTCGCGTTTGACTACACGAGCGTCGGCTACAAGTACCAGGACGGCGGCGACGAGGTCATCGAGGCCGACGCGAAGAACATCATGGCCCTGAGGGGCCGTATGTTCTACGAGTGGACCGACATGATCACCTGGGTGCCTTACGTCAGCTACAAGTGGGGCAACCTCAGCCTCAAGTCGAACGAGTCGGGCTTCTACGCTGACGACGACTGCTGGGGCATCAAGGGCTACCAGCTCGACCTCGGCCTTGCTGCCAACCTCAAGGTCAACGATGACAACCTGATCATCGTCGGCGTCGAGCCCTACGGCCTCTACAAGGGCGAGCCTTCCGAGTGCGGAAGCGCCGCAACCACCGGGTCAGAGCAGATGACGGTCTTCCCCGGATGGGTATTCGGCCTCGAGAGCGACATCAAGGATTGGCTGACCTTCCGCGCGGGCTGCGACAAGGCCCTGCTGAAGACGACCTACAAGATGGATGCCGAAGGAGTTTCCAGCGAAGAGAACTACACCTGGGCGCCGTTCGAATGGTACCTCGGTCTGGGATTCCACGTAAGTGATTTCGACATCGATCTGCTTGTAAACAAGGAAGCCCCGTTCTCGATGGGTTACTGGCTGACCGGTATCCAGCCCGGCCAGTACGGGGATGACGAAGATGTCGGTGCACCGATCGGCATGATATCCTTGACCTACAGCTTCTAGTCCTGGGTCAGGATATACGTTGAGATGACAGGCGGGAGGCCCCAGAGGCCTCCCGCCTTTTTTTGGCCTTTCCGCCGCTTCCGGTGGTCTGCTAATTGCATTACTACCTTGAAAAGCAGAAAGGCGCCGGTTTGTATTTCTTCTACTATTTCCCCACAGGGCTCGATGTCCGTTCCCGAAGGACGCCCGTGATCACCTACTTCCTTGCCTCGATGTGCGTAATCCTCTTTCTATTATATAGATACGGACCAGTCAGGACGGTCTGGAACCTTTCCAACCTGATCTTTCTCCCCGCCGCGCCGGCTCTGCCCACATCTCTGACCTACGTCTTTCTGCACACCGGATGGCTGCACCTGGCCGGAAACATGGTTTACCTGGTGATATTCGGCCGCGCGCTGGAGGACAGGTTCGGGCCGGGAAGGTTTTTCGCCATCTTCGCACTTTCCGCCGTTGCGGGGGCGTGGGTGCATACCTGGCTCGTCGCCTGGCTGGCGCCTCGCTTCCTTGTTTACGGTGTCATCGGGGCTTCCGGGGCAACATCCGGGCTGCTCGGGGCCTTCATGGTAAGGCTCTACTACGCCAGGATAGAGGTCGCCTACTGGGTATTCATGCCCCTGCAGGCGATGAACAGAGCGGGACGGGCGTATATCCCTGCCGTGATCGCGGTAGCCTGCTGGTTTGCCTACCAGGGGGCGTACGCAGCCATTCAGTATGGTATGGCCAGCGCCGGTGTCGCCTATGGCGTCCATGTGGGGGGATTCGGGACTGGTATACTCCTGGCAGTCCTCTTCGGGTCACTGCCCGCCGCCAGGGCGGAAAAAAGGCTCGTAAGCGCCCGGCGGGCATTCTCGAGGTCGCAGTTCTTCGCCGCCCAGGCGGAGTACCTCGAGTACCTCGAGAGAAGGCCCGGCGACGCGCGAGTCCATGCTGAGACGGCCAGGGCATGCATCTGCGGGGGGAACCAGGGGCTCGCCGGCAGACATTATTCCGAGGCCGTTTCGGGGCTGATAAGCGCCGGGGAGAGGGGAGAGGCCGAGGAGGTCCTGGCCGAGGCGATGCGCTCGATCGACGGGTTTACCCTCGACGAGAGGCTCCATCTGGACCTAGCCTACGGCCTGGAGAGGTCGATGAAATACGGCCTTGCGCTGGCGGCCTACGGGAATTTCGCGGCGCGTTACCCGTTTTCGTCCGATACCCCATTCATACTGCTGAGGATGGCCGGTATACAGGAAAGGCGCATGGATCGCTCCGAGAGAGCGGTGGAGTGCTACGAGAGGCTCGTAAAGCACTATCCTGAGGACAGCTGGGCGGAATATGCCGAAGGCGAGATATGGAGGCTGGGAGGGGGCCGGGTCAGTGAAAAATCTTGATTGGCGGGTGATGTTCTGATAATTTGCAGCAGGGAATGAGGGGTGGTGGTGTGGTGTGAAGGAAGAAAGCAGCAAAACTCTCGATCTTGTCCGGTCGAGAGGGTATCTGAGAGGATTCGGGCGAATAGCCGATACGGAGCTTCTCGCCCTTGTAATAGGGAGGCTTGCGGCGAGGTCGAGCATCTCGGTCGCGCAGGAGCTTGTCGATCGGTACGGCGACCTGGCCGGGCTCGGAGAGGCGAGGATAGAGGAACTGCTGTCCTTTCCAGGGATCGGCAGGGCCGGCGCCTTCCGGTTGAAGGCTTCGTTCGAGCTCGGCAGGCGAGGTCTCGTCGATCTGAAGGAACGGACCGTGCGAAGGGTCCGGTGCCCTGAGGACGTAGCGTCTCTGCTGATCCCCGAGATGAAGGGCCTCGACAGGGAGCATTTCAAGGCGGTGCTTCTGAATACCAAGAACGGTATTCTCAAGATAGTCACCGTGGCGATCGGGTCGCTGAACGCGGCTCTCGTGCACCCGCGCGAGATCTTCAAGGAGGCCGTTGTCGCCAGCGCGGCGGGAGTGATAATAGTGCACAACCATCCTACCGGAAATCCTGAGCCGAGCAGGGAGGACACTGATCTTACAGTGCGTTTCGCGAGATGCGGGGAACTGATGGGGATCGACCTGGTCGATCACATCATCATCGGAGGTGACGGTTTCGTCAGCATGAGGGAGAGGGGTCTTGTCACATCCTGAAAGGAAGGGACGTAAGTGTTAGGGCGAATCACCACATATTTCTCCAATGATATAGCGATAGACCTCGGCACCGCGAATACGCTCGTCTATCTGAAGGGCAGCGGCATCGTCCTGAACGAGCCTTCGGTCGTGGCGGTCGACCAGAGGACGAAGAAGATCTACGCGGTAGGCCTCGAGGCGAAGGCGATGCTCGGCAAGACGCCCGATCACATCGCCGCCGTAAGGCCTATGAAGGACGGCGTGATCGCCGATTTCGAGATTACTGAGGTGATGCTCCGCGAGTTCATCCGCAAATCGCAGAAGAAGAGGTTCTTCATTAGGCCTCGTATAGTGATAAGCGTCCCCTCCGGCATCACCGAGGTGGAGCGCAGAGCGGTCATAGATTCGGCTCAGAACGCCGGCGCGAGAGAAGTCTATCTTGTCGCCGAGCCGATCGCCGCGGCGATCGGAGTCGGCCTTCCCGTCGACAAGCCTTCGGGCAACATGGTCATAGACATAGGGGGCGGCACGACGGAGATCGCTGTAATCGCGCTGAACGGTATAGTCACCGACATGTCGATCCGAGTCGGCGGAGACAAGATGGATGAGGTGATCGTCCAGCACATCAAGAAAGCTTACAACCTTCTGATCGGCGACCAGACCGCGGAACACGTCAAGAAGGTCATCGGCTCAGCGACGAACCTCGGACAGGAAGAGGAGATGGAGATCAAAGGCAGGGACCTCGTCTCCGGGATTCCCAAGATCCTGCGCATCTCTAGCGTCGAGATCCGCGAAGCGCTCGCCGAGCCGATGAGCCAGATAGTGGTCGCGCTCAAGACCGCTCTCGAGCAGACCCCGCCCGAGCTCGCGGCGGACATAGTCGACAGGGGCATAGTCATGACGGGCGGCGGTTCGCTGCTCAGAGGAATCGACGTACTTCTCAAGGAAGAGACGAATCTTCCGATCAATGTCGTCGAGGATCCGTTGACGTGCGTGGTGCTCGGCACCGGCAAGGTGCTCGGAAACCTCCACCAGTACGAAGGCATCATAATGAAAAGCTCCCGGTTGTAGGCATGCAGATCTTTTCATTTCTTTTCGACCGTCATCTCGAGAAGACGGTTCTCGCCGCCGCGATAGCGCTATCGATATTCATGCTGACAAGGACGGAAGACAGCAGGATCGCTTCGGCGCGGGCGATAAGCTCGTTTCTCCTCTATCCCGTCAACATGGCCGGGGATTACTTCAGCAGCGTGGATGAACTCACCGCCGAGAACGACAGCCTCCGCGTGCTCGTCGTCTCGCTCAGTCTCGAGAACGAGAGGCTGACCCAGTTCAGGGACGAGAGAAACAGGCTCAGGGAACTGCTCGGTTTCAGGAACGACTTTTTCTTCGAGTTTATGCCGTGTGACGTGATAGCGAGGTCGTCGAGCACGTTCCATCACTCCATAACGGTGGACCGAGGGTCTGAATCGGGCGTGCTTCCCGGCATGCCGGTCGTCGGCTACAGGGGACTCGCCGGAAAGGTCACCCAGGTGTTTCCATCCTCGTCACGCATACTTCTGCTCAACAACAAGTCGATGTCGGTAAGTTGCCTGGTCAAGCGCAGCAGGGTCGTAGGCGTTCTGGCGTGGGAGAGGGGCAACCTCTTCAGCCTCGACTATGTCGGCAAGGAGGAGGATGTCCTGCCGGGAGACACGCTTGTCACATCCGGTCTGGGCCGGGTCTTTCCCGAGGGGTTCCCCGTCGGGACGGTCTTCCAGGTCGCCGAGGAGAAGACCGAGCTCTCCCGAAGGGTAGGCATCGTCTGTATGACCGACCTGAACAAGCTCGAGGAGGTATTCATCGTCACGGGCGGCAGGGACTGGGAGAGCGGTGAGGGGTGGCGCGAACTCGAGAAGGACAGCACGAATAAGGAGACTCAGAAGGCGGAGAAGGAAGGGGGAGGTGACGGGCAGTGACCTACGTGCTCAGGATCATACTTGTCTCGTTCCTGGTCTTTATACTGCAGGTCACCCTGGTCCACAACGTGACCGTCGCCGGGGCTTCCCCCGATCTCATCATGGTCCTGCTGGTCGTGCTGGTGATCGACAGGAGGCCGATCACAGGGATCATCGTGGGATTTCTGCTGGGATTCCTCCAGGATCTGGGCAACGCCTCGTTTCTCGGCATGAACGCGCTTGCCAAATCCATCGTCGGATACGGCATAGCAAAGTACGGGAGGGACTACCTGCCCGACAATATTCTCTTCAGGGGACTGCTCGTCTTTGCCGCGTGCCTGATCAACGACATCATCACTCTTAATGTCGCGATATCTTTCGATCCGGCAGAGGTGATCGTGGCGTTCTTCCGCTACTCGATCCTGTCGGCTGCGTACACGGCGCTTCTGGCGGTTCTGATAATGCAGATCATAGACATAATACCGAGAAGGATGGTGCGGTCCGGTGGCAGGTATTGACGTACGCAGCGAGAGGCTCCTTGAGAGAAGGCGTACCATCCTGCTCATCATACTGGCCGGTGCGCTAATCGTGCTGGCGCTCAGGCTGTTCTACCTCCAGGTCTTTCAGAACGATCATTACAGCAGGCTGGCCCTGTCGAACAGGATCCAGAAAGAGGATATACCTGCTCCGAGAGGATTGATCAGGTCGTCTGACGGTTCGAAACTCGTGGTCAACGTTCCCGTCTACCAGATTAGTGTCCTGCCGAGCAGGATCTCCGGCAGGGAGGACAGGCTGAGACTGGCGTGCAAGTGGCTCGGGATCGACGAGGAGGGGCTCTCGGCGGCCCTGTCCGAATGGACAGAAAAATACCCCGACGGCAGGGAGATGCCAGTAGTCCAGGCCGCTGACAAGGGTCAGATCTCGGTGCTTACCGAGAACAGGGCCCTGTTCCCCTTCTTCATGCTGGAGATGAAGCACAGGAGGCACTACCCCGAGGAGACTCTTGCGGCGCACCTTCTCGGCTATACCGGAGAGGTCTCCGACACCGAGCTGAAGGAGTCCGCCGATCTGCGAAGGGGAGACATCACCGGCAGGACAGGCATCGAATATATCTACGATGAGTTCCTCAGGGGGCAGTACGGTGTGAGGATCGTCGAGATAAACGCCGAAGGTACGAGGATCGGGGAATATGTCGGGCTGGTGGAGAACGAGCAGCTCGAGGGCCGGGTCGAATCAAGGCCGCCGGTCCCGGGGCACGACGTATACCTGACGATAGACATCGATCTGCAGAGAGCGGTCGAGTCCCTGTTCGACTGGAACAAGGGTGCGGTCGTTATAATGGATCCGCGCAGCGGCGCTTTGCTGGCCGCGGTGAGCAGGCCTGTCTACGATCCCAACGTGTTCATCGGTGGCATCAGCGAGGAAAAATGGCAGGAGCTCAACGACGATCCCGATAAGCCTCTTTTCAACAGGACCGTCCAGGCTACATATCCCCCCGCCTCGACGTTCAAGCTTATCGTAGCCTATGCCGGGCTGAAAACCCGTGCTGTCACGAAGGAGGAGTGGATGTCGCCCTGCTACGGCGGCTACCAGTTCGGCAACAGGTACTATCGCTGCTGGAAACCCGAGGGCCACGGGTATTCCAATCTCATAGAAGCTATAGTCAACTCCTGCGATGTCTATTTCTACCAGCTCGCCGAGAGACTCAAGGCTGACGATTTCGCCTATGCGGGGAGGCTCTTCGGCTTTGGCAGGAAGACCGGTATCGACCTGCCCAGCGAGGCGAGGGGCATCCTTCCAGACAAGGCTTACTACGACAGGAAATTCGGCAGGGGCAAATGGACGAAGGGGCATCTTCTCAATTACGCGATCGGGCAGGGAGACGCTCTTTCGACCCCCTTGCAGCTTTGCCAGATGGCGGTGATGATCGCGAACGGCGGCAAGAGGGTAAGGCCGCACGTGGTCGACAGGATTGTCGATTCCGAGGGCAGCGTGATATTCAGTTTCGATGAGGTCCCTGAGCAGGTGCCTCAGATCGATATGTCGATACTGAAGTTCCTGCAGAAGGCGATGCGCGAGGTGGTATCCGGCGAGACGGGGACGGGACGCGGGGCGGCTATACCATCGGCCGCCGTATGCGGGAAGACCGGCACGGCCCAGAATCCCCACGGGAGGGATCATGCCCTTTTTGTGGCCTACGCGCCGGAAAAGGATCCGGAGATCGCGCTGGCGATTGTCCTCGAGCATGCGGGCCACGGTGGCGCTGTGGCGGCGCCTCTCGCGAGAAAGATCCTGTCGGCGTATTTCAATCCCGTGACGGCTATAAAGAACGAAGTGAAGGAGAGGCGTTGAGCGACAGGTCGCTGCAGAATCTCGACTGGCTCATCCTCTTGTCGGCCCTGCTGCTGATGGGGATCGGCCTGCTCAACCTCTTCTCGGTCGGGCACGTCCCGTCGGAACTGAGCGAGACCTATGCGGGCGGGGATATGAGGTTCTTCCAGAGGCAGGCGGTGTGGTGCGGTATCGGGTTGGGGATCATGGCCATCGCGTATCTGATCCCCTTCAGGTACTATGAGGGGGGCGCGGTGATATTCTACATCGCTGTCCTGATACTGCTCTCCGCCGTGCTTCTCATGGGGGCGGCCAAGGGATCGAGCAGGTGGATAGTCATCGGCGCATTCCGTTTCCAGCCGAGCGAGGTGATGAAAGTCGGCCTGATCTTCCTTCTCGCGCGGTTTTTCGCCGAGAAAAGGCATGATCCCAACAGGCTGAGGATATTCGCTGTGGCAACTGCGGCGACGCTAGTGCCTTTTCTGCTCGTCGTGAAGCAGCCTGATCTCGGGACGGCGCTGGTCTACCCGGCCCTTCTTATGACGATCCTCTACTGGCGCGGTCTCGACGAGGGGAGGATGATCCTGATACTTAGCCCGCTGGTTAGCGCGTTCCTGACCATCTACAGCCAGAGCGCCCTGCAGAGAGGCAGCTATCCGGTCCTTCTTCTGGCATTCTTCGTGGGTATCCTTATCATCGCGTACAGGAGGAGGGAGAAGATAATCCAGAGCATCCTGCTTGTCGCGGTCAACCTTTCGATCATGCTCGTCATCCCTACGTTGATCGAGCGGCTGAAGCCTTACCAGCAGCGCAGGATCCTCGCTTTTCTCAGGCCCGAATCGGATATCCTCGGGTCCGGATGGCAGGTCTACCAGTCGAAGGTGGCCGTGGGCTCGGGAGGCTTCCTGGGAAAGGGCTTCCTCAGGGGGACTCAGAAGCTTCTCGCGTTTCTGCCCGAACGCCACAGTGATTTCGTCTATTCGGTACTGTCGGAGGAGGCGGGTTTCATCGGCGCGATAGGAGTCCTGATCCTCTTTTCGGTGATCATCGTCAGGGGCCTTTACCTCGCCACGAAGGTCAAGAGCAGGTTCGCTTCCCTGACAATAATCGG
>Ga0315536_1001632_pt1 | contig 11195 bp, 6 predicted proteins | sample SalMarSW160230MG_FD_203093 | JGI IMG/M metagenome (GOLD analysis project Ga0315536, IMG submission 203093) | Salt marsh sediment microbial communities from the Plum Island Ecosystem LTER, Massachusetts, United States - Salt Marsh Sediment SW1602-30 ... | reverse complement strand
ATATATCCGTGTTTTTTCATCATGGAATACATAATGTCCGGTAACCCCTGCAACTCCCAACGCAGCGGCAGCAATAATACTTTTGCCAACAAATTCCCGTCTGCTGATGGTCCTTTTTGTCTTATTGTCTTTATTCCCATTCATCAATGTTGTGATCATAAAATTTGAAGCTTCAGAATGGCATAGCGATCCGGTATTGATCAAAGTTAATATATTTTATTTTGTGACTCCATAAAAGTAGCTTGACAAATTGAAGTGCAGTTCGTTATTTAAGCTTCCCGGGATACTGAACTGGTTTACAGGCAATATCGGATATCACCATATCCATCATCTCAGCCCGCTTATCCCTAATTACAATTTAAAGAAATGTTATGATGAAAACAGTATCTTCAGGGATATAAAACCTATCACTTTTTTTTCAGCTTTCGAATCACTTCTTCTTAGATTATGGGATGAAAAACGACAGATGTTGATAAAGTTCAGTGAAGTATGAGATTAGAGGGCAATTGTGTTAAGTATTTAATAATGCAAAGGGTTATTTCATTCATTTATTTATTGCCAGCAATATTTTCAAAAATTCACCCGGATTTTCTTTTAAATATTTTGAATACGCGGAGGCTAAATTAAACGACCACATGAAATCTCTGTCAGTTGCACTCGGTCTGGTTCGCCTGCCAACACTCCATGCCAGGTTGATCCTTGACAGCATTTGTTGATCCTCCCAGGCAACCTTTTTCAAATAAGTATCAACAGATTTTATATCCGTTTTTTTTGAATAAATAAAGTTGAGCAAATCATTCTGCCGTTTGTAGTTATATTCCATAAAATCTACGGTTTGAAGAAGATCGTCAAAATCATGCAAGTTCTTCTTCACTCCTTTTTTGCAGGTTGTCAGCAGACTGGATATTTCACCGAACTTATTTGTCAGATGCTTGTTTGCCGAGACAATATCTTTGATATCCTTTTCCGAATGCCAGCAGAAAAATTTAAGACTGTCGTCCTGACCGCATCCCCATTCCGGAGTTTCTTTATAAATTGTCGTGAATATCTTTTCCCAGTTTGCATCATACTTCACACCGAAATGGTTGATAACAAATTGAGGAATAGCATCCATAAAATGATAATTGCCTTTGTTCTTAACAATTTCAGCAGCAATGGTGTAAGTGTCCCACTGGCTGCCCTGAAGGTAACGCTTAGGGACCCAGTTGGAGAGAAATATGCCCAGATTATCCGGGTCGTTAATATTTCCATATACTTCGGCATAAGTATTAATATTCTGAAATTGTTTTTCACCCACACGGGGTCCCCAGGCGCACCAGTTGACAGCCGGACAACCCATCAGCTTAAAACCTTTGCTTAAAACCAATTGAGCTAAACTCTGAATTTTTTCTTTGTCGGTTTCCCAATAATTCCAGTCCATAATTACAATGTCCTTATCGAGCAGATCAAGCACTTCAGTTTCGTTGTACAAAGGAACATCGCCCCAGATAATTGCTTTTTTGCCGATAGCCTTTATGAAACCATTCAGTTTATTTACATATTCTGCCCATATCTGAGGTTTGCTCTTTGTTTCCAATGCCTTTTTTGACAACTCACCTGCCCCCCAGTTTACTTCATCGCATCCGATATGAAAATATTGACCAGAGAAAATAGGAGCGACCTCATTATATAGGTCTTTCATCAGCGTTAGGGTTGAATCGTTAACAGGGCATAGGGCGTTGAAATCTTCCCCGGCGGGTCCATCATTCAGGAACTTATATCTTTTTGTTTGAATTATGTACCTGGCATGACCAAAGGATTCTATCTCCGGGATCATTTCTATGCCATGGTTTTGTGCATAATCGACTATTGTCTTTAATTCTTTTGCTGAAAAAGCACCTTCACACATATTCAGTTCGGGATGAGAAGTGAAAAGATATGCCGATCCCTGGTCGTCTGTCAGACGGAAAATAATGGAATTAAGACCTTCTTCCTGACAAAAGTCAATAAGCCTGAAATAATATTCAATAGTTTCGACAGCTCTGGGAGCATCAATCATAAATCCACGGAACCCCTTATCTTCAGGCCGATTCGCAGGTTTTGCACTAAAACTGAAGAGGAGTATTAAAATTAAAAAAGCTACTAATTTTTGCGTTGTCTGCATTGTATTATACCTTAATTAAAATATTTTTTCTGTACATAAAATAAAGCAAAAGCCAGGCAAGGGTTATATTACCTATTGTCAAAACCAATTGACCGGCATTTCCGCCCATAGGATTCATAATCCAACCGATCAATGATGTTGTTGTTGAATTGATATTCAGCAAATTGCCTGTTACTATCAGATAAATGAAGAGAGAATTAATTCCTATAACCCTGAAAAACAAAGTCCACTTCTTATAACCCCAAACGTCTATGATTAAATAAAATAAGGCAAGCAAAAGAAAACTGATGCCTCCCGAAAACAAATTATAAGTTGTTGTCCAGCACTTTTTTATAATAGGATAAAATGGGCTTATACAAAGTGAGAGCACAATGAGCCCGATTCCTATTGGAACTAAAAAACGAAGTTTCTTTTGAGGCGATGAATCTTTTTGAAGTAAAATCCGTCCGGCAAAGTAGCCCATCAGTGTAACACCGGTTGCTGAAATAATACATAGTAAACCCAGCGCATCGAAAATTCCCTGACCGGAGATCATTTCCGCATCCGCTCCATAAGCCAGCCTGCCAGGCAACAACAACCGGTCGATATAACCATTTATGCAACCCGATGGAGTCAAAACTCCGGCCCCGATCCCGGGTACAGGTATCAGCAATTGTACAATGGTGTAGACAACAAGCAATCCACCAAGCCAGAACAATTGAGCTTTAACCGTTCTGGTGTAAATAATAATGAGTGAAGCAATAAAATAAGAAATCCCTATCTGCCCCAGGACACTTGCATACCTTGCGTTTGAAAAGCCATTTCGTAAAACTCCATTAAAAATGATACCTAAGAAAATCAAGATGAGCATCCTTTTAGCAATTTTTAAAATCACTTCCTTCTTGGAAATACCTTTTTCAAGTTTTGAAAGTACTGCAAGAGGAATGGTGACGCCGGAAATAAACATGAATAAAGGAAATATCAGATCTTCAAAACTGAAACCTGCCCAGGTAGAATGTTCCATTTGTCCTGCGAATATCTGAAGCCATGGAACCGGGAAGCACTTCGCAAGTCCTTCAATCAAGGCGCCTCCGCCAATGATCCAGAACATATCAAATCCACGTAAAGTATCTAATGATAATAAGCGTGGTTTGTGTTCCTTAGCTTGTAATATGGGAGTATCATTCATTATTTAGATGTTTAAAAACTTGCATATACCAGTCAATCTGACCACATTCCGACAGAGTAAACTGACCACATTGAAGTTGTTGCTTTAAATAGAGCTTTCTCACAGTAAAAAGTGGTCAAACAAATTTATCTTTTTAATTCATTATAACCATATTTTTTGTCTGTCACTGGTCTTTCCTTTCAATTCACCAGTGAGATCGACACTGTAGGGATCGTGAAGGGTTCTGATTATTAATAGGTAATAATTTCGAAGTTATCTATGATATGAAGATGCTGGCATTCTGTTTTTAATATTTCTCCTGGGTTTTCCTCATCTGTTTGCAGCCCAAAGAAAAAGCCCTTCAGCCGCTGTCATCAATTTAGCAAAAGAAGAAAGTTTTATAAGTCCCCTTCTCTCCTGGGAGAAGGGGATTTAGGGGATGAGGTAGAATTCCAGGGAGAGGGGGCCGGGGGTGGGTTCATGAGGCTGACAAAATATCTTACATATACATAATTGTGGAAAAACTAGTGGCCCGGGCCATTGTTGACTGGAGTAAATTGACTACCAAAAATAGGCGCTAAGTGTTTGTCGTTTGGAGATGTATGTAAAATTGCTTTCATTTTTTCCAGATCATTTCATATATTGATTTGAGTGTTTATTTATTTGGAATGACACACAACTCGTTTATATCACAAGTGCTATTTTTTATACACTAAGTTGTAAATTTTCTTATAAATGAACCAGGAAAAATATTTACCATACCGTATTTGTAATTCTTCTTTTTTCCAGTCATCTCCTGTTATCACTTTCCTACAGTTACTATTCCCACAGTTGCAATCCATTTTATAATTATTGGTGACTGCCATGGCATAATCCAGACATAACTCTTCACCCTCCTGAATATCTCTCATTGCCACGAAACATATTTGTCCGTCCATTCCAACATTGGGATCACATGAATGATTAATGTAGATTGCTATATCATCAATATCTTCTCTGATCTCCGGACAGATATAAAATTCATCAGAGATCTGAAGACTAAAATCGCCAATTTCCTTATCGCGTCTCAGAGCCTCATCTGTGTTAACAAAATGTCCGGCCCTTATAGCAATGATTTCGTCAGCCAAAATGTTCTCACTTGCAAACAGGCCCTTACCCCCTTTTGCACTTGTCCTGATAATTGTTTTTGAAGAACGGTAGGTCTTAATCATGGGTGACTTTGTTTGTATCTTTTTCATATCTTAATGCCTACATCCCGATACGCTTCGCTATCGAGGATCTTTTCATTACGCTATTCATAGCGTAATGCTTCGACCGGGTTCCTGGTTGCTGCCCTCCAGCTTTGCATGCTAACAGTGAGCAAAGCTATACCCAAAGCAATAATCCCTGCCAGGGCAAAAATCCACCAATTTAATTCTGTTTTGTAAGCGAAGGACATCAGCCATTTATTCATAGCATACAAGGCAATGGGAACAGCAATGACAAAAGCAATTGTAATGCGGATAACAAAATCTTTGTTCAGGATAATAAGGATTTCGGATATCCTTGCTCCATTTATTTTACGGATGCCGATTTCTTTATTACGGCGTTCCGTCGAAAACGAAACCAATCCATAAAGTCCCAGGCAGGCAATCAGAATAGCAATTATTGAAAAATAACCAATCAGTAAATTAAATTTGTCTTCCTCCCTGTACAATGCATCATATTTTTCATCTAGAAACTGAAATTCAAACGGGATATCAGGAGAGAGTTCATTCCATTGTTTTTTAACATACTGTATTGTTTCCCGGATATTATTGCTGCTGATTCTGATACTTAAATTATAATTCCAACCCGGGACATACCATAAAACCTGAGGACTTATCTTTTTCTGGAATGATTCATTATGATAGTCTTTTACTACACCAATAACAAGAGCCTTTGTGTTATAGATATTTAATTCATAACCTAAAGCAGGATCCAGGGCAAAATACTTTACTGCAGTTTCATTCAAAATAACCGTTTTACGTTTGTCAGTTTCCAGATCCCATGAAAAGTCTCTGCCATCAATAATCTTAAGACCAATTGTTTTAATAAAATCGGGATCAACGGCCATCGCCTGGAATGACTTTTCAACTCCATTGATTTCTTCTGTAAAACTCATATGAAATGCTTCGGCCAGTCCTCCGCCACTTGACGTTGCAACACTTATAATATTAGGATTTTCCAGTAATCCCTGTTTAAATACATCGTATTTGTTACGGATATTTTTTGTCAGCTGACATTTGATAATATGTGTATTGTCAAATCCAACATTTTCCGTTCTCATATACCTGACTTGCCGGGCTATGATTATAGTACTTATTATTAAGATAATCGAGATAACAAACTGAAATACTATGAGTATTTGTATAATAGCTTTATTTCTGTTCCCACTGATTTTTCCATTTTTTAAAAGAGCAACAGATTTAAATGAAGAAAGATAAAGTGCCGGGTAGATACCTGCTAAAATACCGGTAAGAATTGATCCGGAAATCAAAAGAAGGATCCATTTTGGATTTTGTAAAAGTTTAAATGAGACTGATATGCCGGTAATTTCGCTAAATAATGGTAAAAGCAGGTCAACTATAACCAGCGCTATGGAAGTACTGATAAAAGTCAGCACCAAAGTCTCACCAATAAATTGTTTAATAAGATCATACCTGCTTGAACCATGGACCTTTTTTATCGCAATTTCTTTTGTATGCGCCGATGCTTTTGAAATAGACAGGTTAACAAAATTAATAAGTGCAAGGATGATAATGAATATTCCTACGGACAGTATTAAATAGATAAATTTTGCCTTGTTATTTTTGAAAAAGCTTACTTCTTTTAACGGAACAAAACCTGAAATATATTCCTTAGCTGATTCGCTGCCTGGTTTAATACCGCTTCTTTTCAATACATCATTAAGCCATATTTCATTTGTTTTTTTGGTAAGATTATCAACAGAGGAATTGTTTTTGATTAAGACATAGGTATCATAGGTCCAGTTACCATAATCTTCATCAACATCAACTCCACCTGGTTTTATAGATTTTAAAGTGCTGAACGAGACTATGCCATTAAACTTAATGGATGAGTTGACGGGAACGTCTTTAATTATTGCCGAAACTGTATAATTCAATCTGGGATTCTCATTGGTGCCTATAAATTCAATGGTTTTACCGACAGGATCGTCATTCCCAAAAATTTTATAAGCGGTACTTTCTGTAAGGACAATGGAATTTGGTTCAGTTAGTGATGTCTTTGCATCACCATGAATAACCCCGAAACTAAAAATGTCAAAAAATGTACTATCTGCATAAATAATATCATTTACCTGGAATATTTTTGTCTCATTACCATTTTTAACTTTCAGAATTGGTGATTTCCCTCCCCCCATATAAAAATCGATTCTGGCTATTTTTTCAATTTCCGGTACCTTGTCTTTTAGCACAACTGCAAAAGGCGCCATAGTATAAAAGCTGTTTCCAAGAGTAAGCTTATATATATAATTAAAGTTTTTATGAAATCTGTCGAAGGTTAATTCGTGATTTACGTAAATGAGGATCAGGATAAATGACGAAATACCAATAGCTAACCCTGCAATATTTAATATTGAGTGCAACTTGTTAGACAATATATTTCTGCAAATGATTTTAAGATGATGTTTTAACATTTTAACTGTTTTTTAAATTGATTTAAAAAGTGTCAACCTGTTACATGACGAGATAGCTCAAAGTTGTCCGGCATTAGAAATAATATTCTCTTTTGTTTTAAAGCCCCCCTTGGGGGGGTTGGGGTAGATTATTCATATCTTAATGCATCTACAGGGTTTCTTTTTGCTGCTCTCCAGCTTTGCCAGCTCACAGTTAATAATGCTATTACAAGGGCAATTATCCCGGACAGGCAGAATATCCACCAGCTCAGTTCAGTTTTATATGCAAAGGTCTGCAGCCATTTATGCATAGCGTACCAGGTAACAGGGGTTGCAAGCAGGAAAGCTATAATAACCCATCTTATGAATGTAATATTTAACATTGCCATCATTTCGGCTATGGTGGCGCCATTTACTTTCCTTATCCCTATTTCTTTTGTCCGTTTTTCGGAGAAGAAAGCCGCCAGACCAAAAAGTCCCATGCAGGCTATAAGAATAGCAATCGTTGAGAATATGAAGATGATCTTTCCAAACTGACTTTCTTTTCTGTATAGCTGATCATAGAAATTATCGTAGAAAAAGTACTCAAAAGGGCTATCAGGTAACAATTTATTCCAAATCTTTTGAACGTACTCTACAGATGCGGGAATGGATGCTGTATTTAATTTTACAGCCAGGAATTTAGGATTGCTCTCATTCACATAAAGAAATAGTGGTTCAATCTCTTCATTTAATGATTTAAAGTTGAAATCCTTTATTACCCCTGTCACAAAACCCTCCTTTTGCATGTATATTGAAAACTGAGTTCCGACAGGTTTATCCCAGCCAAGTTTTTTAACTGCAGATTCATTTAACAGAAAATGCGTTCCGGAGTAAGGGCATGCTACATCTCCGGGCAGATATCCCTCTTTTAACTGAATACCATAAGTTCTGATAAAATCATTATCAATCTCAAGATATGTCATTGTTGGAGGATTCCGCTTATTGATCCCTTCATAACCAATTGAAGCAACCCATTTCATTTCTCCCGGCAGATCAGAAGTTGATGATGCTGATATTATATTGGGATTCCTGGTTAGTTCCTGTTTAAACGACAATATTTTGGTACGGATATTATTATCGTCAAGAGGGATGATCATAAGCTGATCTTTTGAGAATCCAAGATTTTTATTCCGGATGAAACTCATTTGCCGGTAAACAAAAAGTGATGAAGTAATAAGTATTATTGAAATACCAAACTGAAAGAGAACAAGAATACCCTGTGTTCCGATATGTTTTTTAGTCTCAGCAAATGGTTTCCTGAATGTGTCCATTGGTTTAATACGCGATGATATCCAGCCGGAAGCGAGACCTGTGATTGCTGTGATCAGGATGAATAAAATAGCTAATCCCGGCAAGAGACTTTTAACAGAAAAATAATCTGTCAGATCAGCACCCACGAACCTGGAATACCATGGTAGCTGGTCATTTATAACCAGCGCAGAGATCATTACTGAAATCCCAACCAGAACAGAAGCATCTGAAAGGTAAAGGAAAATGAGTTGTCTTCTCCTGGAACCCATTATTCTGCGCATACCAAGTTCAGTTGTACGACGGCTGTTAATGGAAAAAGAAAGATTTATATAATTTATGCAGGCAATGACCAGGATAAGTAAAGCTATAGTACCTAAAATATAAATACTTTTTATATCGCTGTTGGGACTAAATTCCCCACCCATGTTGGAATGAAGATGTATAGATGTTAATGGTTGTACATGATACAGTTTATTATCACCGAAATCGGCTCCTCCGTCGTATTCCTTTGTAGACTGGCTAACTGCTTTTTCCAAACTCTCAAAGTTTGTTGCCTGATTAGTAAGAAGATAAAGATTAGTTACAGTATTCATAGGGTTAAACAGAAAATCATTTCCGTAAAACGTTCTGGCAGCTGACATCGGGATCATCATGTCGAATTGAAGATGAGTATTCCCGGGGATATTTTTCATAATCCCAGTCACTGTCAGATCTATCGACCGGTTAAAACGGATGGTCTTTCCGATGGGGTCATATTTACCGAAGTATTTTTCAGCTGTTGATTCCGAAATAACCACACCATTGGGTTGTGCTAATACTGTGGTCGGATTTCCAACAATCAGAGGGAGTGTAAATACATCAAAAATGGTAGAATCGACCAGTACTATTCTGTCTTCATAAAAATTTTTGTCGCCTGATGAAGCCAATCCTTTGTATAACCTTGTGATTCTGACGGTTTTTTCTATTTCAGGAAATTTATGCTGAAGAAATGGTCCAAGCGGATTCGGAGTCTGCACCCAGGCTCCGTCAACTCCTCCCATTGTGAAAGTGCCGTATACCCGGAATATCCTGTCAGAGTTCTTATGAAAACGGTCAAAACTAAGTTCATATCTTATATAAATCAGTATAAAGCTGGCTGCAATTATTCCCAGGGTCAGACCGGAAAGATTAACAAAGGTAAAGAGTTTCTGGTTTCTGAACTTACGCAGGGTAAATTGTAAATACTGGATGATCATACCGGATTCAATTTAATCTATGTTCCTATTTCTGTTTCTAAAAGCATGCCGCATTTTTATATATATGATATAGAGCTATTTATAAATTTCATTATTTTTTAAGAGTAAAATATTTTTACGGTTTTGCGTAAATTAATTTTACACATTAAGATCATAATCTAAGCACCTTTGTTAAAGTCAATAATGAGGTTAGATGAGTCCGTTATATTCGTATTTTAAAGCATCCCTCCCGATACGCTTCACTCACTGTGATCCTCCAAGGGTAGCAGCGCAAAGAAAAAGCCCTGCAACGCTTCGCGCGGCTATGGGATTTTCTTTGTAGCGGAGAATGATGAAATATCTAACCTGAGCTATTAAAAGACATGAATAGTACTTTTAAGCTGCAAGCTGATTTATCAAGAATTATTGCTGATCCCCCAGTGATCATTTTTCTCTGAAAACCATTGATTCAAAATTCCCGGATCCCTCAAGATTGCTGTTTTTAATATTTAGTCTGACCTTTGAAAGTATCCCATGATATGCAGGTTTGGCGATTAGTTTTTTGATTAAAAACTTCAATAGCGGATTGACCCCTTCCAATAGATCTTTCCGGTCCAGGATTTTATCAAAATCAAACTCTGCCTGAAAAGGAAATTGCATATCAAGTGATTTTATTTTTAATGTAGCCGGGTATGTAACTTTAACATCTTTGTCAAAGCCAAATGATAAAACTGAGCAGTCAATCAGATTATTTGCGCTGTAGATTATCTTATTTTGTTCAGCCACCATTAAGGAGAGGGTACGATTTATTCTGCAGTAGATATCCGCAAAAATAACTGTATACCTGCCGGCATAGCATTTCCCCCAGTACCATTTAATTACCAGATCATCTAGGTACAGGGGATTTTTTCTGTCTGGTTTTACATAATTATGGTCGTGATACCCGGTTGCTCCGGTCAAATTATATTGTTTTTCTTTGTAGAAAAAATCTCCTTCAACCCGTGCCTTTGGTAAAGGAATTATCCAGGAAAAATCGACTTTCTTTTTTCCTGACTGATATGGAATTTTCTTTCCAAAAGGTTTCCACCCCTCTACTTCTCCTGTAAACTTGAAATTACACTTATAACCGGGAATATCTATTTTAATGAAATATACGTGTGGTTCATTACATTCTTCCCATATTTTTACTGCTTCCCTGACTGATATGTTGCATTGTTGAGTATCGGCTCTCAATTCTTCTATAACAAAGGGATAAACAAAACTTTCACTCTTTTCAGGGGTATTTACAGAAATTGCTATTTGTGGAAATACCCGGGTTCTGAGGGGATCAGTACCAACATGTACAACAATCTTTAAAAAACAACCTAATTTATAATCATTTATATCAAAATACCACCACTCAAAATCACCTTTTACATAATCAACTATCTGAAGTCCATCATCCTCCGGTAGAAGAGTCAGCTCCTTCGAATCCGTAATAACCTGAGTCAGATCTACAGCTCCGTTAGTTAGTGCTTTTCCAATATGTATATAACTCCCCACAGGTGTTAAATAATCCGTATCTACTTTAAACAAAGTTATGAAATATTTTAAGGAGATTTGTACGTATCCGTTGGCCCTCACTCAGGCAAGCTTGGCCCGGGCCATAACCATCATTGCCTGGCAAAGAAAAAGCCAGCCATGCGTTTGTTGAAAGTAAAATTAAGCCCCCCTTGGGGGGTTTGGGGGTAAAACGTTAGA
>Ga0315536_1001631_pt1 | contig 11198 bp, 5 predicted proteins | sample SalMarSW160230MG_FD_203093 | JGI IMG/M metagenome (GOLD analysis project Ga0315536, IMG submission 203093) | Salt marsh sediment microbial communities from the Plum Island Ecosystem LTER, Massachusetts, United States - Salt Marsh Sediment SW1602-30 ... | reverse complement strand
CTCGTTCAGCTGGTTGACCCGGTAGCCCAGCTGCACGATCTGCATTTCCTGCCAGACGCGGAGAAACACCACGCCGAAGACCAGTGCGAGCAGGCCCAGCACGATCCATACCCGGCGCACGGATATTTTCCGGTCGACGCGCGACCCCTGCATGAAATAAATGGTCACGCGTTCGGAATCCCGCTCCGGGCGCCGGCGGGGCGAGGCCACGGATTACGCGCCCGCGGCGCGGGCGGCGGCCCGCAGCCGGGCGCTGCGCGCGCGCGGATTGGCGCGCATTTCCTCGGGCCCGGGCCTCACCACATGGCGCGTCAGGATTTCCCAGCCGCCGGCGCGAAAAAACCGCTTGACGATCCGGTCCTCCAGCGAATGGAAGCTGATGACCACGAGTCTTCCGCCCTCCGCCAATATTCCGCGCGCCGCGGCCAAGCCCCTGTCCAAGCTGCCCAACTCGTCGTTGACGGCGATGCGCAGGGCCTGAAAAGCCCGCGTCGCCGGATGAATCCTGCCGGCGCGCCCCACCGCCCGCCGCGCCACATCGGCCAGTTGCCCGGTGGTGGTCAGGGGCCGCCGGCGCACGATCCACCGTGCCAGGCGCCGGGAGCGGCGTTCCTCGCCATAGTGAAATAACACGTCCGCCAATTCCTCCTCGGAGGCGTGATTCACGAGCTCGGCGGCGGTGAGGCGCTGCTCCCGGTCCAAACGCATGTCCAGCGGGCCGTCGTGCTGAAACGAAAAACCGCGTTCCGCCCCTTCCAGTTGCAGCGAGGAGACGCCCAGGTCCAGCAGCACGCCCGCGAACGCCGGCAACTGCAGGCTCTTCACCACTTCGGCCAAATCCGCGAAATTGGCCTTGACCAGCCGGATCCGGTCCCCGTAGCCCGCCAGCCGCTGCCGGGCCAGCGCCAGCGTTTCCCCGTCACGGTCCAGGCCCAAAACCCGGCCCTGCGGCGCCGTCGCCTCCAGCAGGGCCTGCGTATGGCCGCCGGCCCCGACCGTGCCGTCCGCCCACCATCCTTCCGGCGCCGGGTGCAGCCAGCGCAGCGCCTCCGCGAGCAGGACGGGGACGTGCGCCGTCATCAGGCTGCAATCACGGCCGGTACGAAACTCCTCACGGCCTGGTCCGCGTTTCCAAAAATCCTGAAGACGTTCCTGACCCCGGTCAGTTCGAACACGTTATGCAAATACGGACTCAAACCCGCCAGGCGGATGTCCCCGTGAAAGGTGCGGACAAAGCGCAGGCGATCCGCCAAGATGCCGATCCCGGTGGCATTGATATGTTGTACGCGCGAAAAATCCAGGACGATCGAGTAGCAGCCATCCGCCACGGTCGTGGTGACGAGATTCTTGATGCTCACCACGTCCTCCATGTCGATATCTCCCGTTAAAGTGATTACCGCCACGCCTTCCCTGTGCATCGCTTTGAGTGGCACGTTACCCTTTCACCTCCTTTCTGGTCAAGTGACGGGACTCGGTGCGGTCGCTCTCGCCCCTAGATTTCCTGCATCTGCTCGGCAATTTCCTCGAGCGTTTTTCCCTTTTCCAGATATTCCCGCCAATGCTCGGGCGACCAGATTTCGATGCGGTTGGAGACCCCTACCAGCACGGCCTCCCGGTTGAGCCCGGCATACTGCCGCAGGCTTGCGGGCAGGCCGATCCGGCCCTGCTTATCCAGCGGACAGTCCACGGCCCCGGCCAGCAAACGGCGCACAAAATAACGGTCATCCGTTTTGTTCAGCGGCCGGGAAATGATTTTTTCCTCGAATTTTTTCCATTCATCCAGCGGGTAGGCAAACAGGCAGGCGTCCAGACCGTGGGTGACAATCAAGCGCTCGCTGACTTGTTTTTCAACGAGGATTTCACGAAACCGGGAGGGGATGGACAGTCTCCCCTTTTCATCCAGCGTATGTTCAAAGGTCCCCATGAACATGGAGTTTTCCCCACTTTCCACCACTTTTCCCCACTCCATGGGCTAATTTAACCCCGGCTCCCCATTTTGTCAACAGGTATTTAATATTTCCTTAATATTTGAGCTTCTAACTCCTTTTCCAGCAATCGGGGCTGGGGGTCCATATCCTTAAAAGGAGAGGGTGGGCCGGGAAAGGATAAAAAAAAAGCCGCCACCCTGATTGCCAAGGGCGGCGGCTGGGATGCGCTTGCCGGAGATTAACGCTTTGAGAATTGGAAGCGGCGGCGGGCTCCTGGCTGGCCATATTTCTTACGTTCCACCATGCGCGAATCGCGGGTGAGCAGGCCCGCCTTGGAAAGCGCGGCCCGCAAGTCCCCGTCCGCCTGCACCAGGGCGCGCGCAATGCCGTGAACCACGGCTCCGTATTGCCCCGTCAGACCCCCGCCGTGCACGTTGACATGCACGTCGAACTTATTGGCATTGGCGGTGAGTTCGAGCGGTTCCCGGATCTTCTGGATATAAAACTTGCCGGAGAAATATTCCTCGAGCGGCTTGTGATTGACGAAGATATTTCCCTGCCCGGGTTTCAGGCGGACGCGCGCCACCGCGGTTTTGCGGCGGCCGGTGCCCCGGAATTCCAACACGGGCGGCTGGGTTTGTTCGGGTGCCGTGGCCATTTCTTCCATTTAAATCTCCAACCTTTCGGGTTTTTGCGCCTGCTGCTCGTGCGCGGAACCGGCGTAAACTTTCATCTTTTTAATCATGGTGCGGCCGATGGAATTCTTGGGCAGCATGCCCCGCACGGCCAGGGTGAAAGTCCGTTCCGGATGCTTGGCCAGCAGAACGCGGTAGGGAGTGAAGTGGTCTCCCCGGGGCCAGCCGGAATGCCGGAAATCCAGTTTTTGATCGAGCTTTTTGCCGGTGAGGCGTATCTTGGAGGCATTGATCACCACCACGTGATCGCCGGTGTCGATAAAAGGCGCATAGCTCGCCTTGTGCTTGCCTTTCAAGATGCTGGCTACGCGGCTGGCGGCTCGCCCGAGGACCTTGTCCTCGACGTCCACCAGGTACCATTTGCGCTCCACCTTTCCGGCTTTGGGAAAGGGCGTTGCCATGGCTTCCTCCTGACAGGAAAATGCAAACAGAACGAGTACTTTAGTGAAAATCCGGGAATTTGTCAAGGTTAAAATTTGCATCCCCGGCCCGGGACGTTCTGAGGTGCAAAGATGGGGCGCGCCGGGTCCGGATGGCCAAACCTGCCACGCTCTTCATGGAAAGCTTCACGCCGCCCGCGCGCTGGAGCGCTGGGAACGAGGCCCGCGGGGAGAAAGGGGCTGCGGATTCATCTTGAGCGGCAGCCCCTGCAATCGGTCTTCCAGCGTGCGCAGCCACGACTTCAGGGCAGGCCGGGAGAGAATTCCCGGCAGAACGATGGCCCCAGAGGCCGTACCCGGTGGCCGTGTCAACCACTCCCCGACCCGAATTCCCTCGAGGGCCGGCAGGCGGCTGCTCAGAGTGCATAAAGTCGCCAGGCTCTGACCCGGAGCGGGCGATACGTTGATGCTCCGGACCATCTCCGCCACCCAGGCTTCCAGGCGTTCCGGTTCGGGATGATGGACCCAGTCCAGGAAAGCGGACGCGGCAGGACTCTCCCGCCCGGTTTCTTGTTGCAGCAGTTCCCGCGCAAGCGGGGAGGCATCGCCCTGCAGCACTCGGGTCAGATAGCCGCGGGGATCGCTTCTCATCCGGAGACGACTCATCACACGGTCCCAGATGGGCACTCGTACCGGCGATCCGGACAACCGGGCGGCTCGGCGGCTTTGGGCGTAAAATTTTCGCAGCTGATGGACGACCATGAGCCGCAACAACTCCGCCTGCAGGCCCGGACGCACGCCGCCGCGCAGAAGCGTGTCGGGAACGAAAATTACCGGCTCGCCGGTTTGCGGATCCCGTTGCGCGTGTCCCAGGAGATGGAATAGCCTCCGCCAGGGGCTCAGGTCCGACAGGGGCAGAAGTTCGGTTTTCGGCCGCACAAAATCCCCTGCTCCGTACCGGGCGTAGACGGCCGCGGCGACGTCATCCACCTGCGCCGCCAGCACGACGCGATCCAGTTCCGCGGCTTGGTCCGCCGTCGCCGCCGCGGGCCGGCGCGCCAGCCAGGACAAGCCCAGCAGGGCCGCGAACAGCGAGCCGCTGGCCCGGAACAGCGGAACGTTGCCCGCCGCCAGACCGCGGGACAGCGAATGGGCTGCCGGATCGGCCTCGCGCCCGAAGAGCACGACGCCCAGGAAGTTGTCCAGAACTTTTCCCGCCCAGTTGCGTTCGCCGCGGAGAGTTTCGTTGGCTGCAAATCTCAGGCCGGACCGGCCTGCGGCTTTTTCGGGCGCACCCGCCGGGGCCCGCGGCGCCGGCTCGGCGCGGGTCTCGGTTTGTCCCGGGGACCAGCGGTAGATGCGGCGGCCGTTCTTGACCTCGGAGCTGATGCCACCCAGGCCCTGGCCGGCGGCCTGGTCGGACACCAGGTAGGCCAGGGCGCGCTGCGCCGCCTGCACTCCGAAGTGGAGTTCGCGGACCAGGTCTTCGGCCGTCAGCTGCCCCAGCGCGGCCCTGTAGCGGAGGGATTGACGGTCCCGGATGACGCTGTGGACCATGCGGGCCAACTTGGGCGTCTCTTCGCCCCAGGCATATTCCGGCAGCGGCTGATATTGGAAGAAGCCGAGGCGGTGGTAGACGCCGGCCAGCCGGCCGCCCCAGGCTTTTTCCGAGGCCAGGTACTCCAGGGCTTGCTGGGCCTGCTCCCGGGTCATGCCGGTATGACTTAAGTGCCGCGCCAAGCCCGCCGCATCGAAACCGATGACGCGGGATAGGAATCTCATCCCCCAGTTCCGCTGCAGCACGGCGAACACCGCTTCCGCGGCTGCACGGTGGCTCTCGTCGGCCTCGGGCCTGACGGCTTGATAGGCGTACAGGCCCGTCCCCAGGCGCCTGATGCCCATGATTTCGGGATGGCCGTGGTCGGCCGAAAGGTAATCCAGCATCTGCCTGGTCTCCCGCGTTTTAAGCCCAAAGCGTACGGCCACGTCGCGCACAGTCAGGCCGCCGGCCGTTCGCAAGGCCCGCAGGACCGGGTCGGTGCGCACGGCGTGATACACCTTCTGGGCCAGGCGGAATTTCCGGCCGCTGTGCAGCACGCCGGTATTCGGCTGGTAGCCGGCCAGCGAGGCACGCACCTGCTCCTCGGTTTCGGCGGTCCGCCATTGCGACTGGCGGAGCCACTCGGACAGCAGGAGGAAGCCGGCGGTCCCGGCCAGAAGCAGGATCACGGTAAGGGACCAACCCGCGGAAGCGAGCAGCACCCCGGCCATGAGGGCCAGCAGCAGGCTGCCCGCCACCAAGGCCAGGTGCACGCCCGGGTGCATGCCGATCAGGCCCGCCAATTCGTTTGGAAACTCCTCGTGCTTTTCCAGCAGTTCCCGGGCTACAGTGTACCGGGGATGGCCCTCGAGGATTTTTAAAGCGGCCGTATCGCGCCAGCCGTTGGCCCGGGCGACCACCGCCCCCAGCGCTTGCCACCATAACAGGAATTTCCTGAAAATCCCCACGGTCTGTGTCCGGGAGCGCTGGTCCAAGAGTTTCTCATACTCGACTTGCTGCACGGCCCAGGCCGTGATGAAGAAATCCGTGGCGCCGAGGGCCAGCAGCCCCCCGAAGAAGAGACCCGCCGCGGTCACGAAAGGCGCCAGCGCGGGCTGGGTCGCGCCCAGCTGGCGGAAGACGCCGTACTGGGCGGCCGCGCCCAGGACGGACACGAGGCCGGCCGCGTAGCCGGTCAGGGCGCGGAAGGCGTGCGCGGGCGTTGCCGGTCGGACCTGCACCGCCGCGTTCTCTGTCGGCAGGGCCGCTGCCTGGTCCGGGTCCACCCGCCGCACGCGGTAAGAGACCCGGGCATGGTAGTTCCTCTGGGTGATGGGCAAGAGCCCCCGCCGCCCGTCCGCGTCGTTGAGCGCGTCCGGAGGCGAGGACACGGGCTCAAGGGCGAAGAATTTCTCCTCCTTGTCCCACACCACCACGAAGGGCAGGCCTTCGCTCTGCGCGATCTCCACGAGCGTGCCGTCCGTGGCATTGTAGGCGTATGACACGGCTTCCCCGTTGGGACGACGGTCCAAACCTTCCAGGATGGCGTGGCGGTTGCGGTCCGAATCCCGGAAGGCGCGCAAATCGAGCGGCGTGCCGGCCAGCTCGCGGCGTTCGCCGGTGGGGATCATGTTTTCCGCCACGACCTCGCGCCGGGCGGGCACGAGCAGGCGCCAGGCGCCTTGGCCGCGCGCGATCCAGGGATGGCTGCCCGTGGAGGCTAAGGAGCGGTTGCGCAGGCGGATGTCGCTGGTCAGTTCAGCACCGCTTAGGTGATAGGTCAGGAAGGCTTTTCCCCGGCCGAAGCGCCGCGCGATCTCGGGCTGGTCCGCGTTGGCCAGCGAGACGCGCACGTAGATGCCCCGGCGGTCGAGGCCGGCGGCCTCCACCTTCCAGGGCAGCCTGCGGGCCATGCCGTGGTAGACCGTACCCGAGCCGTCCTTTTTGGTCAGGCCGGTCCGCACCAGTTCGTCGTCACCCAGGTCCACGGTGCGCCCCTGGTAGCTAAAGCGGTTGCCCTGCACGCGGTCGATGTAGGGATACATGACCTCGATACCGCCCGAGGCCTTGATGCTGTCGCAATGGAGGATCTCGCGCCCCTGGGCCTTAAAGGAGATGATTTTGGCGGCGTAGCCGGGCACGATATCGAAGGAGGTATCCGCCCGCAGGTCGGTGAAGCGGTAGACCGCAAGTCCCTCCCGCTGGTAGGTTTCCACCGTGTACTTCCCCGCCAGCGGCGACAGAATTTCGGCCGCCAGGATCCAGGCGGTCACCAGAAACGCGGGCAGGCGCAGCAGCCAGGAACGCGAGGCCTGCAGCAGGATGCGCCGGCTCGAAAAGGCTGCGGCGCGAGCGTTCTGCCAGCGCGGGAACAGCGCCAGGCCCCGGGACATCAGGTCGCTTAAGGACCAGCGGTTGTCGAAATACGGCAAATCACGATAAGCCAAACCCTGCTCCTCGGCGTCCAGGAAATGCTGCAGGGCTTGGCCGGTGCCTTCCTGGCGGACGTTGTCCCGGCCTTCCTCGCTGCGCGCCACCACGACTCCCGGATGGGCACGCAAGGTCTGCGCCGTCCCCAGGAACACGCGGAAGAAATTCGGCCGCCGGATCTCCCACAGGAAGGTGTCGGTGGCTGAATCCCCCAGGGTGAGATAGGCTCCCGAAGCCCGCCCGCGGTCCATCCAGGCTGCGACGGCGCTGCTCTTCTTGATCCGGCTGAACTTCAAGAACAGCATTCCGGCGGAGGGGAAATATTTATCCTCGTCGACCGCGTACGCCTGCTGCCGGATCTCCTCGCGGGCCGCGGCCAGCGCCAGGTTGCAGTCCACCTGCCCGTCCTCACCCACGAGGACGATCTCGGAATTGAAAGGCTGGAATTTCACCTGAGCATGGCCGGCCACGGCGCCGTTGAAATGCTCCAGAACCTCGGGAAGGTTTTTCGCCGACCGCACCTCCGCGATGGCCGCCGAAAAGTCCACGCCGCGCTTTTGACCCAAGACTTGCATGTAGCCCACAGCCAGGGCCTTGCCGATGTCCCGTTGGGCCGCCGGCTCGACGGTGAGGCTTTCATCGAGCCGATAGACATACTGGCCCTGCGCGTCGAAGGTAACGTGTTCCACGCCGGAAATACCCTGCACTTCCAGGTTGGGCAGCTTGCCGGCGTCGCCGCTGGCGATCATTTCCGCCTGCAGGACCCTGACGATCCTTTCCTCCAGGGCTTCCCGCTCATAATGGAAGGTCACCTCTTCGTAATCCCCGGGATCCTCTGAGCGGTACACCCTGACCTTCTCTGCTGGCAGCATCGGGCTGCCGCTGTTTAAGAGCACGCGCTTGCCGGCGCGCAGGGCCCGCAGGACCTGCTTGAGATTAAGGCCTTCCGGCGGCAAAGTCTGGTTGCGGGTCAGGGTGGCGTCCACATCCATGGCCACGCCCGCCACGGTCACGCGGGCGGACGGATCAAAGCCCTCCGGGATCTGCTGCCGGTACGCGGCTTCCTCCAGGCGGGCAACGCCGGAGATACCGACGGCGGCCTGCACCACGCCCTGGTCAACAGCGCGGTCGCCCGAACCGAAGATATCGGACACTCCCAGCAGGGCCAGGGCCGCAAGGTAATTCTCTGCCAGAGCGTCCACTGCTTCCGGCCGGGCTAGGCGTCCGGACTGTTGCCAGCGCCGAACCAGGTCCGCCGTTTCCTGGCGCAAATGCGCCGGCGCCAGGCGCGGCCCGTATTGGGAGACCAGCGTCGGCCGGTTGGTGCCGTCGGCAATGTTGCTCAGCCAATCGTGACGGGCGATCAATTCCGAAATGAAATCAATGCGCGCAGCGGGAAGTCCGAGGGCCGCCAGCACGGGCCGCGCCAGCTCCGCGCCCTCACGGGCGTGGTCGGCCTCGGGCGTATGGAAGTAATCCTGATTTCCGTTCAGGAAACCATAATCGTGCAGGATCAGCGCCAGGGCCAGGTCCTCGCGGAGTTCGGGATTCAAGCGGATGCGCATGGCCAGAGCGTTCAGGCGTTCGGCCTCGGATGGGTCCAAGCCGAGGTAGACCGGCCTTCCCTGGAGCAAAGCATCCAAAGCTCGCGCATCCTCGAGCACGTGCTCGCGGCGGTCCAGGGTCGTGCCGTCGCGCCGGGTCCAGGCACCGGTCTCGCCCAGCAGGCCGAGTTCGGTGGTGCGCAGGAATACGGCGGCCAAGTCCTCCACCGAGAGCCGGCCGGCGCGGAATCCCTCACGGGCCGCGTTCAGCTCGGTCAGGGCCCGGGCCGGCAGCGCCCGCTGCGCCGCCACCAGGCGCAGCTTCAGGTCTTGCCGTTCGGAGGCCTGCGGGATTTCCCGGAAACGCTGCAATTGCTGCGACAGGGCGAAAAGCGCCTGCCGGTATTTCTCCCCCGCCGGATCCAAGACGGTTCCCAGGGGACGGGGCCGCTGCTGGACGTCGATCCAGGCCGGCCCGGTCTCATGGTAGAGATACACCCGGTCCACGAGGTTCCTGGCTGGATAGCTTTTTTCTCCTACGGCCTGGAATCCCATGCGCTCAAAAAGCCTTTGCGCCTCCGGTACGTGGGATTGCAGGGACACGGCCAGCGGCCGGTTGAGGAAATGCAGGAAGCGGCTGCGCCGGAAGCGCTCGATGACCGAGCGCGTGAGCAGAGTGCCGAGTCCCAGGCCTTGGTAATCCGGGGCCACGGCCAGCACGTTGAGATACAGGCTGTCGGAACCGAGTTCCTGGTATTCCTTCCACCCGCGTTCATACGCCAGGGCCAGGGCGATCACCCTGCCGGATGAATCCGTGATGGCCAGGCTGTGTTGGAATTTGCCGTAGTGCGGCCGGCCGTCATAGCCCTCTTCCCCGGCCGCCAGTTTTTCCCGGTTCCAGGCGCCGAAGGTTTCCGGGTCCAGCAGGGGCAGGATCTCGTCCGCGTGTTGTTGCAGGAAGGCTTGGTCCGCGGCCTGCAGGCTCACCCTCTCCCCGTTGGGCAGGGTCCAGGTCCGCAGGGCCCGCGCGCGGAAGAAAACGGCGGCCGCCACATTCGCGGCCAGGTGGACCAGTACGCCCGACAGGAGAAGCAGCGGCCACGACAGGGGTGTGAAAACCAGTGCGAGGTTGACAACAGCGATCACGCCCGCCAAGGCCAGGTTCAGGGGCGGAGCCCGCTGCCCTTCCCGTCCGGGCACGAGGTGCAACAGGAAGAAGAGGGGCCATGCCAGGAAATACGCCGCCGTCGCCGGAAACGCGAATGCGCCCCCGGTCGCCACGGCCAGCACCGCCGCTCCGGCCGCGGCCACCAGGCCGCCGGCGGTCAGGGACAGCACGTTCTCCAGCCAGAAGGCGATGAAACGGTCGTAGGCGCGCGGGGTGATCCTGCCGCCCGAGAGGCGGACCACCAGGCCTCGCAGCCAGGGCATGATGCCTCCCCGGAAGGGCGAGGTCAGGCTCGAGAGCACGGCCTCCACTCTGCGGGCTGTCCGGTAACTCCGCGACCGGGTCTGGTCCGCCGGCTGCAGGCGCGCCAGCGTGCCGTCCACTTCGCTCCTGGGATTGGGATTCTGGTCAGGGTAGTACTGTGTCCTTTGATACCCTTGCTCGATGAGGAGCGGTTCGAAAGCCTCCTGGTGCAGGAATCCATAAACCAGGATGAGGTCATTGTCCGCCGGGACCTGTTCCAGGATCACTTCGAAGAATTTCCTGGACAGCTTGTTGCTCTGCACGAACTTTTCTGTGCCGATCCTGGCCACGTCCTGCGCCTGTTGGGCCCGGGCTTCCGGAGACGCCCCCAGGTAATCCAGCACGTTCTGCCGCAAATAGGCCAGCAGCCATTCCCGGCGTTCGGCGAAGGTATCCTGCTGGTCCGGATTCGTTTGCCGGACCTCGGCCAGGTGCTGCTCGTACACGGACCGGAGGTCCGGCGAGGCCGAGAACTCGCGGTCATAGGCCATGAAGATGTCTGTGACGGTGTAGATCGTGCCCACGCTGTCCTGCTCGGACAGGGCGTTGAACTGTTCCAGGTTCTCGACCGGCCCGCCGTTCGGGGCCTCCAGGAAGGCCAGCACGAACTGCAGGGCGATGTCGATGGTGCGGAAGCCTTCCCCCTGGAGAGCGCTCAGGACCAGGGGGTCGGAATAGGCGATGGTGGGATCCGCGATGGTGATGGGTTCCGCATCCTTCGTTTTCTCGACCAGGGACCAGACCGCCGGGCCGGCGTTCCACCCTCCCACCAGGGCGCTGGGGTTCAGGCCCTCGATGCCCAGCATGACCTTGCCTGCCTGGAACTTGTTCAGCACGGACGTATTCTCTGGGTTGGTCACGTCCAGGATGTGTTGCTGCTCCAGTTCCAAAGCCCGGTTGGATAAATGGCCGTTGGGGATCAGGTAAACGGTCCTCTCCCCGCGCTGGTACACCATCATTTCGGCATGGTCCTGACTGGGGGCGAGGGCCTCCACCGGGGGCGTATCGGGGTACACGAGCCAGAAATTTCTTTCCGGCACGAATTTACGGTGGTTCCATTCCGCCAGCAATTTGCCTTCCAGGGTGGGCGGAGGCGTCGGACTCGGCGGGTAGGTCCAGGTCGGTTCGATGGTGGGCATTTCCGGTGTTGGCTGGACCGGACCGGGCGTCGCCGTGGCCGGGATGGGCAGGCCGCAGGCAGCGAGCACCA
>Ga0315536_1001629_pt1 | contig 11214 bp, 8 predicted proteins | sample SalMarSW160230MG_FD_203093 | JGI IMG/M metagenome (GOLD analysis project Ga0315536, IMG submission 203093) | Salt marsh sediment microbial communities from the Plum Island Ecosystem LTER, Massachusetts, United States - Salt Marsh Sediment SW1602-30 ... | reverse complement strand
AGCGGAGAACGCTCCGGCCAACCCATCCGGGCAGGGCGAACCGGGCGGGCGCGGATTCGGGCTCGGCCAGCCTGACCTGGCAGCGGCGGCAGAGCAGCTCGGCGTGAGCGAGGAGGAACTCTCCGCCGCCCTGGGCGACCTGGGCCAGGGCATGCCCGACCTGGAGGCCGCCGCCGATCAGCTTGGCGTCACCGTCGAAGAACTGTATGCCGCGCTCGGCTTCCCGGAGGGCTTCGCCCCTGGGGGTGGCGGCCCGGGTGAACCGCCTGGCGAGCCGCCAGCCAACGAATAGATAAGGCGTACTTACAGAAAACGGGGCAGGTCGCCATGGCCTGCCCCGTCGTTCGTCTGAAAGAGATCGCTCGACCGGTAGCCGGGCGCTACAAAATCTGCTCCATCATCGCCGCCACCGCCTGATAAACCGGCGAGCCATCGCCCAGATCGACCAGCGGGCGGCCACTGAACTCGAACTCCATCAACTCGCCGTCGCTGGGGATCGTGCCAAGCAGGGGAATCGGCAGGGCGTCGATCCGCTCCTGGAGCGGGGCGGGCATCGCGCCGTTCAGCCGGTTGAGGATCAGGTAGGCATTCTCGACATTGATATCCAGCTCGTCACGCAGGGCGGCGATGCGCTCGGCGCTGACGATCCCGCGCTGGGTGGGGTCGGTGACGACCAGCAGGTGATCGACATCACGGGTGGTGCGGCGGCTGAGGTGTTCCATCCCTGCCTCGTTGTCGATCACCACATAGCGGTAGTTCCGGCTCAGCGAGTCGACCACCTCCCGCAGGTTGTGGTTGACGGCACAGTAACAGCCGGGGCCTTCCGAGCGGCCCATCGCGATCAGGTCGAAGCGGTCGCCCTCAGAGAGCGAGGAGCGTATCTCGTAATCCAGGTAGTCGTGCTTGGTCATGCCGCCGTCGAGCGCGCCCATCGCCGCGCCGCCCGCCGTCAGCGATTCCTTCACACGGTCGAGCATGTCCTCGCGGATGTCCCCCACCGTCCATTCAAGGCCCAGACCCAACACCATGTTCAGGTTGCTGCTGGGGTCGGCGTCTATCGCCAGGATCGCGCCGGGCTGGTTCTGCGCCAGGTACTTGATCACCATCCCGGCAATCGTCGTCTTGCCGGTGCCGCCTTTACCGGCAAGCGCAATCGTTGTGGTCATGTGTGTCGCTCCATCAAAAAATCCGCTTACGAGACGCCTTCGGCCACCAGGCTCCCAGCGATGCCCAGCGCCGCGTCGTGCAGGGCAGGCACGTGATCGTAGACCGGGATACCCAGCCGGTCGGCTTCCTGCACGGCCAGGTCAGCGGGCAGCATCCCCAACACCGGGATCCCAGGTGTCTCGGCCTCGACGAAGGCCGCCTCGTCCTCATTGCGCACCTTGTTGGCGACCAGCCACAGCCGCGACAGGCCGATGTCGGCGGCCAGCCCCTTGATCTGCGCTGCCGTGCCCAGGCTGCGCCGGGTCGGCTCGACAACCACGATCATCGCGTCCACAAAATCGACGGTGGCCCGCCCCAGGTGCTCGACGCCCGCATACATGTCCAGGATCAGCACGTCGTCCTTGCGGAAGAGCAGGTGGGTAAACAGCGTCTTGAGCAGCGCGCTCTCCGGGCAGATGCAGCCCGACCCGCCCAGGTCGACCGACCCCATCTCCAGGAGGCGCACGTCACGGTGCACAACGCTGAAACGCTCCGGGATGTCGTCGACGCGCGGGTTGATCGTAAAGAAGCCGCCCACCGTGCCCGGCTTCGCCCCGGTGCGCTCCTCGATCAGGCCCTCCATCTCCGCGATGGGGTGCAACCTTGCGCGCAGCTCGTCCGGAAAACCCAGCGCCCCGGCCAGGCAGGGCGCGGGATCGGCATCGACGGCCAGCACGTCGCGCCCCTGGTCGGCATACACCTGGGCCAGCAAAGCGGCGAGCGTGGTTTTGCCCACGCCGCCTTTTCCACTAATCGCCAGTTTCAAAGCCGGTTCCTCTCATTCAACCCAATGGAAACAGTTGTCTCCCTGATTCTATCGAAGCGGGGCGAACGATGCCCGTCCGCCCCGCTTGAAATGACATCTTACAGGTAGAAGGGCGCGATCCATCACGCCCCCCGCCGGGTTATTGATCCAGATAGCCGTCGGCGTAGATCACTTTGTTGAGCAAAATCTGCACGGTCTTCCAGATGGCAGCCTGCTCCGGATCGCTCATATCCACGTCGTCGATGGACGGCTCCTCCATCGCCACGACATGGTCGTGGATCGCCAGGTAGAGGCGCTTCACCGGGGTGCTGTCGTCGCGGTTCTCAATGGTGTGGATCACCTCCCACTGCTTCTGGTCGAGCGGGTCGGCGATCATCGTCTGCAGGCCCGATCCCATCAGCATCGCCAGGTACACCCGGTTGATCAGGGGCCGGTTCTGGTGGGGCACCGCGTTCGAGACGTTCGACAGCCCGACCGAGATCGCGGGCGGCGGGTCCCAGACCACCTGCAAGGTGCGCACTGCCTCGATCAACTCCGGGCAGTATTCCTGGCAGCCGGAGACGGTCAGCACCAGCGGGTCGAGGATCAGGTCTTCAATCGGGAAGTCGATCTCCAGCATGCGGGGCAGCAGCGACTCGATAGCAATGTTGACGCGCTCGTCCGCGCCCACCGGGATGCCGCTCTTGCCCATCGTAAGCGCGATCAGGCGGGCGTTGTACTGCTTGGCGACCAGCGGGACTTTCTCCAGGCGCTCCGCCTCGGCGGAAGTCGAGTTAATGATCGGCTGCGCCTTGGTGACCGTCTTCAGCCCGGCCTCGATACCGTTCAGGTTGGTGCTGTCGAAGCTGAGCGGCAGGTCGGTGACCGCTTCGACGGTCTTCACCATCCAGGGGAAGACCTCTTCCCAGTCCTTCTTGCGCGGCCCCAGGTTCAGGTCGAGCGCCTGCGCGCCGCCTTCCTCCTGCGCAACAGCCAATTCCTGGAAGAATTTGGCGTCACGCTCTTTGAGCGCTTCCTTCACCTTTTCAGAGATGATATGGATATTCTCACCGATAATGTACATGACTCTATTCCTTCCGGGTGATGGCGGCTTCCACCGAGGGGAAGCGCAGCATATCAGTATGAGGCAGAAACAACGCCGACGTGAACGCGTCGAAGAACGTGTTGTCGGCAGACAGCTCAATGTAGGTCATCCGGGCGGCGATGTCCGTGACGCGCGCCCGCAGCGCCGGGTCGAGCAGCGCCAGGTAAGCGCCCCTGACTGAGGTGTTCCCCAGGAACTGGAATCGCTCCCAGGGCAGGTCGGGCAGCAGGCCAATCTGCACCGCTTTCTCCACGTTGATGTACTTGCCAAACGACCCGCCGATCAACACCCGCTCGGCCAGCCCCAGCGGGACGCCGACGTTTTCCGCCAGCACGGTGAACCCCGCGTAGATCGCGGCCTTGGCCCGGAGCAGGTTGTCGATGTCGACATCCGTGATCACGATGTCGCGCCCGGTCTGGGTCTCGTCGGCCCAGGCGATCACGTATTCCGGGCCGTGCTCGCCCTCGCGCACGCGGGGGGTGTCGAGGTTCAGGTTGACGTGACCGGCCTTGTCGACCACGCCGGTCAGGAACAACTCGGCCAGGAGCGCGATCAGCCCGCTGCCGCACACGCCGATCGGCTTGACGCTGCCGATCACCCGGATCGTCGGCTCGTAGGTCTCCCCGCTGACCCACACCTCCTCGATTGCGCCCCTGGTGGCCCGCATCCCGTCCAGCACACCCGCGCCCTCGAAGGCGGGGCCAGCCGAGCAGGCGCAGGTGACCAGCCACTCGGAGGAACCGAGCACGGTCTCGCCGTTCGTGCCCACGTCCAGGAACAGGGTGATCTGCTCGCTGTCGTCCATGCCGGAGGAGAGCACGCCGGAGCTGATGTCCGCCCCCACGTAGCTGGCGACGCCGGGCAGGCAGTCGACGCTGGCCGCCGGGTGGATGTTGATCCCGACCTCATGGGCGGGGCTGGACGGGACGTGGTTAACCGCCGTGATGAAGGGGGAGAGCCGGATGCTGCCCGCCGGGATGCCAAGCAGCAGGTGGATCATCGTGCTGTTCCCCGCCACGGTCACCTTGTAAACCTCGCCAGGCTGGGCCTTGACACGCTTGCAGGCGGTCTCCAGCAGAGTGTTGATCGTCTCCAGCACCAGGGACCGCATCTCCTGGCGGTTCTGCTCGCTCTTCCCGGCGTAGATGATGCGCGAGATCACGTCCTCACCGCGCGCGATCTGGCCGTTATATTCGGCCACCTGGGCGCGCACCTCGCCGCTCAGCAGGTCGACCAGCCAGACGGTGACGGTCGTCGTGCCGATGTCGATCGCCGCCCCCCAAAGCGGCGTGTCGTCAGGCGGGTGGCCGGGGAACAGGTCGACCAGGATTGGCCGACACGGGTCGCAGTCCCAGCGATTCACGTCCAGGACGGCAGCGACCTGCCATTCTCCCTCGCGCAGGGCCGTCCCGATCCCGCGCAGCGTCCCCAGCGACGCCTCCACTTCGTCCAGACCGACCTCCTGGCGCAGGGCGCGCCGGAGACGGCTCCAATCGTCGGTCTGGTCGTCCATCGTCGGCGGGGCCAGGGTCAGGTTAACCCGCCTGATCGCCTGCCGGGTGGTGGGGTCATACCAATCGGGGACGGTGACCTCGGCCACCGTCCGGTCGGTGGTCAGCCGCCGCTCGATCTTCTCCTGCGGCGGCACGTACACACGGGCATCACCCTCGACGACCGACTGGCAGGCCAGGGCATACCCGGCCTCGACGTCCGCCGGGGAGAGGCGCAACGTGCTGCGGCGGCGCACCGTTCCATCAAGAATCTGGACGGCGCACCGCCCGCAGCGTCCCTGCCCCCCGCAAGGTTGGAGAATCTCTACTCCGGCGAGGCGCGCAGCCTCAGAAAGCAGTGCCCCGGTCGGCACGCTGACCGGCTCCGCTGCGCCCTCGAACTGTATGGTGTGATCGGCCATCGGCTATCGGTCACCAGACGTTCTGCCGCCGCCAGCCGCCCAGCGCGCGGCGCGAATCATGTGTGTCATGTGGCCGCCTATCGCCGCCCGTTCCTCTACAACGCTTCTTTCATATACTGCGGTATGTCGACCGCCTCGCGCGGGCCGACGAGCACCTGCCAGCCGGGCAGCTCCTCCTCAAGCTCGCCAGAGAGCACGGCGACGTGGCCGGGCAGCACGATGCGGTGCTGACTGACTTTGTCCGCCACGCCGAAGTTCTTGACGTCCTTCGCGATCCGCTCGGCGTCGAACTTCCCGGCGGCCCAGGCGGTCAGCACGCTCATCCCCTCGGCGTCGGCCACCAGCAGCCAGGCGGGCAGGCCGGTGTTCTCGACCTCGTTCGCCACGCTGAAGTAGGTGATGCTGAAGTTGGTGGTCACGAGCAGCGGATCGTCGGCGGAGGGGCCGTTGATCTCGTAAAGGCCGGGCTGCACCTGGATCGGCTTCTGCGGGTCGGTGTAGACGTTCTCGCGCAGCACGAGCAGCGGGTAAATCTGCTCCGGTGCGAAAGTGTCGAGCACGATGAACCCCACATACTTGGCAATCGCCTGCGCGGCCAGCATCGACTCGCGGGCCGGGTCGCCTGCGTCGCCGGGGAAGGCAATCGACGGGTAGCCGAGCGGGCGGAAGTTCTTCTTCAGCGCCAGGCGGCGGCTCTGGGTGCTGAGCATCAGCGAGGTGCTCATATCCAGCGCCGAGGGGGCGAGCACCATGTCCTCGACACCCTTGCTCTGCACCTGCCCGGTCAGGTCGGCCAGCTCGTCCAGCGTGTTCCCGACCACGGTCAGCGCGGCCCCACTCGCTTTCGCCAGGTCGGCCATCGCCTCCCAGTTGTCGGCAGTCGCGCCGTGGATCAGGGGGGCCTCGCCGTCGAGCGCGCCCAGCCCGGCCTCAAGCGCCGACGGGTCGGAGCCGATCAGGACCAGGGGGCGGTCGCTGGCGGCGCGCACCGCCTCGACGGCGGCCTTAAACGCCGCCGGGTCGCCGGAGACGGACTCCACCGCGAAGCCGTCAATCGTCAGGTCGATGCCGACGTAGTTGACAGAATAGGCATCCGCCGCCCCAACTTTGGCCTTGATGTCGTCCGCCGATTCGTCGTCGCGCACGCGGATGAACAGGCCCGGCTTGTGATAAAACGTCTTCTCGTGCCGGAAGAGCACGACCTCGTTCCCGGCCTTGACCTCGTGGCCGTTCGCCTTGAGCGTCACCAGCCGGATGGGCGGCGCGGCGGATTCGGCCAGCTCGGCCTTGGCCTCGTCGCTGACGTGCGGGCAGTCGGCCAGCTCGACCTGTTTGGCGGCCAGCTTCATGGCAAAGGCCAGGCAGGTGGGAAACCCGCAGTCCTTGCAGTTCGTCTGCGGGAGCATTTTGTAAATTTGAATACCACTTAAAGCCATCGTGTGTTGCTCCTCACCAATAACTCTATGCCAGCTCAGGGACGGCCATCAACTCTTCGATCGCCGCCTTGACGCGCCGGACGCTCTCCGGGTGGCGCAGGACGACGATGTCCGCGCCCGATTCGAGCAGCGTGATCGCCGTCAGCACTTCCCAGTTGATCGAGCGCGCCTCCCAGTCGCCCCAGGAGTCGGGCACGCCCTCGCCCACCTTCGATTCCTTCGTCTTCCAGGCTTCAAAGCCGGGGGTGACGACCATCGGAAGCTGGGTCATCGCGTCGCCCTGCAAGGCGGCCAGGCGCAGGCGCTCCATCACCGAGAAACCGTACTCGATCCCGTAGCCGAGCGCGCCGGTGGTGGGGTCCATTAGCACCCGGTCGAGCGGCAGGCCCATGTCGGAGATCAGGATGTTCAACTGCTTGGCGAGGTTGACGTCCATCGCGGTGCGCGCGCTGACCAGGTGGTCGTTTGCCAGGGCGGCGGCGACGATCGTGCGGTAGTTCTTATCCTCGCAGATGCCGAGCACCAGGCGCTCGCCCTTGGCCGCCTCGGCCACCGGGACGAGGATGTCGTTGTCCACGTCGGCCTGGCCCGGCCCGAACACGAGCAGCGGCAGGCCCGTCGCGCCCAGCACGGCCTTCACCGTCTCGACGGCGTGGTCGGCGGTGATCGGGTTCCCATCGGCGTCATTCAGGCTGAACATCAGCTCGATCAGCTCGGCCCCGGCCTCCTCGGCAGCCTTCGCCCAGGCGGCGGGGTCGTCCACCACGTCACCCCAGGCCTCAAGCAGCAGCGGCGACCAGTCGTCCGGGCGGCTGTCCTTGATCTCAATCGCCACCACCGGGCGGTGAGGCACCTCGCTCTCAAAGTGCATGAAGGGCAGGGCGGTCTGCCCGCCGACGGTGATGACGCTCGTGCGAGTCCCGCCCTCGGCTTCGGTCGCGCCGAGGGTGATCGTCCGCACCGCGCCGGGCCATTTGTCTTTCGGTATCTCAACTGGCATAACGTTTACTCCTGGTCAGGTTGTAGATTCTGCTGCCGGGCCGTGTCACGCCGCTTGAAGAACGCCTCCAGCGGGGCTTCGCGCTCGGCTTGAATTCCCATATCTCGTAAGTCGTCTTCTTCCTCCGCCGCCAGGTGGCGCAGCAGGTGCCGGTAGCTCAATATCGCGGCGGGCCAGGCGATCCCCTTGTCGTGGTGCATCATAAAGAAGATGCGCACCCCCCGATCCCCCATCAACTGCGCGGCAGCTTTCAGCGGGATGTCGGTCGGCACCTCCGGGATGTCGGGCCGCATGACGTCCCCCGCGGTCAGCGATGCCGGGTCGCCGGGCGCGGCGTAAGCGCGCACCAGCTCGTCCTGGGTGATCACCCCGGCAGCGTTGCCCATCTCATCCATGACGACCAGTCCTTCCAGGTCGCGCTCCAACAGCAGGCGCGCCACCTCGGCGATGGGCGTCTCAGGCGGGCAGCCCAGCACGCCGACGGTCATCAGATCGCGGACCAGCCTGGGAGAAGAATCAGACTCGTCATTCATTGGTGATCGTCACATTTTCACCTATAGGGACACGGCATGCCGTGTCCCTACAATCACACTCCTACAAACCATCCACGTATCTAGAAGATGGGGTCCATCACCAGCGCCGGATGGTTGTGCTGCTCCAGCCAGGCGAGCAGATCCTCAACGGTGGTCACGCTGCGCTCGTCGGCGATCTTATCCAACAGGTCAGGCATGCCCTCGCGCTCAGCAGCGACCCGCATCTCGTCGGCCATCGACTCCTTGAGGAAGCTGCTCATCCAGACGATCCGCTTGAAGCCGCCGTCCGCCGAGATGAACTTCGGGCTGATCAGATAGTATTTGCCCACGCCCATCACACCGGGCGTCTGCAAGCCGCCGCCCGCCATACCGGCCAGCGTGCTGAAGGTCATGCCCGCCGGGGTCATGCTGGTGTCCTCGCGGCTGACGATCATCACGCCGTTGGCCTCCGGGATGAGCATCACGATGCACTCGAAGCAGCCGCAGGCGGTCATCGGGTTCTCCATGATGGAGTACATGGCGACCTCCTCGACCGCGCCGTGCGAGCCGACCTTGGCGTAATCGTTGGTGCCCTCCCAGTAGCCCTTCACCGGGTCCATCAGCTTGCCCAGCTTGATCGGCTGGTTGGGGCCGGTCGGGTTGATGTTGAAGGACGCCTTGCAGTCCAGCCAGTTGTACGCGCCGCACAGGCCCAGCCGCTCCGGGCTGACGATGCAGACGTGGTCGGGGGCAAACGACTGGCAGAGCGTGCACGAGTAGAACTCATCAACCGCGTCGTCGGTCAGGTCGGCCAGACGGCGGTTGCGGTGGTCGTACGCCTCGCGCGCTGTCTCCAGCCAGGCTTCCAACTGCTCCGGGTCGGTGTAGATCGTGACCTGCACCTTGTCGACGATCGCACCGAAATCGGCGTGGAAGCGAGCGTGCAGGATTTTGCCGAAGTGCTCCAGGTCGAAGCCCTTGTCGGCAGCCGCCTGCGAGATTCGTATCCAGGCGATGTCACGCTGCCCGATGTGCTGGATGCCGGACGCGCCATTGACGAAGTAGTGCACCTGGCGCTCCAGCACCGGCTCGAAGTCCTCCTGCATCTGGCGACCGGCGACTTCGATCACGATCCCCATGTCCATGTAGCCCTGCGCCTCGACACCGTCAATGCCGGGGCCGACCACCTCGATCTTGCCGTCCACCACGTCGTCCATCTCGGCCATTTGCAGGTATTCGAAGCAGCGCGCGTGCTTGCCGCCGAACTCAATCCGCATGTCGGCGCGGCGCACTACCTCGCCCTCGAAGGCCGAGCCGTAAGGCACTGGCACGTCCACGTCGACCATCTGGATTTTGACGCCGCGCACCTCGATGCACTTCTGCACCAGAAGCTCGGCCCGATCCAGGTCATCCTCCCCCTCGATCTCGTTGAAGGGCAGGCTGACCACGTGCTCGTAGGTAGTGATGCCGGTCGGCAGGATTTCAGGGATGACCGTATCGGCGATGACCGGGAAGCCAAAGTTGATCGCCCCGGCAGCCGCCGCGTATTTCAGGTCGTCGACCTCGCCCAGAGCCAGCACGAAGGCAAAGACGCGGTCGCGGTTATATTCGAGAATCCGGCGCGCCTGTCCACCTTTCATGCCGCCGAAGGTCAGGGCCGAGCGGGTGGCGAAGCCCAGCGCGTAGATCGCGCTGAGGGTGTCGGTGCCGAAGGGCACGGTGTAGGTGTCGTACCCCAGCTCGACGCCCTCTTCGAGAAGCTGGTGGATGATGCTGCGCCCGTTGACGTTGCCGGAGAGGAAGGTCAGGATGTTGCGGCGCTGAAGCTCGCGCACGATCTTGACCGCCACCTCGTTCGACTTGGCCGCGCCAACGATGGCAGCGAAGCCGGGCATACGCCCGTCCACCAGCTGGATGCCCCACGAGCGGAGCTGGATGTCGTCAATCGCCCCATTCAGGTGCCCTTCCAGGCCGCTGCCACCTGACCCATTACTCGAATGGGCGGTGCCACCGGCCAGGGTAAAGCCGGGCATCGGCTCCGGCTGCAAGCCATAGATATAGCGGATCACCTCGATCACCTCGGCGGCGATCAGCGTCGCCATGCCGCTGTCGAGCGTCTCGCCCAGGTAGGGCGTCCACCGGGCCTGCGAAGGGACCGGGTGCAGCAGGTTGCGGGCGATGTTCATCACCTCCGGCAGCTGGCCGAGCGTCTCGATCTCAAGGCCGGTCATGCCGAAGATCAAGGGAAGGTAGTAGGCTGTATTGGGGAACGCGACGGCGGTCTCTGGCCCTTTGTCCTCCAGGGCCTGGTCGAGCATCAGCTCGGCCTCCCGCACGAGCGCGTTTGCCCCGCGAATAGCCCGGGTTGCTATGTAACGAGACATCTTTTATCTACCCTCCTCTACTTTCCTGGCTCGCCGTAGATGGCGGCCCGCTGTTCTGCCAGCGGGAGCGATTCAAGCTCGCGCATGCGGGCGTCACCACTGCGCCCAAAGCGGTCGGGGTCGTATTCCGGCAGGCCGAGGTCGGCCCGCTTCTTGTCGATGTGTTCCAGCGTCAGGCGGACCATCTCGTCCGGGTCGTCCTCGAACTCCATCTTGCCGCCGTATAGCTCCTCCCACCCCTCGCTGATGTATCTCAGCACCGCGTCGCTGTCCGAGACACGGTCAGGCATGCCGCTGAGCGGGGACGCGCCGCCGAAGATGACGTACGCGCCGGAGGCCATGCAGTAGGTGCCAATCGAGAGCGCTTTCTCGCTCATCCACTCAGGTGCGAGGCCGACGGCGGGCACCTGGTCGATGTCGTCGCCCAGCCCACCTTCTTCGACTACCTGGGTGAGCACGGTCAGGATGCGGCTGTTGTCCACGCAGGAGCCCATGTGCAGCACCGGCGGGATGCCAACCGTCTCGCAAATCTCGCGCAGGCCGGGGCCGACCTTGTCCAGCCCGGCTTCACCGAGCAGCAGGCCCAGCTTGGCGCTGGCAATCGCTCCGCAGCCGGTCTCTACAATCAGCACGTCCTGCTTGAGCAGCTCCTCGGTGATGTAGGTGTGCAGGAAGTCCTGTGTGCTGCGCGGGTTGTTGCAGCCGACAATTGCCGCCACGCCCCGGATGCGCCCGGAGATGACCGCGTCGTTCAGCGGGCGGAAGGAGGCGCGGTAGGAGCCGCCCAGCATGTAGTTGATGTATTCGTGTGAGAAGCCGGGGATCAGGTCTTCCCGATCCTGGGGGATCTGAGTCTCGCCCCGGTTCTTAAAGTTGTCAATCGCATGCCTGAGGATCTCTTTGGCGATCGTCAG
>Ga0315536_1001624_pt1 | contig 11232 bp, 8 predicted proteins | sample SalMarSW160230MG_FD_203093 | JGI IMG/M metagenome (GOLD analysis project Ga0315536, IMG submission 203093) | Salt marsh sediment microbial communities from the Plum Island Ecosystem LTER, Massachusetts, United States - Salt Marsh Sediment SW1602-30 ... | reverse complement strand
CGAACTCGGCGTTGTCCTCGAACAGGGAGTTCGACCACGCCGGGCCGCGACCGTTGCGGTCGACGGCGTACGGCGTCGTCGGCAGGTTGCCGCCGTAGATCGACGAGCACCCGGTGGCGTTGGCGACGAGGATGCGATCCCCGAACATCTGGCTGAGCAGCTTGATGTAGGGGGTCTCGCCGCATCCGGAGCAGGCGCCGGAGAACTCGAAGAGGGGCTGGAGCACCTGCGAGCCCTTGAGCGTCTCCGACCTCACCTCGGTCCGGTCCGCCTCGGGGATGTCGAGGAAGTACGAGAAGTTGACCCGCTCCTCCTCGAGGTGGTCCAGCTTCGGCTCCATGTTGATCGCCTTGTGCCGCACCTCCTCCTTGGACTTGGCGGGGCAGACGTTGACGCACACCTGGCAGCCGGTGCAGTCCTCGGGCGCCACCTGCACGGTGACGTTCTTGCCGGCGAAGTCGCGACCCTTCCACGCCTTGGTCTTGAATGTGCTCGGGGCGCCGGCGACCTGGTCGGGCTCGTACACCTTGATCCGGATCGCGGCATGCGGGCACACCAGGGCGCAGCGACCGCAGTCGATACAGATGTCGGGATCCCAGATCGGGATCTCGTGGGCGATGCTGCGCTTCTCCCACTTCGTGGTGGCGGTGGGGAACGTCCCGTCGACCGGGAGGGCGCTCACCGGGAGCAGGTCCCCGTGGCCGGCGATGATCATGGCCGTGATCCGCTGCACGAAGTCCGGAGCCTCTTCCGGGACCGGCCGCCGCAGCGCCGTCTCAGAGGTGACCTCGGACGGTACCGTCACCTCGTGGAGTGCGGCGATGGCGCCGTCGACGGCGGCGAAGTTGCGATTGAGCACCACCTCGCCCCGCTTCCCGTACGCCTTACGGATCGCTTCCTTGATCGCCTCGATCGCCTTGTCCCGCGGCAGGATCTCGGCAAGGGCGAAGAAGCAGGTCTGGAGCACGGTGTTGATACGGCCGCCGAGGCCGGCGTCGGCCGCCACCCGGTCGCCGTCGACGACGAAGAAGCGGATGTTCTTGTCGATGATCTGCTGCTGGGCGTCGCGGGGGAGCTTGTCCCACACCTCATCGTGACCCCAGGGGCTGTTGAGGAGGAAGGTGGCGCCGGGCCGGGCGGCCTCCAGGACGTTGACCTTCTCCATGAACCCGAACTGGTGGCAGGCCACGAAGTTCGCCTCTTTGATGAGGTAGGCCGACGCGATCGGCCGCGGTCCGAACCGGAGGTGGGAGACCGTCATCGCTCCCGACTTCTTCGAGTCGTACACGAAGTAGCCCTGGGCGTACTGGTCGGTGTAGCCGCCGATGATCTTCACCGAGTTCTTGTTGGCGCCCACCGTGCCGTCGCTGCCGAGACCGTAGAACACGGCAGTGACGACGTCGTCGGGATCGCTCCACTCGGCGTCGACCGGCAGGCTGATGTTGGTCACGTCGTCGGTGATGCCGACCGTGAAGTGCTTCTTCGGGCTCTCCTTCGCCAGCTCGCTGAACACGGCGAGCGCCATCGGCGGGGTGAACTCCTTCGACGACAGGCCGTAGCGGCCGCCGATGACGGCCGGCGGGTTGGTCCTGGCTTCGGCGAGGGCGGCGACCACGTCGAGGTAGAGCGGTTCGCCGAGCGCCCCCGGCTCCTTGGTGCGGTCGAGCGCAGCGACCGCGGTTGCCGTCTCCGGGATGGCGGCAGCGAAGTCGGCGACCGAGAAAGGCCGGTACAGCCGGACCGCCACCATGCCGACCTTCTCGCCCTTGGCGACGAGGTGATCGACGGCTTCCCTGACGGCACCGGCGCCGGATCCCATGAGGACGACGACCCGTTCGGCATCGGGAGCGCCGTGGTAGTCGAAGAGGCGGTAGGGGCGTCCGGTGAGTTCGGCGAGCCGATCCATCTGCTCCTGCACGATGGCGGGCACCGCGTCGTAGAACGGGTTGCACGCCTCGCGGGCCTGGAAGAAGACGTCCGGGTTCTGGGCCGTTCCCCGCAGTACCGGACGGTTCGGGTTGAGGGCGCGGAGACGGTGCTCAACCACCAGATCGTCATCGATCATGGCCCGGATGACGTCCTCGGTGATGGCGACGATCTTGCTCACCTCGTGAGAGGTGCGGAACCCGTCGAAGAAGTGAACGAACGGCACCCTGCTGGGCAGCGTCGAGGCGTGCGCCACGAGGGCGAGGTCTTGCGCCTCCTGCACCGATCCGGCGGACAGCATGGCGAAGCCGGTCTGGCGGGCCGCCATGACGTCACTGTGGTCGCCGAAGATGCTGAGGGCGTGGGTGGCCAGCGTCCGGGCCGCCACGTGGATCACGGTCGGGGACAGTTCCCCGGCGATCTTGTACATATTGGGGAGCATGAGCAGCAGACCCTGCGAGGCGGTGAAGGTCGAGGTCATCGCCCCGGCCTGGAGTGAGCCGTGGACGGCACCGGAGGCGCCGCCTTCGCTCTGCATCTCCACCACGTCGGGGATGGTGCCCCAGATGTTGGTGCGGCCTGCTTGGGACCAGGCGTCGGCCAGCTCTCCCATGGGGGAGGCGGGGGTGATCGGGTAGATGGAACAGACTTCCGACACCGCGTGCGCGATCCGGGTCGCGGCCTCGTTGCCGTCGACGATGATGTGATTGTCGTTCAAGGGAGACTCCAGGGGTTGCCCAGTGGACTCATCTTTCGCCTGCCGGGTGATCGGCGGTAGGCCCAATGGTCCCGAGCGTGAGGGCCGGTTTCGCATCCGGGGGTGGGACCGACTGGCTCGACAAATGAAAACTGGTCCGTGACCTGGGCTTTAGCGCGTGGTGACCCGGGTCGCACCGGCGGGCCGAAAGGACGATCGTGAGCCGATCTCGTGCCGATTGGAGGGCTCAATGCAGAGGTACCTGATGGGCTTCTTCCTCATCCTCCACGCCGCGATCCACTGGCTCGGTGCTTCCATGGCGTTGGGCCTCGCCGAGTACGAACGCCTCGACGACGATCCGTGGTTCGACATGCCGCCGTGGATGGTGAAGCTGTGGGGCGGGATCTGGATGGCCGCGCTGGTGGTGCTGGCGGCTGCGGGCGTCGCGGTGGCCGTCGGCCGGCTGTGGTGGCGGCAAATCGCCGCGGTCGGGGTCGTGCTGTCGACCATCGCCATCATCCCGCACGCGTCGGGCGCCAGCCTGGGTCTGGTGGCGAACGTCATCGTGGTGGCGGTCCTGGTCGCCACCTACCGGGGAGAGCTCGACCTTCCGGGGAGCCCGCTCCCGGCGGGCTGAGCGACTCCCTCAGTCGTCGGCGATGTCGACGCTGGTGAGCACGATCGACTGTGCCTCCGGGTCGGCGATGTCGTCCATCACCTCGACCTCGAGTTCGGCATGCTCCAGCGGGGTGCCCGCCGCCGCCTGGTCGAAGTGTTCCTTGAGGTGCTCGGGCGACATGTGGCTCAGTGCCCCGAGCCGGATCCCGATCCGGGTCGCCCGGGTGCCGCCCTCCCGGTCGACCACCTCGAGCGCCTTGGCGATCAGGTTCTTCATCAACGACATCTCATGCATGGCCGGCCTCCCGGGTTGCTGCCATCAGATGCTCGACGGTGCGGTCGACCGCCGCCTCGACCTCGGGACACATCGGGGTCGCGGGTTCGAAGGACGCCCCCTCGATCCCGATGAACTCGACGCTCCCGGAAAGGCGGCCCAGCACCCGCGCCAGGGAGACGGCGTCCACCAGGTCGACGAGGTGGGTCGACTGACCGGTCCCGAGATCGGCCGGCAGCTCCTCGCCGGTGAAGGTGATCACCGTTCCCGGCTCGGCGCCGGAACGGACCGCGTCGACCAGGATCACCCGGTCGGCGAGCCCGAGGCTGTCGAGGAGCCGCGACGGTTCACCGTCGCTGGTCACCAGGGCGACGCCGGGACCGACCCGGTCACGGAGCCGCTCTACCACGGCGGGACCGGCGGCGTCGTCGCCCCGCCAGGCGTTGCCGACGCCGATCACCACCGTCTCGGGACGGGTCATCCCTTGCGCGACGTGCGCTCCACCTTCAAGTCGAGGAAGTGGGTGGCGCACGAGATGCACGGGTCGTAGTTGCGGATCGACTGCTCGAGCACCCAGCTCAGCTTGTCGTCCGGCAGATCCAGCGAATCCTCCAACACCGTCCGCAGGTCGTTCTCGATGCTGAGCTGGTTCTGAGCCGTGGGCGGTACGATCTGGGCCTTCAGGATCCGACCCCCGTCGTCCACCACATAGCGGTGGTACAGCAGGCCGCGCGGCGCCTCGCTGGCACCGTGGCCCTCACCTGCCTTGACGTCGAGGTCGATCGACGGCTCCGCCGGCTGCTCGTAGGCGTCGATGAGCCGCAACGCCTCCTCCACCGCGTACAGCACCTCGATGCCGCGCACCACGATGCTCTTGAACGGGTTGGTGCAGGTCGGGCCGAGGCCCACCTCGAGCGCGAGGTCCCGCACCATCGGCGTCAGCTTCTCGAAGTTGAGGCTGTAGCGGGCGAGCGGCCCGGCGAGGTAGGCGCCCCGTTCCTTGATCGTCGAGTGCAGGGCGTTGGAGCGGGCGACGTGATGCTCCTCGAAGTAGTCGTTGTACTCCGAGACGTCGATGTCGATGCCCTTGTTGGACTTGATGCGGCCCAACTCGATGGCGTACTCCTCGGGGTGGCTCAGCGCCACGAACTCGAAGTCCTGCTCGATCTTCGGGAAGTCGAAACCCGCCACCAGGCGCACGGTGTCCTTGGCCGCCTGCAGCGACCACTCCAGCTCCGGGACCAGGGCTTCCAGCTCCTTCTTGGACGGGACCCGGTACCAGCCGCCGACCTTGGGGTTGATGGGATGGATCTCCCGACCACCCACCACGGTGACGATGGCGTTTCCCGCCTTCTTGAGGCGGAGACCCAACTCCACGATGTCCTTGTGATCGGCGGCCATGTGGACCGCGCTCTCGTACCCGAGAAAGTCGGGGGCGTGGAGGAGGAACATGTGGAGCACGTGGCTCTCGATCCACTCGCCGCAGTACAGGAGGCGGCGCAGATCACGCAGCGGTCCCCGGACCTGCTGGCCGAAGGCGTCCTCCATGGCCTGGGTGGAACTCGACTGGTACGCCACCGGGCAGATTCCACAGATGCGGGCCGTGATGTCGGGAGCGTCCGAGTAGGGGCGCCCCTCGAGGAACGCCTCGAAGAACCGAGGCGGCTCGAAGATCGAGAACTCGACGTTCTCGATGACGCCGTCGACGACACTGACGTGCATCCTGCCCTCGCCCTCGACGCGGGCCAGGTAGTCGACGTCGACCCGTCTGGTGTTGCTGGTCATGCCGGTCACTCTCCTGAGGCGATGGCCAGCGCCTCGTGGCGATCGCTGGCAATACGGAAGGGTTCGGAGTATGCGTTGAAACCCCGGAAGGCGTCAACCAATCCCCGCTCGGACACCCCGAGCTGCCGGAAGGCGGCGGAGAGCGCCTCGGTGTTGGGGGACTCCATCGGCCCGAAGCACCCGTAGCACCCGCGGTGGTACGAGGGGCAGATGGCGCCGCACCCGGCCTGGGTGACCGGCCCGAGGCACGGGGTGCCGTGCGAGACCATGACACACGCCGTGCCGCGCCGCTTGCATTCCACGCACACGCTGTAGGTGGGGATGTTGGGCTTGCGACCCTGCACGAACGCCGCCACCACCTCGACGAGGGCGTACTTGTTGATCGGGCAGCCTCGCAGCTCGAAATCGACCTGGACGTGGTCGCTCACCGGGGTCGACGTGTTGAGGGTGTCGATGTACTCGGGATGGGCGTACACCGCCTGGGTGAAGAGGGCGGTGTCCTTCCAGTTGCGGAGGGCCTGGATCCCGCCGGAGGTGGCGCAGGCGCCGATGGTGATCAGGAACTCCGAATCGCGCCGGATTTCCTGGATCCGTTCGAGATCGTGCGGGGTCGTGATCGAGCCTTCGACCAGCGTCACCTGGTAGGGACCGTCGATGACCTCGCGGGAGGCCTCCGGGAAGTTGGCGATCTGGATCACCCCGGCGACGTCGAGCAGCGACTCCTCCACATCGAGGAGGCTCAGCTGGCAGCCGTCGCACGAGGCGAACTTGAAGACACCGAGCTTCGGCTTGGGGGGAGCCGGGGCGGGCGCACTGGCCATGTCACACCTCCTTCAAGGTGAGGAGTCTCTCGATGTCCGCGTACCGGAACACCGGCCCTTGGTAACAGACGAAGTGGGGGCCGAACTGGCAGTGGCCGCAGGCTCCGATCCCGCACTTCATGTTGCGTTCCATCGTCAGGTAGATCTGGTCCGCCGCCACCCCGGAGGTACGGGTCAGCGTCTCGGCCGTCACCTTCATCATGATCTCGGGTCCGCACACGAACGCCATGGTGTTCTCCGGGTCGAAGGCGGCACGGCGGATGAGGCGGGTGACCACCCCGACCGAGCCCTGCCAACTCCGGTCGGCGGTGTCGACCGTGATCAGCGTCTCGATGTCGAGACGGGCCGACCAGTGCTGGAGCTGGGCGCCGAACAGCAGGTCGCGGGGGCTGCGGGTGCCGTACAGCAACACCACGTTGTGGTACTTGTTGCGGTTGGCGAGAGCGTGGTAGATCGCCGGGCGGAGCGGCGCGAGCCCGATCCCGCCCCCGACGATCATGAGATCGCCGCCCTCGGCCTTCTCGACCGGCCACGGCGTGCCGAACGGTCCCCGGACGCCGACGTAGTCGCCGGCGCGGATCCCGTCGAGGGCCCGGGTGACGGCGCCGACCTTGCGGATCGTCTGGACGACCACACCGGGATCGGACGGGTCACCGCTGATCGAGATCGGCACCTCGCCGACGCCGAAGACGTAGAGCATGGTGAACTGTCCCGGCAGGAACGGGAATGAGCCGTCGGGCGGCTCCAACTCCAGAGTGAAGGTGTCGGAGAGCTCGCGGCGCACCCGCGCCACTCGCATGGGCACCGGGGTCATCGTGTGGGTTGCGATGGGATCAAGCACGGTTGCCATATACATCCAAGAGTTGGAGGCGTGTCGCCTGGAGGCGTCCCGCCAAGACGTTCGCGAACCGGGAATACAGCTCGAAGCCGAGCGTACAGTCCGCTTCCTGCTTCTTTCGGAGCGCTTCGGCGTCGAACCGAATCGCCCGGGTCGGATCGAGAGCTTGCGCTCCGAACACCCACCGGTAGGGCGGGAAGAGCCACGACCAGCCGGTCACGTCGCCGTCGTGGACCGTCTGGATGACGTGATGTCCCCGTCCCGGCACCTCGAGTTCGAGGGCGACGGCGCCGTCGGTGATGAGGTACCAGGCGTCGGCGACGCCGTCCTCTTCGAACAGCATCGTCCCGGCGTCGAAGCGAACCTCCGAGGCGCAGGTGGCGATGGCGTCGAGATGCTCCTCCGAGATGCCCTCGAAGAACGCCATCCCGGCGAGGACTTGCCTGAGTTCTGTCATCGTGCTCCTCCCGGTGCCGCCACGGGTGTGGTCCGGAGGTCACCCCGCCTGATGGCGGCTGCCTCTTGGGTGATGTCGATACCGACCGGGCACCAGGTGATGCAGCGGCCGCAGCCGACGCACCCGCTCGTGCCGAACTGGTCGATCCAAGACGCCAGCTTGTGGGTCATCCACTGCCGGTAGCGGGCCGTGGTCGACTCCCGCACCGCGAAGCCGTGCAGATAGCTGAAATCGAGCGTGAAGCACGAGTCCCACTTGCGGGTGCGGGTCGCCACCGGAGCGGCGAGTTCCATCGAATCCTCGATGGTGTTACAGAAGCAGGTGGGGCACACCAGCGTGCAGTTGGTGCAGGCGAGGCACCGCTCGGCCACGCTCCTCCACCGGGGGTGGGTGGCGTTGGCGTAGAGGAGTTCCTTGATCCCGCCGGTGTCGAGGGTGCGTCCCATCGACGTCGTCGCCGCCGCCATCAGGTCGGAGGCGAGGGCGGTGTCGGCATCGGAGGCGGCGGCCAGATCGCCGGCTGCCGCCAAGACCTCGCTGCCCTCGTCCGATCCGGCCTCCACCAGCAGTTTCGCCTCACCGTCCGTAGTGACCTCGGTGATGACCAGGTCGTACCCGGACGTGGCGGAGGGTCCCGTGCCCATCGACGTGCAGAAGCAGGTGCCGCCGGGTTCGGTGCAGTTGACGGCGACGATGAACGCCTCACGGCGCCGGTCGGCGTACGTCTGGTTGGTGGGCTCGAACCCCTCGGGGGTGTAGACCTTGTCGAGGATGGCGAGGGCTGCCAGCTCACAGGGCCGGGCCCCGACGAAGGCGTAGCGCGGCGTCGGCGGCGGGGGCAGGCTCACGATCCCGTCTTCGGTCAACTCGCCGGACCAGATCACGGTCTCGGGCGGGTTGAGATACGACTTCCACGAGTGGGGTCCGACGACGTACCCGAAGAGCTTCCCGTCGTCGCGGTGCTCGAGCCGGTAGGTGCCGGCCTCGTGGTGATCTGTCCAACCGACGGGGAGATCCCCGCTGGAGTCGATGGTGTCGTAGACGATGGTCGAGGCCTGCAGGGTCGGTCCGATGACCTCGTAGCCGCGTTCGGCCAACACCGACACCAGCCGGTCGAAACCGGCGCGGTCCATCACGACTGGTCCGTTCACAATGGGAGATCCTCCTGTCATGGCGTACCGCGTCTCGAGAGCTCGGCGGTGTCCTCCTGACTGACGCTGCCGTTCGTGTGCCACTCCCGCCACGCCTTCGCTCGGCGTGCGACGCAGCCATTCCCCACCGTACGCACGACGGTTCTCGCCAATAGGGGCCATCGGCCCGTTTGAGGCGCCGCAAGACCTTCGCGCTCCGCGACCGGCCGGGCGGCGGCGCTCCGGAGCCTTCCGGGGGGCCTGGTGTCAATGGTCGCCGCCCCGACTCGTTTGGGCCGTGGTCGGGTCGGCGCGGTAGCGTTGTACCGTGTGCGTGACGCACGTCAGTCTCGATGTCAGCGAGGGATGAGATGCCGGACAAGAAATGGGTATACGCGTTCGACGAGGTCGGTGAAGCCGAAGAGGCCGTCAACGGTTCCTGGGACGCGGTGCGCGGCCTGCTCGGAGGCAAGGGCGCCAACCTGGGTGAGATGACCCGACTCGGGGTCCCGGTCCCGCCGGGATTCACCGTGACGACCGAAGCGTGCAACGCCTACGTGTCGGGCGACGGATCGTTCCCGGAGGGAATGTGGGACCAGGTGACCGCGGCGCTGGCCAAGGTCGAGGAGAAGACCGGGAAGAAGTTCGGCGATGCCGCCAATCCGCTGCTGGTGTCGTGCCGCTCGGGCGCCAAGTTCTCGATGCCGGGGATGATGGACACCGTGCTCAACATCGGCCTCAACGACGAGGTCGTGGAGGGACTCGCCGCCCTCACCAACGATGCCCGTTTCGCCTACGACTCCTACCGCCGTCTCATCCAGATGTTCGGCTCGGTGGTGCTCGGGGCTGCCGACGAGGGATTCGAGGAGGTGCTCACCGAGGCCCGCGAGGCCGCCGGCGTCACTGACGACGCCCACCTCTCGGTCGATGCCCTCAAGCAGATCGTGGTCCGGTTCAAGGAGATCGCCGAGGATTTCCCGGAGACCCCGATCGATCAGCTGCGGCTCGCCACCGAGGCCGTCTTCAAGTCATGGAGTGGCAAGCGGGCGGTCGATTACCGCAACGCCGCCGGGATCCCGCACGATCTCGGGACCGCCGTCAACGTGCAGACGATGGTGTTCGGCAACATGGGTGAGGACTCGGCGACCGGGGTCGCCATGTCCCGTGACGGCTCCACCGGCGAGAACAGCATCGAAGGCGACTGGCTCGTCAACGCCCAGGGCGAGGACGTCGTCGCCGGTATCCGTGCCACCAAGCCGATCGCCCAGCTCGCCGACGAGATGCCCGACGTCTACCAGCAGTTCTCGGACATCTGCCATCGCCTCGAGAACCACTACCGGGAGATGCAGGACCTCGAGTTCACGGTCGAGCGGGGCAAGCTGTGGCTGCTCCAGACCCGTGACGGGAAGCGCACCGCCCAGGCCGCGGTGCGAATCGCGGTCGAGCTGGTCGAGCAAGGCCTCATCTCGAAGGAGGAGGCGGTGCAACGGGTGACACCGGAGCAGATCGACTTCTTCCTGCATCCGCAGCTGGAGGCTGCCTCACGCGCCGCCGCCACCGCCGAGGGCAACCTCATCGCGACGGGACTGAACGTCTCGCCCGGCGCCGCGGTGGGTGTCATCGCCTTCGACGCCGACAAGGCGGTCGCAATGGCCGACGCCGGTGACAAGGTCATCCTGGTGCGCCCCGAGACCAAGCCCGACGACGTGCACGGCATGCTGGCCGCCGAGGGCATCGTCACCAGCCGCGGTGGGCGGACCAGCCACGCCGCCCTGGTGGCCCGGCAGTTCGGCAAGCCCGCCGTGGTCGGGATCGCGGCGCTCGACATCGACCTGAGCGCCCGCACGATGGAGATCGACGGCAAGGTCATCGCCGAAGGCGACTGGCTCTCGATCGACGGCACTCTCGGCGAGGTCTACCACGGCAAGATCGACACCGTCGTGCCCGACATCTCGGACCGCTGGCTGTCGAGCCTCCTCGACTGGGCCGACGAGTTTCGGCGCCTCGGGATCCGTGCCAACGCCGACTACCCGATCGACGCCGAGCGGGCCCGCACCTACGGCGCCGAGGGCATCGGCCTGTGCCGTACCGAGCACATGTTCTTCGAGGCGGAGCGCCTTCCCATCGTGCAGCGCATGATCATGACCGAGGACGCCGACGAGCGCCGCCAGGCGCTCGACGAGCTGCTGCCCTACCAGCGGCAGGACTTCTACGGGCTGTTCAAGGCGATGGACGGGCTGCCGGTCATCATCCGGCTCATCGACCCGCCGCTCCACGAGTTCCTGCCCAGCTTCGAGGATCTCACCGTCGAGATCGCCGATCTGCGGGTCGCCATCGCCAAGGGCGAGGGCGACGCCGCCGCCCAGCAGGCGGAGATCGACGAGAAGGAGAAGGTGCGGGATCGGGTCGAGGTGCTGCGGGAGACCAACCCGATGCTGGGGCTGCGCGGCGTGCGCCTCGGGATCATCATTCCCGACCTGCCCAGGATGCAGGTGCGGGCCATCTTCGAGGCGGCGTGTGCCGCCCAGAAGGAGGGCACCAAGGTCATCCCCGAGGTGATGATCCCGCTCTCCAGCAACGTCAACGAGCTGCGCCGGCTCAAGGCCGTCCTCACCGAGGAGGCCAAAGCCGTGATGGGCGAGCAGGGTGTCGAGGTGGAGTACATGATGGGCACCATGGTGGAGAC
>Ga0315536_1001623_pt1 | contig 11236 bp, 6 predicted proteins | sample SalMarSW160230MG_FD_203093 | JGI IMG/M metagenome (GOLD analysis project Ga0315536, IMG submission 203093) | Salt marsh sediment microbial communities from the Plum Island Ecosystem LTER, Massachusetts, United States - Salt Marsh Sediment SW1602-30 ... | reverse complement strand
ATAATTAACATCGATTCTAAATACTCCCAATATTTTTGATAAGCCGGCATATACTTCCCAATATGGTTTGTTCATTGCTGCGACTGGCAGGTAATCAGATTTGTTCCAGGTTTTCAAAATGCTTGCACCAGTAATAAAATCAAGATAAAGATCTGCAATAAAATTTAAACCGAGCGCCTGAAAAGGAATTGTTCGCCAGTTATGTTCAAGATGTAAGGCGATCATCTCAGTTCCCGCATACCTGTACGGATTTAAACCTTTAAACACTCCCGGGGGTGCAAAAAAACCAAGTGCGGTATTCGGACTAAACAAATGCTGTGGTCCGTAATTCCCTCTTATAATTCCGGCATCAATAATTATTTCTAAATAAGGAGCAATGAACAATTCCTTGTAAATAGTTTCCAATTTAATCAAGCCCGTAACACGAAATTTTTTATAGTTGAAATCACTGTTAAACGCCGGGTTGGAAAAGTCTATTTGTCCTGTTAATCCGTTTTCAGGAATGAACTGAATTTCCATCGGGTCTTTTCCCAATGAAATTTTCAAATATGTTCTTTGGTCTATTCCTTCATTAATTTCCGGATTTTCTCTCGGAAATCTATTTGTTTTTAAAATGCTTTGATATGTCATTTCCGGCAATGAGTTTTCTTTTTCCGAAATGTAACCGATCTTAACGGAAGATCTGTCCCCGAATTTTTTAGATATTCCTAATCCAAATCCTCTCGACAGGTAATAGTTAAATTGATCATCAAAACCGGTTGTTACAGCTATACCATTCATAAGCGACGAGTATGGGGTAAACGTCTCCCAGCTTTTTGACTTATTAAAAACCTGCATTTCAATATCGTTGATTAAAAATTTTTTAAACAGGTAATTAAGTTTCAATTCCCCTTCAGCTTTCTTTCTATTAAAAGCATAACCACCGGATAAATCTATTAACAATTTATCTTCAAGTATTGGTCCGTTATAACGGGGTCCTATCAAAACCCCGGCTACACGGTTATTGTCAAATGTTACATAGTTGTTCAAAATTCCTAATGAAGCCGAAAGAATACTTGTGGTGGTGTCACTTTGGGAATCATTTTCAGAAATTAACCCTGAAAGGGGACCAGAGACTTTGATCATCTTTTCAATTGTTTTAGAACTGTCCAGATCAGCATAAGCTTTTATTTCTGTTTTTGTAAGAGGGATAGGTCTTTGTTCATTTATTTCTTCGCGTGTTAGTTCATAAGGTTTATGCATCTTGTCCGTTGTATCCGAAGTAAAACCGCCATACTTTGAATGTACTGCAATTTTAACAGAGTCCGGAACCGGAGCGTTAATTTTATATCCCGTTATACTGCTTATATCTTCAAATTCTATTTTCTCTAATGAAAGCAATCCCTGAAAGCTGAAAGTAAATCCTGCTTCAGTCTTAACGTAATTAGGAAGCCAATACCCATTGTATTTACCGAGTTGTTGAACAAATTTAACCGATAGATCTTTTACAAATAAAAATCGAACGCCCTCGTTGGTTTCTAAGTTAATACTGTTAATAGAGTACGTGTTGTCTTCAATCGTAATTTCACCCTGAAGGAGAGGCTGAATATCTGAACGCGGAATGACTTTAATTCTGTAGATATTACCCTCGGAGGATTCTGTGATATCCAGTAGTTTATAATCATAATAATCGAATGCGTTATCTGCAATGGGCAGATAGATTTTGTCCATTAGTAAGGTTAACGTGTCTTTTGAAAAATCGATATAGTAACTGTCTGAAATGTTAAAATCCATTGAGCGAACCTGTTTCTTCTGGTTCTCGGTTTTATGTGTGGATAGAATAAATTCTTTCTCCCATTTATCAACTTCGTTGTAACCTTTTACAAAAGTTTCTTCAATTAAAGCAACATCGCCTGCGGATTTTAATATTCTTTTTGAGTAGGCGTTATACTCGAAATTTATTAATCCTTTCCTGTTCTGCTTTTTTCTTGCTATCGCTTCCCGGATAATTCTGTAAGCCGGGTCCTCATTTGCACTGACGACTATTTCACTAAGTCTTACAGCTTCCGGCTGTAGTTTTATATTAACCTGGTTGTTTGTTGGGATGCTAACAATAGCTGTATCGGTTTTATAGCCGACATAAGAAAAAATTAATTTATATTCACCCGCGTTTAATTTTAGAATGAATTGTCCGTCATAATTAGAAGTTGTTCCATTAGTTGTTTCATCAATACGAATGTTCGCAAAACTAAGAGGTTTGGATGTTTCCTTATCCCCTATGAACCCTGTAATATTATATTTCTGAGCGAGGGTAGTATTGAGAAGCAGTAAAAGAAAGATAAAAATTTTCTTCAATCTATTCCCTGTAAATTTTATAATATAGACGAAAATTACTAATGGAAAGTTACAGGTAATACCAAATAAGCAATATTTTGTTTATATAAATATTTCTTAAAGCAACCTACCTTAAATAGCAACTTTATTTGGTAATAACCTTACTTCAATCAACATCTAAATCCATCATCAAAAATTAAGCAAAAGCAGGAATCTGATGGAAGAATTATTCAGTCGAATGATTCTTGTCTACAAACTTTTCCGGGTAATATACAAACATCAACAGATCATTTTCTTTAACAAGTTGTCCACCAGCCGACTCGAATGTTTGCATGGCTGCTTTATTTGTCTTCTCCGTTAGCACCCACATTTTCAAGATATTTCTTTCTCGGCATATGGATTTCAATAGATTCATCATTGCCTTAGCTACTCCTTGCCGGCGTTTACTTTCTAGAACACTCACTTCATATAACAACATCATCGGTTGTGGTCTATCAAGACGTTCAAGTTCATATGCCAGTACAAATCCAATAGGTTCTCCGCTTTCAGTAGCTACGATAAAGAAATTACTGTTATTTTTTAGAAAATCTACTAGGTATGAGTAGTCAGATTCATAAACGGCAGAAGGATGATTATCAGTCTTAAGAATTTGAATAGTTTTATTAGCTAAAGTTTCATCGCGAGGTTGTAATCGTTTTATTTCCATATTTTGTATTCGTTTTTCTGTTGGCGTTATATTTCAGCCTCATAATTATTATTTATGCTGTCCGAATCTCATACAATTCCTTTCGGACATTAACCCAATAGTATAAAATGTTATTTGGGAATTTTCAATACTCGTTTCATTTTCTTTTCCTGCTTCGGAGTATGAATAAATGGGGAGTTATTAATTACTCGCATTAAATTTAATCTAAATGAAAAATTATATCAAAGTATTTTAGGCACAAAATCGGTTCACTTAATAAAATAATTTCTATCCGTTCATCATTTGTTATTTCCATCGATTAAGTTTAAGTCTGGTTCTACCGATGATATTCATATAATCACACATTAAAAACAATTAATGTGTAATAATGAAAAGTACTTGGTTACTTCTTCTTATTTTCATCTTTGCTTTACAACAGTTGTATCCTTCCGGCAGAAATACTACAAATGAAAAAATTATTGCAGTAAGAACAGAAGACAAAATTATTATAGATGGTAAGCTGAACGAAAAGATCTGGCAGCGACCCGGTTCTGTGGGTTTGGAACAACAGGATCCTGATCAGGGACAGTCACCTTCACAGAAATCAGAGTTCTGGGTAGCGTATGATAACGAAGCGGTTTACTTCGCGGCGAAATATTATGATAATCATCCAGATTCAATAATGTCGCGTTTAGTGCGCCGTGATTTTATATGGGGCGATCCTTCCGATGGATGTGTTTTATATCTCGATTCATACCACGATAACAGAAGCGGTTATTTCTTTTATGTTTCTGCTGCAGGAACACTTGCTGACGGATTAATCGAGAATGATGTTAAACAACCAAATGATTTAACATGGGATGCAGTTTGGGAGGGTGTTCCGCATATCGATGATGATGGTTGGTCGGTTGAAATGAAAATTCCTTATTCGCAATTGCGTTTCAAACCGGGAGAAAAGCAGGTATGGGGAATAGATGTAGAGCGATTTATCAGCAGAAGATTTGAAACCGACATGCTTGCATACACTCCGAGGAATGAAAGTGGATTTGCATCACGCTTTCCCGACCTGGTTGGCATTGAAGGTATAACACCTCCAACACGGATTGAATTCTTACCTTATGTAATTGGAAGAGCGGAGTACATAAGCAATACACCGGGCGATCCGTTCAATTCCGGTCACGAATATAAACCGGGATTAGGTCTAGATGTGCGAGCCGGTCTCGGTAACAATCTTACTTTAAACGGAACAATCAATCCGGATTTTGGACAGGTTGAAGTTGATCCCGCAATTGTGAACCTGACAGATGTTGAATATTCTTTTGAAGAGAAACGTCCGTTCTTTACGGAGGGAGTTAGCATTTACAGATTTGGCAACGGTGGAACAAACAGCAATGCTTCATTCAATTGGTCGAGTCCAAATATTTTTTATAGTAGAAGAATTGGCAGACCGCCGCAAGGGTCACTTCCTGATAATGATTATGCTGATATTCCCAACGGTACCCATATACTTGGTGCTGCAAAAATTTCAGGGCAGATTTATGACGGCTGGAAAATTGGAACAATACACGCACTCACAAAACGTGAATTTGCTGATATTGATTATGAAGGAAAGCGATCAAGCGTGGAAGTTGAGCCATTAACATACTATGGAATATTCAGAGCACAAAAAGATTTTAATGCCGGCGACCAGGGAATCGGAATACTTTCAACTTATACAAATCGTTTATTTAATGATCAATCACTTAGAAATTCATTAAATAATAATGCATTTGTTTTTGCAACAGATGGCTGGACTTTTTTAGATGAAGACAATACTTACGTACTAACCGGATGGGCAGCTTTATCAAATGTAAATGGAAACCGTGAGAGAATGATCGAATTGCAAAGAAGTCCATTACATTATTTTCAACGTCCTGATGCAACGCATATTTCTGTAGATAGTTCTGCCACTTCATTAACCGGTTATAGCGGAAGACTTATGATTAATAAAAACAGGGGAAGATGGAGATTGAATACGGCTGTTGGTTTTATCAGTCCGAAATTTGAAATAAACGATCTGGGATTCAACTCTTACAGCGATCTGATTAATGCACATGTATTTACAGGTTACAGATGGAATGATCCTACCGATTGGTATTTAAATACTGGTGTTAGTGCAGCGACATTTGTGAGTTATGATTTTGGAGGAAATAGAACATCGCAGGGATATTGGTTTGATGGTTATATCACATTTCGCGATTACTATGGAGTTGAGATATCATATATTTATAGTCCATCTACACTTAATGCACGCAGAACGCGGGGTGGACCTCTTACATTAAATCCGGAAAGTAATTCATTTAGTTTTTATACATATACCGATGGTCGGGTTTGGTGGGTTCTTTCTATGGGAGCCGAAACTACTTTTGGTGAAGATGAAAATTCAAAATCGATCAATGCAACTCTTGAATTTAAAGTTCTTCCATCTTTAACTCTCTCAGTTGGTCCGGAATATTCAAAATATATTTCTGAAACCCAGTGGGTTGATAATTTTAGTGACGCAACGGCTACAGAAACTTATGACAAAAGATATATATTTGCTCATCTCGATCAGAATACTTTTGCAACGAATATTCGTGCTGATTGGATTATCAGTCCCAAGTTAAGTTTCCAGGTTTATCTTCAGCCATTTATTGCTTCCGGTAAGTATACCGATTTTAAATATCTTGCAAGACCGAGATCGTACGATTATGTAAAGTATGGCGAAGGAAATTCTACGATTGAAAAAACAATTTCACAGGATGGGGAAGTTACCTATACTCTCGATCCTGATGGTAACGGTTCTGCAAATCCTGAGACTATAGATAATCCCGATTTTAATTATATATCTCTCAGGGGAAATGCGGTTTTCAGATGGGAATATTTACCCGGTTCAACTCTTTACCTTGTATGGACGCAGAGCAGGGAAAATGTCGATCAGATAGGTGAGTTTCGTTTTGGAAAATCAATTAAAAATTTATTTGGAGTAAGACCGGATAATATATTTATGTTAAAAATAACTTATTGGTTATAATTAATTTATCAGAATATTCAGTAAATAAATATATCTCGTTAAAATTATCGTCCCGACATAGTGATTGTGCCATTTCCTAAACTAAGTACAATGTTGCCGCTTCCATTACCGAGTCTGCCGGAAAATGTTCTGCTTGTGGTTTGCTGGTTCTGAAAAGACAACCCGTTATTGACAATACTTCCGTTTCCAACAGAAGCAACCAGCATCGCGTTTGTACTATTTGATACTTTAAAGCTGATTGTACCATTACCAACCGTTGTTCCGGCTTCACAATTGTTCGCTAAAACCAGGTCCTCTTCTACCGTTCCATTACCAAGACTAATATTTATATTCTTCGTTTCTGAAGTTATAGTAATTGTTCCATTACCCAGGGACAGATCGTAATCAAAATTTTTTGGAAGAATAATTTCAAAATTAATTTCATAGTCCCGGTCATTAGTTGAAGGATTGCTAGCTGATAATCGAACGCTGCTTATACCTGGTTGTGTAGAAATACTTATATCTGTTATATGAGACTTAGCATCGCGTTCACTTATTTTACTTCGCACCTTTTTTCTTATTTCAACCTGAATTGTTTTAGCTGTATCGGAATCAAGGATTGTAATGCTGCCGTTCGTATTTTCAACGATAAGTTCAGTTTGTGTTGTCAGATCAATTATATTGAATTCCTGTTCTTCATATTCATATTCGTTACTTGAGACAGGATCATTATCACAACCGGATAATAATAATAGGGCAGGAAGGATTATTATAATAATATTTTTCATTGTCTTCCCTGTTTTTATTAATAATGGCTGTACAATAAAAGCATACCATTCAATATAGTCAAGAAAAATATTTTGGTAGCTTAATTATTGCTCTTAGATTTGAATTCCTAAAAAATATTTTTATTGTTCTGTACTCGTTTATAATCCCAACCGGATAACCGGAAGACAAAAAACAGTTTGAATTTCTGTGAAATTAAATTCTTTTTAAGAAAAGGGAAGTAATATCATCACTTTGTTCTGCTTCACCGACATGCTTTTTTACATCATTAACAATTGAAGAAATAAATTCTTCAGGAATCAAATCCGAATTATTTCTGAGGAATTCTATCATTTTCTCGTCTGAATATTCTTCTTCATTAATATTCATAGCTTCGGGAATTCCATCCGTGTACAGGAATAATTTGTCTCCCTTATTAAGTGTCAGTCTTTGCCCTGTGTAAGGGAATCCAAAATCGAGCATGCCCAAACCTGTTCCACCCGCTTCAATCTTTTCGAGTGTTCCATCCTTTTTTAATAATAAACCCGGATTGTGTCCTGCGTTAACAATATCCAGTTCACCGGAGTTTGAATCTAAAATTGCTGTGAAAAATGTAATATACTTATCAGGTGGAGAAGATTTGTAAATAAGCTTGTTAAGTTTCTCCGCAAGTTCAGTTGTCGGAAGATTGAATTCCAGGTAAGAATATAATGCCGCATTAAGAGTGCTTACCAGCAACGCTGCTGAAATACCTTTACCGGATACATCTGCCATAATAAGGGCGTATTTTCCTTCACCTATATCAATGCAATCATAATAATCACCGCCAACTTCTCTTGAAGGGATATTCATTCCTGCTAATTCATAACCGGCAATTTGAGGGAGCTTTTCAGGAATGATTTTTTGTTGAATGGATGCAGCAAGACTCATTTCTTTTTCAATTCGCTCTTTTTCAAGAGATTGTTTAAGTAAAAATTCATTCTCAATTGAAGCCTGAACCTGTCTTGCAATTGCCTGAAGCAGCATTTCATCCAGATCTGAAAATGAAGTAGCACCTTTACGTGTTTCTTTTTCCGAAAGGACGAATCGATAAATCTTTTTGTTAAACTCAAATGATGATTCAATTTTTAATCTGCTTTTCAGAATTTTATTTGTGGATATTTTACCGGGGAAAGTAATTCGATCTGCTACTTTTTTGTTTTCTTTATCTTTTATTATTATCAGGGCAGATGAAGCATTTGTGATAGATGCAATCCGTTCAAGGGCGAGTTCAAACAAGACGTTTTGTCTTTCTAATCTTGAAAGCTCTATCCCGGTGTCTATTAAATTATTTAGCTGTAAAACTTTTTCGTTCAGATCGAATAGTAATTTTTTTTCTTTTTGTTCATTCAAAAATGAATTGTATGCACTGGAGAATACCTGCAGGAGAATTTGTAAAGTGATCTTATCGAAAACAGAAAATCCGCTGCTATCAAGTTTATGGCCCAAAAGAATTCCCAGGTACGAGCTATCAGATAATGGAAGAACTACAGAAACATCGATTTTTTTCTTCTCATAATATTTTATCGTTAATTGGTTCTTTTTAGAGAGGAATAAGAGATCGGATTTTTTAATTTCAACTTCGGACTTTGCTAATTTCCATTCTGATTCTAATGAGGATTTATGCATAAGGATAATGTCGGTTACAAGGAAGCTTCCTCTTAAAAGATGCCAGAAATTCTTTGTTATTTCTTCAAAGCTATTGGATTTGATGAGAGTTTCAAATCCTTCCTGGAAGGATTCTGCCTGAAGTGAAAGTTTTTCAACTAATTGATTTTGTTTCAATGTACTTAATTATAGATAATTCCTAAAGAAGAAATAATGTATTAAACGATTAGAGAAATTCAATTAAGAATAGAATCAATTGAGTCTGCTTTTTCAGCAAATTGGAAGATACCCATAATCTTAAATGTTTTTTCTATCGTCGGATCAAGATTTGTAAAATATAATTTACCATCGTTCTGATTTAATGTCTCAATCATTTCAAGCAGATAAGAAATACCGATAGAATTAACAACTTTAGATTTCGCAAGGTCGATTACAACCTTTTTGATGTTGTTAATATGTTTGGAAAACTCAAGAACAATTTTCTCTCCGCCTGTATTATTAATATAACCATCGGTTTTCATTACTAATGTATCGTTATGTATTTCAGAAACGATATTGAAATCGGTGCTCATCTTAGTCTCCCTTAGCTTAAATTTTTTATTATAGAGATTTTAGTTCCGGTTGGTTTGGATTCAATAATTAAATCATCAGACATAGATTTCATTAACTTTATTCCCCAGCCTCTCTTATTAGTAGAATCGATTTTCTTTTTAATATCAGGCTCTTCAATTTCATCAGGATTAAATCCTTTCCCTGAGTCTGTAACCAGAATGATTAATCTTTCTTTTGTCATTTCGAATTCAACTTTTACATAAGGATTAGAATCACCGGTATGTTCCAAAGCGTTAATAACTGCTTCAGTAACAACAATTCGTGCTTCACCAATTTTATCTTCGGGGATTCCTAAATATTTTCCCATTTTCTCCAGACCTTCAATTGCCACGAGTTCAATTTCAGGAACCTTTGGGAGTTTTATTTCAAGGTTTATATTTTGATCCATATTAGATATTTTTTATGATTAGAAATTTATTTATAATTCATATTATTCAAAAGATTTATATCAGAATAAGGTAATAATCTAAACAACCTTAATGACAACAAATGTTATATCGTCATCCTGTGATTTTTCATTCATCCACTCATCTCCAAGCTTTGTTAAGCTTTGTATAATATCATTTGGTTTGTTTTGAGCCAAATCATTAAAACTATTTTTCACACGAGGGTAATCGAACATTACTTCATTGTTATTCATCTGTTCGGGTAGACCATCGGTTAACAATAAGATTGTGTCACCACTCTTTAATTCTTTTTCAACAGTTTTGTATGCAAATTTACGCATTGCACCTAATGGCATGCCCTGGATTAGAATTTCTTCAGTTTCATTTTTTTCTTTATCGTAGAAATAAACAGGCGGCATACCTGCACTGGTAATTGTCATCTTATGATCAAGAATTCTTAGCATACTAAAAGACATTAATATTCTGCCGAGCTTGATTTCCTTTATCATATTTGTACAATGATTCATGAAATCCTGGAGTTCAAGTTTGCCGGCATCTGAGGTAAAGAATCCTTTCATTAATGTAACCATAGTACCTGCTTGCAATCCGTGTCCGGTTGCATCACCAAAAGCTACATTCAGTACACCATCTTCCTGAACAAGAAAATCGTAATAATCTCCGCCGACCTCGGTTGCCGTTCTCATAAAAGCCGCAATTTCAAGATGAGGAAGCTGGGGAACTTCTTTCGGCAGCATAGATAACTGAAGCTGTCTTGCTTCTTCAAGCTCTTTGGTTTTTCGTTCGTTCTCGACTTCGATAGCACGTTTTTCTGCTTCAGTAGCTTTTAACCTTAATTGATTTTCGCGGAGCCGGGCTTTTTGTTCACGCCTGTTCAATTCAAATCTTCTTAATCCGTAAAGCATACCCAGGAACGAAATGATATAAATTCCATAAGCAATATTTGTCCGCCACCAGGGGGGTGTCACTTCAACATAAAGAGATCTTCCTTTTTGATTCCACACACCGTCGTTGTTTGAACCTGTTACAAATAAATTATAATCTCCCGGGGATAGATTTGTGAATGTCACAGAATGATTATGTCCAAGTTGTATCCAGTTATCATTAAATCCTTCCAGTTTATACCTGTACTGATTTTCTGGGTTATTGAAAAAACTTAAAGCGGAAAATCCCAGAGTTACAATATTATCTTTATATGTTAGCAAGATGCTATCTCTTGCGGAAATTCCTTTTTCAATAATTGGTTTTCCTTCCTCATCGTCTGTATTATATCTGATAAAATCAGTCAGAACTATTGGAGGTATATAATTATTATTCTTAATGCTGTCCGGATGAAAAATATTAAACCCATTTAATCCCCCGAATACCAGACGACCTGTTCTTTTATCTTTCGCATAAGCGTTTTGATTAAATTCATTTCCCTGTAACCCATCATTTGCATAGAAATTTTTAAAGGTTTCCTCAATGGGATTAAATTTTGATAAACCGTCATTGGTGCTTAACCATAGATTACCTTTGTCATCCTCGAGTATACCATAAATAAAATCGTTTGGCAATCCATCATCTGAGTTATAGTTTTTGAATCTTTTATAGTTACCTAAATATTTGCATAATCCCTTTGTTGTCCCTATCCAGATATTTCCTTTGCTATCTTTAAATATCCTGATGATATTATTGTCTGGCAATCCGGTTGAATCATTTGGATTAAATTGAATTCTTTGGAATTTTTCTTTTATAGGATCAAAAACATTTACACCGCCTCCAAAGGTTCCAATCCAG
>Ga0315536_1001621_pt1 | contig 11245 bp, 11 predicted proteins | sample SalMarSW160230MG_FD_203093 | JGI IMG/M metagenome (GOLD analysis project Ga0315536, IMG submission 203093) | Salt marsh sediment microbial communities from the Plum Island Ecosystem LTER, Massachusetts, United States - Salt Marsh Sediment SW1602-30 ... | reverse complement strand
GATTTTTATGGAAAAAATTTTTCATGTTGAAACAACCTTATTAAAAACTCGTCTCTGTTAAATGCAAACCGATGAAAAAATAATTGAAGTAAATAGTCTCACTAAATCTTATAAAAATCTTTTAGCTGTAGATTCACTTGAGTTGAATGTTTACAAAGGAGATATCTTCGGATTTTTGGGTCCGAACGGAGCCGGTAAAAGCACCACAATCAGGATGCTATTAACATTGATCAGACCGGAGGCTGGAACAATCAATTTATTTGGAAAATCGCTGAAAAACGAAAGAAAAACTATACTGGGCAACATCGGCGCACTCGTAGAAAAGCCTGATTTTTACAACTATTTATCAGCTTATAAAAACTTAGAAATACTAAGTCGTCTTTCCGGGAAAGAGATAAAGAAAAAAAGAATTTTAGAGATTTTAGAAATTGTTGGTCTGGCATCCAGAAAAGATAGTAAGGTTAAAACGTATTCTCATGGAATGAAGCAGCGGCTTGGAATAGCGCAAACTCTTTTACATAACCCGGACCTGATAATTCTCGATGAACCAACCACGGGTTTGGATCCGCAGGGAATGAAAGAGATCCGCGATCTTATAATTCATTTATGCAATGAAGAAAACAAAACGATCTTCCTTTCATCACATATTCTATCTGAAGTAGAACAAATTGCAAACAGAATGATCATAATCAACAAAGGAAAAGCTATTATTGAAGGCAGTGTACAGGAACTGTTACAATCATCCGAATTGAAAGTAACTGTAGAAGTAACTGAAATAGAAGATGCTAAAAAACTGATTAACAACTCAGGGTGGTCAGGCAAGCTTGATTCTGCCGAGAATGGAAAAATGTACTTCAAAATATCATCTGAAGAAATTGCAGAATTGAACAAATTTTTAGTGAATAATGATATTTCTGTTAATGCTGTAATACCAACCCGGTCTTTAGAGCAATTTTTCCTGAAAATCACCGAGGAGGCAGCCTGATGATTCAATTAATAAGGATAGAACTCTTCAAAGTTTTCAGAAAATGGCGTACGTATATCGGGTTTATAGCAATTACGCTTCTGGTTGCCCTGGTGGAAACAGCAATGTATTTTGAGGGACAGCATTCAATAGACATGATGACACGGAATCTCCGGGATTCTTTCGTTTTTGTCGGAAATTTACTGAACGCATATTTTGTTACTTATTTGATTTTCAACATGCTGGCAGTTCATATACCTTTTCTTATTACCCTTGTTTCCGGAGATTTGCTTGCCGGTGAAGCAACTGCCGGAACGTACAGGATCTTGTTAACCCGACCCGTCTCAAGAATGCAGGTTGTAACCTCAAAATTTATTGCCGGAAAGATTTACACCATTTCACTCATTTTCTGGCTGGCGGTTATGAGCCTTGGAATGGGTGCAATTTTATTTGGATTTGGTGAACTGATCGTAGTTAAAAGCGGTGCAGTCGTAATTTTGGATCGGGCTGATGTTCTTTGGAGATTTTTATTAGCATTTGGATTTGCGGCATTGGGGATGTCCGTGGTTTCAGCTTTAGCATTTTTCTTTTCATCTCTGGTAGAAAATGCCATCGGACCTATAATTGTAACAATGGCAGTAATAATTATTTTCTTTGTTGTTTCGGCTATTAATATAGAAATATTCAGAACGATAAAACCATATTTGTTTACCAATTACATTCTTTCCTGGCGTTTATTTTTTGATGATCCTATCGATGTTGGGGAAATAATAAAAGCAGTGGCTGTACTGTCCGGACACGTTGTGTTTTTATATGCTGTTTCAACAATAATTTTTAAACGGAAGGATGTTTTATCTTGAAATTAAAAGCCGGTGGTAAAATGATATCAATAAGAGCGAGTTCTTTTCTTTTTTCTTTATTCCTTATTCTGAATGGAATTGTTTCAGCACAAATAAAGGATCCTGATAAAATTATAAATAACGTAAAGTCTGAATTCAATAAAATAAAGGATTATGAAGTAGATGTTCATATAAAAGTTGATGTTTCATTTTTGAAAATGCCTGAAACCGAAGCAAAAGTATATTTTAAGCAACCGGATAAAATACATATTGAGTCGAATAAATTTGCTTTACTTCCAAAGGAAGGATTGAACTTTTCACCGCTTAGTTTTCTTAATGAAAAATATACAGCTCTTTACGAACGGGAAGATACTATTGATGGTATTCCTGTTTCTGTCGTTAAGATCATTCCAATCGGGAATGACAACGATGTAATACTTACGACTTTCTGGATCGATCAAAAACGAAGCCTGATAATGAAAATTGAGTCTTCAAGGAAGCCTATGGGTACTTACCAGCTTGATTTTATATATAAACAGTACAGCAATGAGTATTACCTGCCCTCTTCGATGACATTTACATTTTCAATTGACCGAACAAGATTTCCTAAAGGAATGGATGGACAATTGGAATCGGACGATGAAAATGATTCGAAAAAATCCAAATCTCTTACAGGCAAAGTTTATCTGACCTACAGTAATTATAAAATAAACCAAAACCTTCCGGATAGTCTTTTTGATAAAGGGGACAAGAAAGAAACTGAAAAATGAATCTAGCTGAGTTGATGGGTCAAAAAAAGGCAGCCGGGTTAAACAGCAATTCGTAATTAAGTGAGGAGGACTTTAGGATATTGCTAATTTCACCCGACTACCTACCCTGATCACTTATAGGAGGCTTCTGCACAAGACAGGAGTGATCAGATATGGGAGGAGATGTTTAAAAACCAATAAATTCTATGCAAATATTAAGGATAGTATAGCTGGAAAAAAGGCACGAATTTTTCAGGTTAACAAATTAGTACCATTCAATTAATTTCACTTAGTACATCAGTATCGATGATTCAAATTAAATCGTATACGGACCAAGTAATTTCTTAATGCATTCATATTGAGGTGATAACAACTCACGTACATTCGGACTCATCTTTTTCCAGCTTCTTCCAATTTTTTTCAGAACCCATTCGTTGCCTTCATCTTTAGTCATCCCGAATTTCACATAAGTTAAATGTAACAAAGAAGTAAACCCTTTTAGATGCGCAGCAGCATCAGCATTTATCAAACATTCCGCTTCGGGTGTAGTGGTTTCCCCTGGCACGCTACCTCTATGATTCAGAATACAATCTTTAATGATGGAAATTTTTTCTGAAGGATAATCATACTTTTTCAGTAGTTTTTCAGCTTCTTCTGCACCATAAATATGATGTTTTTTATGAAGTGATTCATCCTTTATTCCGGCATAATCGTGAAGTAGTGCAGCAAGCTCAACGATTTCAGGATCAGCTTTAAAGATAGGGGCAAATTCTTTGGCGTATTTAATAACATAAAGAATATGATCTTTCCATATTCCGTAACCAAATGCATTTGTTTCAGATTTGCAGGCATCCTCGACAATTTTGTAGAGCTCAGCTAATTCGTTTTTATTCATTCTTAAGTTGAACTTTATCTTTCAGCCTAAATATTGTGGAAGACGACATCCAGTAAATATCGTTATTTCCATTCTGTGGGCTATTCAGTAATTGTTTTAATGAAGAATAAGAATGGTGCTCTTTATCGGATAGTTTTGCATCTAATCTTCTGCTGGTAAAAAAGAAATACTTTCCATCTCTCGTTACATAAGGACAAAAATCCAGTTGTGGTGAATTGATATTCTCTCCTAAATTTTTTGATGGCAGCCACGTCCCGTTTTCATCATTAAAACTGATATATAAATCCCCACCCCCGGGACCATCTTTTCTTCCCCAATTAGAGAAAATAATATAACTTTCATCCGGGGCTATAAAAGCATTGAATTCATCGGTTTTGGAATTAACAGCTTCTCCTAAATTCCCGGGTTCTTCATAGTTTCCGTCTTTAAATTTTGATACCCAGATATCTTCACTACCAAGTGATTTATCTGTTTGAGCAGTAAAGTAAAGATTTCCGTTATCTGCAATGGAAGGATAAAACTCATCGGCATTTGAATTGATCGTGGAGCCAACATTAATTGGATCACTCCAGCCTGAATCGGTTTTTGTAACATACCAGATATCATAGTCTTTAACATCGCCGGTCTTTTCAATTGGTCTGTTTGAAGAAAAGAACAGCTTCTTTCCATCTGTAGTAATAAATGGTTCTATGTTGCTGTAGTTATGAGAAAAAGAAACTATTTCAGGATTGCTCCACCCTGTTTTGGTTTCTTTTGTTACGAGAATTACGCCGAATGAACCTGTCCAGAGCGAATAATAGAATTCTTTTCCATCAGGAGTAAATGCAGCATCTCTTTCTCCTAAGTTCGTAGAAACAAATCCTGGTGCAAATACCTGGGGATTATCGCCTGGTTTTTGCTGACCTATAAATTCACCCCTGAGTACATTGGTTTTGTAACTTTCATTATGTTTTATACAACCGGAAAGAAAGAAGATTATGAAAACACTTATAGTAAAATTGATTAACAAAAGGGATTTATGATTGTATGCTTTCATATTTTTTACTCATCTCTGTGAACAATGTCGGGTGAAAATGCCGGTAAACAAACTGCTATGTATTCCGCTCCTTCCTGCAGGGGAGTGCTGTATCTTATCCATTCACCTTTTTTAGCTATGATAGCTTCACCAGCTCTTACCTCAAAAGTTTCAGCTTTTGTTTCCACTTTAAGTAAGCCATTAAGTACTACTGTATATTCATCGAATTCAGGTGTTTGTCCGGATTCAATCCAGCCGCCGGGACTTTTCATTCTTGCAATGCTTACGGAATCATTTTTTGAATTTACTCTTCCAATAAACTCTTCGATGATCTTGGGTTTATTACCGGCGGATTCTATTCTTGATGGAGACTTTAAAATCGTAGGCATAATTTATTTTTCCGGTCCTTCCTGCCAATCGATTAGTTCACCGTTTTTAAAGAAAAATATTATATCACCGTAATACCATTGGGTAAATACTCCCCATGGTTCAACGTTTTTGTCCATACGGTCGGGTTTTCCCCAGCCGTCTTTAACCATTTCATCTTTCATTCCCTTCCAGATCTGCTTTTGTGCTACCCTTCGTCCGAACTTCTTTCCATACTTCATTATATAAAGTTCCCTGTATCCTGTTTCCACTTTTAGTTTAAGCTCCGGAATTAATAAGTTCATACTGTCAATGTCAGATTTTAATTCTTCAATTTCCGCATTTAACTTATCTTTTTTTTCTGTAAGGGATTTGAATTCTTTGTTAAAATTTTCTGGTGTCATCTGGGCAAAAGAAATAGCCGGAAAAAAATAAAAGCAAAAAAGAAGAAACAGAATTCTATTTATCATTATTAATCCCTTATTTCCGCAAAATAAATTTTTGTGTGTGGAAATTCTAAACGTCAAGCTCTTTAAACTCACCTGCAGTTTTTGTGAATATCCATATAGCGATAATTCCCACAATTGAATGCGCCGCAAGTGTGTACATAATATATTCCGGGTGACCCGATACTTCAAAACTTCCCATCAAAGCTGTATAAATACCACTCAATATGGCGCCAATAAAAGTGGCTAAGAAGTTGGTACCCATATATAATCCGGCTTTTTCTTTTGGTGCGATCCAGGTAATGTATTCCTGGATTCTTGGGGAAGAGATCATCTCACCAACTGCAAAGAGAAATACTCCCAGAAAAACTAAACCGTTTGTCATCGTGACGGAGAAACCTAATACTACAAAGCCAAGTGCAGCCATAAAAATTCCGAGGAGGAAAGAAGGTATCGCGCTTCGTTTTTCAAATGTTCTTGAAATAAGGAGTTGAAAAATAATGATGATGTATCCGGTATGTGAAATTGCCTCGGCATTGATCTTCCAGACATTTCCATCCTGGTGCGAAATGATACTCGTTATTCCTGAACCCAGAACCGATTTTACTCCTTCGTATAAAGCAGCAGTGTTTAAATAATCATCTATGTACACAGCCAGAACATTAAAGAATGCCCAAAATGGCATCCAGAAAAAGATACCCAACAAAATTATGAAGACAAGAAATTTATAATCGGTGAGAGCCTCGCCCATATCCTTGAATTTTTTCTTGATCGTGATTCCTTCAATTTCACGAGGAGGTTCTTTGTAAAAGAATAAAGTTATAAGGAACATTACTCCAATAGCAATCGCTGCTGTGATAAATACATAATTCCATGATATCACTCTTAATTTTCCCATTATAATCGGACCAAAAGAAGCTCCAACATTTACCATCGCGTAAAAAATCCCAAATCCAAGAGTTTTATTTGTTTGGTCAGTTACTACTCTTACTGTACCCGATACGAGAGGTTTAAATATTCCCGCAGCAAAACCTATACTGAGCATTGTTAATGCAATACCTGAGAATGATTTTGTAAATATCAACAGCAGAATAGAAGGAAGGTAAGCGAGATAAGAAATAATAAAAACTTTTTTGAATCCGTACTTATCTGCAAAAGTTCCTGAAAATAATGGTACAAGATAAGACAAAGCTAAAAATATGCTCTGGATAATTCCGAGGTCTCCTTTGGAATATCCAAGCTGTTGAAGATAGATACCGAATCCCATATAAATGCCGTAATAGGCAAATCTTTCAAGGACTTCTATAGAATTAGCTATCCAGAAAACGGGTTTAAATGGTGTTCTTTTGCTCAATGGACTTTCCTTCCTCACTTATTTTTTGTTTACAATTTAACGGTTAGGGTAAAAGAGTCCAAACTATAAATTCAATAATTTCTTTTAAAGAAATTTCTTAAGATTACCGGACAAATAATGCTGCCAGAGCATTCGTGCAGCAACGGAACGATAGGGTTTCCACCCTTTAGCTATTTTAATAATCTTTTCTTCGGAAGAATGAGATTTTAATCTTTTGATTATTTTTATCGTGTTGACGATTGCGATATCACCGGATGGAAATACATCTGGTCTTTTCAGTGCCATAAGTAAATAGATATCTGCGGTCCAGGAACCTATTCCTTTAATTTTCATTAACATTTCTTTTGCAATTGCATCGTCTGCTTTATTCAGATTTCGAAAGTTTAAATTTCCCCCTATGATAGCATTTGCAACATTTAACAGGTAAGCAGACTTTTGTCTTGTAACACCAAGTGATTTCAAATATTCAATTCCTAATTGATGAAAACGCCGCGGTGTGAAGGGAATAATATGTTTCTGCAGTTTTTTGAACATAGCTTTTCCTGAAGCAAGGGAAACCTGTTGTTCAAGAATTATTCTTATCAAGGTTGCAAATCCCGGTTTTCTGCCCCATAAAGGAGGAACACCTTCGTTATTTAAAAGCCGGGCTAAATCTTTATCAACAGATGCAAGATAATGTACTGCTTTGTTTAGGCTTTTCTTGTTTAATGAAATCATATTAGGTGCAATCATATTTTATAAGCGATTTAAATAAATGCTTATAAGTAAATCATTGGACTAAAAAATGTGTTTTGAATAGGAGAGCTCACCCTAAATCCCTCACTTAAAAAGAGAGGGATTTTATAGTTAAATCTGAATCACCGCTTCTCATTTGAAGAGAAGGGGGCGGGGGATGAGTTCAAAAATTCAACAGCAAATTTTAACGGTTTATAAAAAACAACTTGATTTGATAAATTAAGGTTTCTTTTTATCTCTCAATTCATTCATAAATTCCAGCTGGATTTCCTGTATCTCAAGCAAGCGTTCCCATTGATGCATTAACAGGTGATCTAATTTCTGATGAAGCTGTCTTATTTCCAGTTCAGCTTTCAGATTTATTTTATAATCGTATTCACCTCTGAGCCGGTCCTTTACTTCCTGGCGGTTCTGGCTCATCATTATTACAGGTGCCTGAATAGATGCAATGCATGAAAGGACTAAATTTAAAAGTATAAATGGAAAAGGATCGAATGGTTTCGAGACAAGCAGGTACACATTAATGAACATCCAGATGAATATTATTGTTAAAAAGATGATAATGAATCTCCAGCTTCCCCCAAATTCAGCAATTTTATCCGATAGTCTTTGTCCGAAGGTAAGTTTTTCATCGAATTGTCTATCTACATTTGTAGAAACAAGCTCTTCATTCTTTATACTTTCGAGTACATCTTTCTCAAGCGTGGTTAACTCGCCATGTTCTAATTCCATCAGCGATTTTACATATTCAAACTTGTATTTATTAAGATCATCTCGGCAAATAAATCCGTCTGTGTTCCAATCGGGATATTTTTTCCGAATAAGATTTTCGATAGCAGGTCTCAGAATTTCAGCGGGTAAAAGATTTACATTTTTTTTTGTTTTGCCGCATATCTGGCAGTGGTGTTCATCGTTCGGATGAGATTCATTCTTTTTCATGATTTTATTTCATTGAAGTTAATTGGTTAAAATTGATTGTCAAATATTATTATAAAAACACTTAGTGTTTTTTAGTGTTCTATGTGTCTTGGTAGTATATTGTGTGTTGAGGACTTAACCACTAAAACACTAAGATCACCTGGTTTCACTAAGAGTATTTTTATTGCCAGAAAAAATAGAATAAATTTTCTAAATATTCAGACGTACAATTAATGGAAATAATTATAAGAAAAATATTACAATCTAATTTGTGAACCGAGCTCGACAACCTGGTTTGGGGGGATATCATAATAAGCTGTAAATCCAAAAGCATTATGCGACATAAAAGCAAACAGCTTTGTTCTCCATCTGCTCATACCGGATTTTTCTTTTGGCAGAACCATTTCTCTACCTAAAAAGTAGCTGATCTGATTAGGCTTGAAATCAACTCCCTTTTCCCTGATGAGCGTAAGGATTTTAACAATATTTGGTTCCTCCATAAAACCGTAGCGGGCGTTAACTTTATAGAACCCGCTGCCAAGCTTTTCAAAATCTAATTTTTGATCTAGCGGAATTCTCGGAACTTCTTCCGTAGAGATATGTAAGAAAATAATTTCGGAATGCAGGATTTTGTTATGCTTCAGATTGTGTAATAACGCACGAGGTATAATACCGGGATTACCGCTTAAAAATATTGCCTGTCCTCTAACTCTATCCACAGGTTGTAAAGAAAGTGATTTAATAAAATCTTCAAGTGTCAGGGCTTCTTTGCTTAACTGCTCGTAAAGAAGCTGTCTGCCTTTCTGCCAGGTGCTCATCAAAGCAAAAATAGCTCCGGCAACAACAAGTGGAAACCAGGCGCCATGCATTATTTTACTCATATTAGCGCCGAAAAATGCCAAATCAGTAATAAAGAAAATTACAAATAGTCCGCCTGCAGCTAATTTACTCCACCCCCATTTCCTTCTTGCAATAACATAAAACAGCAGGGTTGTGATCAACATTGTTGAAGTAACTGCTACACCGTAAGCGGCTGCTAGTTTATCCGAGGTTCGGAATTCAACAACGAGAAAAATGGTCGCAATCATTAACAACCAGTTTACCTGCGGCACATAAATCTGACCGATCTGTTCCGCAGATGTATGTATTACTTTCATTCGTGGGAGGAAACCAAGTTGAATCGATTGCCGGGTCAGTGAGAATGCACCAGTTATCACAGCTTGTGATGCAATAATTGTTGCAGTTGTTGCAAGAACAACCATAGGAATAATTGCCCAGGATGGAACCATTCCATAAAAGGGGTGGTATGCCTGTGCCGGTCTTGATAAAAGTAGTGCACCCTGACCAAAATAATTTAACAGCAATGCAGGAAGCACTATTCCTATCCAGGTAATCCGGATTGGCTTTCTACCAAAATGTCCAAGATCTGCATATAGAGCTTCTGCACCTGTTACAACAAGAAAAACAGCACCAAGGACTAAAAATCCTGCTAGTTTATTCTGTATTAAAAATTCAATCGCATAAACCGGGTTGATTGCGATAAAAACATCAGGATTTTTAACTATCTCGAAAATGCCGAGAATCGCTAATACACTAAACCACACAAAAATTATAGGTCCGAACAGGGATCCGACACTGGCTGTTCCCTTGCGTTGAAAGAGAAACAATCCAGCCAGTATTCCGATTGTAATAGGGATAACATAAGGATCGAAAAAGTTTGTTATTTCTCTTATTCCTTCTACCGCACTTAAAACAGAAATTGCAGGTGTTATCATTCCATCGCCGTACAAAAGCGCACCGGCAAAAATTCCCAGCGAAATCAGTAACCATCCTGATTTACTCATTTTTTTTGAAAAAAACGGTCTGACGAGTGCTGTCAGTGCAAGGACTCCACCTTCACCGTTATTATCTGCTCTTAAAATGAAAGAAAGGTATTTTATGCTAACAATAAGAATTAATGCCCAGACCATTAATGAAAGTACGCCATAAACATTGGCAGCATTTACACTTATTGCGAATTCACCATGAAAACATTCGCGGATAGCATATAAAGGACTTGTACCAATGTCACCGAAAACAACGCCTAATGCAGCAATTGATAATTTCGTTAATTTTCTTTTTTCAGTTCCGTTTTGTTGTTGATCAGCCAAATTCAATAATCAGGTACTACTTAACAGAATTTATTATACTGTAAAAAATACGATTTCATTTTAATTAATACGTAAATTTAGGGTTTTGTAAGCTTGAATGCGAGTTAGGATTGAGAGTTTATTTTTTAAACTTTCTCAATACAGTTTAAAAAGCTGGTTTAATAAATTTAAGCTACTTAAGAAGTATTAACTTCTTTATAGAAATATTCATTCCTGCCTCCAATCGATAAAAATAAATTCCGCTTGGTAGATTCCCGGCATTGAATTCAACCTCATAACTTCCTGCGGACTTATCTTCGTTAACCAAGGTCGTAATTTCATTTCCTAAAATATTATAAACTTTTAACAGTACGGACACAGCGCGATGTGTCACTACAGCAGGGATTGTGAATTTTATTTTTGTAGTCGGGTTAAATGGATTAGGATAATTTTGAAATAATCTGAATTCATTCGGGTGATTCTCATCAGATATAAAGGTTGTTCCTGTAAATTCATAACAACCTATATCGTAATCGTTATCCTGCGGACGTGTAATATCATCAAGGTCATCTGAAACAACACCGGAAACTAAAGACGTTCCAGCATTTGTTGCCTGTGAGTTTTCTGTTAAATGAAAATCTTCTGATAAATAATTAATAAAGATATTTTCTTCCGAATCAACAATTGAAGAATGCAAATCATAACCCAGATTTTGCCAGGAGGATAAAGAAATAACCGTATTGTCTCCGTCGGAGCTTAGCCTGTCTTCTAATAAATTGTAATTGCTTGTAAAACCTGTAAATGATTCAGCATCAACGGCAATGCTTCCCCTGAA
>Ga0315536_1001620_pt1 | contig 11246 bp, 11 predicted proteins | sample SalMarSW160230MG_FD_203093 | JGI IMG/M metagenome (GOLD analysis project Ga0315536, IMG submission 203093) | Salt marsh sediment microbial communities from the Plum Island Ecosystem LTER, Massachusetts, United States - Salt Marsh Sediment SW1602-30 ... | reverse complement strand
CGGCTACGAAGACGCATTCGCCGGCCCGGACTCGATGTTCCGGATAGTCGATGCCTCAGGCCGACCGGTCGCCGGCGTCGCACAGCAGCAGGACAAACCCTTCGTGACCGCGCCTTTGCCCCGGTATTTTCCCGGCTGGTCGGCGGAGTTGTATTTCGCAGGGGGTGAGGTCTTCGAAAAGGCGGCAAAAAGGCAAATTGCCGTTTATATCTGGACCGGGGTCCTTGTAATACTGCTTATCCTCATAGCCGGCGGCTTCGCGACCCGCGCGGTCGGCAGGCAAATCCGCCTCAACAAAATGAAAAACGACTTCATCGCCACTGTCTCGCACGAATTGAAAACGCCTCTGGCTTCGATGCGTGTCCTCGTCGATACGCTTCTTGAAGGCAACATTAAAGACGAGACCCAGGCCGAGGAATACCTGCGCCTGACCTCCAAAGAAAACGAACGGCTCAGTCGGATGATAGATAACTTCCTGACCTTCTCGCGGATGGAGCGAAACAAAAAGGCCTTCACAATCGCCGATGCAAAACCGGCCGCGATAGCCGCAGACGCCGCCGAAGCGGTCAGGGCGAAATTCGGCGCGCACAGTTGTTGTCTCGCCGTTGACTCGGCGGATAATCTGCCCGACGTCGCCGCCGACCACGACGCGATTGTCACCGTTCTTGTCAACCTTCTCGATAACGCCTGTAAATACACCGGCGACGATAAGCAAATCTCGCTTAAGGTTTTTGCCGAAGGCGACAACGTATGCTTTGCTGTCTGCGATAACGGCGTAGGTCTTTCCCGCCGGCAGATTCGCAGAATCTTCGACAGCTTTTACCAGGCCGACAGCTCGCTTGCCCGCAGGGTAGAGGGTTGCGGCCTCGGACTGAGCATAGTAAAATTCATTGTCGATGCTCACAAAGGCACAATCTCCGTTGACAGCAAGCCCGGTAAAGGCAGCACCTTCACCGTCAGAATCCCGGTCTGGAAAAGCCATTCTGACTAAGGGATATGGTTATGAAAACCGTTCTTATAATTGAAGATAATCCCACGATGGCCCGTGCCCTCAAGGACAACTTCACTATAAAGGGCTACCGTGTGAAGACCGCCTCCGATGGAGAGAAAGGACTGGACGCGGCGCTGAAGGGCGACGCGAACCTTATTATCCTTGATATCATGCTTCCTAAAATCAACGGCTTCGAGATTTGCAGCCAAATCCGTAATAAAAATATCAATACTCCGATAATTATGCTTACCGCCAAAGACCAGGAGCAGGATATCGTTATGGGCCTCAACCTCGGGGCCGACGATTACGTCACCAAGCCCTTTAGTATAAAGCAGCTTCTCGCCAGGGCTGAAGCCCTGCTCAGAAGAACGATGCAGCCCGAACCCGACGTTTATCAGTTCGGAGATTTTAAGCTGGACGTTGCGAAAGAAAAGCTCTCTCGTAATGGTGTGGAAGTGCCTTTAAGCCCTAAGGAATTCAAGGTGCTGCATCTGCTCGTGAAAAGGCAAAGCTCGGTTCTGACCCGCGACGAGATACTCAGCAGCGCCTTCGGCAGCGCCCATTTCGTCAGTGCCAAAAACATCGACGGCTTCATAAAGGCCATCCGCAGCAAGATTGAGCCGGATTCGAATAAGCCGGTTTTTATCCACACCGTGGTTGACATTGGATATAAATTTGAGCCCGTCTAAAAAATGGAAACCGTACTGATAGTCGAAGACGACCCCACGATGCTACGCGGCCTGAAGGACAACTTCGAGTTCAAGGGCTACAAGGTACTGACCGCCTCCGACGGCGAAAAGGGCCTCGATGCGGCGCTGAACGCGAAGCCCGATTTGATACTGCTCGATATTATGCTTCCCAAAATCAACGGCTACGAGATATGCCGGATGATTCGCGAGCAAAAACTCGATATGCCGATTATTATGCTGACCGCCAAAGGCGAGGAATCGGATATCGTCCTGGGCCTCAACCTCGGCGCAGACGATTACGTTACCAAGCCCTTCAGCATCAAGGAGCTTCTCGCTCGCGCCGCTGCATTCTTGAGGCGGGCGAAAAAAGAAGCCCAGGACATTTACGAGTTCGGCGATTATCAGCTCGATATACCCGCAAGACGGCTGACGCGAAAGGGAAATGAAATTGAGCTCTCGCCCAAGGAATTCAATCTGCTCGAATTCTTCGTCAAAAAGCCGGGCAGGGCGCTTACACGCGACGAGATTCTAAACGCCGTATGGGGCTACGACTGCATCGTCACCCCGCGCAGCATCGACCGCTTTGTCACCACGCTGCGGGACAAGATTGAGCCAAAACCAAGTAGCCCGATTTTTATTCATACAATCAGGGGCGTCGGCTACAGATTCGAACCACCCGAATCAAAACATTAGCGCTGCTGGTCATACTAGTTTTACTTTCTCTGGGGCTAAATATCGAATCGGTCACCTTGGCGTCAATCGTCTGAATATCTTGTCTTTTTCAAGCGGCCCTATCCGGCTTTTGCTCACTGCCCGGGACAGTGTCGCAATCGTCCTGTCGTAATTGGTCTTATCCACCGGATAAGGCGTGGCGTCCTTGCCGCCGTGGGCGAACGAATACCGGGCCGGGTCCTCGTATGACGGTTTCGCTCCGTAAATAACTTCGCCGACAAGAGCAAGCGCCCTAATTGTCTTTGGCCCGACGCCCCGCGTCGCCAGCAGCCGTTCGTAATCGTCCGGCCGCTCGTCGCAGACCTTTCGCAGTATCTTTTCGAGGTATCTGCTTTGCGAGAAATCCTCATAGACCACCGGGTGATGTTTGAATTCGACGTTTTCGAGTTTCAGGAAAGTCAGTTGCTCGCCCCTGTATCTCAGGCCGACCATTTTGCTAAGGGGCGACGAGTGTTTGCGCAGTATCTCGATATCTTTTGCGAGCGACCTGTATCCGCCGTGCACCATTTCCACGCTTAAGCTTCTCGATTCACCGCTGCTGCCTGCGGTCATATCCAGCACATTTGCGCCGATTGCATCGCTGACTATCCCGGTATGCGGCTCGCATACAAGCTCTTTTATATTATCGCTGAACCAGTGGTATCGCCGGGCCGTCGCCGATTGCTCATTCATTCCCTGCTGCACGACCGCCCATCGCCCGTTTCGCGAGAAAAAGAAACTGTGATGATAAATCTGGTAGCCGTCCTGAATAAGCGAGCTATCGACCTTGGCCGCCATTCGGGAGTTGTAAGCGAGATTGCCGACGTTTTTGTCCGGCAGCGAGAGTTTGTCGCCCCAGCCCGTTATTTCGTCGGGCGTCTTTCGGCTGGTCTTGCCTTTGCCCCCGCAGATAAAAATGCCCAGCTCCTGCTCCCTGTTTCTGATTGCCTCTTTGAGCGCCGCCGTCAGCGTTGTCGTTAGTCCCGACGCGTTCCAGTCGAACGCCAGCACCGTGCCCAGCGACTGAAACCATACTGGGTCCGCTATTCTGCGTATGAATTCGTCAGGCTCGAATTCCTCCACCAGCACCTGCGTCATCTCCCTGGCCAGTTTGACCATTCGCCTGAACAGCCACGGCGGGCACCGGCCCGTATCCAGCGTAAATGTCGCTATGCCCCTTTGCATATCCGTAAATATATACGTTTGCCGTGCAAAGGCAATCCGGCCCTTTGAAATCCCCCTCAGGGACTGCGCCGCCACATACTGCCGCGCCTGTTGTCGTCAAAGTTGTCCGCCGGCAGCGCGTTATAATCCTCGGCCGTCAGGTCAGCGAAGACCGAAGAGTAAACTCTGCTGTTCGGGTCGAATGTGTATCCGTATTTTGCCGGCGTGACCGTCCCGCTGAAGCCCAAGTCAACACTTGCTGTATAAAAGCCGTTTGAATCGGTTACAACACCCAGACCTATTAGATTAACGTCGTTTACCTCCGAGCCCGCGCAGGTTATCGTCCCGCTGATGGTGAATTGTGACTCCGTGCCTTCTTTTGTGCGCAATGATGCATCCTCAGGTGTTTTTGCAGCAGCTAAAAACGCCGTAGCGACCAATGCGGCAGCAAATAAGCTTCTCATCAACCAATCTCCCGTGTCTGCATCTGTTTAGATACACCTCCATGATACGAAATTTCCGCCTTAAAATCAAGTTTGTCCTTGAACTTGACATCGTCGCCGGTGAGGACTAAAATACAGCCAGCGTAGAGTTTTTTGCCGACAAGGATTGCTTTTTCGGATTAACGAATGGTCAAAATTACACTGCCGGACGGCTCTGTCGTAGAAGCCGGTAATGGTATAACGGCAAAAAAGCTGGCCGAACAAATCGGCGCAGGTCTTGCCAGGGCGGCCGTTGCGGCCCGGTTCGACGGCCGGATTGTTGACCTCTCCACGCCGATAAATTCCGACGCTAAAATCCAGATAATCACTCAAAAAGACACCGAAGGGCTCGATATTATGCGCCATAGCTGCGCGCACGTTATGGCAGAGGCGATTTGCCGGCTCTGGCCCAATACGAAGCTTGTCTATGGCCCCACCGTCCAGGACGGCTTTTATTATGATATTGACCTCGATAGCCCCATTCGCCCCGACGATTTCGAGCGCATCGAGGAAAAGATGAGCGAAATCGCCCGTGCCGACAGGCCATTCGTTCGCGAAGAGATGTCCCGCGACGATGCCCTGAAAAAGCTCTCGGGCGATAAATACAAGACCGACAACGTCCACCGCGCTGACGGCGACGTTATCAGCTTTTATTCATCAGGCGACGGCTTCGAAGACCTCTGCCGGGGGCCTCACGTCCCCAGCACCGGAAAAATCGGCGCATTCAAAATTATGTCGGTCGCCGGCGCGTACTGGCACGGCGACCCGACGCAGAAAATGCTACAGCGGGTTTACGGCACCTGCTGGCGAACACGCAAAGAGCTTGACGATTACCTCAGCCGGCTCGAAGAGGCAAAAAAACGTGACCACCGAGTCCTCGGAAAACAGCTCGACCTGTTCAGCTTCAGCGACGCAGGGCCCGGCTTTGCCTTTATGCACCCTAAGGGAATGATTATCTGGAACGCGATTGTCGATTTTTGGCGTGACGTACACAAACGATACGACTACGAGGAAATCAAAACACCCATTGTTCTCAACAAAGAGCTTTGGCACAAATCCGGCCACTGGGAACATTACAAGGAGAATATGTATTTCACCCGCTTCGACGATAACGATTACGCAATCAAGCCGATGAACTGTCCCGGCGGCTGTCTTGTCTATAATACGCGAAAGCACTCCTATCGCGAATTCCCCCTGCGGGTCGCCGAGCTTGGGCTTGTCCATCGCCACGAGGCAAGCGGCGTTATGCACGGCCTGTTCCGGGTCCGCCAGTTCACCCAGGATGACGCCCATATCTTCTGCTCGCCCGACCAGATTGAATCCGAGATAATAGGCGTAATCGAATTGACCTTCGAGATATACCGGGCGTTCGGCTTCGAGGATTTCCACGTGGAACTTTCCACCAAGCCCGAAAATCACATCGGCTCCGATGAAATATGGGAAATCGCCACCAACGCCCTCGAACAGGCCCTGAAACACAAAAAAATCGATTATAAAATCAACGAGGGCGACGGCGCCTTCTACGGCCCCAAGATTGATTTCCACATCGAGGACTGCCTCAAACGCTCCTGGCAATTGGGCACTATTCAGCTCGATTTCTCTATGCCGCAGCGGTTCGAGCTTGTCTATACCGACAAGGACAACACCGAAAAGACGCCCGTTATGATTCACCGCGCCGTCCTCGGCTCGTTCGAGCGGTTCATCGGCATCCTCATAGAGCATTACGGGGCCGAATTCCCGTTGTGGCTTTCGCCCGAGCAGGCCAGAATACTGCCCATAAGCGAAAAAACCAACAACTACGCCCGGACGGTCGAGGCAAAACTCCGAAGCCGGGGCCTGCGCGTCTCGACCGATATGTCCGACGAAAAAGTCGGGGCCAAAATCGCAAAGGCACATACCGAAAAATTGCCGTATATGCTTGTGGTCGGCCCCAAAGAGGCGCAGTCGGATTCCGTAAACGTCAGGATTCGGGGCACTCAGGAAACCAAAACTGTGAAAACCGACGAATTTATAAATGTTGCTCTGAAGAAAATTGCCGATAAACAGATTGAGCCGGCTTTGTAGGCCGGCCGGTTGCGGATAAAAACGTTTGATTGTTTTTTGAGAAAGGTCAAAGTGCGTGATAGTCAAAATTAAGGGTCTGAGGGTAAATGGGAGGATAAGGGTCGATAAGGTTCGGCTCATTGATGAATCGAACAATCAGGTTGGTATTGTTGACAGGGATTTCGCCCTCGACAAGGCGCGCCAGGCGGGACTGGACTTGGTCGAGGTTGCCCCGACCAGCGAACCGCCCGTCTGCCGGATAATGGATTACGGCAAATGGCTCTACGAGCAGAAGAGAAAGGCCAGGGATGCGCGTAAGAAAACCCATCACGCCAGCACGCTTAAGGAGATTCGCCTTCGCCCCGAAACCGACCCGCACGATATTGATATAAAGGTCAAACACGCCCGCGAGTTTATCGAAAAAGGCCACAAGGTGCAGTTCACGCTTGTTTTCCGCGGCAGACAGATGGCCCATCGGGACAAGGGTTACGAGCTTCTTAACCAGATTTCCGAGTCGATGGGCGATTTGTCGAAAGTTGATCAGGCCGGCCGGATGACGGGCAGGAGAATGACTATAGTGGTTTCGCCGAAGTAAACGGGAGGACATAACAGCCGCCCCTCTTTTTTTGTTCTCCGCTCCGGAGTTTTTCTTATATTGCGGTTGACCTGTCGTTGTGAATGGTGTATATTTTTGCCTTTACCTGCGGCATACTGTGTAAATACGCCGCCAATATTGTATTTTTCAGGGTCGTTTCAATGCCTAAACCTAAAACCCATAAGGGTATAAAAAAGAGATTTAAGATTACCGCTAAGGGCAAGTTAAGATACAAACATCCTGGCACCGGTCATTTGATGGATACCAAAAACGCCAAAAGGCGCAGGAGATTGGGTGCCGGGGCTGTTCTTGCAGGTGTTTATACCGAACGAATGAAAATTGCCCTCGGCAAATAGAGACCGCCTGGATGCTAAGGTGAATAAATCAAAAACCTTTGTGTCTTAGTGGTAGAAATTAGAAAGGTAAATTATGCCCAGAGTCAGAAAAGGTGCCGCCAGGCACAAGGCACATAAACGGGTCTTAAAAGCAGCGAAGGGCCGTCGGAGCGCTGCCGGCCATCTTTATCGTTCGGCCAAGGAAGCCAACGTACGTGCGGGCGTCTATGCCCGTTTCGGACGAAAGCTGCGAAAACGAAACTTCAGGGCGCTTTGGATTACGCGGCTCACCGCCGCCTGCCGACAGCGCGGCATTATGTACAGCCGGCTTATCAGCGGACTCAAAAAAGCTAATATCGCGTTGAACCGCAAGATGCTCAGCGAAATAGCCATAGTCGACCCCGCAGGTTTCGATGCCGTTGTGGCCGCAGCAAAAGTCGCTAAAACCTGAAAAACTGCGCCTGATATGACCCCGCTTTGAGGCGAAAATGCTCGAACAATTCGCCAATACTGGTAAAGAAGCTATCGCTGAGCTGAAGTCCGTCAGCGATTCCGCCTCGCTTGAGCAATTCCGTATAAAATATCTCGGCCGAAAAGGGCTGGTTACACGGATGCTTACTCAGATTGGAAAATGCCCCGCCGACCAGAGACCCGCCGCCGGACAATTAGCAAATAAAATAAAAAAAGAGGTCACCGAGGCCTTCGAGCAGGTCAAAGGCACAATATCGCAAAGTGAGCAATCCGGCCGGCGGCAGTTTATAGATGTTACCCTTCCGGGCCGGCTGCCGTGCATCGGCAAACGACACATCATCACCCAGACCGTAAATGAGCTGATCGAGATTTTCGCCCGGATGGGCTTTTCCGTCGCCTACGGCCCGGAGGTTGAGGACGAATGGCATAACTTCGTTGCCCTCAATATCCCCGTCGAGCATCCTGCACGCGACCCCTCGGACAATTTCTACATCGACGATAATACGCTGCTGCGCAGCCAGACCTCGACTATTCAAATTCGCGTAATGGAAAAGACCAAACCGCCCATTCGCCTCGTCGCCCCCGGCAGGGTTTACAGACCCGATACCGTCGATGCGACACATATGTTTATGTTTCATCAGCTCGAAGCCCTCGTTGTCGATGAGGGAGTAACTATGGTCGATATGAAGACCACAATCGACCAGTTCATAAAAGCGTTTCTGGGAAAAGACGCCAAATGGCGCTTTAGGCCCAGCTTTTTCCCCTTCACCGAGCCAAGCGCCGAGGTCGATTTGCTTTTGGCCGACAGAACGGGAAAAGAAACCTGGGTAGAGATGGGCGGCTGCGGTATGGTTGACCCCAACGTCTTCGACGCCGTGGGTATCGACAGTGAAAAATATACCGGCTGGGCCTTCGGCTTTGGCATCGAACGCCTGGCTATGCGTAAATTCGGCATCACCGACATACGACTATTTTATGAAAACGACCTGCGCTTCCTGAATCAGTTCTGAATTGCAAAACTATTGATGCCAGCAGCGGGTAGGTCTCAAAACCGGAGATGGCAGTATGGGTTACAAAGGAATAATTCTTGCGGGCGGAAGCGGCACTCGGCTGCACCCTATTACCCTCGTCGTAAGCAAGCAGCTTGTCCCCGTTTACGATAAGCCGATGGTCTATTATCCGCTGACGACCCTGATGCTGGCAGGCATAAGGGAGATTCTCATAATCAGCACGCCTGCCGACTTGCCCGTATATAAAAAACTGCTTGGCGACGGCTCGCAGTGGGGCCTGTCACTTCAATATGCCGAACAGCCCAGGCCCGAAGGCCTCGCACAGGCGTTCATTATCGGCAGGGACTTTCTGGCCGGAAATCCGGGCTGCCTGATTTTGGGCGACAATATCTTTTTCGGCCACTCGCTCGTCGATTCCCTCAAAAGGGCCGTCGCAAACGAAACCGGCGCTACGATTTTCGGCTACTGGGTCAGAGACCCGCAGCGCTACGGCGTCATCGAATTCGACGGTGTCGGCAAAGTCCTTTCAATCGAGGAAAAACCGAAAAAACCTAGATCGAACTATGCCGCCGTCGGCCTGTATTTCTACGATTCACAGGTCGCCGACATAGCAGCAACTATCAAGCCATCGGACAGGGGCGAGCTTGAAATCACAGACCTCAATAACGTTTATCTCAAAAACGGAAAGCTCAAGGTCGAGTTGCTCGGCCGGGGCATCGCCTGGCTCGATACCGGCACCCCCGAATCAATGCTGCAGGCCGCAACATTTGTCCAGACCGTTCAGCACAGGCAGGGGCTGATGATTGCCTGCCCCGAGGAAATCGCCTTTCGACTCGGCCTGATTGATAAAAGTGAGTTGCTGCGCCTTGCCGAACCCCTGGCTAAAAACTGGTACGGACAATATCTTCTCGCAATTGCCGATGAGTCCCGATAAGTCGTGACCGAATAAAATCAGCCCCGCAATGGGCGGCGAGGTCGGGATTAATTGGATTCGGCCCCTTCGACAAGCCCAGGGCAGGCCCGCTCACCACAGGTGGATTCGACAAGCTCACCATAGGCAGTTTCTGCTTTGGACTGCGGTATTGAAATACTTGTCTATTAATTCGGCGAGCACGTTTGCCTAAGAAACAGCAGAGGAATCCTTCGCGGCCGGCTCGCGTTCTCTACCGAAGCGGGCAATCGCGGTGGTTACGGCAAAGCCGGCGAGAATCATTGCGGCCGAGGCGGCAACTTGGCCAATCGAGGGGTTGAAGGTATGAGTCGGCCATTCGTCTTTTTCAAGCTCGGCTATTTTTTCTTCGGTCATTACCTGTCCTTTGACCACTTGGCCGGGAGTAGGTCTGACGGGCTGCTGGAAGGGCCAGAGTCCGACGACGGCGCCGATGAGCAGTCCCAACAGGACGCCGAGGGTCGGCCGTGCGAAGCGGGTCAACAGCCACTTGAGGGCGTTACTTATCACCACCACGCCGATGACCACCCCTACGCCAAGCGGCAAAATGACCGTCAGCGCCGGGGTCACTGCCTGCGAGAACGTCCCGGCCTTAACCGCCTTGAATACCGTATCGATAGCGGCGAGAACCGGCACGTAAACGCCCATTACCAGCAACAGGTAGCCGCCGCTGATTCCGGGCAGAATCATCGCACTTGCGCCGGCGACGCCGGCGACGAACATTAAGGGGACACTGTTGGTCGATGCGGTGGAGCCAGAACCAAGCGACTGGAGGGCCGCAACTGTCACCATTACCACGAACCCGGCGATTGCACCGGTCCAAACGCTCGCAGTCGCCCTGTCAATCATCCGCCACACGACGGGCACGCCGCCGAGGGTCAGGCCGATGAAGATGCTGTACATAATCCACTGGTGATTGACCACGAGATTTTTAACGGTACCGGCCAACAGGGGTATCGTCACGGCGGCCGAGCCCACTACCAGCGCCAGCGTCAGCAGAGTCGATTTTCGCCAGCGCAGGGCGGTGAAGTCGGCGACGGCCTTTACGAACCGCGGATAGATTCCTGCGGCCAGGAGCATTGTTCCGCCGCTGATGCCGGGGACGAGGTTTGCCATACCCATCAGGACGCCGCCGCTGACGCATCGCAGCGTAGCGCCGTGCGTTAACGGTTTTATTTTTTCGTCGTGCGACGTTGAGTTCGACATTCAGGGCCTTTCAGTAAAATTTCGTTCTGCAAACGATAAGAAAAGAGGGGTGTAAAGTCAATATGGAGATGCCGAGAAACATCCGGCATTGTTAACAATATGCCGCGGCAAGTACAAAAAAACATTTGATATTCTAATTCTGCCAAGGATATAATGGCTTTGCAGTTGGATGGTGAGTCGTCTGTAAGATTATGAGAAATCATCGATTGTTCTTGAGAGGGAAGGAAAAATGAAAAAGACAATTATCTGCATAATCGTCTGCTGTTTTGCTGTGCCCGCAGCAGCGATAGATTACAATGATTTCCCGCCTAACCTTCAACCGATACTCGATGAGAGAATTACCAAGCTGACTGAAAAAGGAGGTATATGTATCGCGGGAAGTGTAATAACAGATGATGGAGCGTATTTCGGCAGCGGAAAAGATGTAAAAGTAAATTTTGCCCAGTGTGTCAACACATCACTTGATATATACGACGGAGGATGGTTTGTGATGAGACGAAATCTTTCAGCAAACTGCAGCCATACTCCGGGGAAATTAATCCTGAGGGCATTCGGATACGACTCGATAGATGCATCGACGCCGATTCTGAAGGACAAAAT
>Ga0315536_1001615_pt1 | contig 11251 bp, 11 predicted proteins | sample SalMarSW160230MG_FD_203093 | JGI IMG/M metagenome (GOLD analysis project Ga0315536, IMG submission 203093) | Salt marsh sediment microbial communities from the Plum Island Ecosystem LTER, Massachusetts, United States - Salt Marsh Sediment SW1602-30 ... | reverse complement strand
CCAATGGGATGCTTTTCCCAGCGGACATGTTACCATCGCCTTGCTATACTCACATTATGCTTTTAAATATTTTCGTAAAATGTTCTTCTGGACACTTCCCATCGTTCTGCTTCTCATAGTTTCCACCGTATATCTCCGATACCACTATTTGATCGATGTAATTGCCGGTATTGCTCTTTATGGAGTTGTACTTCTGGTAAGTCACAAGATTAAATAAATCCTTATTTATCCACGATTTTTTTATTATTTAATCTTGACAAATTCTTCACAAGCTCTTAAATTAGCTAAAAAATAGCAAATAATGATAAAGTTTGTGTAAAATAAATTGAAATTCTTCGAATAAATATTTGCTATTCTAAATAAGTGTGTTTAAAAATGCAACTTACCAATCCTTCGTACAAATGAGAACTTTTGTCAATTATCTCACGAATCATATATTGAATAAACCAGCTTGAGATATGATTACTTATAAATACTAAGGAAGGATTTCAGATGGAAACCTCTCAAAAATTACGTCTACTTACCTTAAAGGAAGCTGCTGAATATTTAAGGATGCACAAAGGAAGTCTTTACCGTTTATTGGAATCCGGAAAGATTGATATTCCCGCCATAAAACTTGGGGGGAAATGGCTTTTCAATCTGGATAGCCTGAATCAGTATTTAATGAAAAAAGAACAGCATCGCAATTAATTTGACGATCTGATCTTGAAAAATTTCCAATGACAGCATTGAAAGGATTCCTGATGAAATATTTATTGTGTATTATTCTGCTTTTTGGATTCTCAGCGTTCGGGCAAAGTAATGAGGATTGCCTGACCTGTCATGCGGATCCCGATCTAACCGGACTCGATCGGGAGGGGGTAGAAATTCCCATGTCGGTAGATCCGAAGATCTACGACCAATCCATACACGCGGATTTGAGCTGTGTGGATTGTCACACTGACCTTGCCGGGATCAAGGATTATCCTCATGCTGAAGAACTTAAACTGGTTGACTGTGGTACCTGTCACGAAGACGTTCAGGCTGAATATTCCAAATCGATGCATGGGTTAAAATTTATACATATGGAGGAACTTGCACCGCATTGCTGGGATTGCCATACAAAGCACGATATTTTACCTTCTTCTAATCCGAAATCTTCTACCTATTTTCAAAATTTGCCCAATACCTGTTGCGGATGCCATGAAAAGAAAAGTGAAATAAGTGATGATGCCTTCAAACAACCTTGCGTGAGAGCAGAATATTTGAAGGGAGTACATGGGAAACTGGTTTCGGAAGGCATTGATTCTGCACCAACCTGCAATACCTGTCACCCGGCACACGAAATACGCAAGAGAATAGATCCCCTTTCGACAATTTACAAGCTGAATATCCTGAATACCTGCGGTCAATGTCACATTGACGCCCTGGCGGATTACAGCGAGTCTATCCATGCCAGAGCCTTGAGTCATGGGGTATTAGAATCCGCAACCTGTACAGATTGTCATGGTGAACATGAGATTTTGCATCCAGATTCGGCGTATCTGGTCGCATCCCATGATGCCTGTATAAAATGTCATACCGATCCTGAGCTGGTCAGAAAGTATAATCTTCCTTCGACTGTAGTTTCTACCTATGAGGATTCTTACCACGGGCTTTCGGTTCATCTGGGTCAGAGGAATGCCGCAACCTGCGGTAGTTGCCATCGCAACCATAACATCCAGGAAGCAAGTTCACCGACTTCCTCAATTAATCCGAAAAACCTTATAGCCACATGTAGTCAATGCCATAAAAATGTAACTCAGTCATTTGCAGATAGTTACACCCACGAGGCCATGCTTATCCGCGGAAATCCCGTGAACTACTACATTACTCTTATTTACGTTATTCTCATTGTAGGTGTTATTGGTGGGATGTTTCTGCATAACCTTATTATTTATCTCAAATATATCAGGTATAAGAAAAAGGAAGAAAAAAGGTATTATATCATAAGATTCAAAGGTGTGGAGGTGATGCAACACGCCATTCTGATGCTAACATTTACCATTCTGGCAATCTCCGGTTTCGCTCTTCGTTTTCCTAATGCCTGGTGGGTGTCTTTTTTTGAATCAATAGGAATAGATGAGTGGGGTAGGCGAGTGATACACCGGGTTTCCGCAGTGGGCTTAATTGCTGTCTCTTTCTATCATTTATACTATATTACCTTTACCAAACGGGGACGTCATTTATTCAAAGAGATCATGGTTCGTTTCCAGGACATTCCGGAAGTTATACAGACTGTGAAATATTACATGGGATTATCTAAAGGAAAACCCGAATACAAAGAGTTCGATTATACAGAAAAAGCTGAATACTGGGCAGTAGTCTGGGGAACCGTGGTTATGGGATTAACCGGTCTTATCTTATGGTTTCCCACGCTCATCACCAGTTTCGCTCCCAGCTGGGTCATCCGGGCATCTGAGCTTATCCATTTCTATGAAGCAATTCTGGCGACTTTGGCTATCGTGGTTTTCCATCTGTTTTTTGTCATTGGCCATCCGGAACAATATCCCATGAATCTTTCCTGGCTGACCGGAAAAATGTCACTCCAGGCGGCTATGCGCAAGCATCCGCTTTGGGTGAAGAGAATTTTGGAAGAAAAAAAGGATTTGGACTTATTACCGGAAGTCATCCAGCAGAACTGCGAAACTCTGGAAGATGTGGAGAATTTCCTAAAATTTGGTGAGCTCTATCAGGAAATTAAGAAGGGGAAAGTATATTAATCGATAGATCGATTGTTTTTTTAAAGATATTATAAGATGAGTTTTAATTAAGGCAAGACGGAAATTATGTTGTTTATCTGATAATTTTTCCCCGTCCTTTTGACGAGAGATTTTTCAACTGCTTGATTTATAATTTTTAAGCAGTGATAAGATAGTCTCTACAGCAATCTTCGGATTTTCCCCTATTGCAGTTTCATCTGATAAAACGATTCCATTCACACCCATCTTTAGCAGCGAATAAAAATGAACCAATTCGGACCGGGTTGGTTCGGGAAAATAGGTGAGGTACTGAAATACCTGCCCGGCAATGAATACCGGGATTATTTCCGATTTAGCTTGTTTAATAACCTTCTCCTGCCAGATGGCTAGTTGGTCAAAAGGGACAAAAGTGCCCAGGTCACCGCGACAATACCAGATTTCATCGGCAACCTTTAAAATACCCTTAAGATTCTTTAGTGCCTCCGGGCGCTCGATTTTAGCGGTGAGTACTGGTGAATAGTCAATTTGCTGACTATATTTTCGGATTGATTCAATATCCTGGGATTTAGAAACGTAAGACAAAGCGATATGCTTGATGTTTTTCCTTTTTGCTAAATTCAGGTATTCATTTTCTTGTTTCAAAATTGTCTGTTCCGGAAGCGCTTTGCCCCGAATGATGATTCCCGAATGACTACGTAAAACTCCACCTTGGATTACTTCACCAATTATTTGATCCGGGTTCTTCATCAGAATTTTGAGTTGGATAGTCCCATCCATCAAAAGGAGTTGGTCGTCTGGTTCAATCAAATTAAAAATTTCGGCAGATGGCAGAGAAATCACATCCCGCCCGGATTGTCCATTAAAGAGAATGCGGATAGATTGTCCGATCTCCAAATTTAATGGTTTAGTGAGTTCACCAATTCTCTGTTTATGTCCTTTCAGATCCAAATAAAAATTAACAGGTTCTGACTTGAATAAGTTTTGAGTAAAGTTTATATAGTGTTCCACTTCCGAGGGAGAGAGATGCGAACAGTTCAAACGGAAATTAACCAGATTATTATTCTGGCAAAATTGGAGAAATTCCTTATTTCTGCTGGCTGGACCAAGGGTTATGATTAATTTGAAATCGCCTTTTTTCTTTATCATCGTAATGGATTAAGTTAATAACTGGTAAAGTAAGATTTATCCGGACAGTAATATAACAGTGAAAATTGCTGAATATAATTGATTTATATTCCCGGTATTATTAGATTAGATTAATGAAATACAATCCATTGAAAAAATTAGAATTAAGTGGAAAAAAAATAGTCAGTTTTCTGTTCGGGATTTTATTTGGCGGCAGAAGTTCAAGGCATCTTTCGATTAACTCTATTAAAAAGATTTTGGTGTTCCGGCTTGATCAAAAAATAGGTAACGGTCTCTTACTTATACCACTTCTGAATGCTATACGTCAGACAAATCCCGAAATAAAATTACATCTTCATATTCATTATCCGATCGCTGAACTACTTGATGCCTGTATCCCTGGCCTGGTGGACAAATATTGGCCATATCGCCAGAAGGAATTGCTGAAAAATCCTTTTGCATTTTTAAAATGGATATACCAGTTACGCCAGGAAAAATATGATCTAATCATCAGCAGCACTAATCCTGATAATTTCTCCGTTTCGCAGGCAATTTTCGGTAGAATTTGTCATCCTAAACTTCTGATTGGTTTTTCATATAAAAACAGCTCCAGATATTATGATGCCGCCATATTCTCGAGTGCTGAAAAACATTATGCCGAATCGCAACTAGATTTATGGCGATTTTTTAAAAAGGAAGCCAAGCTTTCCTGGCCAAGGTTTGAAATTTCAAATAAAATATCAGAACAAATTCAGAAGAATAATGGAATCAAAAACGGAACGAAACCTGTTTTAATCTGGGTGGGAGCAACCGGAGATAAGGTTTTGCCATCAGAAACCATTTTAATGATTTATAAGGAATTGGAAAAGAATTCTTTCTCTCCGATTATTTTTGCCGCCGGACCTGAAGATTCTCAGATTTCAGCAAAACTTCCGGACTGGATTTGCCGGCAAGTGATCATCTGGAAAGATTCGCTGATAAAAACGGCTGCTTTTTTTTCCCTCTTTGGTATGATGATTTCTGCCGATACCGGACCGGCGCATCTGGCTGTGGCGATGGATGTCCCTACAATAACTATTTTTATTTCAAGCAAAATAGGGCAATATGGATATAACGATGGTAAACGGCATTTTTCGTTTGAACTGAAGAATCCGGAACAAACCCGAACATTCTTAAATAAGTCAATTCAAGCTTTACAGAACGTAAATGGATAAACACACCGAAATATCGGAAATTAGAAAAATACTGATTATCCAGCTTCGGGCGATTGGGGATGTAATACTTACCACGCCCGTTCTCTCGGTACTTAGAAAACGATTTCCGAATGCCCAAATAAATTTCTTAACCACCCCGGGAATTCACCTTCTGTTACAAAACCTTAAAGTCGTAGATGCTGTTATAACCTACCCGGATTCTACAGCAAATCCGCTTGAATTTTTTCGTTTTTATAAAAATATTGTTGATCAATCATTTGATTTGGTTATTGATTACCAGGGAACACCGGGTTCTGCAATTATCACCAAAGTGTCGCGTGCAAAATATCGGCTTGGCTGGAGAATGGACCGTCGACAGTGGGCCTATAATCTCTTCTCCGAGGCAAATCGCGAAAATAACTATGTTCCGGTTCAGAAATGTCATGCACTGGAAGAAATAGGAATTCATCAGGTAGAGACCCGCACGATGATCAACATTCCGGAATCAGATAAATTATGTATTGAAGAATATTTTTCTGAGCAGCAGATTAATCCGGAAAATTTATTGATCAATATTTCACCCAAAGGAAAAAGACCTGCCAGACAATGGGAGCCATCGAAATTTGCCCGACTGGTGGATTTACTTGTGGATAAATATCATGCGAGGGTCTTTTATAGTTGGGCGCCCGGGGAAGAAGCTTTTGTTTCGGAAATAGCCGCCTTATCCAGGAATAAACCTACTATTTTACCATTATGGTCACTTCCCCGATTTGCAGCTTTTCTCGCAAAAGTAGACTTGCATATTTCTTATGATAATGGGCCCAAGCATATGGCCATTGCAGGCGGAACGCCAACAATCAGTCTTTTTGCCACTGACTATCCCTATCTTTGGAATCCGAAAGATGAACCGAATCATCCCTTTGTTTTAGCAGCTGTTCCCTGTGTCTATTGCAGACTCCGGGAATGTCCTTTAATGATATGCATGAAAAAGATTGAACCCGAAGATATCATCCAATTGATTACCAAGATACCACTTTTGAAACAAAAATCCGGAATAGAATGATATTATAGGGGATGATAATATTGTGTATCTGGTCGATAAATAAAATATTTTAGCGATGACATTTAGGTGCTCTTAATGTATATTTTTCTAATTCAAATTACGGATTCTATTCTAGCATGGATCAATGAAGGCGAATACGGTAAAAAATAACCAGGTTCATTTTAAAAATTTTCGCGATCTGGCAAGAGCGATAAGCCTGGTTGAAAATGAAAGTCCCGATGCGGAGAGGATATTAACAGAGGTCTTCCGGTATACCGGTAAAGCATATCGTATAGGTGTTACCGGTCCTCCGGGTGCGGGAAAAAGTACTCTGGTTTCCCAACTGGTTAAAAATTATCGCCAACAGAATATAAAAATTGGAATAATTGCAGTGGATCCAACCAGTCCCTATAGCGGTGGAGCGCTTTTGGGAGATCGGATCCGAATGATAGATTTAATAAACGATCCGGGAGTTTTTATCCGAAGTATGGCTACCCGGGGCAGTTTGGGTGGGTTATCCAATAAGGCGCAGGATGTCGCAGATTTAATGGATGCCGCTGGAATGGAACTTATTATCTTTGAGACGGTGGGTGTGGGTCAGGGAGAACTGGATGTGGCCAAAGCAACCGATTCCACTCTGGTGGTTCTGGTACCGGAATCCGGAGACAGTATACAGGCCATGAAAGCCGGGTTGATGGAAATTGCGGATATTTTTGTTCTCAATAAATCGGATCGGGATGGCGCGGAAAAAATGAAAATTGAGTTGGAGATGATGCTGCAGTTAAAAGCGCCGAATCCGGATTGGGCACCACCAATAATAAAAACAATTGCCAATAAGGGCGAGGGTATTGAAGAATTACAAAATGTGGTGGATAAACACAGAAGTGTTATTCAGAAAAAAGGTATCCTCAAAGATAAGCGTACTCAAAGAACCAGAGAAAAAATCAAAGAGTTGATAAAACTTAAACTGGAGCAGGAATTCTGGACCAAAGACAGAACTAATTTATTGGAACAACAACTACCTCATGTCTTGAATCAGGAGTTGTCTCCCTATAAATTGAGTGAACGACTTTTTGATAAATAAAGGGAAATTATTCTTTGAGGTTTGAGATTTATTTACGGATTAAGATCGAGATGGATTAAGAACCAGGAGCACAGGGAATAAAAATGGTTAGATTTTGCCGGTTGGTTTTTTTATATTTTGTCCGAATTTCTGAGCTAAAAAATGACCTCTAAAATTAAAAAACAGAAGCAGATTTTTTCACTCCTGAATAATCGTTTTGCCAATTTGCTGGAGGTAAACGATCCCGATACAGCATTCGGTTATAAAAAAGCGGAAGCATCCTCGGAAATATCCGAGCAAAATTTATTGATTAATAAGGTCTATAATTTTTATAAAAGTATTATTCAAAACATGAACAGCGGATTAATTGCAGCAGATCTGGAAGGCGATATAAACTTTGTTAATCAACCTGCAGGAAAAATGCTTGACTACAGCCGGGAGGATTTGCTTCAGAAAAATATTTATGACCTTTTTTCCGACGATGAGGAATCTCAGAAATGTTTAAGACTTTTGTTTCTACCGGGTAAGAAGATCGATGATAAAGAGGTAAAATTTAAGAAAAAAGATAACTCAAAGATTCTGGTTGGTTTAAATATTTCCTCCATTCATGATGAGAATAATAATTTTGATGGAATTGTCATGTTATTCCGGGATCTCACTGAAATCAGGGAGCTGAAACTTCAGGTGGAAAGAATGGAGCGATTGGCACTGCTGGGTGAATTGTCTGCGGGGATTGCCCATGAAATTCGTAATCCTTTGGCTGGTATAAAAGCTTCGGCACAGATTTTACAGGATGGCGTGGATAATGACAAACTTCAACATCAGATTGTCGATAGAATCGTCCGTGAAGTGGATAAGGCGAACCGGTTATTAAAGGAATTTTTCAAATTTGCCAAACCAACCCGGCCGAATTTAAAATTCCATGATATTGAACTGATCATAGAAGGCGTTCATTTGTTGCTGAAATCCAATTTTCAGAGTAAGAATATTGAATTTAAGACTGAATATGAAACTGGACTTCCCCAGATATTTGTCGATGATACCCAGATCGAACAGGTAATCATTAATCTGTTTCTGAATGGAATTGATGCAATGCAAAAGGGTGGTAAATTAAAGATTAAAGTTTATAAGAAGGAGCTGAGTGTTCTAGAAAATGCTCGGGGATCATCCGGTAATCCAAATGGAAAATTGGATTATGTTATATTACAAATTATAGATTCGGGAAAAGGGATCGATAAGAAAAATCTGGAGAAAATTTTTAATCCATTTTATACCACCAAAGTTGATGGTCTTGGTCTGGGACTATCAATCTGCAGCCGTCTGACCCAGGAAAACGGGGGTAAGATTGATGTCCATACAGAAGTGGGAAATGGGACCACGTTTACACTCGCTCTTCCCGCTTTTGTCCACAATTAGAAACAATCCAGTCAATGGAGCAGGGCATGGATGATATAAAGAGATTATTAATTGTTGATGATGAAGAAACACTGACGTTTAGCCTGTATCAAACGTTTATAAATGTACCGGTGGAATGTGAAGTTTTAACTGCTTCATCCGGTGAGGAGGCGCTCGCCCGTTTGCAGGAGGGTCACTTTGATGTGGTGATTACCGATATTGCCATGCCCGGTTTAAACGGAATTGACCTCCTGTCGATGATTAAATCCAGAACGCCTGATACTAAAGTAATTCTTATAACCGCATACGGATCGGATGAACGGGAAGAACTGGCTTATCAAAAGGGAGCAGAAAAGTATATTGAAAAACCATTTGATCTGCATGAGATCCGGGATTTAGTGGTTAATCTGCTTAGTTAATAACTATGGTACTTGTTGGAAATTTAAAAGATTTAAGACTGGCAAACATTATTCAGATTAATTGCATTGAGCGAAATGTAGCGAAGGTCACGGTTAGCTCTCACAATCGCCAGGGTTATTTGTACTTCGCGGACGGCCAGATTGTGCATGCCGAATTATCTCCCTATATCGGCGAGAAGGCTGTTCGTGAAATGCTGTCCCTGGCTGATGGTAAATTTAAAGTAGAAGCCGGGGTACAAGCGCCTACGTTAACCATCAAACGTCCCTGGAATTCGATTGTTTTGGATAGTCTGCGGGAAATTGATGAAAAGAATCAACAATCGACATCGATACCAAAACAGGTTATCGCCCTGCTTTCTGAATACAAAGGCGTGAAAAATATAGGGGTTTTGGATTTTTCCGGAAAACTTATTGAGGGTAAATTATCGGAAGAATTGAATACCCATTCTTTATCATTCGTCTGGTACAAGATCAAAAAAATTCTCACCTTATTTTACACCGAGAATTTTCGTTATGCCTATCTGCGGAATCATTGGAGTTACCTGTTTATTATCGAATTCCAGGCGAGTGTTATTATTATAGAGACTGATTTGTCAATCTTTGTCAATGATTTTGTTAGATATGTAAGCAGAATACTAAAAGGGATTTCTTAAAATACTGGAAGTTGTTATTGACATGATAGTTACTAGGTTTTAATTAAAAACTTGAATTTATTACTCTAATTCTAAAATATGATTAAAGAATTCTTCAAAGATTTGACTCAGCTCGATGGTGTGGAAGGAATTGCCCTGATAAGTAAGGATAACCGAATGATCGATTCCTGGGAAGCACCAAATTTTGATCCCAAGATTTTCAACGAAATTGGAATCAATTATTATCAAATCTTTGGTGTCTTGGAAAAATCGGAACGTGATTATCATGAGCTGGTTATCCAGCACGAAAAAGGTCAGATTTATACCCGACAATTCCAGGAACTTTTTTTACTGGTTATTGCCAGAATGAAAGTGGATACTGCGTTTATAAGATTATCAGTAAATGTAGTGGTACCGGATCTTGTTCATTCAAAAAAATTACAAAAGATTTTGAAGAAAATGCCCAGGGAAGGCCGGAATTATTTGACCCGTAATTATCTGGATGAAACAGAACAAGCATATTTTAAAAAGATCAAGTTGACCTGAAACCACAAAAATATTACAAATCATTAAAATTCTGTTACTTAGTACCGATAATGTCTGGCAGAGATATATGGATTTTCAGATATTGCCGATTGGAGCATTCTTAATAATATTATGACAACTGTTACCGAAATAAATGAAGCGATGGTATTTTCCTTAAGAAAGGATCGTTCTCCGCAGGAAGTGAAACTGCTGCAATTGGAATGGGCGGTAATTACTCAGCTTGACGGAGATAAATCGGTTGGTCAAATTGCTGAGAATCTGGCTTTGAATGGTAAGGAAATAAGAGAAATATTTAAGAAGTTGAATCAGGAAAATTTGCTGGAACTGGTTGAGCGCTCGGATGAAGATCAAACCGTTCCCCCGGAATTTTTCGATAAATTGAATCATGAAATGACTTACTTGCTGGGTCCGGTAGCGGGAATTGTGATGAATGATGTGCTGGATGTTATGCGGAAAGATAAAAATAATTTTGAAAAAAAATATCTGGCGTCTCTGGTCGATATGCTCACCTGCCAGATAGATGACCCGATCAAACAAATTGATTTTCAAAAAAGTATTTATAAAGCTGTTAAATCATATTTATTTTAAAAATGAAAAAATCAAAATTTTTAAGCTTGCGTATCAGGATAGTACTCTTTTTACTGTTGGGTACAATCGTCTTTACTTCAATCACACTGTTTCTAACTTACAATTATATTAATAAGACCCTCACCGAATCGCTTATTGAACAGGGCAGCATTGTGGCGGCTAATATTGCCGAAATTGCCGCAGAAAAACTGATTGAAGAGGATCTGGTAGCGCTCCGCTCCACTATCGAAAAATACAAGTATTACTCAAATATTGAATACATCCTGATCGAGAATTTCAATGATGAAATTGTGGTTGATACCTACAACGGCAATGTTCCCAATGAAATTATTATGGGGCATCCGCAGAGAGAGACAACTGACGACCGGCAATATACAGTTGAGCTGGTGAATACCTATACTCTGGGTATTCAAACTTATGATATCAAACAGCCGGTAAAAGAAGGTCTGCTGGGTTTTGTACGTGTTGGCATGCGGAAATCTTATGTCGATGGGAAAATAAAAGAAACCATTACTTATTTGGGGTTGG
>Ga0315536_1001614_pt1 | contig 11251 bp, 6 predicted proteins | sample SalMarSW160230MG_FD_203093 | JGI IMG/M metagenome (GOLD analysis project Ga0315536, IMG submission 203093) | Salt marsh sediment microbial communities from the Plum Island Ecosystem LTER, Massachusetts, United States - Salt Marsh Sediment SW1602-30 ... | reverse complement strand
TGACGCAGCTTCTCGTCACGAAGACCGACATCTACGCCGCCGCGATCTCGCACGCGGGCATCAGCATGATCCCAAGCTACTGGGGCGAAGGCTATTGGGGATACGCCTACAACGCCGTCTCCGCCGCGGAGAGCTACCCCTGGAACAACCCGAAGATCTATGTAGACCAGAGCCCGCTCTTCCACGCTGACAGGATAGTGACTCCCCTGCTTCTTCTTCACGGGGGCTCCGACACCAACGTCCCTACCGGCGAGAGCGAGCAGATGTACACGGCGCTCAAGATACTAGGCAGGGAGGTCGAGTACCTGCGCTTCGAGGGCGAGAACCATTTCATCCTCGATTACAAGAAGAGGAAGATCTGGAACGACGCTATCATCTCCTGGTTCGACAGGTACCTCAAGGACGAGCCCGAGTGGTGGAACTCGATGTACCCGCCGATAGACGAAACGGAGGACCCGGGCGCGCTGGAGGCGACCGTTGTCGATATCGAGGGACGGGGCCCCGTCATATTCGGGAACGTGACGAGGGCCGGCATCCTCGAGCATCTGAATGACTGGGACAGTGAATACTATGAATACGAGCCCGACGCGGAGACAGTCGCGCAACTCGAGGACAACATGCTAGACGTCGACATCAAGATCGTCTTCGGCACATGGTGCGGCGACTCGCAGCGCGAGGTCCCGCGCCTCTGGAAGATCCTCGAGCAGATCGGATACCCGGTCGACGACATCAGCATGATGGCAGTGGGAAGCTCGAGGTTCACCTCGAAGATGGGCATAGACCAGAGGCTGCTCGACTGGTCCGATGCGGTGAAAAAGCGCTACGCCGTCGAGCGTGTGGCCACGATCATCTTCTACCGCGACGGGAAGGAGCTGGGAAGGATCGAGGAGACTCCCGATGGGACCCTCGAGAAGGATATCCTCAAGATCACCGCCAGGTGATACGCAGGGGCTGCTGCGCGAGCCTGGAATGGACGGCATATCGATCAAAAAGGCGGAGGGCCCTTGCCCTCCGCCCTGTTATTTATACGCTTAACATTCGCCGCTAGGACCGTTTCAGCCGGCCGCCCTCGCATCGTCGGCCCTCGACTGTGCGAGCTTCGTAGGCAGCTCCAGTCCCGTGCCGTACCTTCGGTCGACTACGAGGAGCATTATCGCGAATACGAGCCCGGCGATGCTGAGAGAGGCGAACATCCATTCCATGTTCGTGTACCCCTGGACCACGTTATCCCCCTGCTTATCGACGATTATCCCCGCGAGGGCGGGAAAGACCGTGAGCCCTATATTCTGCACCCACCCTATTATCCCGTACGCCGTCCCGAGGAACTTTTCCCTTACAAGGATCGGTACGGCCGGCCAGAGCGCCGACGGGACCAGCGAGAAGGCGCATCCCAGCAATATGAAACCGACTGCCGGGTGGACATATGTAAGCCCCAGCAGCAGATGGGCGGGCACGATGAGCAGGGATCCTACGATCATCAGTTTGCCCCTGTGCCCGAACTTGTCCACGAAAAGCCCAAGGATCGGGGTGAATATCATCGAGGCCGTCATGATGTACGACGTGTACCGCCCTCCCATCGCGGCGCTCATATTGAATTTCATCTGCAGGAACCGGGTGGCGTGGCTCGTGAAGGGGAAGACCGCCGAATAGAACGTCACGCAGAGGAAAGATATTATCCAGAAGGCAGGGCCGAGCTTCGTTATGTCCCTGAAGGCTATCTTCTCCTCGGTCCCTCCCTCGATCGCGGCGTCTACATTGCGGTCTATCATAAGGTAGATGAGGAAAAGCACGAACGAGACAAGCATCACCGCCGTACCCGCCCAAACCGAGTAGCGCCACGACCCGAACCTGTCGGCGATCTGTGCCGAGCTGTTCAGCGCGAGTATGGTCCCGAGCCGCATCACAGTGATGTTTAGCCCGAAGGCGAACCCGAGCTCCCTTCCCTTGAACCACCTCGCGATCACCTTGTTCGTCACCAGTATCGCCGCCTCCGATCCAAACCCGAACACGGCACGGCCGACGAGCATCAGGATGAAGGACCTGCCCGCTCCTAGCGAAGTCAACAGCGAACCAAGCAGGATGAGGAAGGCATATAGTGTCCCTGCCTTTCTCACGCCTATCCTGTCGAGCAGAAACCCGGCCACCACTACGAGGAAGAGGAGATTGGGCAGCGAGTAGAGCGAGAAGAGCCACCCGAACCTCGCGTTGTCGAGATGCATGTCGGTCTGGATGTAATCGTTGATCGGGCTCAGAACGTCATAGATGTAATACGAGCCGAACATCAGCATGCTGATGATCAGAAGGATCAGCCACCGGTACCAGGGCTTCTCCACGGTGACGGCTGCATCGGTCATTTCCACTCTCCTTTTCCGCTATCGTATCATCCGTATCCCCGCCATCATGCGGCGGCGCGGCTGCTTATGCAACTAGAACTTGCCCGTATACTTCCAAAAGAGATGGTCGCCGAGGTCCCAGTAGGCCCTCGTGGCCCTGTCGGCGAACTCTCCCGTGTAGCCCGTGAGGTACTTTTGAGCTTTTTTCGGCGACATCGCAAAAAGCTCCGTGGCTTTCTTTTCGACTTCCGCCTGCCTGGCGAAGGCCTCCTCCTCGAAGAGCGTCCTTACAGAGTCGACATCGACACGCATGTGCCCCCACTTCTGCGCCGAGAGGTCGGAGACGCGGTTGAAGGCCCACCAGGCGCAGTCACGGTCGAACGCCGGCCGTCCGCTGACCTTCCAGCTGTCCGGAATATCGGTTATCCCGCAGTAGACCGGCACGAACACCGTCATCGCCGGGTTGTCCCACCCGAACCACACGAGCCCTCCCACTGGATCGGGCAGCCAGGAGCGCGACTGCGTGACCGTCACGTAGGTGCAGTAGTACCTCGCGATGCACCTCTCTCCCATCCTGTCCCACCCGCCGTTGATCTTGAAGAGTGGCATCATGTCGTAATGCATGAAAGGATTCGCGTAAGGGCTCTTCTCGAACTTTCCCGGTTCGGTCTCGACGTACATGAACTTGGTCATGTCATATTCGGTCCCCTCGAAGGTGTCGCGGAATATCTCCATGATCCGCGCTATCGTAACGAGCGTATCGGGCCTGACTGAGAAGGGATAGTCCTTGTCGTTCGGATCTAGCTTGAGCGAGGGGGCCAGCAGGTCGAAGACCCTCCACTCGCGCCGCCTGGCGGCCATGCTCCTGCGGCCCTCGGGATCGTAGGCGTAGGCGAACCGGAAAGGCTCCCCTGAACCTGGATCCCAGTAGCCCCTCTCTATCGCGACGTCGAAGATATTCTCCGAGGCCAAGAAATTGTCTGTGTCGTCGAGATCTATATCTAGTATCCTCGCCGCGTTGGCGTTGACTCCGACGTGTTCGTCGGGGATGCGCCGCGCGACCCAGACGGCGCCGACGCGGTCTTCGCCGCACCCGAGGATCTCGAGTTCCCATGCCTCCCGGGTGTCTGCAAAGGTGAGGCACTCTCCCGCGTCGCTGTACCCGAACTCGGCCGTAAGCTCTCCGATCAAACGTATTGCTTCCCTGCAGGTCGCTGCCCTCTCGAGAGCTATCCGGCAGAGTTCCTCGCATCCGAACCCGGCCGACATGTTACGCAGTTCCTCCCTGCCACCGAACGTCGATTCGCCGACGGCGAGCTGGCGGTCGTTCATGCATGGATAGGATGTGTTTATGTACCCGTGCGTGCGCGGAGCCTGGGGGATCTCTACGGTGAGCCTGACGCCCGCGGTGTCTCCGGGAAACTTCATGAACCGGAGCCCCGAATAGATGCCACATACGGCGCCGTCCCGGTGTTTATGCGGAGGTACCAGCTCGAACCAGGTCCTGTCTATCCTGCTGTCGCAGGTATGGGAAGTAGTCACGCTGCCATCGACCGAAGCCTTCCTGCCTACCATTATCGTCGTGCAGGCGTCCGGCGTAGCGGGAAGGACACACACGAGAAGAAATACTGCGGCGGCGGTGATCGTGATTCTGTTCAAAGGAAACCTCCGTGTCAGCATGGATGCCTGAAATGATTCTACAGACGGAGGATAGCAGCCCATGACCACCCGGGCAAGAAACATTCACCCGTGGAAAAGGTGAGTTTTTTGTGGAAACGGCTTGACCGGATGGTGTATATTTCCAGCGGGTATTTCGTACGAACAAGGAGATCGTTAAAGAGTAGTTTTCGCGTTCCAAGATCGGCCCAGTCCAGGAGCCATTCGATACAGTACTGATTCCTGCCTCATCATTTCCAGGACCAATCTGAATCGATGACTGCCTTCAGCCGGGAAAGCACGTTGCCGCGTCACGCGTTCATCGTTTCCGGTTTGGATCCCTGGAAGCCCATGGAAGAAAGAGAGGTGATGGGAAGACCCGACAGCAATCTGACTGCCGCGAGCGCGGCAGGATCCGACCGTTCAGCAATGTTTTAGATTCGAAAGGACCCGAAAGAAAATGGCCAAGAACATCTACGTGGGAAACCTTCCCTTCTCAACGACCGACGATGAGCTTAACGACCTGTTCGCCCCCTACGGCGCCGTAAAGGCCGCCCGCGTCATAAAGGACAGGATCACGGAGCGCTCGAGAGGCTTCGGCTTTGTCGAGATGGAGAACGACGAGGAAGCCGACAAGGCTATCGCCGAGGTCAACGGCAAGGACCTCGACGGACGTCCCCTGAAGGTCAGCGAGGCGAGGCCCCGCGAGGACCGTCGCGGCGGCGGTGGATACTAGAGGCGCAGGTCTCTTGAAGGCCCACGGGGCTTTTATAGATAGACAGAAGGCAGGACGTATGTCCTGCCTTCTGCGTCAAAAAACGGGGCCGACGAGACTCGAACTCGCGACCTCCTGCGTGACAGGCAGGCGTTCTAACCAAACTGAACTACGACCCCGTGATTATCGTATTTTCCGACCCGTATGAAGCGCCGCTGTCCCATCTATATTTTACAGAAAAAAAGCGGCCTTCGCCGTCAGTGTGCTTATTTATAACAGGTCCCCAGACCCAAGTCAATCTGATTTTTATGGGCCCTTACAATGCTTCAGGGCCTCTACACGTGCTCCCTGAGCATTTCCGCCAGATTATCGGCGGCCATGTCATATATGCCGTATGTCAAAACCACTGAACCTCCCGGCGGGAGCAGCGCGGCGTCCCAGGGTCTCCCCGCCGCCACCACAGACCCGTACGCGGAAGCGATCTCCCGGACTACATCCCCCGGAGGCGGTTTCCTGCAGAGAAGGATAAGGGATCTCCTGGCGGACGGCCGCCTGAGGGGCTCAAATATGTACAGACCGGTTTCCCGGCCGTCAGCCGTCCGAACGGGGCTCAGCCCGTTCAGGCCGAGCTGCTCCGGGCCGGCGGACTGCCCCGACCAGCCGAGCCCTTCCAGGATCCTGAATATGAATCTCCTGACGACATAGTTGTCGAAATCCGCTTTATCGCCGAGAAATACCGGCAGGGCCGGCCCGGGAGGGCCTCCACGGATTTTCACCGGACTGTCGGCGTCGCCGTCGAGAAAATAGCTTTTTGCCATTACAGACTCGTCGCGGCAGGCCTGCCTGACCTTCTCCACGGAATCCCGCAGGCCGCCGGGACTGTCCGCCGCCGGCTCGGAGACCTTTTTTCTCAGAGAAACCGTCCTCTGCGCCGACATCTTCATCCGTTCCTCCAGCGCCGGGTCCCGGAACGCTTCCAGGAGTTGCTCGGCGTGCGCGGCCAGTTCGGCGTAGACCTCTTCAAGCGGCCTGGACATCAGGAGCAGGTCGTTTCCCGCCACGAGGGCCCTGGCGGCGATCGAGGCAGGCACGGCTTCCCCACTCTTCTCCCCCGCCGCCGGATCTATCGACTTCATCGCGACCCCATCTGGCAGCGCGCCGGCCATCTCGAGCGCGTCGGTAATGATCACGCCCTCGAACCCAAGGCTTTCCCGCAGCAGGCCGGTGACTATCCCTCGGTCCAGAGAAGCGGGCGGGCCGCCTTCTGCCAATGCAAAGTGGGCGGTCATGACGGTGTCGGCCCCTATTTCTATCCCCGCTATGAACGGCTGGAGTTCGATCTCCCGGAGCTGTTCGACATTCTTTCCTATCACAGGGAGCGTCAGATGCGAATCGAAGGCGGTCGCTCCGTGCCCGGGGAAGTGCTTCAGGCAGCTGAAGATCCCCTCACGCGCGAGCGCGTTCACGGCGATACTCACCGCTTTGCAGACCGACACGGCGTCCTCGCCGAACGACCTCGTGCCTATGACGGGATTAAGGGGCTCGGATGCGACGTCCGCGACGGGAGAAAGGTTCAGATTAAAGCCACAGTGCCTCATCTTGAAGGCGGTAGAGGCGACGATACCGTCGAGAAGCTTCGCTGAGCGCGGATTCCACGCGGCCATCTGGGATGGCGGCACTCCTATCGCCCTTGCGAGCACCGAAATCCTCCCGCCTTCGTGATCGGCCATTATCAGCGGCGGGAGGCCGGAGGCTTCTTCGACGATAGCCCTTATCTCGCGCGTGAGCCTGCAGAGTTGCTCGATGCTCTCTACATTCCTGTAAAAAAGGATCACACCGGCCGGCGGCGCCGCGGAGAGCATCTCACGCTCATCGGGCGTCAACCCGGTCCCGGCCAAGCCTGTCACGAGGGAGGGGGCAAGCCTCCGGTGGATATCGCTGATCGATCCCTGCATTGGAATATCTCCGTGGACAGTCGCTCCCGCATCGGCCGGCAGGCACGGACAGCCGGAGGCATGGCTAGTATATCCTGACCAGGGACACCCCGGGATAGTAGTGCGCGATTATCCTCTCGGCGCTGAATCCGTCGGACGCCATCCTGATCGCCCCCGACTGGCACATGCCTACACCGTGGCCGTTTCCCCCGCCTTTTAGGCGGACCTGCTTCACTCTCCCACCACCCCTGGTGACCTCCATCTTGAAGAGGGTCGACCTGAGGATCGGCCCGGTCGACGATTCCGGCCTCAGCACCCACCTTATCCGGTCGCCCTCGACCCTGTACGTGCCATTGTCTGTCACTATATCCACAGCCCTGGCCCTGCCGCTCGGGGCGTATCCGTCCACTCTGATATCACGGATGACGTTGAACGGGGCGACACGCCCGCCGAGTTCAGCCGGCAGTGTCTTGCCCGTTATCCTCGAGAGATCGCTCCCGCTCCAGACTACTTCCCATCTGAAATGCCTCGATTCCCTGCAGTATGACTTGCTCCCCTCCCCTTCCAGCGCGTCCCTGCGCCCGTAGAGGTAGGGGAAGGGGGCCTTCCAGGGCCAGCCTACGCGGATATCAGAGGTATACCCCCCGCAGCACGCCGAGTAATATGCCCTTATCGGCTCGCCCTCCCAGACGCCTATGACTCCCCTGGTCGCGTCGATCGCCTCTGAGGCGGCCCGGTTCTCTCCCTTGATGCCCCTGTATACCTGATCCATGATCGTGGCCCGCATATCATACGGCTCGTTTTTCTTCTCCTCGAGCTTGCTCAGCGAGTAGGATCGTGACGCTATCGCCTGCGCCTTGTATGCCTCATACTGGCCCTCCTTTAGGTACCCGATCTCGGAGGGCAGGACTCCCTTGAGGTAATCGTCTATCTCGATGACATTTATCGCGAGGATCCGTTTCCCGTCCTTGAGGCGGAGCAGCAGGCCACCCCTGTAGGGCGTATCGCCTATCGTGAACCCGGTCTCTCCAGACGGCCGAATCTCCATCACCGGCGCCTCGTGGACGGGACTGCTCTTCTGCTTGAGCCGAAGGCCGCCCCGCACCCTTGAGACGACGAGGGTCCCGTTGACCTCGAACCTGCCGATCGTCCGGCCGTACTCCGATTTCGCCGCGACCTGCCCACCCTGGACGCGTATCCTGATCCGGTCTTCCGTTTCGAGCACAAGGATTCTGACAACGGGCACTTCACCGCCGCCGGGAAGGCGTATTTGGGTCTCGGGCAGGGTCTCCACTGGAGGGTAGGCTCCCCTTTCAGGAGCCGCACAGGAGATGATCATCATCGCCGCCGCCGCGGCGAACACAGCGGCGGCAGGCGGCGCACCTGATAGACGGGACAGGATATTTCGAAATGCCGTCTTCATATCTGTTGATCCCGCCGGACGGACTCCGACCATTCGCGACGGTACGCGGCCCGCTGTTCATTAAACCGGAAAAAAGAACTCCCCGTGAAGGGCCGGCTCTCCGCCGCTCCCGCTTTTGACCATGACCGTCCGTCTTGATACCGGGTCCCTGCCTGTCCCGTCCGCGTCCTGACAGTCAGAACTGACGGCCTTATGATAGACAGCCTCATTGGCCAGAAGAGCCACCGCGACAGCCTCCCTAGCCTCTTCATCAAGATCGTATTTCTCCACCATCGCCCCTACCATGCCCTTGAGTATGGCTTCCTTGACGGGAAGCCAGCTCCCCTGGCCTTTTTCAGGGCCTATCCTGAAGCAGGAGACGACGGCGCACCCGGTCATCTCGCTGAGCGCTCCCGGGTCCTCGGGAAATTCCATCCCCCCGACCTCCATGCCCTTGAGCCCTATGAGATCGACCTGGTCGGATTCGACCCCAGCTTCCTCCAGCAGGTCGTGAAAGAGCGTATTCAAGCGATGAAGTATGAGGAAATTGATATTAGCCTGTTCCCTGGCGCCGATCTCGGGCTTGCCTTCGATCGCCTCAAGCGCCGTAACGAGCCCCTCGGACAGATCTACGCTCTGGAAGGAATGGAGGTCGAGAACCGTATCCGCGCCGTTGCCGCTCACTTCGGCCAGCACGGCGCCTATCCTGCCGGGCACACTGCCGGTCTCGATCCCTACGATCACCCTCGCATTGTTCTTTTTAAGAAGTTCGAGCCGCTCTTCCAAGACGACCTCCGTGTTGATGCCGTAGACGGTACTGCATCATTCTACGGAAGAGTCGGAGAAGGGGTAAAGGGATTTTTCTCTATTCGAGATGGACGGCCTTCCCGGTGTAACTCACTTTACCCCCGTCCTTCTCGATATCGATCACGTAGATATACGTACCGTTGGCGACCGTGTCGCCCGCCAGGTCCCTGCCGTCCCACCAGACGGCGTTAGGGGCCCCTGGAGGCGCAGCCCCGAGAAGGTCTCGCGGGATTGCCAACTCCCTGATGAGCATACCGCTGACATTGAAGATCATGATCTTTCCAGCGTCGGCGTCAATATTGAGCGAAAAGCAGATATTCGTCCCGCCGTCAAAGGGATTGGGGAAATTGAAGGCATCCATGACCAGGCCGCTCCCTCCCACGGAGAAGGGATATTCCGCCTCGAAATCCCCGACTGTTACGGTCAGGACATGATTGCCGGCGGCCAGCTTCCGAGAGAACCTTGCCTGCCATGCTGTGGAATCCTGGGGATCGGGAGCCTGCACCGTGACGCCGTCGAGGCCGATGCCGTCGAACATTATCTCCGGCGGGGAGTCGAGCCAGACCGGGAACCGCATGTCGAGCAGGAAAGCCCCTTCCGAAGGCGATTCCCCGCCTGGAGGTATCGCCAAGGAACCGTTGTACAGCATCATCGAGAGGGCGACGTGGAGCTCCCTGAAGCCCGTTTCCCCGCCGTCAGGTGAATGGGTCCTGAATATCAGCGAATGATCATCGAGATTTACCGTATAGTCCACACTGGCTGAGTACCCCCTGGCGAAGTCCAGCCCCTCATCGATAGTCGGCACGACGCTGAGGTCGCCGGTCCTGTCCTCTCCGTCGATCTCGAACGAGATATCTCCCAACCCGACCACATCGCTCGCTCTGAACATCAGGCTGCAGGTATTGAGACTGCTTCGTGAGCGCAGAGTGTCGGAGGAGATCTCCTCCATCCCTTCCCCCCAGTCAGCTGAAACGGTCATAAGCGGCGGACCGGGATCCACGCGCAGCATCGGGTCGCCGAGAAGCACGTACCTGTATACCTGCTCATAGGCGTAAGACTCCAGGCCAAGATGTTCTATCTCGCCCGCCGTGAGGGCCTCGCCGAGGATCCACCTCGCGCCGGTCTGCGCGTTCTCCGGCGGAATCGGATCGGTAGGGGGCCTCTGGAATATCACTTCATGCATCGTCGTGCAGAAATACTTGTTCTCCAGCAGATATTCGTATCCCGTGCTCGCGTAGGTGCCGACCGCGCCCGCCCTCGACTTGAAAAGAAGCTGCTCGGTGATGCAATCGCCGTTCGGCCCGTCTACGCCGGACCTCGAATACTCCATCATAAGGGCGAAATCGCTTATGTGGCATCCCACTCCGAAGAATATATGGTTCCGGTCGGAACGGAGGCTGTCGACATCCTGGTACTGGCTGAAATTGGAGAACCCCGCCTCAGTGGAGAAATTCGATCTCGAGGCATGCCCCTGGAAGGAATAGAAAAGGCAGCCGTTGTTGAGCTTCCTGTTCAGGTACGGAGTGAAATACTTCCGTGTCGAGTCGGTCGCCTCGCTCAGGATCGCCGTGCCTCCCGTGAGGTCGTCATGGACCCCGTCGGTCCAGCGGGAGAGATCGAGCCTGTTGACCTCGAATCCTCCCGGCAGGGATTCCTCGATCTTTGTCGCTACGGAATCCATCCCGTACTCGAAATGCTCCTCTATCGAATGGTAAGCGTACGCCGAAAGGTAGCCCGACCACGCGTCGTCGGAGAAAAGAACGATCGACCGTCGCCAGGCGTCCGAACCGGAAGGCTCCTCGAACCTGTACATCTTGGTCAGAAGGGCCCTGAGCTCGATCTCCCGGCCGACGGGAAGCCTCCCGACGATGACGTCCGGATAAGCAGCCGCAGGCAGATACTGGATGCCGGAGCCTCCATGGGAAAGTAAGGCTTCTGATGACGCCACACCGTACCCGGAAGGCGGAGACTCGTCGAGAAAGGCGTAATACTTGTCCGCCGTCACCACTTCGTCCTTTTCGCGGCCGATCACGTTTACGCTGTAAGTAAAGGCGGGGACATAATCGGGAGCCGAGCCGTTGCTCTCGGGCGGATCGCCTATGAAGATCCGCCTGTGGTCCTCGCTCGCGTCGCCGATGAGAAGCACGAACTCCACTCCCCAGTTCTCAACACCATACCTGACGAATCTCCTGATAGCGTCGGCCGATATCAGCCCACCGTTGAACTCGTCATAGACGTCCTCGACGTCGGCACGCAGGATCCTGTATCCCTGCGCTTCCCTCCAAGAGATATACGAGGCGAGGTAATCACTGACCGGCGGTAGAAAATCCGAGTGCGCGATCACCAGCGTGTTGTATGGACCGGGGCTCGACCGCAGGGCGCTGGCCGCGTCGGGCTCGATCCA
>Ga0315536_1001610_pt1 | contig 11261 bp, 9 predicted proteins | sample SalMarSW160230MG_FD_203093 | JGI IMG/M metagenome (GOLD analysis project Ga0315536, IMG submission 203093) | Salt marsh sediment microbial communities from the Plum Island Ecosystem LTER, Massachusetts, United States - Salt Marsh Sediment SW1602-30 ... | reverse complement strand
GTAAGTTGCCTGTGAAATATAAAAACGATCTGCAGATGTACAAAGTGAAAGGTTTGAAACCTGAATTCTCCGTAAAAGGCGAGGGTGTTTTGCCCAACGAGGCGTTCAGGATAAAGTTCGGACTGATACAGTTCACCGACATCCAGGAGATCATTCTTGATAAGCTTGAAAAAGAGCTGCCTGATTTTCTGTATTATCATAATGTTAAACATACAGTCGATGTTGTCACCGAAGTGGAACTGATTGGCTGGGGAGAGGGTTGCAGCGATGAGGAGATATTATTGCTGAAGACTGCAGGTTTGTTTCACGATGCAGGTCATACTGTAGAATATGATAACCATGAGTTTTACGGTACGGAACTGGCAAGGAAAATGCTGCCACGCTATAACTATACACCCGAACAGATTGAAAAGATCTGTTCCATAATAATGGCGACCAAATTGCCTCCAAAGCCGAAAAACCTTCTCGAGAATATTATTTGCGATTCAGATCTTGATTATCTTGGGAGAAGCGATTTTATTCCTGTTTCCAACACTCTGTATGAAGAGCTTAAAGCGCAGAACAAAATGGGATCTCTTAATGACTGGAATAAGATGCAGGTTAAATTCATCTCTGGTCATCAGTATTTCACAAAAACTGCCAGGAGCCTTCGTGAGGTAAACAAACAACTGCAGATTGAGCGGATTCAGAGTCTGATAGCCGACTGAAAAACTACCTTATTATAAGCATTTTTGTAACAAACGATTGCGATCCGTCACTGCTTGCACAAAAAACAAGGTACACTCCTGTTGTAACACGGCGTCCGTTATAGGTCTTCAAATTCCAGGTTGCCTGACCTCCGTCCGACACTGTTTCATATACAAGGTTTCCGCTTATATCGGTTATTCTTATCTGGGTGTTCCGGACAAGACCTGTTATAGTGACATTCCCGTTGAAATCTTCCCTTACCGGATTAGGGAAAGTGTATATTTTTGTAAAAGTTTCTCCCCCAACAGTGGCATCACCTCTGAACGACTGAATCCCTTTTGAAGTTCCGAACCATACATCTCCTGTTTTATTATCAACGGCAAGGCTTACAATTGAATTTGACAGAATAGGACTGTTTTGTTCATTAAAATTTTTAATGGTGATCAATCCGTCAGATGATACAAGGTAGGCTCCGGAACCTTCTGTCCCAAGCCATTTCCTGTTGGCCCCGTCAACAGCAATCGATGTTATTGCTTCGGTGCTCAGCAGATAATCTGCCAGCCCCGAACCATCGTTCCGCGGTATTTTAATCCTGGAAGCTTTCAGATCCCCGTCAAAGATCTTTTCCGGACTATAATAGATTAAAGGCCCCTGGTCTGTGCCTACCCAAATATTCCCATCCAGGTCCTCTGTTATGGAATAAACATAGGAAATTATTTTGCCTTCACTATCCTGTACCAGCATCTTCATTGACCTGTCGTCGGTGAAATTTTCAGGAGTATTGTTATCATCGAGAACGAAAAGTCCAAATCCGCGGGGAAGTATTATCCATTTATATCCGTTTTTAGTAATGGTTATATCACCAATTGTTGGAGCATTTATTGTAACAGGGTTGACAATCCATGTTCCATCGGGTTTCAGCACTTTTATACTTCCCGGAACTTCTGTCTGTGTAATCCAGAGGTTTTTCGACTTATCCATTGCCAAGCCGCAGATCCTTACATAATGCTGGCCCGGAATTATTGTTTGCAGCGGTGAGTTCGATTCAGTATATTGTTTTATGAGATTATTGTTTTCATATTCAAGTAATCCGTATCCCCATGTCGAAATAAAAAGATGCGAATTGTCGTCGGGATCAATAAAAGACTTTAAGGGGTCAGTGATCGATGAAGAGGTCAGGGAGTTCCAGTTATTATCAGAAAAAATTGACACCTTCATGGGCCTTCCCAAAGTATTCCATGATACAGTTGTCCCTCCACCGGTTATTATCGTTTTCCCATTGAGCGAAATAATGTTATAGGCATCATTACTTGCGGGACCCGGAAGGGTAAGTGCCGAAAAAACAGATATATTCTCACCTCTTACAAGTCCTGAATTAATATCTGCAATCCATATATCCCCATTGTCAACGATTGCCTGTGAAATATCCGGAATTCCCCATCCATATGAAGATATGGTTTTTTTCAGAATGCCGTCGGTGCCGTAGTATCTTACCGATGAAGAAGAAGATATTGTAAATCCGTCAGAAGAAGCGTCAAAAGATAAGTTATATATCCCGGGAGTATATGAAAATTCTGATGCAATTCCGTCTGAACGGTAAACAACATCTCCGTCAGCCAGCGGTGCAGACAGATTAACATACAGTACATTGCCCGAGTAAGTAAGGGTTGTGTATCTGCCCATGGGATCTGGCAGAGTGTTTATGAGTGTCCAGTTTCCGAAATAGGACAGGCCGGGATTGGACATATTGGCGGAATATACTCCGTTGCTTGTGGCAGCATAAATTTCCCCGTTTCCAAAAGTTATATCGAGAATTTCTGTATTATCGGAACCTGTTCCTGGTTTCCATGTATCGTAAATTTCTTTTTTAGCCATATCAACAACAACAATTCCGAAACTGCATGCCAGAAATGCATATTTTCCGTTAGTGCGGATCCTGTTGATCTCTTTGTTGCCCGGGATATATTTCCTGTTTATGGCGGGTATATTATATATAGTACTATTAATCAACAGATCGATATTGGCACTGGTATAGCCGATGATAAGTGTCTTGTTCTCTTCTGACCAGGCGATGGTGCTTATCGAGGTTTCGGTCAGACCGTCAATTCGCGAGATTTTTTTTAGCTCTGCGAATGATTTGTTATAGACAATGATTGAGGAGCCGGTGGATGCAAAAATTTCGTTTGTCCCGACCCCAACACAGTTTGCAGTATTGTATGTGAGATGATCAGACCATGTTCCGACAGGAGTTTGTCCCTGTAGCCGGAGCATAAGCAACAGAATTATTGATATGACTGATATTCTTCTCATCAGAAAAATAAACAGTTAAAATGGCTCTTTATTGTTTGTAAGAGGATACTGCCTGAGAAATTCCCTTAGTTTTTCAAATGCCCGTGCCCTGTGCGACATGGAATTTTTTTCCGAAAGTTCCATCTCTGCAAATGTCCTGGTTTTTCCATCAGGAATGAAAACCGGGTCGTACCCGAACCCGTCATTTCCTCTTTTTTCGTTTATTATAATGCCATTAACAATACCTTCAAAGAGATATTCTTTTTTATCGAGGATAAGTGCAATAACGGTTCTGAATCTTGCCTTACGGTTTTCTTTGTCTCTGAGCATATCAAGCACTTTAGCTATATTAGCTGAAGAATCTTTATTCTCTCCGGCAAACCTTGCCGAATGAACTCCGGGTAAGCCACCCAGGGCTTCAATTTCTAACCCGGTATCATCGGCAAACACATTAAGTCCTGTTGCAGTAAATACATACCTGGATTTTGACAGAGCATTGCCTTCAAGATCAGGTTCATTTTCTGGAATATCTTCGGTTATATTCAAATCATTCAGGTTCAGGAGTGAAAAACTATTCCCGAGTATGCTCTTTATTTCTTTTACTTTATGAAGGTTATTTGATGCAAATACCAATATCATATTTTCGATATCATTTAGCGGGTAAAAGTACTCAAAATTGAGCTTTCCTTTTGACCTGATTTTTTTAAGTGCTACATTTGGAATAATTAAAAGCAAGATACTTGTTTATGTCCTATTATAGAAGGTTAGTTTTTCTTTTATGGATTATCTTCTTTTCATTCCTGTCTAAGGCTTCCTTATCCCAGATAATAAATGCTTCAGGTGATCTGCCTCTTTTCAAATCGATTATTATTAACGATGATTCTGTTTATTCGATTCCGATAAACCAGGGAGAGAGGGAAAAGTTCTTCACGCACACATTTATTCTAAGTCACAGAAATAATAATATTACTTTTCAATTATCAAGTACAGACAATTATGAGTTTCAGTATTTTCTGAAAGGGTTTGACAAAGGATGGACCCGGTGGAGACAAAGCTCATATAAGGAATATACGAATCTTCCGGCAGGGAATTATATTTTCTATGTAAGGTTCAGAGATTCAGATAATTATTCGGGAGAGTTAAAAGAGATCAATGTTAAGGTGCTTCCTGTTTGGTATTTCTCAAAACTCGCGATCGTAATTTACTTTATTATATTTTCATTGATTATATGGGCGTTATATAATCAGCTCGGACTGCGGTTTGTCCGTACACGACATATGCTTGAACAGATTATAAATAAAAGGACCGAGGATCTGATAATCGAGAAGGAAAAGTCGGAAACTCTGCTTGCAAATGTTCTTCCGAAGAACACTGCCAGCGAGATTATGGCAAAAGGAAAGGCAACCAAGATTAAATATAATTTTGTTACTGTTCTCTTTTCAGATATTCAGGGTTTTACCCAGATTGCTGAAGAGATGAAACCTGAAATACTGATAGACGAACTTGATAAATTCTTTTTCTATTTTGATTCTGTTGTCGAAAAGTATGGGATCGAAAAGATAAAAACCATAGGCGATGCCTACATGTGCGCGGGAGGAATACCTGAAAAGAACAGGACCAATCCTGTAGAAGTAATTCTGGCAGCACTTGAGATGCAGACCTATATGAAAAAACTGAAGGAGTCTTCGGAGCTTGAAGGAATGAAATATTGGGATATCCGGATCGGAATTCACACAGGAACCGTGGTAGCAGGGGTTGTTGGCCAGAAGAAACTGTCTTATGATATCTGGGGTGATACTGTAAATACAGCCAGCAGAATGGAATCATCGGGTGAAGCAGGAAAAATTAATATTTCAGGGACAACGTATGAATTCGTGAAGGAATTTTTCGAATGTGAATACCGGGGAAAGATGCCTGTCAAGTATAAAGGGGAACTGGAAATGTATTTTGTAACAGGTATAGTGCCTGAACTCCGCGATGAGAGTGGTGCTCCCAACCGGGAATTTGTCGTAAAGATGCAGATGATAAAACTTCAGGATATAGAAGATAGGGTAACTAAAATTTTTGATGATGAAGCACCTCCTAATCTCTATTTTCACAATACATTACTTCTTAAAAATATTACCAATCATGTCGAACTGCTTTCAACTGCAGAACAATTGGCGGATGAAGATTTTGTTAACCTGAAGCTTGCATCTGTCTTTCTGCTGACCGGATATATTACTGATTATGAAAAGCCAATGGAAGCTTCGTTGCGGCTTGTTGAGGAGATATTACCGGAATATGGGTTTAATCAGGAAAATATCGATATAACGAAAAAGATTATCATCAATTCTTATGCTGATCACCAGGAATCGTTGCCGGATAAAATTTTGCACGATGCCAGGTATGATTATCTTGGTCGTGTTGACTATATAAAGCTTACAGAAAAGTTATTAAGAGAGAGAACGGAGTATGGAAAACATACCGACCTGAAGACATGGATTGAGATTCAACAGAGACTGTTATCTGAACATGATTTTCTTACAAATACAGGGAAGCTGCTGAGGAGTGTCTCAGTGGAGGATCAGATTAACGATCTCAGAAAGTTCAGCGAATAATCGATTTCCTGATGAAAAGCGATAAAATATGTTTTAAAAATGTACTTTTACCGATTATTTTAGAAGTCTAAATTTATGGAAATGTTTGATTGGAAAAACCTGCCATTCGGATATATAAAAACAGATTATAATGTCCGAAGTTATTATAAAGATGGAAAGTGGGGAAATCTTGAAGTTTCTTCTTCAGAATATATTGATATTCATATTGCAGCTACAGGATTACATTATGGGCAGGAGGCTTTTGAAGGTCTAAAGGCATATATGGGGAAAGACGGAAAAATCAGATTGTTCCGTTGGGAAGAAAATGCAAAAAGGATGATTTCTTCTGCCGAAGGTATAAAAATGACTCCTGTTCCTTTCGAGATGTTCAAAGAAGCTCTTTTCAAGGTTATACAACTCAATAAGAAATATGTCCCTCCGTACAGTTCCGGTGCTACTTTATATATAAGGCCCTTATTGTATGGGAGCGGCGCGGAAGTAGGTGTTAAGCCTTCATCTGAATATACTTTCCTGGTATTCGTAACACCGGTGGGCCCATATTTCAAGGGTGGGGTTAAACCTGTGAATATGTTGATATGCAGGGACGTGGACCGTGCAGCACCCCTTGGGACAGGTACCTTTAAAGTGGGAGGTAACTATGCTGCGAGCATGAGAGCAATAATTGCTGCTCGTAGTTCGGGTTATTCGAGTACGATTTTTCTTGATGCTCATGAAAAGAAATATATTGACGAATGCGGTCCGGCTAATTTTTTCGGGATAAAAAACAATACTTATGTGACTCCAAAATCGGAATCAATTCTGAAATCCATTACAAACATGAGTCTTATTGAAATTGCTGAAAGCCTTGGAATGAAAACTGAAAGGAGAAAGGTGCCTGTTGAAGAACTTGCAACATTTAATGAGGCTGGGGCATGTGGCACAGCAGCAGTGATAAGTCCTATTGCAAAAATATTTGATCCTGAAACGAATGCAGTTTATGAATATTGCAAAAACGGGGAACCGGGAGACCTGACCATGAAGCTGTATAATAAGCTTGTTGCAATCCAGCATGGTGACGAACCTGACCCGTTCGGTTGGATCACTATACTCGATTGAGAAGGGGAGAGGGGGAGAAGAGGTGAAAGGGAGCATTAAAAATCCTTGTCACTCCGTGTTTTAACTCCGAGGTAAAATAAAAGATATAATAACAAAGTCAGGAGATTGAAAAAAAAGGAAACAGAATATTCCAAGACGAGACTAAGAAGCTCTTACCTGACACTGGTGATAAGTGTCTCCCTGGTTCTTTTTCTCCTGGGGGTTCTGGGTCTTGTCCTGATTAACGCCAGGGAACTGTCGGATTATTTCCGTGAGAGTCTTTCATTTTCCGTTATGCTTAATGATGATTCAAAAGAGGCAGACATAAGGATGCTGCAGAAGGATCTCGATGGGAAACCATATGTCAAATCGACAAAATATATTTCGAAGGATGAAGCAGCTGCAAAAATGAAGGACGATCTGGGGGAAGACTTCATTAGTTTCCTTGGCGATAATCCTCTGCCTCCTTCGATAGATGTTTATTTATATGCCGGTTACACTAAACCCGACAGTGTGGCAAAGATCGAAAAATATGTTCTTGAATATCCTTTTGTAAAAGAGGTATACTACCAGGAATCACTCCTTTTCCTGATAAACGAAAACATACGAAAGATAAGCCTGTTTCTTCTGGTAATCAGCAGTTTTCTCTTTCTCATAGCTCTCACCATAATTAATAACACTATCAGACTGTCCATTTATTCCAGGAGGTTCCTTATCCGAACCATGCAGCTTGTCGGAGCTACACGTGCATTTATTCGAAGACCGTTTCTTGTTCAGAGCGCGTTTCACGGCCTCCTTGCCGCTCTTATTGCAATGAGTTTAATGGTCGGGCTGCTTTACATGATAGAAAAGGAGTTCTTTTTGATGTTCTCATTTGAAACCACTTACCTTCTTATTCTGCTGGGAGTTTTTATTATTATAACTGGTGTATTGATTAATATTATTTCCACATATTTTTCAGTTAACAAGTATCTTAGTATTTCTGAAGATAAACTATATGAATGATATATTATGAGCGCAAAAAAGGAAAACAAGGAGAAATTGAATTTTGCTCTGGGCCGCGAGAATTATAAATTGCTGGCTATAGGTTTCGCTATTATTGTCATCGGTTTCCTGCTTATGCTTGGCGGGAAATCGGATGATCCCAATAAATTCAGTACCACCATATTCAGCTTCAGGAGAATAACCCTCGCTCCAATAGTTGTGCTGGCTGGTTTTATTTTTGAGATATGGGCAATAATGAAGAAACCGAAAGAAGAGGGGGAGTAAATAACCCAAATATTGATCTTATATGAATTGGTTTCAAGCCCTTATCCTTGGCCTTACGCAGGGACTGACTGAATTTTTGCCTGTCAGCAGTTCAGGACATCTCGAGATTGCTAAATCGCTTTTTGGTGTTGATCCTGAGGCAAGCTTCTTTTTTACAGTTGCTGTTCACGGGGCAACTGTTCTGAGCACAATTTTTGTATTCTGGAAAGAGATAATCAACCTGATCTCAGGGTCTTTAAAATTCAAAATGAATGAGGAGACTTCATATACACTTAAGATAATTCTTTCAATGATCCCGGTAATGATAACCGGTTTATTGCTGAAGGATCCGATTGAAAGCCTTTTTAACGGGAACCTTGTTTTTATCGGGCTCATGCTCCTGGTAACCTCACTTCTCCTGGCCTTTGCGCATTTCGTAAAAAAGAGGGAAAGGAACATAAGCTACAGGGATGCCTTTATCATTGGTATTGCACAGGCAATAGCGGTTATTCCCGGCATCTCGCGTTCGGGCTCGACTATTGCTACCGGGTTAATGATAGGGAATAAAAAAGATGAAATAGCCAGGTTCTCTTTTCTTATGGTTCTTGTTCCTGTTATAGGTGCAAATTTTCTTGAAATAATGTCGGGCGATGCAACTAAGAATGCTGCAGGCTGGGGGATCATCATAATTGGTTTCTTTGCAGCGTTTATTTCCGGTTATTTTGCCTGCAAATGGATGATCACCCTGGTGAAGAGGAGCAAACTTATATGGTTTTCAGTCTATTGCGCAATAATAGGATTACTCTCAATCATACTAAGTTAAAATGGATGACCAGAGGAAATCTATTTTTGAGACAGGTCAGGTTTTACTGTTTAATAAGCCTGTATACTGGACCTCATTTGACCTGGTCAATAAAGTAAGGATTATAATACGCAGTGTTCTGGGAATAAAAAAATTAAAGGTTGGTCATGCAGGTACTCTTGACCCTCTTGCAAGCGGGTTGATAATAATTTGTACAGGGTGTGCCACAAAAAAAATTGAGGAGTTTCGCGACCTGGACAAGGAATATGTGGCTACTGTTCACATTGGTGAAACAACACCTTCATTCGATCTTGAGACTGCCACAGATCGAAGTTATCCTTCCGGTCATATTACAGAAACACTTGTCAGAGAAGTACTGGGGAATTTTCTTGGTGAACAGAAACAAGTTCCCCCGCTCTATTCCGCTAAACAGATAGGCGGTAAACGTGCGTATGAATTAGCCCGGAAAGGGATAGCAAAAGACCTTGAACCCGTTACTGTCTTTTTCAGGGAGATTGAACTGCTCTCTTATAATATTCCTGAATTAAAGATCAGGCTTGTATGCAGTAAAGGGACATACATCAGGTCTTTTGCTCACGATTTGGGAAAAGCCTTAATGAGCGGAGCGTATTTGTCCTCTCTTGAAAGGACTGCAATCGGACCATTACATGTCACTAACGCATATGAAATAGAAAAATTTCAGGAATACGTTGAACAAATCAAATCATCCTCTGTTTCAGACACATGAATAATTGAATGAATTTTTAGAATACATCAACTTTCTGAAGCCCCCTTTAATAATATTTAAAGACTGATAAGGATTGAATAACAGGGTTGAAAAAAATATTATGAGTTGTAACAAAATACAAATTTTTACGTATAAAGGAATTCTTTAAATCATCATGATTATATATTTATTATGAAATTATCACAATTCAGGTATAATTTACCACAGGAACTTATTGCACTTTATCCAACTGAAAACAGGGACGAATCGAGATTACTGGTTGTGAACAGGAAAACTGGGGAACTTCAGCATAAGATCTTTAAAGATATAACTGAATATTTTAGTGAGAATGATGTACTGGTATTTAATAACACAAAAGTTTTTCCTGCAAGATTGTATGGTAATAAGGAAAAAACCGGGGCCGAGATAGAAGTGTTTTTACTGAGGGAATTGAACCGCGATCAGCGATTATGGGATGTGCTGGTTGATCCGGCCAGGAAGATAAGGATTGGGAATAAGCTCTATTTTGGCGAAGATGACCTCCTCGTTGCCGAGGTAATTGATAATACAACTTCCAGGGGAAGGACCCTGAGATTTCTGTTTGATGGTACTTATGATGAGTTCAAGCAGACTCTGTACAGTCTTGGCGAAACACCGCTGCCAAAATTCATCAACCGGCCGGTTGAACCTGAGGATAATGAAAGATACCAGACCATTTTTGCAAAATATGAAGGTGCCGTTGCAGCTCCGACAGCCGGTTTGCATTTCAGTCGGGAGTTGCTTAAGAAACTCGAGATTATTGGCGTTGAGTTTGCTGAGATAACTCTTCATGTAGGTTTGGGTAACTTCCGGAGTGTTGACGTGGAAGATCTTACAAAGCATAAAGTTGATTCAGAAAGGATTGTTATAACAGATGATGCAGTAAATATCGTAAACAAAGCAAAGGATAATAAATACAAGATATGTGCCGTTGGGACTACCGTTGTCAGGACACTTGAAAGCTCTGTCTCAACAGATGGTTACCTCAAACCTTATGACGGCTGGACAAATAAATTCATTTTCCCGCCTTACGAGTTTAAGGTCCCGGATATGATGATAAGTAATTTTCATCTCCCATATTCCACACTCCTTATGATGGTTTCAGCGTTTGCCGGTTACGACCTGCTTTTTGATGCATATAAAACCGCGGTAAAAGAAAAGTACAGGTTCGGCACATACGGAGATGCGATGCTGGTAATATAAAAAAGGCAACCGGTTCAACTTTTTTTCCTGCTGTTTCAGCCCCCCAACCCCCCGGGTTTTTAACCCCCCAACCCCCCCACAGGGGGGGCTAATACAACCCCCTTGCCCTTCGGGCACTCCACCAGTGAGGTGAAAATAAGAGAAATTCTGATATTTAATACAACCCCCTCGCCCTTCGGGCACTCCCCCTGTGAGGGGGAGAAATAGCTCAAATAAGTGAAATTTAACCAGATGAAACCGTCTTCTCTCCACCCTTTGGGGGGAGATGCCGCGCAGCGGCAGAGGGGGGTGTGGTCCCAAAACTGAGGAACCTTATAAAGGCTCAGTGCAGCTGACACGGGGCCCTTACTCCCGAAACCGAAGGCTCTTTAGTGTAGCCGTCAGGGCATTCCATACGAACCTCCATTTTCCTGAAATTTGACTGTAATCAATGAATTTTCCATGTTAGTCAAAAATCCCCTATTTAATTTTAAAATATTTCTATCTTTAGTTCATTATTTAAGGCCCTGCCAATGCAACCATAACTAATGACTTGTGGTCTTGAAATAAGTAAATGAAGATTCCGTTTTTATTTGATAAAACGGAAACAAAA
>Ga0315536_1001607_pt1 | contig 11273 bp, 11 predicted proteins | sample SalMarSW160230MG_FD_203093 | JGI IMG/M metagenome (GOLD analysis project Ga0315536, IMG submission 203093) | Salt marsh sediment microbial communities from the Plum Island Ecosystem LTER, Massachusetts, United States - Salt Marsh Sediment SW1602-30 ... | reverse complement strand
TTCACCTCCCTGGATATTGATCCAGGCAGCGCGCATCAGCCCCCATATGCTGAAGCCCGGATGATGGTAGAAGCCAGCATCTTCGGTCGCGACCGTCGCGTCGATGCACGACTGCGGAATCTGTTCAATGGATACGGTTGAGTGGCGTCCTTCGTCGATTACTTCATACAGCAGCCTGCCATGTCGATCCAGAATCCGGATCGAGGGCGTTTGCAGGCGCAGATCATCCAGCTCAGGGAGGTCTGACACCAGCCAGGCATAGCTCCCGCCCAGACCCGCCAGCAGAAGCAACGGAACAAGCAGCCCCCAGCATTTCTTGACTGATCGCATACTGGTTCTATTATTTTCTGGATAACGGGGATAAGCTTGGCGCTAAGCCTGCGAGCAAGCTACTTTTGGCCGATGTTGTGATACGGGTCGTGTGGGTAAGAATAGAGATAATTGTTGGAATCCACGTAGGGTTTTGCTTCTCGAAAAACGCATCCGTTCTACACTTGCCCCTCTCCTTCATTCGTTTCTGCAAACGCTCCGCCAGTGGGCTGGGTGGTGGCAGACGGACTGCCTCTACAGCCATCTGATTCTGCTCGGCAGGCAGGGCCAACCAGCCGTGTCAGTACCGGCCTGGCGGTGGAACTATGCTGGGAGGCGACCCGGCCAGCCTCCTCCTGCTGCTAGCGGCATCTTCAGGATATCGAGCGTCCAGCGGTGGTCCGCCTGTGCTGCCGCCTGGGCAGGTGTTGCCCCAGGCTCAACGACTGGTGGCAATGCACGAAGTAGTAGTAGGCCCGACTCCACGCCGTCATGTAGCCCTTGCATGACGTGTCATGCGGAACTCGCATACCCATCGGGACGCACCTCACTTACCGCCCTAAATAACCTGCCTTATGCTCGATTTAAGCGTTCAATTACTCGTTGAAGTGATGGAAGTTCGGCATGGCCGACATGAATGCCCAGATCCTCAAAATGGCAGAACAGCAGGCGGATATCTGCCAAACATTTGGCAATGTTACCCGTATCCTGATCGTCTGGGCGCTCTATGAACGGGAGATGCGGGTAAGCGACATCGCTGAAGCTATAGGGGCATCCATGCAGAACACGTCACAGCACCTGCGCCTGATGCGCGATCGCGGCATGCTCACCTCGCAGCGCAAAGGTAACGCCGTTTACTACCGCATCGACAGACGCAGGTTGATGGAGGGCTGCGCCATTCTGTGCGGTACTATGCAGACTCCCCTGCACACCGATAAGTCCGCGGAAACCTTTCCCCGAAATGACAGTGCGAGGAAACCCATTTTAGAGGAGGAAAGCCATGACTACCCGCGTTGATCCTAACCTGATGGAAGAAATCAAGGAATACGGCGCTATCCACCCCGAAGCCTGTTTCAACTGCGGCAACTGCACGGCTCTCTGCCCACTGTCCACCAACGAACATCCTTTTCCGCGGCGCACCAGCCGCCTCATCCAGATGGGGCTAAGGGATCACCTGCTCAGCAGCACCGACCCGTGGATATGCTATTTCTGTGGAGACTGCTCGGTTACATGCCCCAGGGGAGCGGAACCGGCAGAAACGATGATGGCAACGCGCCGCTGGCTGATCGCGCAGTACGATCATACCGGCAGGGCAAAGAAGCTGTACACCTCGGAGAAGGTGGTCATGTGGGCCATCGCTCGGACGGCCCTTCTACCGCTCGTCCTGCTGCTGGCCTATCATCTGCTGACCGGTGGGCAGTACATCGACACGGGGCAGGTCGAGCTGAACACCTTCGCACCAGTGATGTGGGTGTGGGGGCTGGTGCTGCTGCACTTCGCCTACCTGGGTATGCACATCGTGCGCAACATGCGCACGATGACGAAGCACATACTGGGCAGCGAGGCGAGTTTGCTGCAAATCCCGTGGCGAATTTACGCGGCGGCCCTTAAGGCGTTTGCCATTCACTTCGTGACCCAGCGCCAATGGTGGTCGAAATGCGACGAGACACGCAAGGTCGAGTTCAGTCGGTGGGTCAAGCACCTGCTATTGATGACCGGGTACGTCACGATGCTGATCCTGGTGGTGCCGATGCTGTGGTGGTTCCAGACGGATAAGCTGTATCCCCTCTACAACCCGCAGCGCTGGCTGGGTTACTACGCGACCTTCATCCTGATGTTCACATCGGTGGAGATCATTATCGGGCGCATCAGGAAGCAGGAGGAAATCCACAAGTTCTCGCATCCCAGCGACTGGATATTCCCCATTTTCCTGCTGGTCGGCTCGGTCACGGGGATAGTCGTCCACATCTTCCGCTACCTGCAGCTCCCCTGGCCGACGTATATCGCCTACACCGTGCACGTGATGGCAATGGTGGCGATGCTGGATACGGAGGTCGGCATCGGGAAGTGGACACATCTAATATACCGCCCGCTGGCAATCTCGCTGGACATGGTGAGAGCAGAAGCCCCGGAACATGTGCTCGGCCCGGTTCCTGCCGGGACGGACTGAGTGCAGCGCTGCTTCCTGAAGCAGCGAACCGACACAACGCGCCCACCTTTGATCGAGGTGGGCGCGTCACGTTGAACAAGCCGTAAGCGCAAGATTTCCCGGTGGCTATCCTGCCAGGCACAGCAGGTCTGCATTGGATGGATCGTGAACGAACTCCCAAAACACCTCGATGACCCGGTTCGCCTCACGGATGATTTTCTGCACCATGTAGATCTGGCGATGTAGGTCGAATCCAGCCACCGGCACCTCGACGACGCTGCCCTGCTTCAGCGCCCAGGCCACCGCGAGCCGCGATACAAACGATATGCCAAACCCGGCCTCGACCGTCCTGACGATGGCCTCGGCGCTGCCCAGTTCCATGAAAAGACGCATATCGTCGAGGGTGATGTCGTGCTTTCCTAGTTCCGCCAGCATCACCCGCCGGGTGCCGGAGGTCGATTCGCGGATCAGAAATGGCTGCTCCAGCAATTCGGAGGGATCGATCGCATCCCGCGACGCCCAGGCATGACCGGCAGGCACAATCAGGACAATATGATCAACGAAAAACTCCTGGTACTCCAGGTCAGCGCCGCACACCTCATAGCTCACTACACCGAGATCGGCTTTAGCTTCGAGAAGCCGGGGAATGACATATTCCGGTGTGCACCTCAGGATGGATGTCCATACGCCCGGATGTTCTCGGCAGAATCGCGCCGCGAACTGGGGAAGGATGTATTTGCCCGCCGTTGTACTGCACGCGATGCGAATCTGCCCGATCACCTCGTCGTGAAGCGACTCCATCATCTGCTTGATCTCGCACGTCTGGCAGAGCAATTTGCGGGCGCGCGGTACCAGGAGCCGCCCGGCCTCGGTCAGGCGAAGGCCAGCGCCGGATCGCTCGAACAGTTGGGCACCGAGGTTCTGCTCTAGCGCCTTGATCTGGCGGCTGATGGTGGACTGAGTGACATGAAGATAGCGAGCCGCCTCGGTGAAGCTGAGACACTCGGCAGACTGGAGGAAAATTTGCAACCTTGTGTAATCGATCACAGAGATCTCTCACACACTTCCACTTGATGGCCCCCTGGCTTTCCAGCCAGATTTGGGTCCTGGCATATCGTTCTCGTAGTGTCTGTCTGCTTGCCTATTATCCTGATTTTACTACAATAGTTGTTGTGTGTACATTAAAATGGTACAACATGCGCGCGTGTGAATGCAAGCGTAAAAACGCCCAGCAACTTATCAGGTCACGACGAGGACAGCAACATGGCATTCGTCTCCTACCCCATCGGGAACCTCCACTCGCCGTTTGATAATCTGTCTCAAACGCCCATCCAGCCCTTGTGATCCGACACTGTTAGTAAGCAGGTCGAGGTTTCCCCGAATATGCACCAGGTTTGCAGGACGCCGAGGAAGCTGTACGGGTCTACCTCGCCGGGGAGATCGTCAACCACCCGAAGGGCTGCATTGACCCACGTTGCCGCCCCGTCATATAATGGGGTGGCAGCAGATGCCACCGGATCCGAGGCCTCCCTTCGATGATAGACTTACTTCGCTTACAGACGTTTTTGCACGCGGCGGAAAGCCTCAGCTTCTCCGAGGCAGCGCGCCAGATGCACCTCACGCAGCCGACGGTCAGCCACCACATCAAAATGCTGGAGACGGACCTGGACGTCGAACTATTCGAGCGGACCAGCACCAGCCTCAAGCTGACTGACGCGGGCCGCCTGCTGCTGCCCCGCGCCCGCAAGCTGATCCGCCAATCCATCGAGATCGAGCAGATTATGGAGGCGTTCCACGACCAGATCGTGGGCGAAATCCGCATCGCGTGCAGCACGACGAGCGGCAAGTACATCCTGCCCCAGTTCGCGGCGCGCTTCCAGTACCGGAACCCGACAGTGAGGATGTCCATCTTGCGCTGCACACCGGAATATGTCGTGCCGCGCCTGCTGGAAGACGAGGCCGACCTGGGGGTTATCAGCCATGACGTGCTGGGTGACGACCTGGAGTTACAGGAATTTTTCAACGATCACATTGTCCTGATCGTCCCCGCCGAGCATTCGTGGGCTAAACGCGAATACATCGACCCCTCAGAACTGATCGACCAACCGCTCATCATCCGCGAGCAATCGTCCGGCACGCGGCGAGTACTTCTGGCCGAACTGGGCAAGCACGACATTATCCTCGACGATATGAACATCTTCATGGAGCTGGGCAACGCCGAGGCGATCATCAAGACGATTGAAACCGGGTTCGGAGTATCGTTCGTCTCTCGCCTGGCGGCGGAATGGGCGCTGGAGCGGGGTACGGTTACCGAGGTGCCGGTAGCGGGTTTTGACCTGCACCGGACGATCTTCATGGTTCAGCGCACGTTCCGCGAGGCAAACCGGGCCATCGAAGCCTTTTGGGGATTTATTCACGACCCGCTCAACGCCGACCTTCTGCGCATGGCAGAGAAGTAATCCCTCACTAACCGCCGTTTGCCTCGAAAAAAGAGCTGGTGCACCTGTTCGGGTGTACCGGCCCTGTGATCAGAGGCAGTTTCAATAGACCACGGAGGTGAACCCGTGATCGATTGAGCTTAGAAGACGTAGGTCATCCCCGCGCCTTCGGCATCCATCAGGAACGGTGGGGCCTTCTTGATCTTGATGCGATCGTCGCGCAGGTCGCCGGGGTCGATCCCCTTGTTCTCCAGCGCCAGCTCGCACAAAATCACGTTAGCACCCTGATCCAGAATAGTGTTCATCAGGTCGACCGGGTTGGGCAGGCCCTTGGGCGTGCCGAGTTCCTCCAGCGCGCCCTTGAGTGTCCAGTTGGCCCCTGCCGGGCAGAAGAACACGTGAACGTCGTAGTCCAGCGCGATGCCGGACGACGCGAAGATCAGGGTGGGCATGATGTTGGCGGGCGTGCTGCCGTTGCACACGACGACCATTTTTTGATTCTCAGCCATTTGAAATCTCCTTTGTGCGTGTAACTTGAGTAGAATGAGAATGACCTTGTGTTTGGTGTTGGTAAGGCCCGTCCCCCGGCGCGCTCAATCCATGCTGGAGGAGGGAGCCGGGGCCAGCTTTTTCTCCGGCAGTGGTTTCAGCGCTGAGAGGTACAGCGCCACCGTCCGGTAGATGACGTGAGCAAACTTGGTGAAGGGCACCAGCAGCACCATCTCCATCGCCACAGCCACGTGGAAAAGCAGCATCCAGTAGGCCCACGTCTGGGGCGGCGGCAGGTAGAGCGCCGCCTCTATCGCGAACCCGGTCACACCGCTGAGCCACAGCAGGACAAGAAAGGCCCAGTCGGCGGTGGTGGAGTGCTCGGTCGGGCGGTCGAACTTCATCAGGCGCTTGACGATGGAAACTGATGCCCCATAGGTCAGGAGCAGCCCGGAGATCGTCCCCAGCAGCCGGATCGGACTCCAGAGCGGGACCCAGACCCCGGTCGCTTTAATGCTCAGCAGCTCGGCGGCGTAGTTGAGGATGGTGGCCGCCAGCAGCCCCAGGAACCCCCACATCGTCGTGGCGTGTATGAACCACTTTTTGAGGTACCAGCGCGGCGCGTCCGGCCCCTGGTCGCACGCCTCGCGGAAGCGCTTCTGGGCGAGAACTTCGCCAAAGAGCGTGTCCCACAGCGCCTGCCCCCAGTTGTAGCGCACGCCTTTCTCAAAGTGACGGCCTCTGACTTCGTGGCGCACCATGTTGACCATGCCCCACAGGCCGGTCAGCCCCACGAACACCATCGCCGCCAGGCCGAGGTTGTGGATCACCGCGTAAGGGATGAAATCAAACAGGGCCAGGTACCCCGCCGGGGCTTCGCCGTGCCGGGTGTACATGAAGCCACCCAGCAAAACAGCCAGGATCACCATGAACACCACCGACCACACGGGCCGCCGGTGGAGCAGCCTGCTTAATCCCAGGCTTTCGTAGCTGGCGATGGCATAGCGGCGGGCGGCAGCCATGAACTCGCCCGGCTCGGCCTTGCGGGGGCAGGTATCGCTGCACTCGCCGCAGTAGTAGCACAGCCAGAGTTCCTTGCTGCTCAGGAAGTCCTCGCGCAGCCCGACCTGGGCCATACGGATCATCCGGCGGGGAAAGGGCGTGCCATCGGTCGAAAGCGGGCAGACAGCCGTGCAGTTGCCGCAGTTGAAGCAGGCTTCGGGGTGGGTGTCGCCGTAGGCTTTGATCTCTTCCAGCAGGTGGGTGTTGACACGGGTGCTCATAATTGGCCCTCCGGCAGCGCATAGCAGTAGTAGTCCCCGCTTCTCCCCGTCTCCACGACGAGGTCGTATTTCTTCATGGCGGTGACGTGCCACAGCACCTGATCCGCCGGGAGGTCGCTCGCGTCGGCGATCTCCGGTACCGTTGTGGCACCGCCACGCATCGCCGCCGTGATCGCGCGGCGGATTTCCTGCTGCGCTTTCAGGTGGGTGCGGGTGCGCTCGATGCTCTCCTGGTGCTCTTCGCGCAGCTTCTTGAGCCGCGCCGTGCGCTCGCGGGCAGCCTGTTTATCCTGGGTCATTGCGCCACCTCCAACAGGGGCAGGTCTGCCACAATCGCCTCGACCATCGCCTCGTACTGCTTAAGCGTCCAGCCCTGCACGTCGATGGCGTGATTGGGGCAGGCGCTCACGCAGACCCCACAGCCCACGCAGTTGGCGGGCGAAACGACCGCTTTGTGCGCCGAGTGGCCGTTCACCGAAATCGGTTCGAGCGCGATGGCATCTTCGTAAGCGCACACCGCCACGCACTCCCCACTGCCGCTGCACAGGTCGGGGTTGACGCGGGCGACAAATGGTTCCAGCGAAACCACCCCTCTGCCGAGCAACACGGCGACCTTGGCCGCTGCGGCAGAGGCCGCCGCACAGGCTTCCTGGATGTTCATTGGCCCTTGCGCCGTGCCCGCCAGCACCACGCCTGTGACTGCCGTCTCGACCGGGCGCAGCTTAGGATGCACTTCGAGCAGGAAGCGGTCATTGCCCTGCGCGATCTTGAGCAGGTCGACAATGTCATCAACCGGGTTAGGCAACATGCCGGTGGCGAGCACCACCAGGTCGGCGGGGACATCCAGCTCGGTGCCCCACGTCAGATAGTCCTTGATGCGCACCAGCAGCGGGCTTTCCTCGCCGGTTGGCGCGGCCAGCACTTCGGGCCTCTCGTCGCCGTGGAAACGCATGAAGCGCACACCGCCTGCCGATGCCTGCTCGTAGATGTCCTCGTGCCCGCGCCCGTAGGTACGGATATCCTCATACAGGTCGAACAGATTGACCTCTGGGAAGCGTTCACGCAGCTCGTTGGTCAGTTGGAGCGTTGCCGTGCAGCACACCCGTGAGCAGTAGTCGTTGACCCGCCCGTCTTCGTGCGGTTCCTGCACGCCGGGGGTTTCGCGGCTGCCAACACAATGGATCAAGGCGATGGTGTTCACCTCGCGCCCGTGCCACGTCAGCTGCTGACCGTCTTCGTTCAACGCCAGCAGGCGGATCATCTGTGCCAGTGTGACCACCTCCGGGAACTGCCCGTATCCGAACTCCCCCTGACGCGGTTCGTAGGGCCGGAAACCCGTTGCAACGACCACTGCCCCAACCTTCAGGGTATGGAGATTCGGCGTGTTTTCCAGGTCGATCCCCGCGCCGTCAGCGCTCTGGCACGCGCCGCAGCGGGTGCAGTTTGCCCAGTCGATGGCAGGGGCGTTGGGGACGGCATCGGAGTAGGGACGATAGATGGCCTTACGGGTTGTCAGCCCGTAGTTGAACTCGTCGGGCACTTCGACCGGGCAGGCCGCAGCCGCTGCCTCGAAGTGTGCGAAATCCTCGCTCACCCCGCGCGGCTGCTGCGTGATCTCGACCTGGAAGTCGCCCACATAGCCGCGTACGCCGGTAAGCGTCGCGCCGGTAAGCAGCGTAATCAGCGGGTGCGCCTGTACTTGCTGGATCAACCCGTGCAACGCCTGGCGCGCGTCCTCACCGGTGGGGAAGAGGATCTCAAGCTGGGCCATGCGCCCACCCAGAAAGGGTGATTGCTCGATCAACGTGACGCGAATACCCCGCCGGGCGATGTCCCACGCGGCGCGCAGTCCGGCCACACCGCCCCCGATGACCAGCGCGTGCTGTTCTGCATCCAGCCGGATGGTATCGAGTGGCTCGAGCAGCTGGGCTTTCGCCACGCCAGCGTGCATCAGCCGGATGGCCTTCTCGGTTGCTTTGCCGGGCGTGCCGTGATGCACCCACGAGTCCTGCTCGCGCAGACCAACGTGGTGATACAGGTACGGGTTCAACCCAGCCCGCGCTACCGTCCCCCGGAAGGTGCGCTCGTGGAGGGCGGGAGCGCAGGCTCCCACCACCACGCGGTTTACGCCCTGCTCGCGGATATCCTCCTCTATCAGGGATTGACCGGCGTCAGAGCACATCGACATATCGGTGCGGGCAACGACCACGTTAGGCAGCCCGCGCAACGACTCGGCCACGCGCTCACAGTTCACCGTGTCGCTGATGTTGCCCCCACAGTGACAGACGTACACGCCGATCCGAATATCGTCCTGCTCAGGCATGGGCCACCTCCGGTACGGCTGTCGGGATGACATCGGTTTGGCTGTGAGACGTTTCCAGGTAAGCAGCAGCCTGTGCGGCAGCGGCTCCGGCCAGCACGATGCTGTCTACGATATCCATCGGCCCGGAGGCGGTGCCGGTGACGAAGATGCCGGGCCGGGCTGTTTCCGCCGGGAAGAGGTTGGGGGCAGGGATGGCCGCAAAACCATCGCGACCAGGCTGCACACCGTAGATCGGCTCCAGGTTGTTCCCAGGCAGCATCCCCACCGAGAGCACGATGAGATCGTGCGCCCGCTCGACGATGCGTCCCTCGTCGGTCAATTCGACACGCACAAGCGGATTGTGCCCCTCGTCTTCAGTGATCTGAGCCACCTTACCACGCACAAACTCGATACCCATTGCCTTGGCGTTCTGGTAGAACTGCTCGTAGCCCTTGCCGAAGGTGCGGATATCCATGTAGTAGATGGTGATATCGGCCAGCGGCAGCGCGCCGGAAAGCAGCATCGCCTGTTTGACGGCGTACATGCAGCACACCCGTGAGCAGTACTCGACGCCGAGCGTCTGGTCACGCGAGCCAGCGCACTGGACGTAGGCTATCGACTCCGGCTCCTTGCCGTCGGAGGGACGCAGGATGTGGCCGTAAGGGCCGGTCGGAGCTAGCAGGCGCTCCATGCTCAGCGCGTCGATCACGTTGAGAATCTTCCCGCCGCCATATTCGTGTTTGGCATCGGTCGGCGTGAGCCGGAAACCGGTCGCCAGCACGACGGCATTTGTCTCGATAGTGAAAGTGTAGGGCTGCTGGGTGAAATCAATCGCCTCAACCGAGCAGACTTTCTCGCACTTGCCGCACAGCAGACAGTGCTCGATGTCGATGATGGCTTTCTGTGGGACGGCGGTCGAGAACGGGACGCGGATGGCGCGCGTTGCCCCCATCCCCAGGTCAAAGGTGGAGGTGAGGTCAACCGGGCAGGCGTACTCACACTGGCGGCAGCCCGTGCAGGCATCCGTGTCCACGTAGCGGGGATTCTGCTGCACCTCGACAGTATAGCCCCCCTGCACATTCCCGGTGAACGCCTGCACTTCGCAGGTGGTCAGCAGGGTGATGTTGTCGTGGTGGGCGACGGCGGACATCTTGGGCGTGGTAATGCACGAGCAGCAGTCCAGGGTAGGGAAGACCTTGCTCAGCATGATCATCTTGCCGCCGATGCTGGCCTCTTTCTCAACCAGCGCCACGCGGTAACCCTGATCGGCCAGGTCCAGCGCCGACTGCATCCCGGCAATCCCGCCGCCGACGACGAGCGCATCGACTTTCAAGTCGTAGTCGCTCATAGCGGCATCACCTCCGCCCGCACCGGCCCGATCTCGGCCAGCACGTCGTTGATCTGCCGGATCTCTTTCTGAAAGGCCGCCGTGCAGACCGTGCAGATAGCGACCAGCCGCAGCCGCCGCGTATCGATGCCGCGCTCGGTCATCAGCGGATAGACGCGGTTGATAACCTGCGCGGTGTGCTCCGAGTCGCCCTTGTACGGACTGTCAGTGCCGCTGTACATGACGAGGATGGCGTCGATGCCCTGCTCAAATGCTTGCAGATAGAAATGCTCCGGGAAAATGGCCGGACTCATCACAGGTAGAATGTACGTATTCGGTGCATAGGAGGCATGCAGCTGACCCACTGAGTTCGCCCCGGCATAACCCCCTGACTGCGACGCCAGAATGAGTATGCGCGTGTCTTCGGATTGAGGTTGGGCTGCCATAGGCGTTCTCTATTTCAGACGCCGGATGAAGATGCGATCGTAGCCATCAGCTTCGAGGCATCCCAGGTATTCGTGCCCGACCTTGTCGGCCCACCGGGGAATGTCGTTCTTGGTGTTGGCGTCACCTGACCAGATTTCCAGCACTTCGCTAACCGCCACCGCGCCGATGCCCTTTTTGGCTTCGAGCAGGGGGCCGGGGCAGGCGCTGCCGCGCGCGTCCACGACCTTTGTCGCCACAAGATTTGAAAGATCGGAGATTGTCATTGTTACCCTCCCGGGTTGCATTCGTCCATCGGTTTTCTAAAGCGAGACAGCGTTTCAGGAGGTATTCGCCTGTTTCACCGTCTCCACTTCTGAGGATAGGCTGTTTCGAAATTCATGGTTAGTGAGGAAAATCGCAAAGGGTATTGGGCTTTTTTATCGGGGCCTATAGATAACATCTATAGGTTCAGATCATGCCGATGAAAGAGACCGCAGCGGTAGCGTGTTGTTGGCCGTCATCGTGCACGGGGCAGGCAATGCCTGAGCGG
>Ga0315536_1001605_pt1 | contig 11276 bp, 8 predicted proteins | sample SalMarSW160230MG_FD_203093 | JGI IMG/M metagenome (GOLD analysis project Ga0315536, IMG submission 203093) | Salt marsh sediment microbial communities from the Plum Island Ecosystem LTER, Massachusetts, United States - Salt Marsh Sediment SW1602-30 ... | reverse complement strand
CCCGATGCTCTTGTCGAGCATGGCATAGTGGGCACCGGCGTAAGACTTGCCGGTGATCACGGCGACCAAGGGTACGGTGGCATCGGCCCAGGCAAAGAGTGTCTTTGCCCCATGGCGCAGGATTCCCTGCCACTCATGCGGAGAGCCGATCCAGAAGGCCGGGCAGTCGACAAAGGTCACCAGCGGGATGTTGAACAGATCGCAGAACCGAACGAACCGTGCCAGCTTGTCAGAGGCGTCGCAATCAAGTCCCCCCATCAGCACCAAGGGTTGATTTGCCACGATTCCGGCCACCCTGCCGTTGAACCGCGCAAATCCGACGATAAGGTTGCGGGCAAAATACTTGTGTATTTCATAGAAACTTCCCTTATCGACCACCATGTCGATGAGCGGATACATATTATAGGGGACGCGCAGGGCTGGGTCGGGAATGAACTCATCGAATTCGGGGATCTCCCTGTTCGGATCGTCGCCGGACTCAATAATCGGGGGCTTTTCCCTGTTGTTGGATGGGAAATAAGACAGCAGTTTTCTGGTCAGCTCAATAGAGTCTTTATCATCTTCACCGACGATGTGGGTGCCCCCCGACTTCACTGCATGGGCCTCCCAGCCGGCCAGTTTCTCAAGGGTGATATCCTCACCGGTCTGGGTCTTGACAAAGGCGGGTCCTGCAATGCCCATGTAGCCGGTTGTCTTGCTCTGGATGAGAAAGTCGTTCATGATAGGGTGGTAGGCTTGACCGCCGAGGCAGGGGCCAAGAAGCAGGCCGATCTGGGGGACGATTCCCGAGGCGAGGATCTGGGCACGGAAGGTCCAGCCGTAGGCCTCCAAGGTGTCCAGCCCCTCCTGGAGCCGGGCACCGCCCGAGTCGTTGATCCCGACAAAGGGCCATCCCTTGTCCTTGGCAAAATCCAAGGCCCACACAAACTTCTTGCCATGATACTCCCCAAAGGTGCCGGCCATGGACGTGAAGTCCTCAGAGACCACCACGACATATCTGCCGTCCACCTTGCCATATCCGGCAACGACACCTTCAGCGGGTATGAGCTTGTCAGCCATGCCAAATTCGTACTGTCGGTGCCGCATAAAGGTGCCGACCTCTACGAAGGTGCCGGGATCGATGAGCATATCGATCCTCTCGCGCGCATGGGTCTGCCCCTTGTCTCGACGCTTTGCCAGGGCCTTTTCACCGCCCATTTCCAGAACGGTCTTGCGCCGCTTCATATAGTCATCATAGATGCCGTCAAATTTACCCATTACCACCCTCCTTATAGGTTATAAGATCTCATTTGTTCAAAATATCACAAATGCACTATAGTTCAAGATTACACCCTTGTCAACACAAAAGGGGCCAGTTTGTTACAAAAGGTATGGGCATAGTTAGTTACCAGGTAGGGGGAGAATGGGAAGTGATGAGAGCGGGTTGTAAGGGAGGAATGAGGGAAGGGCGAAGAGAGTATTATAAAATATTGGTTGCTGATGGCCTTATTATATATACATTGGTCAAAGCATATCTGCCACTTCCGAAATTTTCAAAGAAGGTCTTGACAAGGGAGGTAAAATATCCTAAGTTACTTCCCTCTTGTGAAGGAAGGAACTTTCCACCTATTTAATATACGAAAAGAATAACTTTATTTGACAATATACTGCTAGGATGGAGGAGGGAAATTATGGCAGCCAAACTCATCAAGGGGGCAGAAGTAGCGAAGGAGATCCGAGAGGAACTCAAAAAGGAGGTAGAGGAACTTCAGGTACAACATAAGGTAGTACCAGGGTTGGTTACCATCCTGGTGGGGGAGGACCCGGCCTCACAAAGTTATGTGACGGCGAAGCAGCGGACCTCCAAAGAATTGGGATTTCACTCGATCCAGGACAACCAACCGGCCGATATCTCAGAAGAGACTCTGCTTGCCCTCATCGATAAGTACAATAAAGACCCTAAGATCCACGGTATTTTGGTTCAGTTGCCCCTGCCCAAGCAGATCGACGAGACGAAGGTCCTCTACGCCATCGATCCAAAGAAGGACGTGGATGGTTTCCACCCCGTGAATGTGGGTAAACTGCTGATCGGGGAACCCGACTTTCTCCCCTGCACCCCGCACGGGATCTGGCAACTGCTGATTCGCTCCGGGACCCAGATCGAGGGTGCAGAGGTCGTGGTGGTGGGGCGCAGCAACATCGTCGGAAAACCCATTGCCGCCATCCTCATGCAGAAGTTGCCCAATGCCAACGCTACGGTGACGGTGTGTCATACCAGAACCAAGGATATGGCCTTTCATACCAAGCGGGCGGATATCCTCATTGTGGCAGCCGGTCGCCCCAAGGCCATAACGGCGGATATGGTCAAAGAGGGGGCGGTGGTGATCGATGTGGGGGTGAACCGCATCGGCAAGACTCCGGAGGGGAAGGCCAAATTGGCCGGGGATGTAGACTTTGAAGAAGTCCAGAACAAGGCCAGCGCCATCACCCCCGTCCCCGGTGGGGTCGGTCCTATGACTATCACCATGCTGATGCTCAATACCGTCAAGGCGGCTAAGCTGGCTGCTGGATTGAAGTAGGGAGGAACTGTGCCCTTTCATATCGCTGTCTCCGGTAAGGGGGGTACGGGAAAGACGACCTTGAGCGCCGTGATCCTGCGCTACTTGATCCGTTCCGGCAAAGGGCCCGCCCTCGTTATAGATGCCGACGCCGATGGAAATCTGGCTCAAGCCCTCGGCCTGAATGGCATGCAGACGGTCGGTGAAATCTTGGATGAGATTGAGAAGAAGGCCTCTCAGTTGCCCCCCGGCGTTTCCAAGGATGCATGGCTGGAGGGGAAAATGGCGGAGGTGATGGTTGAGGAGAAGGGGTTTGACTTTCTGAGCATGGGCAGAGGTGAGGGACCTGGGTGTTACTGCTATGTGAACACTGTCTTGCGCAGGATCATGGACAACCTCGAAAATAATTATCCCTATTCATTGATGGACAACGCCGCAGGGATGGAGCACCTGAGCAGACGGACCACCCGGGCGGCTGATGTCCTCTTCCTCGTCTCCGATCACTCCCTCAAGGGGGTCCAGAGCGGTGCGAGGATCGCCGAGCTGGCTCAGGAGCTGAAACTCGATATCAAACAGATGGGTTTTGTGATCAATCGGGTGCCTGGTGAGATAGACCCTGTGATCCGCCACAAGGTGGAGGAGAAGGGGTTAAAGATCATCGGCTCCATGCCCGAGGATAAACAGATTGGGCAGTTTGATTTAGCGGGGAAGTCTTTGCTGGAACTGCCCGAAGATAACAACGTGACACAAGCAGTACGGGAGATGGTGGAAAAGATTTTAGCCAATTGAAGGAGGATGGAACAGATGCTATTAATCGGGGAAAATATACATATCATTGCCAAACAGGTCTCCGACGCCGTAGATCAGAAGGATACAAAGGCCTTACAACAGATGGCCAAGGAACAGGCCGATGCAGGGGTTGACTATATTGATCTCAATGTCGGGCCGGCGCGCAAGAACCCAGAGGTCATGGGGTGGTTGGCAGAGACCGTACAAGAAGTGGTCGATTGCCCCCTCGCCTTGGACAGCACGAACCCGTTGGCGGTGGAGGCCGGCCTTAAAGTCACCAAATGGCCTCCGTTGATAAACTCCGCCTCGGGCAAAGGGGAAAGTAAAGAGAAGATGCTCCCCCTGGCTGCCCAGTACCCGTGTGCGGTGATCCTCTCCGTGCTGACCGATCAGGGTATCCCCTCCGATGCAGAGGCCAGGGCCGAAAGCATCATGGAGACGGCGGCCTACGCCAATGAGTTGGGGATCGAGAATGAACGGCTGTGGATTGACCCCATTCTGCTCCCCGTCAGTGTTGCTCAACAGGGGGTCGTGGCATGTTTGGAGTTCACCCAGATGCTGCCGGACCTCCTCCCAGGGGTGAAATCGACCATTGGGCTTTCCAACATCTCCAATGGGGCGCCCGAGGAACTGAGGGGTATCCTCAACAGGACCTATATGGTAATGCTGGAGCGATACGGCATGCACTCGGCCATTGCCGATGCCTTTGATGCCGAGTTGCTTGATCTAGCACACGGTAAGCTTCCAGGCATCGTGGAGCTGATCCACAAGGTCATGGACGGGGAGGACGTGGATCCGGCTTCCCTTCCTCCTCAGGAGAGAGATTACGCCAAGACGGCTAAAGTACTTATGGGGGAGACCCTTTACTCCCATACGTGGTTGGAAACATAGACAGGAGGTATGGATATGGCCTATAAGGCGCCGGTCGAGAACTACAAGGGAAAGATTGTCGAGGTAACCATCGGAAAGGGTAAGCGGGCCGTAAAGATAGGGGGAGAGAACGTGCTCGCCTTTAACCAGACCTTTGATGAGGGGGCATTCCCCAATCCACCCAAGATCGCCCTGGAGATCTGGGATATAGAGCCTGAGAATTGGGCCCCCTGGGTCCTGGAGCCGTACAAGGATGTGGCCTCCGATCCTGCTGCCTGGGCCAAGCGGTGCGAGGAATTGGGGGCTGACCTGGTCTACCTCTATCTCATCAGCGCCGATCCAAATGAAAAGGATACCCCCCCCGAGCAGGCAGCGGAGCTCGTAAAACGGGTCTATGAGGCCATCTCCATCCCGATGATCGTCTACACGACGGGGAATGAAAATAAAGATCCTGCCGTGCTCGCCAAGGTGGCTGAGGTCCTCAGCGGAGAAAATCTGCTTCTCGGACCGGTCATCAAAGAGGACTTTGAGCCGATTGCCAACGCAGCCAAAGAGCACGGCCACTGTGTAGTGTCGCAGGCCCCGGTGGATATCAACCTCCAAAAGGAACTCAACGTAAAGCTGAGCCGGATCTTGTCCAGTGACCGGATCGTCCTCGATCCGTTGGCCTCTGCCCTGGGATATGGCATCGAGTATTGCTTCTCCGTCATGGAGAGGACCAAACATGTGGGTATCCAGTTCCAGGATGCGATGATGCAGATGCCGGTTATAGCCAACTTCGCCGGGGAGGTCTGGAAGAATAAAGAGCCCAAGGAGCGAGAGGAGTTGGGGATCGCCTGGGAGGAGGTGACGGCCATCAACTACCTCTTGGCCGGGGCGGACATCATGGTGATGAGACACTCCGAGGTATTCAAAATAGTGAAGGAGATGATCCAGTAAGGGGATCAGAAGCCGGAGTGGTCAAAGATTTTTGGGCCTCGTACTCGTAAGGGAAATACCTTGACAAAGGGGAGAATTAGAAATATTCTAAAATAAGATATCATCTAGAAAAGGTAACAATGATATATGGTATAAGGGGAGGAGACATCGATTGTGATGTCACAAAATCTTAATATCACCACGAGGGTGAGTGGATTTGGTTTAAGGAGGCAATAAAACAATGAAGGGAAAGAGAAAGAAGGAGGAGAAGGAAAAGATCATCAGGGCGGAGGATGAATGGGAGCCCATCGGGCACACCCCCATGCCCCATGTAACAGACCTGAGGAATTGGGACAGACGCCTGCTCGAGACCTATAAACCATTTTATGCACCCTTTTGCGATCTTTGTTGTCTGTGCACCTATGGGAAGTGCGACCTTACCGGGACCAACCGGGGTGCCTGCGGTATCGATATTTCCGCCCAACAGGGACGCATCGTGACCCTGGCCTGTTGTATGGGTATGAGCGCCCATGCCGGCCATGCCGCCCACATCATCGATTACCTGATCGAAAAGCACGGGGAGGATTATCCCATAGATCTTGGAGATCAGGTGAATGTGGAATGCCCCAATATCCGAACTGTCTTGGGCCTGAAGCCGAAGACCTTGAGGGATTTGAAAACGGCCGTGCAGTATGCCGCTGAGCAACTTGTCCACGTCGTATCCTCCACCCACACCGGGCAGGAAGGGGATGCGGTGGACTATGAATCCAAGGCGTTGCATATCTCCATGCTCGACCACGTCTGCATGGAGGCGGCCGATGTGGCCCAGATTATCGGTTTTAAATTCCCCACTTCAGTAGCCGATACCCCTATTGTAGATATGGGGTGGGGGTCTGTTGATCGAACGAAACCGGTTATCCTCGTGGTCGGCCACAACCCGGCCTCTTCGGCCGAGATCATCGATTACTTGAGAACAAAGGGGCTGGAGGATAAGGTGGAGGTCGCCGGCATCTGTTGTACGGCCCTGGAGACCACCCGATATTCGGACAAGGCCAAGGTCATCGGTCCCCTGTCCCGCCAGCTCTTCTTTATCCGCGCGGGGATTGCCGATGTGATCGTGGCCGATGAACAGTGCATCCGGACGGACCTGACAGACGAGGCGAGCAAGGTGGGATCAGTTGTCATTGCATCCTCGGACAAGGCCTGCCGGGGACTCGAGGAGGTGAGCAAAAGGCCGACGGATGAGGTGGTCAAGGAGATGGTAGATAAGGGGAAACATGTCCTCATCCTCGACCATGAGAAGGCGGCTGAGGTGGCTGTCGAGGCCGTGCTCAAGCTCGCGCCGAAGCGAAAGAAAGAAGAACTGATTGATGAGAAAAAGGCCAAAGAACTGGCCCAGGCCTGCAAAGAGTGTGGAAGCTGTGATGAGGTCTGCCCCAATCTACTGTCCATCAGTGCCGCCGTCAAGAAGGTTGCCGAGGGTGATTTTGAACCGTTCAAGGAGGTCTTCGAAAACTGCATCGGCTGCGGCAAGTGCGAAGAGGCATGTCCCCAGGGGGTGCCTATTTTTCAGTTGATGCAGGCCGTGGCCAGTTGGGATACCTGGAAGTGCCGCGTAGGCAGGGGGCCGGTGATGGATACCGAGATCCGCAAGGTGGGGGCCCCCATTGTGCTGGGGACCATACCCGGTGTCTTGGCCTTTGTGGGGTGCTCGAACTTCCCCAACGAGATCGACGAGATTGCGGAGATGGTGGATGAGTTCGCCCGCAGGAAATATATTGTAGTGCTGACGGGGTGTTCCGCCATGGTAATCGGGATGCGAAAAGACAAAGAGGGAAAGACCCTGTACGAGAAGTATCCGGGTGATTTCGAGGCCGGGGGCGTCGTGAATATTGGCTCCTGTGTTGCCAATGCCCATATCACGGGGGCGGCCATGAAGATCGCCAATATCTTCGCCAACCTTCCCCTGCGGGCCAACTATGAGGTTATTGCCGATTATGTCCTCAACCGGGTTGGGGCCTGCGGCGTGGCCTGGGGCGCGATGAGCCAGAAGGCGGCCTCCATCGCCACGGGGTGCAACAGGCTCGGCATACCGGTAGTCCTCGGGCCTCACTCCGCCAAATATCGCCGTCTCTACCTGAGCCGTAAGGAGGAAGACGACTGGACGGTGATGGACGGAAGGAAAAAGGAGTTGGTGGACACGCAGGAGCCTTCCCCGGAGCACCTGGCCATCGTGGTGGAGTCCAAGGAGCGGGCCATGGTGACCATTGCAAAGCTCTGCATCCGTAAGAACGATACCCAGCCGGGTCGCCAGATAAAGCTCAATCACTACATCGACTTGTATAAGAAGTTTTTCGGCACGTTGCCCGATGACCTCCATCATTTTGTGAGGACTGAACGGGATATCCCCATGTTCTTCAAGAAGGAGGTCAAACAGTTCCTCGAGGAGAAGGGATGGAAACCGAAGCCAGTGTTGAGCCTACCAACCCTTATCGGGACCTATGAGACCGAGGTCCCGATAGAGGCTACTATTCGTTAAAGAGGAGGAGAGACCATGGCACATCCACAACATCTGGTCAATATCCTGACGGGGGTCAAGGGGGCTACGGAGATGAAGGATGCCACGCCCCTGGCCAAGATCATCAAGAAGGCGGAACGACCGCTTTTGGTCGTAGGCCCCCGAGCCTTGGAGGTAGAGATAGATGGGCGGCCCTTTATCGAATATCTGGTAGAGATTGCCCGGGCCGGGAAAATCCCCATCTGCGCCACCGCCCACACCAAGAAAAAGCTCTTGGAGCTGGGGATTACCCCTGAGAGCACCTATGATGTTATAGAGATCATCAACTCTCTCAAGGACGCAGGATGGAAGGGGGTGAAAGGTGAGGGGTATCATGACTTCGTCCTCTTCGGGGGGATCAGGACCGATCTGGGCAACCAAGCCCTCTCAACCCTGAAGCACTTTGCCCCCCATCTAAAGACCATGACCCTGTGCAAATACTACTACCCCAATGCGAACTTCTCGCTGCCCAATTACCGGAAAGATGAGGAATGGAAGGCACTGCTGGAGGGTCTCATTGCGGGGTTGAAATAGAAGAAAGTAAACAATAATAGGCTGATGAACAGCCTCAAAAAACCAAGGAGGTATGGACAATGCCTGAGTTTCATGTTGACATAGGGCCACAATACGAAGGTGAGAGGGTGAGGAAAGAGGACCTCCACGTGGAGTTTGGGGGTCCGAAGGTGCCGTACAAAGCCGAGTTAGTCCTTATGAAGGGGCTCGATGAGGTGGAGGACGGCAAGGTGGAGATCGTGGGCCCCGATCTGAGCGATATGCAAGAGGGAGGCAGCTACCCCCTCTTCGTCGAGATCTTCGTAGCGGGAGAGAAGTTGGAAAAGGATATGGAACCCGTTGTCGAGCGCAGGCTGCACGACTTCTGCAACTACATCGAGGGCATCTACCACATGAACCAGCAGGATGATATCTGGTATCGCATCAGCAAGGATGCCTTTAAGAAGGGGTTCACCTCCTTGAAGGAGTTCGGCGAAATCCTCATCTTCGAGTACACCTCGGACATCGATATCATCGAGCGGATGCAGGTCACCTTTTATACCGAAGAGGCGAAGGTCAAAGAAAAAGTGGAGATGGCCCGAAAGATCTATGAAGAGCGGCGGGCCCGGGCCAGGGGGTTGAAGGAAGACGACGTAGATGAGTTCTACGGCTGCGTCCTCTGTCAGAGCTTTGCTCCGACCCACTGTTGTATCATCACCCCGGAGCGGATCGCCAACTGTGGGGCCATCAACTGGTTCGATGGCAGGGCGGCCTCAAAGATGGACCCCGAGGGCCCCATCTTTCAGGTGCCCAAGGGCGAGACCATCAGCGTCTTCAAAGGTGAATATAGCGGTGCGGATGAGACCATTCAGGAGCGGTCCCTCGGGTCTGTTGAACAGGTATGGATCCATAGCGCCATCGAGTACCCCCACACCTCGTGCGGCTGCTTTCAGGCCCTCTACTTCTATATCCCTGAGGTGGACGCCTTTGGCATCGTGCACCGAGACTTCAAGGGCGACACCCCGCTGGGGATGCCCTTTTCCACCATGGCTGGTGAGGCCAGCGGTGGGAGGCAGGTAGAGGGGATGTGCGGTATGGCCCTGGAATATATCCATTCGCCCAAGTTCTTCCAGTACACCGGCGGGATGAAACGGGTGGCCTGGATGCCCAAGGAGGTCAAGGAACGCTTCAAGGATGCCATTCCGGAGGACCTCTACGCAAAGATCGCCACAGAAGAAGATACCACCGACCCCAATGCGTTGGGCGAATGGCTGAGTCAAAAGGGGCATCCATGGATCAGCGGTGAGGCCCAACAGGAACTGGAGGAGCGCATAGCCAAAGAAGGTTAGTAGCAGGCAAAAAACTTACGGGAGGATCGCGATGGCCGTCAAGGGGACAGATCTGGTAAAGCTTATGCCGAAGAAGCAGGGGTGTAAGGAATGCGGGTTTCCCACCTGCTTCGCCTTTGCCATGAAATTGGCCACCGGGGGTACAGAGGTCAGCGCCTGCCCCCATCTCTCCGATGAGGTGCGGGAGCAGGTAGAGGAGCTGCTTGCGCCACCCATCCGGCCGGTCACCATCGGTAAGGGTGAAAAGGCCGTGTTGATCGGTGATGAAGAGGTGATGTATCGACATGAGAAGACCTTCTTCCACCCGCCGGGCATCGGTGTCCTCGTCTCCGATACCGAGGATGAAAAGGAGATAGAGCGGAAGATTAAGGCCTTGGAGGAGATGCAATTTCTCTGGATCGGCCGCACCTTACAGGCCGATCTGGCTGCCTTGCAATGCGTCTCAGGTGACACGGGGAAGTTCACCGCCTTGGTGAAGAAGGTCGTTGAGATGAACGACGCCCTTCCCCTGGTCCTGATGGCCGATTCGATCGACATCCTGTTGGCCGGTCTGGAGGCCTGTGGCAAGGAGAAGAAACCCCTCCTCTACGCCGTTACCGAGAAGAATATCGATGAGGCAATCAGCAAACTGGGCGGGGCCGAGATCCCATTGGCCGTCAAGGCCGAGGGCTTGGAGAAGCTTTCCGCCCTGACCGAAAAGCTGAAAGAGGCAGGGCTTCAAGACCTGGTCCTGGATACCGGTTCCCGCACGCAGTGGGAGGCTGTTCGGGATCAGATCCTTATTCGCAGGGCCGCCCTCAAGCAGGGATTTAAACCGTTGGGCTATCCGACCATCACCTTCCCCTGTCAGATGGCGGATGAGCCGCGAAAGGAACTGGCCGCCGCCGCTTCCCTGCTGACGAGGTATGCGGGGATCATCTGCCTGTCCGATCTGCGCGAGGATGTCCTCTTTCCGCTCGTGGTGCTCAGGATGAATATCTACACCGATCCCCGGGTGCCGATGGCCGTGGAAGCCAAGATCTATGAGCTCAATCAGCCGACCGACCAGTCGCCGGTACTGCTTACCACGAATTTTGCCCTTACCTACTTCTCGGTGGCCAATGAGATAGAGGCGACCAAGGTCCCTGCTTATCTGATCATTCAGGACACCGAGGGGTTGAGTGTGCTTACCTCGTGGTCTGCGGGGAAGTTTAACGGAGAGACAGCAGGGGAGTTCATCAAGAAGAGCGGGATAGAGGGTAAGACCAAGAACAGGAAGATCGTCATCCCGGGACTTCTTGCCCGGATAAGGGGAGAATTGGAAGATGAACTCCCTGGATGGGAGATCATTGTAGGTCCCAGGGAAGCGGCTGGCATTTCCTCCTTCCTGCCAGAACTGGCGGGGAAGGCCTAGATATCACTAGGATGATGGAGGAGCTGCAGGAGCTGCTCAATTCTTATCCGGCGAATAGACGCTTCCTCTTACGCATCCTACAGGTGGTTCAGCACACAAGGGGTTTTCTCTCCGAGGAGGCCTTGGCAGAGGTGGCCCGTCATCTCGAGATCTCGGCCGCCGAGGTTTATGGGGTGGCTACCTTCTACAACCAGTTTCGCTTCATCCCCTATGGCAAACATCATGTCGTGGCATGTTTGGGCACGGCATGTCACGCCATGGGAGGCCAACTCATCCTGGATGCCTTTGAGCGGGAGCTGGATATCAAGGCCGGGGAAATAACCCTGGACCATGAGTGGTCTTTGGATCGCGTGGGGTGCATCGGCTGCTGT
>Ga0315536_1001604_pt1 | contig 11276 bp, 14 predicted proteins | sample SalMarSW160230MG_FD_203093 | JGI IMG/M metagenome (GOLD analysis project Ga0315536, IMG submission 203093) | Salt marsh sediment microbial communities from the Plum Island Ecosystem LTER, Massachusetts, United States - Salt Marsh Sediment SW1602-30 ... | reverse complement strand
GGCTTGACCACCGGAAAGGTTACCAGATGTTCGCCGCCAATACAGAATGGTTTTTTTCCATTATCGATAATATATTGAGAGACCTGTTCAATTCGGGATAAAGTTTCCCCGGTATTTCCGTAAACCACCTCAACATCCCCCAGGTCATGAATACTTTTATCCTTGATGTCCATATCGAAGTAAGGACTATAATCTTCCTGGGAAAGCAGAGTTTCACTTCTTAAGGCAATCGGGGCAAAGCGAGAGCCGGGGCGGTAAGAAGACGTTCCATCAAAACCGGCTCCGAACAGGACAATCTCTGCATCTTCGAAAGTTGATGTACAACCTTCATAATGGCCATTTTTTATGATCAATTCATTAATCATTAATTAAATCCTTTACATAATTCGGCAAGGTAAAACAGGCCTGGTGGACCATTGCGTTATAATATTTCAGGTTTAATTTGTCCTTAACAAATTTTTGTTCATGAAAAAGATTATTCGGATCATATTTCTTGCTGGCAAAACCAAACATCCAGAACCCCGATGGATAAGTGGGAACATTGGCACCATAAAATTGAACAATGGGGAAAGATTTATTAAACTTCTCAGAAATCGATCTTACCCAACGATTCGAATACATTGGACTTTCCGCCTGATTGACCAAAATTCCATCTTCTTTCAGGATGCTATTACAATTCTGATAAAAATCTGAGGTAAATAATCCCTCGCCCACATTTATTGGGTCAGTGGAATCGATTATGATCAGATCATAATGCTTCTTCTGTCTTTTGACGAATTCTACCCCATCTTCAAAATGACAATTCACGCGTTCCGATAACAACCCCCGGGAAATTTCCGGAAAGAATTCCAGGCAAACCTCGCTCACCCGTCTGTCAATATCCACCAGATCCACCGCTATAACCTCGGGATGCTTCAAGATCTCCCGGACTGTCCCGCCATCCCCACCTCCAATGACCAGTATACTTTCAGCATTGGGGTGGATATATAATGGAACATGGGTAATCATTTCGTGATAAATAAATTCATCCCGTTCAGTTAACATGATACAACCATCAATAGCCAGCATCCGGCCGAACTTTTCTGTTTCGAAAACTTCGATCTTTTGAAAAGGGCTTTTACCCGAATAAAGCGTCCGCTTAACCTCAATACTCAAGCCGGCAGCGACCTCAGGATACTTTTCAGTAAATCGTAAACTCATATTCAACAATTTTCCCGCAAAAAAGATAAAAATGCACAGTGCTGATAGCGTATCAAAAATCATGACCAATTTCTGACAATCCGTTTGAACATGCCATTATTTTTTTAAATTTTACATCAGATTTATTTAAGCTTATCCTTATATTATTATTCTTTATAAAGAAAAATAACATACCTTTCAGGATAAAAAAATGAAAGTTTTTACGGTCAAATTCAATGTCAGAAGTTACGAATGCGATTCCTACGGACACGTGAACAATGCAGTTTACTTAAACTACCTGGAATTTGCCAGGATGTCCGCATTGCTGGAAAAGGGGTTCACCCTGGAAAAAATGAAAACATTGGGATTTCTGGTGGTGATTCGCAGAATCGAAATTAATTATGTCTCTCCGCTATATACCGGACAAGAGGTTCTTATAAAAACCTTCACCAGTGAATCCAAAAATAGCAGCGGTACATTTACCCAGCAAATTTATGCCGCAAATAATGAAAAATTGGCTGCTGAAGCAAAAGTCACCTGGGTATTTACCAATTTGGCGGGTCGTCCGATTGCCATCCCAAAAGAAATCAGGGAGGCATTCGAAATTTATTGAAGCAAACAGATATGAAGCAAAATAATTATTCCCATAAGGTTGCTGTCACAGCCTATATTTTTCAAGAAGACAAGTATCTATTGCTCAAACGGGCGACCAAACCATACATCTGGGCTCCGCCCGGCGGACGGTTAAATAAAGATGAAGATCCCAATATGGGGATTATCAGGGAAATTAAGGAAGAAACCGATCTTGAGGTAGAAGTCCTGGCACCGGTTGATGTATGGTTTGGCAACTGGAGGGGTAAACCTTTGATGTCAATTGACTATCTGGTAAAAATTATAGATGGAGAAATTAAATTATCTGAGGAACACAGTGAGTATCGCTGGATATCGATCGAAGAACTTGAAAAAGGGGATCCGATTCAACTTGACCCGCAACTGGGATTTCAATTGGAAGACTTCAAGAAAGCGGATCGCTTGATACATATACTATCTAAAGCGAATTTATCTTAGCTTGACTATTTATTTCTTGCAAATTCTTTTTGATCAACTCGAGCGGAAACAAGTTTTTGATTGATTTCGTAAACAAACCCTTATAAATTCGCAGTTTCAAAATTAAGCTAAACAGAAATCTAGACATTTAAAATTAAAAATTCTAATTTGAGCATCAGGAGCAAAATTTAATGGCAGAACGCATTACTCCACGAAGTGAAGATTATAGCCGCTGGTATACCGACGTGATTATTCAGGGTCGACTGGCCGACTACTCCCCGGTAAAAGGGTGTATGGTCATCCGGCCAAATGGTTATGCCATATGGGAAAGCATGCAGCAGATCCTGGATGGGATGTTTAAAGAAACCGGTCATGTTAATGCCTATTTCCCGCTGTTTATTCCGGAAAGTTTTATGAAAAAAGAAGCCGAGCATGTGGAGGGTTTTGCTCCGGAATGCGCAATTGTAACCATCGGTGGTGGTGAGAAACTGGAAGAACCGCTTTATATAAGACCTACTTCCGAAACTATCATCTGGAGTATGTTCAAAAAATGGATCATGTCTTATCGGGACCTACCAATCCTGATGAATCAATGGGCCAATGTGGTCCGGTGGGAAATGAGAACCCGTTTATTTCTTCGAACAACTGAGTTTCTCTGGCAGGAGGGACATACCGCCCATGCTACCTTCGAAGAAGCTGAGGAAGAGGCACTTAAAATTCTGGAAATATACCGGAAATTTGCGGAAGATTATCTGGCCATGCCGGTAATAACCGGACGTAAGACCGAATCAGAAAAATTTGCCGGCGCTTTGCATACCTACAGTATCGAGGCGATGATGCAGGATGGAAAAGCGTTACAGGCCGGGACTTCGCACAATCTGGGGCAAAATTTTGCCAAAGCATTTGATGTCAGTTTCCAGGATAAGGATGGTCAGGTTAAATCTGTCTACGCTACCAGCTGGGGGGTAAGCACCAGACTGATTGGCGCCCTCATTCTGACCCACGGTGATGATAATGGCGTTATTATTCCACCGAAGCTCGCCCAGACTCAGATCGTGATTATCCCGATCTGGAAGGAGACAAATCGGGATGAGGTTTTTGAATATACTCAAAAAATTTATCAGCAACTCCGAAATCAATTTTCGGTAAAATTAGACGACCGCGAGCAATACAAACCCGGTTACAAATACAATGAATGGGAAATGGTCGGCGTACCGCTGCGAATTGAAATCGGACCACGTGATGTACAGAACAACCAGGTGATGCTGGTTCGACGAGACAACCGGGAGAAAATTTCCGCCGGAATAAACAATTTAAATAACACAGTTCGGGAAGTACTGGATAAAATGCAAAAAGATTTGTTTGCAAAGGCATTAAAATTCAGAGAAGAGAATACCTTCCGGATTAATGAATATGACGAATTTAAGAGGGTTTTGGAAGAAAAAGGGGGTTTTATTGAATCCCACTGGTGTGGCTCGGAAAAATGTGAGCTTCAGATAAAAGAAGAAACTAAAGCTACGATTCGAAGTATTCCATTCGACCAGAAAAAAGAAAAGGGCAAGTGCATTCTTTGTGGGGAAGATTCAGAAGGTCGGGTAATTTTTGCCAAAGCATATTAAAGAACAGGACTAAAAAATATGTATTATCAATCAAATTTTAGTTTTATGACCACAGGAGTCAAGAATTTACTGTTTGCAAATGTTGCAGTTTTTCTTCTGCAATTTCTTGCGCCTACATTAAATAATTACATGATTTACTTCTTTGGTTTACATTCATACCTCGCTTTCCAAAAACTTTTTATTTGGCAATTTGCTACCTACATGTTTTTGCATGGCGGCTTTGGTCATATCTTCTTCAATATGTTTGCTTTATGGATGTTCGGAGTGGAGCTGGAAAGAACCTGGGGAACGAAGGAATTCCTGAAATTCTACTTTCTGACCGGGATTGCAGCAGGAATCTCCACTGCCCTGTTCAATTGGGGTTCAATGATCCCAACTATCGGTGCGTCCGGAGCAATCTATGGCATATTAGCGGCCTACGCCTTATTCTTTCCCGATAGATATGTGTATCTCTACCTGCTCTTCCCAATTAAAATGAAATACTTGGCTCTGATTTTGGGAGCCATAGAATTCTTATCCGCATACAGCCAGGATGGCATCGCCCATGTTGCCCATCTGGGTGGAATGGTGGTTGGTTTTATCTACCTGAGACATAAATACCGTCACTGGGGCGTTGGGCAAGACTTCTTTAAGAATTTCTTTAAGAAAAAGGGAAATTTCTGATCTGAATACAAACTGGTCAATTTAGATCTGCTTCAATTATTCCCCCTTAAAAATCCATAAGAATAAGCATTCCTGATATTCTATTCGGATAAACTGTTAGATTATTCTACAAGCTAAAAATTGAACTGTAAATTATTTCAATATTCATCGTTGAAAATATTTACACTATTTACATTGCTAATTTTTAAATACTTAACACGGTTTTCTGCTAATCCTAAAATTAAACCGTAAATATATTCAACGATTTCGTCTTGCCCCTGGTAATTTACCAATCCCATCCAACTCATTTATTATTATAACTTTAAGCGAGTAATATGTGCCTTGGCATTTATTTTGTAATTCGTACAGCAGCAATACCATTTGAATCAAAAAAAGAAAGGAATAAATATGGTATTCTTACTTGTTGTACTCAGCGTCGTACTTTTCATTACAATCGACTATCTTATCCAGAGAAGGCGGAAAAGGGCTACAGTCGAACAGGCTGAACCCGAAAATCTTTTTATTTCCAAAACAATGCCGGGAATATTAAATGGCGTCTTTCTGCAGCCTGGTTTCACCTGGTCCAAAATTCTGGATAATGGCAACCTTCTGTTGGGAATTCAACCGATGCTATTGGGTTTAGTTGGTAATCCGGATAAGATTGAAACAGTTCCCGAAGGTCAGAAAATTGGTAAAGGTGGTTCACTATTAAAAGTACGAAAGGGATCAAAATTACTGGATCTCAAATCTCCGGTCCACGGCTCCATTGTTGCCATCAATCCCGAGTTTCAGGAAATAAGCGGTTGGGACAAGTTGAGCCAGAATTGGATTTATGCCATTAAACCCGAAAAGGTATCCTCAGAAATTCCCGGATGGATTGTCGCAGACAAAACCAAAAACTGGATAAACACCAGGTATGAGGAAGTGAAAAGCTTCTTCATGAAAAATCTGCCCCGAACCGAACTCGGATCAACAATGGCAGATGGTGGCGATTTGCCGATCGGAATCATGTCCAAATTTGATGAGAAATTTTGGAAGGAATTTGAACACAGTTTTCTTAATTAAGAGGACAAATCCGCTCTCTTAATTTTCTGAACTCTTTTATGGAAAACAGAAAGGAATTTTAAATGGATAGACGTGACTTTTTGAAGGCATTTGGCGTTGCCACCGGAACAGCTCTGATAAAAAGTTCTCCTTTGAAAGCAGAAAACGTCCCGGCATCCACTGAGTTTAAAGCTATTTTAGTGGATACAACGCGTTGTGTGGGCTGTCGAAGCTGCGAAGAGGCCTGTGCCATGCAAAATAATTTACCTGAACCTGACCTGGATGATTCGGTTTTGGAAAAAGAACGTAAACCTTCTCTAACTCAATATTCAGTGATTAACCGGTTTGATACAGATAAAGGCGAGGTATTTGTTAAGAGACAATGTATGCACTGCAATCAACCGGCATGCGCCTCAGCCTGTCTCACCAAGGCAATGTATAAAACCAAAGAGGGTCCGGTAATCTGGCGGGAGAACAAATGCATGGGCTGTCGCTATTGTATGATTGCCTGTCCGTTTGGTATACCGCAATTCGAGTATAATAGTCCTATGCCAAAAATTCAAAAGTGTACCATGTGCTGGGCCCGTTTGAAGGATGGTGAAATCCCAGCTTGCGTTGAAAATTGTCCGGCCGAAGCAATCATTTTCGGTGACCGTCGCGAAATTCTGGAAATTGCCAGACAACGTATTTATCAGAATCCGGATGATTATGTTCATCATATTTACGGCGAACATGAAGTTGGCGGTACCGGATGGCTTTATCTTTCCGCCGTCCCTTTTGAACAGATTGGTTTCAAAAATGCAGTTGGAGAAAAACCACCCGCAGAATACACCAAAGGTTTCCTTTATAGTGTACCTGTTATTCTGACTTTATGGCCGGCATTTTTACTGGCGCTTCATAACTCTGCCAAGGAAAATGAAACGAGAGAAGAAAGTGAGGATCTCCATGGATAATAAAACAGGAACCGTTTCATTGGTCAAATCGGAATTCAAAAAATTTATTAAATTCTTTCTCAGTGAGTTAAAACCCAAAGGACCGATTCTCACCCCTTTTAATATTTTATCCTTTGTGATCATTATGACCGGTATCGTGATACTGGTTATTCGTTTTGCCAAGGGATTGGGTTCGGTCACGAATTTATCCCAGGAATATCCCTGGGGACTCTGGATCAGCTTTGATGTTATTACCGGTGTAGCATTTGCCGGTGGTGCTTACGTTCTATGCTTTATGGTTTACATTATGAGAATAAAGAAATATCACCCAATTATTCGGGTAACTGTGCTAAATGGTTTTCTGGCCTATGCTTTTTATGCCGGAGCACTGGTTTTCGATCTGGGGCGTCCCTGGAATATTGTCAATCCGATTATCGGTAATTCATTCGGAGTCAGTTCAGTGATGTTTCTGGTGGCCTGGCACTTTATGTTGTATATGATGGCCGAATTTATCGAATTTTCGCCTGCAGTAGCAGAGTGGCTGGGATGGAAAAGAATCCGTAAGATCCTGGGTACCCTTACCGTCGGGGTGGTTATCTTCGGTATCACCCTATCCACACTTCATCAATCCGCCTTGGGCGCCTTATTTCTGATCGCGAAAAGTAAAATTCATCCTTTATGGTACACCGAATTTATTCCAGTCTTGTTTTTTGTATCCAGTATTTTTGCCGGGTTATCAATGGTCATATTCGAGGGCAGCATAAGTCAAAGAGTATTCCGACATCAGATTAGTCCTCAAAATCATGCGGCGCATTATGGCATTTTATTAAGTCTGGCAAAAATCTGTGCCGGTACCATGTTCGTTTATCTGTTTCTCAAGATACTGGTTTTCTTTCATGGCCAGCACTATTCCTACCTAAATACACCGTTGGGTTACCTCTTTCTTACCGAGATTCTTGGCTTTGTATTACTTCCCGGTATATTATTCACGGAAAGTGTCCGCCGGAGAAATTTCGGACTCATTAAAATTGCGGCAATTCTTACCCTGGTGGGAATCGTGATGAACAGATTGAATACCTCACTGATTGCTTTTAACTGGCAATCCGCGGTTAAATATTATCCCACCTGGATGGAAATTATGGTCACGTTAATGATAATTTTTGGCGAAATTCTGGTATTCCGCTGGATTGTCAACCGCATGCCGATCCTGAAAGAGTCGCCGGAATGGGCACGGTCCGAAGAAAAAACCAAAAGACAACCGCAAACCACAAAAATAGAAGAGGAAAACGAAGAATGGAAAATTTCGGTTATATAGATATGTTTGCCACTAAAGGCATCGAATATATCCTGGTTATTGGATTTCTGATACTCTTTGTTGCATACTGGGTTTGGATGAACCGGTCAACCAATGCTCAAGCAAGCAAACTCGCACGGCAGCCGGTTACCAGTCACGATTGGTTCCATTTAATGAAAGGAAGATATTATCATCAGGGGCATAGTTGGGTTTTGCCACAGAATCGGAACGTTGTCCGCATCGGAATTGACGACTTTGCCCAAAAATTACTGGGGAAGCCATCGGCAATTGTGTTACCGGATAAAGGAACGATTCTGGAACAGGGAAATAAGGGATGGAAACTAAAATATGATGATAAAAAAATCGATATGCTCTCCCCTGTTTCGGGCAAGGTCCTTAAAATCAATCAGGAAGCATTACAGTCAACAGATCTAATAACCAAGGATCCGTACGAACGGGGCTGGCTAATGGAAGTAGAAGTGGACAATTTAAAACCGAATCTGACCAATTTATTATCCGGCCCGGTGGCGGTGGCCTGGTTAGAGAATGTTATTTTGAAACTGCGAGAAAAAATATCACCCCAACTGGGTTTGGTGATGCAGGATGGTGGTATTCCGGTTTCCGGATTTGCCCGGGAAATATCACCCGATAATTGGGAAGATATTGCTACAGATTTTTTGTTAACCAAATAAACACTGGCCACACATTTTTGTGGCCAGTCAGGAATAAGACAAAAGGATCCATGGAACTGAATCGAGCATAACGAATCAATAAGCGAAATGGTGAAAAAATGAGATCCCATACAAATAAAGCAAGCTTAAAATGTATCTGGATGTCTGCCGGAATTGTTAACTATAAACTCTGCGACCATAATTTTGAATGTGAAACATGTGAATTCGATAAAGTGATGCAGGGAATTTTGGTGCATGAGAACAGAGAGAATCCATCCCAACCGGAGTATCAGAAAAAGGAAGCTAGTCGGGAAGATGAAAAGATAAACAACTGGATTCAACAGTATTTTTCTTCACTTTTTGCCGGATGCAGATTTTATCTGGACCATTGTTATCAATCCAATTATTTCTGGTGTCAGAAGGAAACAGAGGATGCTATTCTCATTGGCCTGGATAAACTGGTAGTCAAAATGATCTCGCCAGTGGACCGGATCATTTTACCGGAAGAGGGAGATTCCTTTCATAAGGGCCAATTAATGGCATGGATATTCCGCAAAGGAAAAACCCTGCCTCTTCATGCACCCATTGGAGGTGAAATTTCAGAAATCAATCCCGAGTTTACCGTAACGGGATTCGAGCATGTGATTGAAGAAGATAAATATTTATTTAAGATGTCTAAAAAAGGAATCGGTCAGCAAATACAGAATAAATGTAATGAATTGGCCGGACTGCAGTTTTATATCAAAAAAGTGAATTTATTAAAAAATCTGCTGTGGGATAGCTTGCAAGAATCGATTCCGGCTAACATTGGCGAAACTTTGGCGGATGGTGGGCATCTTCAGGTAGATTTGGAAAAAATAATCGGTACGGATAACTTTGAAAGGTTGCTGAAGCAAATCTTTACTTAGTTAGATTTTGAGCATCACCCTTCCTGGCAAGTAACGCCTAATTTTTTCTGGCAGCCAAGACAAAATCGATTTCTTTTCAGATCAATATTTTCCACATAGGTCGAAGAATTCATCACACATTCATAATCCGGGCAGTGGATGAGGCCAAAAGTGTGACCCAGTTCATGCAGAATTTCCTTCATCGCCCGCTGGTAAAGCAGTTCATCATCTTTTGGCAGGCCATAGAAGTGGTTGTTCAGGCGATAGGTTGAAACCAGGGCGCCTTTACCAGCCAACTGGGCCTCACCAAACAGAAAAGTCAAAATCGGAATAAAAATATCGACATCAGTCACACCCACGATCTTTTCTCCATCCTCAGGCAAGAATTTCAGAAGTTGGGCAAGCAAGAGAGTAGAATGATACTGATTACGATCCATCGAATAGAACAGCTTTAAGTCCACATTGACAACAAAATGTTCGAAGGGATAAGGCAGGCATCGACGCAGATCGGCGGTCAGATTTTTCCAGAAGGGCGGGAAATGACCATTGATAAATGCAATATATATTTTTTCATTCACTTAACGCTTGACACCATATTTTTTCATTTTGTTATATAAAGTCACCCGATCAATACCCAAAAGATTGGCCGCTTTGGTCACATTTCCACCGGTCTCTTCCAATATGCGCAGAATATGATCTTTCTCCAGATCGGATAGCTTCACCTTACCGGGATTCGATTTTTCAGTTGTGTTTATATGAAGGGGCAGATCTTCAATGGTAATTTCCGGTCCCTTACCAATGACCATAGCTCGCTCAATGGCATTTTCCAGTTCTCGCACATTTCCTGGCCAGGAGTATTCCAGCATCATTTCCTGCACATTAGAAGCTATCGACTTCTTAGGCTTACCCATAGATCTTGCATATTTCTGGATAAAGTGGTTGGCCAGCATAATGATATCGCTTTTTCTTTTTCTTAACGGTGGCAGAAAAATAGAAAATACATTAATCCGGTAGTATAGATCCTCCCGGAATTTTTCTTCCTCCACTAATTTTTCCAAATTCTTATTGGTAGCACAAATAAGCCGAAAATCAACTTGGATTTCATCCGATCCACCTAATCGGGTAAATCTTTTGCCCTCGAGGACGCGCAATAAATCTATCTGCATTTTGAATGAAATATCCCCGATTTCATCCAGGAAGAGTGTCCCGCCATTTGCCAGTTCCAGTTTTCCCTTGCGCCGGTATTGGGCGCCGGTAAAAGCCCCTTTCTCGTGACCAAAAAGTTCGCTCTCCAATAATGTTTCCGGTATGGCCCCACAATTCACTGCCACAATCGGAAAATACCTTCGCTTACTCCGGCTATGAATTGCCCTGGCGATAAGTTCCTTTCCGGTTCCACTTTCACCCCGGATCAGGACGGTAGAATCCGTTTCCGCCACAGTATCAACCATCTCAAAAACTCGTTTCATTTCTTCACTCTGGCCAATAATATCGTCCACTCCGGATAGTTCGGAAATTTTCTCCTTTAACTGAACATTCTCTGAAGTCAATTCTTTTTGTTTCAGTGCATTTCTGATGAGCTGGGAGAGGTCATCGGGATCGAATGGCTTGGTCACATAATCGAAAGCACCCAATTTAAGTGCTTCAACCGCGGTATCCACCGAGGCATAAGCGGTCATGATAATGATGATGGCATCCTCATCAATTTCCTTGATCTTCTTTTGCAGGGTGATGCCATCCATACCAGGCATCTTAATATCCAGCAGGATTAAATCGTAGGGGCCGGTATGCATCTTATTCAGAGCATCTTCCCCGCTTTCTGCAGTTTCCACAGTAAATCCTTCCTCAAGAAACCATTCCTTCAGGGAAGTTCGCACCGATAACTCATCATCCACGATTAAGATTTTATACGGTTTCATCTTCATCACCCTTTTCTCTTTTTTCCACTAAACCGTTTTGTT
>Ga0315536_1001600_pt1 | contig 11277 bp, 13 predicted proteins | sample SalMarSW160230MG_FD_203093 | JGI IMG/M metagenome (GOLD analysis project Ga0315536, IMG submission 203093) | Salt marsh sediment microbial communities from the Plum Island Ecosystem LTER, Massachusetts, United States - Salt Marsh Sediment SW1602-30 ... | reverse complement strand
GAAGCAGCCGGACGCGTCGGAATATGTCTTGACACGGCCCACCTGTTCCAGGCGGGGTATAAAATACACACCCGGCGCGGCCTGCGGCAGGCGATTCGGGAGTTTACGGCCTGTATCAGCCCGGAAAAGCTTTTTCTGCTTCACCTGAACGACTCACTCACCGCGTTGGGCTCCGGTCATGACCGTCACTGGCATATCGGCCGCGGCTGTATCGGCAGGCGCGGCTTTAAGCGAATTCTGCATAAACCGGTATTTTCGCGCCTGCCCGCAATCATGGAGACGCCGAAAAAAACCCCGGAAGATGACGGTTTTAATTTGCGAACCGCCAGAATGCTGGCAAGACCGGGTCTGGTGATGAGAATGCTGAAACAAATTACGCAATTTTCCTGCAACAAAACCGCAAAGAATGGATTATAAATAGAAACACAACAATATATGGAGGAAGTCATGAAACTGACACATTTATTTTTACTCTTCTGTCTGCTGCCGTTCTTTTTTTCCTGCGCGGTGTCCATGCAGAGCATCGGCACATCCATGCCGGGGAACAAGACATTGGAAAACGCCGAAAAAACCGTCCAAAACCAGGATATTCTTGAAATAGACACAATCGCGTTCGAGGTGAATGACCGCCTGCCCATCCGGCAGAAGCTGGCTGAAAAAATCGCCGAGTACCAAAGGATTCCCAATCCGAACTATACGGTGCTTTCGGCCAAGGTATTTTCAAACCGGGGCAAACTGCTTTACACACTTGTCCCCAACACGGAACAAAACAGCGTTCGGGTATATATCAAAGACCGTCACGGAAAGAAAGGCATGATCGAGATGACCTCCAAACCTGAGTTGGGGTTTGGTTCGGTCACCATACGTTATTCCAACAAGGCAGATTTTTTCGGCCGGCCCTATCATTTTGATTTTTATTCCAAAAGCGTGATGACCGCGGGTTTTTCTCCCAACCTGAAATCCCGGCTGCAGTATGTGCTGTATTATAACGATACCCCTGTCCTGGCCTATATAGCGAATTATGATATGTCCGACAGTAACAACAATAAAATTAATGTCATAGCCGACCACGAGTTTCTGAAGAACCATAAGGATGAGGTGGCCGCCTGGTGTGTACTCTTTGTGCTGCTGCAGGACGTCAATAAAAAATTGACCGAGGATTCCACCATACGGAACGCCGGTAATAATTTCATGAATGACGATTCATCGCATATGCCGACCGGTCCGGACCCGATACACACACCACCGCCGGTAATCACTCCGCCTCCTACAACCCACTGGAACAACAACGGGACCATCGATAATAACGGCAATCCATTCGACAATTTTTAAGTGTAAAATTTGATATACGATCATTAATGGAACCGGAAGAGTACTCAGGGCTGTCCGGCGTCACTGCAGAGGCAGCCCTTTTTTACTTAAGCTCGATGTGTCCCGGAAAATCAGCTTTTCCAACCGTATTTCGCCAGATCAATCCCGTCGGAGGGTTTAAAGCGGATACCCTCCCCCTCAAGCATGGTACGCTGTAACTCGCAGCCGTAGCCGGGTTTCAGTGAGATACCGCCCTTGCGGTTTACAATACGGTGCCAGGGAAGATCATATTTTTCCGAAAGCGAATGCAGTATATACGAAACCAACCGGGCGCCGCGCGGATGTCCCGCCATCCGGGCGATCTGCCCGTAGGTGGCCACCCTGCCTCGGGGAACGGATTTGATCAGCTCAATCACTCTTATCTTGAATTCCACGCAGAAATCCTACCAGGGAAAACCTATCGGGGCAAGTGTGCTCCGAGCGCCGAAAAAAAAGGCCGCCCGGCGGGCGGCCCGTATCATACGATAGTTCAATTTCAGCGTTGCTTATAACTGTGCACGCACGTTCACCGAAAAGCCGAGCGCACTGTTTAAGATATTATACATGGCATGCAGGTCAATCTTGATAATAAGCAAATTGAAGGCCACACCGCCGAACGCCCGCAGCCCCCAGCCGTTGGCCGCGCTGGTGACGGTGATGTCCGTCCCGGATACATCGGCTCCCAAGGTAGATTCTAATTGGGAAATCTGAGTAGAATCTAGATCGGTCCACGGGCCGCCGCTATTATCGGAATGCTGCACGGAAGAACTCAACCCCCCGCCGGCCTCCGCATATACCGAATAAGAAGCGGCCGCCCCGATATAGGGAGTAATGAACAAGAGGTTTTTACTCAATTGCGCTTTTACATCGATTGATAACGCCCGCCAGAAAAAGGTGACATCCGGATCGGTTAATCTTAGATAATTGAGTGTACCTGCTATACCGGTATTAATTATTTGATTTCCACCGGTTACTCCTTTATAGGTGACCGTCCCGGACATATAATTCACCCCCACACCCACACTCAGGGCAGGGGTGGCAACACTGTCCTCTAATATACCGTAGCGAAAATCAGCACCCACCAGCAGGTAATCGAAGGTCATATCCTTGGGCAGCAGAACGGCCGCATCTTTGGGCAGATAACCGATCTTCACGCCGATATCAAAGGGAAAGCCCAATCCGCCGATTCTGCCTTCCACACACCAGGCAGGGAGCGGCATTCCCAAATTTTCTACCAGTCCCGGGTATAATGATGAAAAATCTATACCAAACTCATTGGCCACATCCTTGGCCGCGTCCCAGGGAATAAAGGTGGCGCCCAGAGTGGCCCCGACCCCGAAATGCGGAAAGTTTCCGATGTAGGCGTCCGACCACTGCAGGCCGACGGCCGCGTTAAAGGGAAGGCTTGACGCTATGGCGTCGGAAAACGCCTGGAAATCATTTTCAAAATCACTGTAATTAATTTGAGCCATAAGTGGACTCAGAGTAAATCCGAACATTATTAATATAAAAACCATATAGACTAATCGTTTCATAAAACCTCCTCATTTATGGTTACGGTATTAAATGTAATGCAAACAATTTTAAAAAACCACTTTATTTAAACGAACTATCTTGAGACAATATAATTATGAAGTTAAAAGCCGCCGTCATCGGAACCGGCAGAATCGGTTATCTGCTGCAGAAAGATAAGAAACGGGAACAGCCCGCTTCGCATGCAGCCGCCCTGGCGAAGAACCCGCGTATCCGTCTGGCCGCGGCCTGTGATATCGACCCACAGAAACTCACTGCCTGGAGCAAAGACTACCCTCGTACCGCCTGTTACACATCAGCGGAAACCCTGATGCAAACGGAAAATCCGGACCTGGTAGTGGTGGCGGTAAGTGAAAGCGCGCATACCGAGGTGGCCCTGACCGTAATCAGGTACAAGCCCCGGCTTGTCATCCTGGAAAAACCCGTGGCTCCTGAGCCGGCGGCGGCAGAAAAAATCCGGAAAGCGGCCGCCCGCTTTCATGTGCCCGTCTGCGTAAACCATGAGCGGCGCTTTTCCGCGGACTACCTGACGGCAAAGCGGATTATCGATAACGGCGGGCTCGGCACACTGCAGCGGATCGATGCCCACCTGTGGAGCGGCGCCCCGGTCTGGTCAAAAACCTGTGTTGAATCGGGCAACTGCTCCCTTATCCATGACGGCACACATTTGGTGGACACATTGCATTTTTTGCTCTCCACCCGCCTGTCCGACCCCGCGGCGGACAGAATCATAAGAGACAAGAAAAAGGCCGTCCGCGTACTTAACCTGCATTACCACTTGCCCCGGAATGTACTGCTGTACCTGGAGTTCAATGGGCAGAGCAAGGTATTCGATTTTGAAATTACCGTAACCGGCTCGGAGGGCAAACTCGTCATCGGCAACGGATATCTTAAGCAGTATACACGCGCGCCCTCTCCCTTTTACAGCGGGTTTTATTCACTGAAACGATTGCGCGGGGTAGGACGCCCCCGGATTACGGGATATTTTTCAGGTATGGTGCAAAACTGTGTGGATTTTTTGGCCGGCACTTCCCCGCTTGTCTCACCGCTTTCGGAAGGGATCAGGGCGTTGAAGGCGCTTTTTGAGATCGTGGCGTGTCTGCAAAGCTGAGTATCCGGTTTATCAGGGAACCGCGCCACACCGGATGTCACCCGCGCGTTATATTTTTCCGGCCCGGGCTTTCCAGGCGTTCGATGGTCACCTCAAGGCGGTTACTGCGGGAAAGGGCCTCGTCATAGGCCTTGTTCATGTTCTTCAGGTGGGTCCCCACCGTGGAAAACAGGCGGGAAAAAGCCGAAAACTCATTCTTCAATCCGGCGATCAGGCGGATCAGCTCATCGTAATGCTTGTCCAGCTCAAAACTTTTAACCCCGAAGGCAATGGTCTGCAGATACAGGAAAAGACCTGACGGACTGACCGGGATGACCCGCAAAGCCAGGGCCTGGGAAAACAGGTCCTTTTCTTTATTTCCCTGGTATTTTACAAAACCCTCATAAAACAGTGCTTCCGAAGGCACATACATCAGGGCAAAGTGAGAGGTCTGCTCCTGGGGGCGGATATACTTCTCGGCAATCTCGGCCATATACTTCAAAAACACCCGTTTCAACTCGTTCGAGCCGCCGCTCCCGTTCGGGTCGGTCTCCCGCTCGTCCCTGAATCCCCGTACCGGAAATTTGGCGTCAACCGGAATATAATTGTTGCCGATCTTGATCAGCGCATCCACCCGCGTCCCATTGGAAAACTGGTGCTGGAAAACATAGGAACCTTTGGGGAGCATATTCTTCAACAACTCCTCAAGCATGGTCTCTCCAATGGCGCCCCGGGTTTGCGGGGTAAACAATATATGAGACAGCTCCTGCAGCCGGTCGGACACCTTACCCAGCTCATCCAGTCTTTGGGAGATACTCAGGAACAGCGAAGAGGAGGTGACCCCCCCGGAAGATCTTTTTGTCAGAAGCAGGACAAGGACCACAAGCAGGAGAAACACGGCCGTGCCTAAAGCGATGATTATTACTATCTCAGTGCTCATTCATTCTACTTAAGCGGGGGAAACATGACCGTAGCCAAAACATGTTTTTCCCGCTTGCTTCCTTTTGTTGATATTTTAACCAGTTTTTGAAACCCGGCCGGATCGCCGACCGGCGCAATAAGAATACCGCCGTCCTTTAACAGATCGAATATTTCCGGCGGCAGCTCACTTACCGCCCCGTTTACCACAATCCGGTCGAAGGTCATATCATGTTTCCATTGAAAATACCGGGAGCTGAAGCTTACCCAGATATTCGAGAGCCGGTGCGCGAAAAATCCGGCCTGGGACTGTTTGTAATCCTTGTAATCCGTTTCAACGGCAAACACCGCCCTTGCCAGCTTGGCCAGCACCGCGCAGAGATACCCCTCATGGGTGCCGATCACCAGAATACGTTCATTCCCCGTCAGCGAGAGTTTGTCCGCGATCAAGGCCACCAAAGACGGTTCAATCGCAAAATTGCCGTTGCCAAGCGGAAGCGGAACATCCTCATATGCCTTTGACCACAGCCTGCGCGGCAGGAAAAGGTGGCGCTTTACCTTATAGATGGCATCAAGCACCTTTGGATTATGTATGCCTATATCATGCAGATGATTATAGGCGAGTTTTTTTCTCTGCGCCGCAAAACTGTTACCCGCCCCATCCGCGTACAATAATAGGTGGGAAAATAAAATAAAACAACATCCTATACCGATGACAACCGTCAGGCTTATCTTCATTTCTCTCTCATCTCTACAACAGAATATAGCCTTTTCCCTTTGCACTGTAAATAAAGCGTTCGTTTTTCATCTCAGGGAAAAGCCGGGAAAGCTTTCTACGCAGTGAGGAAATATGTACGTCCACAACGCGGCTGTGCCTGCGCGGCGGTTTTCCCCACAGCGCGTAGAATAATACATCACGGGGGACGATTCTGCCGCGCTGCTTTAAGAGCAGCCGCAGTAAAACACCCTCCTGCAACGATAACTGCACATGGTCCGTTTCCGTGGAACACTCCGTGGCCTGCAGTGCCAGTTTCCGGCCGTACAATGGATAGCTGTTATCCTCAGTGGTAAATATTTTGTTTAACCTGAACTCCAGTTCAATAAGGTTAAAGGGCTCCTTCAGGTAATCTTGACAACCCGCCAGAAAGGCTTTGGCAAGCGACGCGGGTTTTCCGTAAGCTATGACCGGCAGCCAGGTATCCGGCAGTCCCTTTCTGCTCAACAACAGGGGGACCGACTCCACAGGCACAACATAGGCGTCTGTCTCACTTTCCGCCACGGGTTTCGCGGTATAAACATACTGATAACGTTTTTGTTTTTTATTGTGTAGTTTCAGCGTCTCGAATAAAATTTGATTGTGTGAAACAAGGTTGATTAAAAAACTATGCTTCTGCGCCTTTATCTCCGCTCTTGTCTTCGATTTGTCCCATTTTCTGCTTCAATTCTTCCAACATCAGATCCGCGTTTGCATCTCCGGACTCAAGCTGTTTAAACTGCTTATCAAGATCGGAATCGGCACTGAAGTCTTCCAGCTCCTGCATGGCATCGGCCTCAGCCTCGATTTGATCCACCTTGGCCTCCATTCTGTCGAACACCTCAAAGGCTGAAGTATCGGACAGTCCACCCATGGTCTTCTGTATCTGCTTCTGCGCTTCGGCCCGCTTGGCCCGGGCAATAAGCAGGTTCTTCTTTCTCTGCGCCTCTTCAATTTTATTTTGCAGGAGGCGTAAAGATTCTTTTAATTTTTGCACGGACACATGCTGCGCCTGCCACTGCTCTTTATACTGTGTGGCCAGGCCCGCGTATTCCTGTTTCCGCAGGAGGGCCTCTTTTGCCAGATCATCCTTACCCGCGTTTACCGCCAGCATGGCCTTTTTCTCCCAATCCTGGGCCTGGGCAATCTGCTCTTTCATCTGCCGTTCCAGGCGCTTCTCATCCGCGATGGCGGACGCCACACTCTTTTTTGAATCGATCAGATGCTCCTGCATGTCCATAACCATCTGGTTTAACATTTTTTCAGGATTTTCGGACTTGCTTATCATATCATTTATATTGGCGCGTAAAACATCGCCCATGCGTTTAAAAATACCCATATTAATCGCCTCCTTAGTCCTTTTTTCTATATTTTGAAAGCACGGCATAGTGCTGAGACAGGGCAAACCCGATTGCGTCAATCGACGCCTGGAACTCTTCCAAATCAAGCGTTTCGGAGACAAGTGAATCAATTATGATAACATTGTCCTCCTCCAGCGCATAGGCCCCGTGAACCATATCCGTTGCGTTTAATTTCAACAACTTACCGAAAAAGGCCTCCCTGTTTACCTCGGGGGCCTCCATTACCTTGACCCTTATTACTACCACGGAGTCATTGGCAAGGACCACAACGTTTTCCAGGCCCTTGTCGAGATCGTTGATCAGCCAGGTGTTTTCCGATATTTCTTCAAAATTGAGGGAAAGTTTTATCATATACCCTTCAAGCTTGTCTTTGCTTATCATCATCTCCTCCTTAATTTTTTAATTGTTACATCAAAACGGATTACCCAAGAAATACTTGACCCGAGTCATCAATGACAAGGATTGTCTTACACTCCGAACAGCGGAAGCGTCCGGCCCTGGTCGCCTTTAATTTCTTGGAACAGATAGGGCATTTGAATATTTTCGGAAAAATGGCGTTGGGGGCTTTTGTGCTTGCCTGTGTAAAGAATGAAACCGCGTCCTCCAGCGTTTCCTTGATATTAAAAAACTGAGAAAATCCAAGCAGCTGAAAAACCTCGTATACTTTCGGCTGGATTTCAAGTAAAACCAAATCACCGCTGCGCGGTTTTACGGCCTTTAAAAACGCGGTAAACGACCCGATACCCGTACTGGATACATAATTAAGGCCCCCGCAATGAAATATCAGTCTGATGAAACCTTTATCGATGGCTTTTGATACTCTTTTCTGGAATAAGTTCGAATTATACGTATCTATATACCCACTGAGATACAGAACCAGACAGTTCTCGACATTATCTACATTCTGAAGACGTATTTTTAGGCTTTCATCTTTTTCATCGTCAAATCCTGGTATTATCTCATTGTTCATATCAATCCTTTTACATAATTCTCACTCTACTTTTAAGAGGGAAAATAGCTTGAGATTTCTTCTTTAATTATATAAGCATTCACATATTTGTCAAACAATAATAAAAAAAAATTTGCTGTTATCGGCCTTCTGTTAGACTACGGTGATTTTCATATGGAACGAATGTAAAATCGCGGTTTGACTAAAGCCGGTATACCCGTTACAGTTTTTTCCATAGAGGAGTTTATGGTATGGGCATTCGGGAAAATATTACAATAGTATTGGTAAACCCTTCCGAAGAGAAGAATATCGGCCTGGCCGCTCGAGCCATGAAAACAATGGGGATCAGCTCTCTCAAGATTATCGCACAAAAGCGGCCTGACTTTAAACGCGCCGCAATTACGGCGGTCCATGCCGCGGATATTGTAAAAGCCTGCACGGTGGTACCAAACCTGAAGCAGGCGCTCCAAGACTCGGTCTTGATCGCGGGAATCACCCGGCGTCAGGGAAAGTTCCGCAAGTATGTTACCCTTACTCCTGAGCAGCTTGCCGAACGTGTTGCAGCCGTTCCGGGCGGCAGGGTTTCCCTGGTGTTCGGAACTGAAAAACACGGACTTTCCGATGCGGAGCTTTCCCACTGTCATGTGGCCGTCAACATCCCGTCTTCGCCTTTATTCCCCTCCTTAAACCTTTCGCATGCCGTACAGATTATAACCTATATTTTATACCGTCATGAATTACCTGCCCAAGACGTATCCTTTTCTCCTGTCCCCAAATCACGTGTAGATTCCCTGGCAAAGACCACCACCGCGGTTTTAAAAAAAATGGGTATTTTCAAGCAGGCACCGTATCATGACATCGGTGTGTTTTTTCAAGACATCATGGGCCGCGCCGGTCTGTCCGACGCAGAAGCCGCACGCCTGGAGTCAATTCTGGGTCAGATAGACGGGATTCTAACGTCCGGGACCGGCAATAGTAAATCTGTTCCCTGACACAGCTCTCAAGGCGGCAAAAATAATTTTATTGACCCAACGCCTTAAAGCAATTAGTATTTTTATGGAAGGAGTGGAACCGTATGAAAAAATATATTACTATACCTCTTCTGCTTTTTGCATTAAGCCTGACCGCTTTCCCCCAGGACCGGTCTGCTTTTGATGCAAAGGTGGATTTTTCCATCACCCTTAAAACATTAAACCAGCTTATGGAGCAGGGCCGCGGCGGCACGCTTCCCACCGACAAGTATATCATTCTGAGCGGGACGATTTCCGACATTGCCATTCTTGACAAAAACACGAACACCTATACCGTGCAGCTGACCTTGACCGGAGGGGAATGGATAAGTCCCGAGCAGGTAAAAAGTTATCAGGCGTTCATCCGGTTCAGCGGACCGGAGTACAAGCGGTTGTTCGGTACCCGGCAGATAGGAATAAACTCCACGGTCATTTTAGTGGCAAAGATTATATCTCCCACCACCACCTATAACGGGAAAAAGATCTGGCTGTTGAAAGGATATCATATCAGGGTGCTGCAATAACACCGGAAACGGACGACTATTACACCGGAATACTGAAACTGAACACGGAACCCTTGCCGACGGTACTCTCCGCCCGGATTTTTCCATGATGCATTTCCACAAACTCTTTGCATAACACCAGGCCCAATCCCGTTCCGTTTTCATGCTCCGTACCGGGTTTACTATAACTGGTATCTATTCTGAATAATTTATCAAGATTTTCTTTATCGATGCCCACCCCCGTATCGGCTACCTTCACCCGCAGGGTCTTTTCGGAAATTTCCGCGGAAACGGTTATGCTCCCTCCGGGTTTTGTATATTTGATCCCGTTGTTTACCAGGTTGGAGATCACCGTAAAAATCATTGATTTATCGGCCCGGATTGTGATGTTGTCGGGGACATCCGCCTCGAGCCCGATGTCCTTTTTCTTTGCATAATTTTCAAATAAAATAAAAATATCCTTTACCAAGGAAGCGAGATTCACCTTGACCTTGTTTACCTGCAGTTTATTCGACTGCACCCTTGCCCAGTGAAGCAGGTTTTCCAACAGGTTAAAGGCCTGTTCCGAGGAGCTGTGGATGAGTCCCACAAAATACTTTCTGTTTTCTTCACTGATATCATCATATTTCTCGGCCAGCAGTTTGGAAAATCCCAGGATGCCGCTGAACGGACCTTTAAGATCATGCGCAATGATCGAAAAAAATTTGTTTTTTGTGGTATTGGCCTGTTCCAGTTTGATCTCGTTCTGTTTTAATTCATTGAAAATAACCTCAAACGGATTGCGCAGACCGAACTGGATGATTGACTTGTAAACCAGATAAAAAGAAATGATTTTAAAAAAATGTCCGAGATAGTTCCACATCCCGTAGACGTCCGTATAAAGGGTAAAAAAGAACTCGCTGATTATGGTGGTAATGATACATAACACCAAATAAAACAGCAGGCGTTCCTTGAACTGCTTTCTGCGCAGGATCAGCACAACCAGCGAGACGGCAAGTACGGCCATGATGAGATATTCACTGATAATTTTAAACGGGGTCAGCCCCTTGCCCGGCAGATCGATATAACACACCGGGAATATCTTCCAGACCAGGATGGAGAGCACCAATGATGTGGTGATGAGCGTATAGGCAATCACAATCAGGGAAAAGAACCGGTGCCGGAAGCGGTTAAAGAAAAGCATAAAAACAAACAGGCTGATGCTTTCCATATAGCGCGCGGCCACCCAAAATTCAGTGGCATGGAACACCCCCGTATCAAACAGGTTTATCCCCTTGTAGGTAAGGGTATGAAAAAAGTCGAGTATCCCCACAAACAGGTAGATGGTTCCCAAAAAGAGCAGGTTGGCGTTTTCAGAATAGTTTCTGGTGTTCCAGGCCAGAATGAATATGGCCGCGGCGATAATAATACTGAAAAGCTCGGCAGTGGTGTGGAACAATAAATAGTTATGTTCACTCATCAGAAAAAGGAGAATTCCGATTACAATAAAGGCCGCAAAAGCAAGGAACAGTCCGGTATAATGTACATAGCCCGTCAGGGATTCAAGTTTTTTTATAGCCTTATGCTGCCGTACCACCTGTTTTTTCATTCCGCTTCCCGTATTATTTTTTCAAAACACGACATGGAGCGCAGGGGCTCCAGATCCGGATCAGACCGCAGGTGTTGGATATTTTTAAAACCGGTTTTCAGGGCCTTTTTTAACCATAAACAGGCCCGTTTCTTATCCCCGCTGCGGGCCAGGGCGCAGGCCGCATTGTAGGCGGCATCAGCGGACCGGTCACGGGAATAAATCAACGTATCAATATGGAA
>Ga0315536_1001597_pt1 | contig 11284 bp, 8 predicted proteins | sample SalMarSW160230MG_FD_203093 | JGI IMG/M metagenome (GOLD analysis project Ga0315536, IMG submission 203093) | Salt marsh sediment microbial communities from the Plum Island Ecosystem LTER, Massachusetts, United States - Salt Marsh Sediment SW1602-30 ... | reverse complement strand
GTCTGGATCAGCCCGCCGACCTTTTCGAAGAACGTGTAGCTGTCGTTGTCCGCCAGGAACGACCCCGGCTCCAGCCCCAGCGAGCGGGCGCGGGCCGCCGTCTCGCCGGTGACGATCGCACCCGCGGCGTCGGTCGGGCCGTCCACGCCGTCGGTGGCGAAGGCGGCCAACGCGACCCGCTCCAGGCCGTCCAGCGCAATCGCGGCGGCCAGCGCCAGCTCCAGATTGCGCCCCCCGACCCCGTTCCCTCTCACCGTGACGGTCGTCTCCCCACCGGCCAGATAGCAGGCCGGGCGGGCGGCTTCCTGGGGCAGCGAGTGGGCGATCCCGGCCAGCCGCGCCCCCTGCTCGCGCGCCTCGCCCGATATGCCCTCCTCGACGCCCAAGACCAGCCAGCCCGCCCCGCGCGCCTGCTCGCCGACGGCTTCCAGGGCCAGCCGGTTGCTGCCGACGACCGTGTGGGAGACGGACTCGAACAGGGGATCGCCGGGCTTCGCATTTTCGGGCCGCTCGCCCCGCGCCCCCGCCTCCAGGTGGGCGGTCAGCGCCGGGGCAGCGTCCAGCAGGCCGAAGCGGCGGAGCACGTCAAGCGCGTCGGCGTAGGTGGTCGAATCGGGAGCAAACGGGCCGGAGGCGATCACGTCCAGGGGGTCGCCGATCACGTCGGAGAGCACGAAGGCGTGCACCGGGGCCGGGTGAGCCAGCCGCGCCAGTTCGCCGCCCTTCAACTTTTCGCAGTGCTTGCGCACCGCGTTCAACTCCGGGATGGCCGCCCCGGCGCGCAGCAGCGCCCCGGTGATCGTCTGGAGGTCGGCCAGGCTCAGGCCATCCGCGGGGAGGGTGAGGTGGGCGGAGCCGCCGCCCGATATGAGGGCGACAAGCGCCCCGCCCCGGCTGGCCCCCCGCGCCACGTCGGCAATCGCCAGCGCTGCCCGCACGTTCCGCTCGTCGGGCAGGGGGTGGGCTGCCGGATAGGCGCGGAACCGGCCCGGCGCGCGCTCAAGCCGCTCCAGGCGCTCCGGCACCACCGCGACCGCCCCGTCGGCCAGGCCGCCCCCGCACAACTCGACAAACCGGGCGGCCATCTCCAGCGAGGCTTTCCCCGCGCCGACCAGGTAAAGCGGCCCCCCATCGGCAGCCAGGCCGGGCGGCCAGTGCGCGGCAAGCGCGCGCGCCGGGTCGGCAGCCTGCAGGGCGGCGTCGACGAACCGGCGGACGTGTTGGGGGTGATCGGCGAAGCCAGGCGCGGGCATCGTCAGGGCGACTGGTCTTCGGGCGGGTTGACGGACTCGGCGGCCTGGGCCACCGCCTGCCCGACCGGCACGCCATTCAAGAGCACCTCTTCCAGGGCGTCTTGCAGAGCACTGCCCACCGTGGACTGGAGCGAGGCGTCCGGGAGTGGCGCGGTGCTCTCCAGCAGCACCCGCCCAAACGCGGCATAGGGGTCGCCATCCCCCCAAACGGCCAGCGCGGCGGGCTGGGTGGGCAGCCGGTTGGCCGCCGCCGTGAAGGCCCCCTGATTGACGGGGTTCATCAGGAAGTTGACCAGCGACATGGCCGCCGCCTGCCGGTCCTCATCCTTGGTGACGATCACCCAGGACAGGCCGGTCGCCAGGGCGTACGGCTCCCCATCCAGGGTGGGGATCCACAGCGTGTTAGTGGTGCGCACTTCGTCACGCTCGGCCAGGTATTGGGACGAGGTGACAGTCGCCAGGTTGGTCTCGCGGTCACGGTATAAAGTCCAGGACTCGTCCGTCCCGGTGAGCTGGAACAGGCCGGTGTCGATCACGCCCTCTTCGCGTCCCTGGGCGTAGAACATGAGCACCTGGCGCAGGGCGTCGGAATCCAGGTAGGGCGCGCCCTCCTCATCGACCAGCGTACCCGTCTGGGCCATGTATTGAACCAACAGGGTGTGGGAGACCGAGGCGCTGGGGGCGGCGGGAAACACAAACGGCTCCCTGGCCTTCAGGACGGATTCAAACGAGGCGGGCGGCTCGTCGAACACCCCATCCCGGTACACGACGTGCTGCACCTCCAACACGTAGGGTAACCCGGCGATATCCTCCCCGACCGTGCCCATCGCCCTGGCAACCGGGTACAGCTCGTCGGCGATGGCCGGGTCGAGCAGCGTGCCGATCGGGACGATAAGGCCCTCGCTGGCGGCCTGGACGAGCGACTCCTGATCGATCAAGGCGAGATCGGGCAGGACATCCGGCGCGACCGGCGGGGCGCTGCGCAGATAGGCCAGCGTGCTGCCCTGCCCCTGGCTGCGCTTGACGTAGGTCTCCAGGCGCACCTCAGGATGCATCTCCTCAAAGCTGGCGATCTGCTCGACGAGCACCTGCCCGCCCAGGGTAGACCCGCCCGGTGCCACCGCCTCCGGCGTCCAGACCGTCAGGACGACCTCCCCATTCTCTTCCTCGCCCACGGCTTCCTCGCCGGGGGGTGTGGGTGAAGGAGGGGCGTTGAGGGTCGGCGCGGCCTCGGTCACCGTGGGTTCGGGGACCGCCGAGGCAGGGCCGATCTGCTGGATGATGGGATCACACCCGGCAAGCGTAACGCTCAGGCTGGCGAGGACGGCTACCAAGTCATACTTTCGCATGCTTATCTCCGTGACGCTCAATATAAGACCCACCCCATTATAACCTGAAGAATCAATTAGCCCCCGTCTTCCGGCGGGGGCAGACGATCAGCCGGGAGGCGGCGGCTAAAGCCGGTGGCTATTCTTTGAAGCTTTTCTCGCCTGCCTCGATGGGCACGGCCAGCCGGTTCTCTTTGGGCGGGATCGGGCAGCTCCAGTATTCGTTGGAGGGACATTCACTATGTGTCGGTATCCACAGACCTTATGGGTGTCACCCTCAACGTGCCGGTTCAATAGTTCCCCAGGAGAACCGGAAATGTTTAACAAGTATAACAGCGTCAAGGCGCTGAAGACACTGATCAAGCTGGCAGCCGTCATGCTGACCAGCCCAGCGACTGTTGCAGTGGCCAGCAGTTTATATCCAGATCACCCAATCACCAAAGTCGCTGTCAGTTTAGCTTCCCTGATTCTGATCGAAGGTTGTTTGCTACTGGGCTGGCAAATGCTCGATCAGCATGGCAAGAACGCAACAATGATCCAGCGGTGGCTGTACGCTGGCCTGATGTGGGTGGCCTATCTCTCACTGTTTGGTATCGCTCTGTATCACAATGAAGGCGGTGCAGGAGTTGCTTTCCGAGCAACACTTGGCGTGATGTTGCTTTATACATCTATCGAGGCTGGACTGCTGGCTGAGATGAAACGCAACCACCAGGCCGACCGTGATATCCGGAAGGACTGGCGTGTCAAGCGATATGCCCGCAGGCTGGCTCGACAGAAAGCTATGGACGACCTTGATCTTGACACCAGGATGCGTCAACTTGACAGGAATATGAAGGAGAGGCTTTACACCTTGCAAGTCGAACGTGATACGAGGCGCCAGATTCAAGTCGTCAAAGCCAACGATCAAATACCTGTCGAAATGGCCAAACTTGACACTTCTCTTGACAGAGCCAATCAGAAACGCAAACTCACCAAACAGCAGGCCCTTGACAGAACCTTACAAATCTTGACGGAAAACCCCGACACCACTCCGTCAGAGATAGCAGGACTGATTGGTCGTTCACGCCAGACAGTGTACGATTACCTCCATGAACTGGAAGGCAGCAACCTAATCCAACGAAATGGCCACAGCATAGTAATTCGCGAGTAGGCTTGTTGATTATTGAACACAAGGCCACCCGCATGGGCGGGTGGCCTCATGCGGGTGGCCTCTTCAACCCAGACTGCTTGCACTAATTCGCACACTTACGCCTGGTTTTCCTTTGTGCGTTCATTTTTGCATATTACGGGGGATTGGCCTTCTACCATCTCGCTCGGGCTCATCAGTCGCTTCAGGTCCGAGTCCGTGGGCCCAGCAAGTGGCCTTATTGCACCCTGGCTATGGCTGCCGGTTTGACCCACCGCCAGTGGTCGATGGCTGATATCCTGCTCTTATCTGTGCCGGAAAGGATCTGGTTGTCCCCCTTTCCGGCTGTTTGAGCCTGCATGCAGACAAAAAGCCCACCTCAGTGTGGGTGGGCGGAGCCTGTCATCTCTTCATTTTGGGTTGATTCCGGCTATTGGGCCTCTCTGCCAACGGCTTCTCCGAATTAACATATGTATCCTGCGGCATTATCAGGTTTAGCATTACTAAAAGTGGCGAGAATCCGGTATAATAGAATTAACGGCTGTTTGAATCCTATAACTGATTCTCACCTCGGCAAGTAATTTTCCTTAATCATCCCTCTCAGCGCCCCTGCTCAACAGAAACCGAGCCGGGGATAATTGCGTTTCGGCTGGTCCAGACAAGAAGTAACGTTTGGCAGGTAGGGCCATGAATAACAAGATGGAAAGCTTTGACAGGCTTCGCGAGTCGGCAAGGGCGGTCGCCAAGAGAGCTCACCAAATAGCGCCTCCTACTGCCCAGGAGTTAGTCGACCTCTTTGAGCAAGCAGGCTTTTTTGAAGCAATAGAGTATGGGCCGATTGAAGAAGATGGTCGTCTGGAGCAGCGGGCAAGTCACGGGCACGCTGACGTCTTGATCCGCTCCTTTACAGGCTGCCTTCTGGCCCTGCTCCAGATCGAACCACCAGACACCCAGATCGCCGAGGCATACCCTCGATTTGCCCAACATGTACAAGACCTGCTTGGACGCTTGCCCGATACATTGGCTCTGACAAATGGCAACGAACTCTGGTTGTTCCCGGTCTCTGGTGGACATCTCCAGCAAACTCACTGGGAATTCAACTTGTCCAATCTGGACAAGGAGCAGGCTCAAATCCTTTATAAGAATCTCAACCAACATTCAGTCAACTGGGGACGGCATTTGAGGGCACCTCACCTCTAACTGGAAAACGAGCTGATGGTCCAGGGAAGATCGTTAGGGATAGGGAGTTTGACCGATGAAGATCGCACAGGTTGCACCGTTATATGAACGAGTCCCCCCCCAGCTGTATGGGGGAACCGAACGGGTGGTATCCTATCTCACCGAGGAACTGGTTCGGCAGGGGCATGAGGTTACCCTCTTTGCCAGCGGCGATTCCATCACAAGTGCAGAACTGGTGCCGATATGTGCCAACGCGCTGAGGTTGGATGACAGCGTGATAGACCCCCTCGCCTATCATGTCCTTCAATTGGAGAGAGTGTTTTGCCGGGCAGGCGACTTCGACATCATCCACTTTCACACCGACTACCTGCATTTTCCCCTGTCCAGGTTATTCATGGAACCTCACATTACCACCCTACATGGGCGTCTAGACCTGCCCGACCTGGTCCCCCTTTATCGCGTATTCGGTGAAATGCCGACCGTTTCCATCTCCGCTGCACAGCAAGAACCGCTGCCCTGGATTAACTGGCAGGGTACTGTTTATCATGGTTTGCCATTGGATCTCTATAGATCCTATCCGGAGCCAGGCGAGTACCTGGCATTTCTGGGTCGGATCTCACCTGAAAAACGAGTCGATCGAGCGATTGAGATCGCGGTCCGCCTTGACATGCCGCTTAAGATAGCTGCCAAGGTGAGTAAAGCCGACCGTGACTACTTTGAGGTAGAAATCCGGCCCCTGTTGGCACATCCGTTGGTGGATTTCATCGGCGAGATCGGGGAAGCAGAGAAGAACGACTTTCTGGGCAATGCTTACGCGCTGCTGTTTCCCATCGACTGGCCCGAACCCTTTGGCCTGACCATGATCGAAGCGATGGCCTGCGGGACACCGGTCGTGGCCTTTTCCTGTGGTTCGGTGCCAGAGATCGTCGATCCCGGTGTAACGGGGTTTGTTGTTGATTCAATGGATGAGGCTGTTCAGGCTACGTTGGATGTTTCGTCGCTCTCGCGGGAGGGCTGCCGCCGGGCGTTTGAAGAACGATTTTCAGCCAAACGGATGGCGGAGGATTATGTCGCCATATACCAATCCATTCTGCGCAATATAGAAGCGCCCGGGGCCATGTTCCAGCAACTTATCGAGCGCTTGTCTTGTAGTAGCCCTTTGCAGATAAAGTGATTCTCATGGGAGCGTGATATGATTCAGAGGGGCTTTCGTCAGCCTACACGTTCCCTCCATTCGCATGCAGGTCGACGACATGTTGCTCGCCGTTCAGGTAGAATTTGAAGCTGAGGTGTGTCCAATGCCCAGGTAGTCGTGGACGCAGAGTAAAGTTGTTCTCTTTGACCCGCAAACCGGCAAACCCAAAGGCAATCGCCTGCCACAGCCCACCCGCTGATGCCGCGTGAAAACCATCGCCGGTATTGCCGCGAATATCCTTCAGATCGGCTCGCGCGCCCAACATAAAGTATTCATAGGCTTTATCAACGCGATCGACCTCGCAGGCTGCCCAGGCATGGATGGCAGGTCCAAGCGAAGAACCATAGCGATGATCGGTACGCGGCACGTAGTAATCCCAATTAGCTTGCCAGGTCGAGGCATTGTACTGGTCGCGGAGTAAGCACAGGAGAAGGATAACATCCGGCTGCTTGACAACCTGAACACCGTTAGCTGCTTGCAGTCCAAGCAGAGACTGGAGCGAAGCAGTTCGGTTTTCGTATTCAGCCCAGTCGAGTTCCTCAAGGTTAAAGAATCCCTCAAACTGCTCCATCAAACCTGAATCTTCATCGTGAAGGATGACTAGCTTCTCGCACACATCCCGCCAATGTTGGATCCGATTCTGACCCAGCATTAAATGGCGTTCGGCGCCGGTTGCCTCATCTAAGGTGAGCCCCAGACGCTGATCAAGCTCGATAGCCCGTTCTGGTGCGACCTCATACAACCATTCTCGCACAGCCAACGCGGTCTCCAGGTGCCACTTCACCATGCGGTTGGTGTAGACGTTGTTGTCGACATGTTCATGGTATTCGTCTGGCCCCATCACATCGCGGATGACATATTGCCCCTCTTCTGCTTCCACCCGCTCACCCCAATACAGGGCAGTTTCCAGGATGATGGGCGCCCCAACCTGCTGCATAAAGACATCATCCCCCGTTACCTGCCAGTACTGCCACAGTCCATAGGCCACATCCGTAGTGATGTGGAGTTCGATATCCCCCGTCCAGATGCGGATGGCAGGGCTGTCACGACTCGCCAGTGAGGGGATCCATATCGGCGTGACCTCGTCGCCGGTAGCGGCACTCTCCCAGGCATAACGTGCGCCAGGAAACCCCTGACTCTTTGCGTTCCGCCGTGCCCCATCGAGCGTATGCCAGCGGTACATAAGCAGATTTCTGGCCAGTTCAGGTTGTGTGTAGATGAAGAAGGGCAGCATGAAGATCTCAGTGTCCCAGAAGACATGCCCCCGGTATCCAAAGCCACTCAACCCTTTCGGGCCGATGCTCACCCGCTCATCTGTTGCCGGCGCGGCAGCCCTTAACTGAAAGAGGGCATGACGAAGGGCTAACTGCGCTTCGTCATCGCCTTCGATGATGACATTGCTGTCTTCCCAAAAATCTTTCCAGGCACGGTCGCTGCTTTTCCGCAACGCCTCATAGCCAGCGTCGCTGGCGGCTGGAGTCTTGCGCCGTGCCGCGTCAACGGGGTCCTCAACTTCGCGGGTCGTATAGATGCTGACGAACTTCTCAACAGCGAATGTTGTTCCAGCTTCAACCGTGGCGGTGAGAGCAATGCTTGGAATGCCGGAATAATATTCCGCTTCTCGAGTGACTATCGACAGGTTGGTCGCCAGACGCCCACTCATTCCCAGAGTTTCGCGCGTATGGCGCGTACACACTTTGAGACTCATCTCATCTGCGTCGGCATGTTGTGAGAGGATATCCCAGTGTGTCACGCCCTCACGTAGAAATCCCTGGTTTTCGACATAAGCCTTCAGAGAGCTGCGTACCGTGATGGTCATCCCTTCAGATAGAGGCTGCACCCGCACCTTGAGAGCTGCCAGATGAGGATCAGCCAGACTGGGGATACGCTCAAAGTAAATGTCTACCGCCGAACTCTCTCCAGCGGGCTGCCATCGCAGCCGCCGATAGAGAACACCCGTCTGCAGGTCCAGCCAGCGAGCGTAATTGCTGATCCCCTGGTCTGACATGTCGAAGTTGTATCCGTTGACGGTGATTTCAACCGCTGTCCAGTCGGGCGCGCTCACCAGTTCGGTAAACAAGAGGGGGACGTCGTCCCAAAGACCGTGTATCAGCGTGCCTGCTCGGTCACCAGCATACTGTTCTTCGAATGCGCCGCGTGTTCCCAGATATCCATTTCCCTGTGCCAGGATCGTTTCTAGATGATGCTGATGAGATGGCGCAAAAACAGGGTCGCTGACGCGCCACGTCGCGGCATAGGTCAGGTCTGACAGGTGAACGCCATCGAGACTCGGCAGCACCCGGTCGGCCTGTCCGACACGCCCCTCCGGTCCAATGCCTACTGTCACCATCCCCGCCGCAATACCCCCGGTGATACCGGCCTCAGCATCTTCAACCACGATGCAGCGTGCCGGAGGGAGATCGAGCAACTTGGCGGCATGCAGGAACAGATCAGGAGCAGGTTTGGGACGCCCTGGACTGTATCCATCCGCCAGTGCGTCGATCCGGTCCTGCAACCCGAGTTGAGAGACAACTGTTTTAGCGTTGCGGCTGGCGGAGGCCACGGCAATTTTGAGTCCCGCTTCTCTTATCTCCGTCAACAACTGATCAACGCCGGGGAGCAGATCGTCTGGCGTCAGGTTCTCCAGCATTTTCTGGTAATACTCGTTCTTGCGGTCCATCATCTCTAGGAATTGATCGTCGGGCACAGAGCGGTTATCCAGGCTCAGGATAATCTCCAACGATTTCTGCCGAGAGACCCCCCGCAGTTTCTCATTGTCAGCGCGGGTGAATGGGATTCCTGCTTCATCGGCCAGCCGCTGCCAGGCTCGGAAATGATATTCAGCTGTGTCGGTCAGGACCCCGTCAAGGTCAAAAATGATGGCGTCGACCAGATACTGACCTGTCTCGTTCATAACCATTGCTACTTCACCTAAAACCAGATGTTACCTTCATCTTATGTGAAAAGATCTGGCTCCGCCATACAGACATTCCCCCAGTTCTTTCTGAAATAACAGCTCAATATTTCAACTGGGCTTTCGTGCTTTCTAGGTTTGATCAAAGTACCTATGGGACAGGGTCTCCGTAGTGTTTCAATATTAATCTGATCTGAACTTGGAATACTCTGCTCACCTGCTCAGTTCTGGTAACCCACGTCATTGAGGCAATATACTTGATACCACTTACCCAACCAAGAAAGAGAGAGCAGCCTCCCACTGGTGCTTGCCGAATAATACATCCATTCGAAAAACGGGTGCACAAAACCATTCAAGTTGGACGCAGAGGGAATTGATGGTGGAACAGAAGTTGGATTAGCTTAGGAGAGAGTCCGTGAGTGAAGAAGCTTGAGGTATCTTCTGTTCGTTGCCATTGTTCTCCAGCAACACAAACCGTCGGACCTGTGGCCCCGCGATTTCTTCGAAAAAGTGATGTCTGTGGCTGGTTCGAACGGGAGCGACGGGCTTCGTTCGATGCTGGACATAATTGTCTTCTCCTGCTTCCTTACAAGGCTTGGTAGCAGGGTGAGTATCTACCAATAATGTAGTACCAGCTACATATCAGCAAGAAACAACGTGGGTGGAGGCAATCCGCTCATTCTTATCTCTTGCCTGATACCTGCTCGGCTCTTCTGGCACCAGACGACCTCCATCCGCGGTCTCAATTGATTTACACGTCGCATTCGTTTCCAGCGCTCTTCCCTCCGATGTACTGGGTAAAGCGCCTGGCATCTATTCCTCTTCAAGGAGAAGGTAAACTGAATCCCCTCCCCGGACCCGCTGGCGAACTTTGACGGCTACCTCCTCGCCCGCCTCGACCGCTGTTACGGGCTCATGTTCGATCTGCATCGATGTGATCTCCTGGCGAAAGTCCGTATGGGCACCCAGGAAGTGAACCACATCGCCCAGTTGAAGATCCTGTTCCAGCTGCAGCACCGCCACACTGATTTTGTTGAAGAAATTTGTCACTTTGCCAACACGTTCACCTGTGGTCACTCCGCCCTCCTTCCTCATCCAGACGTTAGTTCTGCTTCCATTGTACTGTTATTCCACACTGTTCGTAAACATAAGTTACGATGTTCGAAGAACAATATACATACCAGCGAAAAGCAATCCAACTCTGCCTCGAACTGCTTTCCAGCGGCGGAGCTTTCATACACACAATAAGCCATCCGATCCAGTGGGGGAATGGAGGGTGTTTTACGCTGCCTGATGTCTTGATTCTTACCGCTCTCCTAGCATGCCCAGGACATCAGAGAGAAGCCTATCCCACTCGCCGTGCAGGACTTCAATAACCTTGACTCCTGGCATGGATTTCACGCGGTCAGTGAAGGGCATGCTGCGTTTAGCGATGGTGCCAAGGACAAATGATGGGCTCTCTAGTGCCTGAATAACGACGCGGCAAAACCGGTCAGACAGGATCTCCATAGGGCCGATTTCGTCAATGACCACGAGTCTTTGCTCTGCAACTGCTTCCTCGATTGCAGCAACTGCAAGGGAGTCCAAAGCTGCGAGATCCACGCCATACTTGCTGATCCTCTTGGTACTCCGGATGCCAACATGGGCCAAGATCCCCCGCTGCCCGTCCAGCGTGATTATCTCGAATCCCTTTCTGACGCCTTGCTCTCGGATTTCCCGGGTGTAGAACCCACCAGCCGGCATTTGAATAGCATCAACTATGCGGCGGATCAAGGTCGTCTTGCCGCAACCGGGAGGGCCTGTTAGAAGGATAACCTTGCTCATGAGGTATCTGCAGGTTGGGTCAATGACTACCGAATGGCGCGGTCTTGATCGGCTCGCTGGCCAGATCCAGGACCATGGAATGTACCTCTACGTCAAACCACTCGAGGAAGGTGACGTAGTCACGCTTCGAGGGCCAGTCGTCTTCCAGGCGGTGCCACGCCTCCAGTTCGTGTTCGAAGATGGCCTCGAAGTACGGTCTGACAAATGCCTCCACATCAAACATGTACTCCGAGACGTCGTCAATCAGGTAGATTGTGTGTTCGGGCTGGGAGCCCAAAACAAGTTTGGGCCCACGCTTGTCGAGTGTATTGGCCCACACGATGTAGGGATGTTTGGGTTTGACGATAATGGCAGCTCGGTTCATTAGGCGCATGGTCGGTCAAGTCCGCTATTTCCTGTAAAAGCAGCAGCATGAGACAGGTCAGGCAGCGGCTTCAACAGAGTCAGGTTTCGTTATCAGGCGAG
>Ga0315536_1001596_pt1 | contig 11289 bp, 15 predicted proteins | sample SalMarSW160230MG_FD_203093 | JGI IMG/M metagenome (GOLD analysis project Ga0315536, IMG submission 203093) | Salt marsh sediment microbial communities from the Plum Island Ecosystem LTER, Massachusetts, United States - Salt Marsh Sediment SW1602-30 ... | reverse complement strand
AAACTCTGGGTGAATTGCGGGAAGCCTAAACGATGACGAATCGCATGGTAATCCGCAGCCAAGCCGCACGAAGCGCACTGAGTAGTGCGGAAGGTTCAGAGACTAGGGGCGTGACGAGCGCGACGAATAACCGCCCCCACGAGTGCCCAGCACCCTCACCGTTGTTGCGGCGGGTGAAGATATAGTCCGACACCCCGGGAAACCGGGGAGCTGGCGTAAACAGCCAGCGAAGGAACAGGCTCTGCGAGGAGCACAACGTCATCTCCAGCTATGGCGAGAACGCGGACGCGGGCTGGATCGACGAAGGCGACCTGCCGAACGAGGACGACTCGACCTACGAGCGCCAGTTCGCGGTGGTCAAGTACCTGGGCACGACCCGGCGCGTCACACATGTGATGTCCCTGGTGAAGCCGGCCCACGGCAACGTGATCGCCCAGGAGACCGTCAACGGGACCATGCACCTGCTCCGCATCCTGGAGCGGGCGCTGTTCTATGGCGATTCCTCGCTGCTGTCGCTCCAGTTCGACGGCTTCGAGAAGCTCATGAACGACAACTGCCCGGCGACGAACATCATCGACCGGCGCGGCGCCTCGTTGTCCGAGGATGTCCTGACGGACGGCTGCCTGACGGCCAGCGACGCCCCCAACTACGGCCGCATCACCCACGCCCACATGAACCCCAAGGTCCACGCGGATCTGGTCAAGACCTTCTTCCCCAAGGAGCGTCACGACACCTTCCAGAAGGTGGGCGACTTCGTGGGCCTGGACATCAAGGGCTTCACCTCGTCGTCCGGCGACGTGATGTTCGAGCCCAACGTGTTCATCGACATGGGTCTGCGCGGCCCCAACGCGGCGGCCATCGGGCCGGCGGCCACCCGTCCGGGAACCCCGACCATCTCCACCGCCGCCACCACGCCGGCCTCGACCAACCCGCTGTTCACCGCCGATGACGCGGGCAGCTACTGGTACAAGGTCGTCGCGGTCAACCGGTACGGCAAGTCCGCCCCGGTGGACGTGGGCGGTGGCGCCATCGCCATCGCGGCCGGCGACAAGATGACCTTCGGGGTGACCCCCGGCGGCAGCACCGACGTGGACTTCTACGAGCTGTACCGGTCCGAACTCGGCGGCGCCGACGGGACCGAGAAGCTCATCCTCCGCGTCAACAACACGGCGGGGGCCGGCGAGGAGACCATCGAGGATCTCAACGCCAGCCTGCCGAACACCACGAGCGTCTTCTTGTTCCAGCAGAACCTGGAGGCGATGTCGTTCAAGCAGCTCGCACCGATGGTGAAGATTCCGTTGGCCACCATCGACTCCAGCATCCGCTGGATGCAGCTCCTGTACGGTGTCCCGGTGCTCTACACCCCGGGCAAGGTCGTTCTGATCAAGAACGTCGGCCGCGCTCAGGGCTACGTCGGCGCCCCCTGATAGGGGTCGTCTAACGTAGAGTTTCGGCAGTAGAAGTGTCGTACAGCACAGGCTTTGTCGAGTGCAGGGTCTGTGCTGTATGTTCGTCACCAGTGCAGCAATTTCAGGACTGAAAAGGAGAAAGTCGTGGAAAGGACAGTATCTCAGGCGGTCTACGACCGCATTCCCCTGGCCGGCGAGAAGGCAGTGATCGACAAGATCACCGAAGGCGCCTTCAGCGTCTTCATGGGCGCCCCGGTCTTGGCCGACGTGGACCGGATCTGCGATGGCGAAGACTGGGCGGACGGGGCCGTGACCATCACGGCCCAGCCGGCCACCCCGTGTAACCTGACCGTCACCGTGACCGACGCCAACGCTTCGATCACCGGCGGGATCTGCACCATCGTCGGGTTGGACCCAATGGGTCGTACCGTGACCGAGGTCTTCGACATCACCGACGGCCTGACCATGACCGGGACCTACATCTTCGCGGTGGTCTCCAGCGTCACGATCTCGGGAACCACCGGCACCGCCGCGACGGGCACCGACCTGATCGACGTGGGCGTGGGCAACGTGATCGGTCTGCCCTTCGACATCGACGACGCGGATGCGGTCCAGGCCGTCTACGTGGACAACGCCAAGACGACCCCCGACGCCATCGCCACCGGCGAGAGCACCAGCGGGATCGACTGCAACGGGGCCACCTACGACGGCACCAAGCTCATGTGGGCCATCGTGAAGCCGGCTTACGTGGGCGCGTAGGACAACCAGGGCCCCGTAGGTTCTTGAACCTACGGGGTCTATTACAAGCGGAGAGCGAGGTAAAACCATGATCCTGTTCAACAAACTGAATCACTTGCGCGGAAAGACCGTGAACTGCAACGGGCACCGGTACGAGATCGACTCGGATGGCTTCGCGCACATCACGGACAAGGCGGACGCGAAGAAGCTCCTGAGCATGAACGAGTGGAGCGCCCCCGCCAAGGCCAAGAAGGCCCCCCAGGAGGCCCCGGTCTCCCCGCCGAAGCCCGAACCCCCGAAGGAGCCCTCGCAGGCGCCTGAGCCGGCCGTAGAGGCCGTCTCACCGGGGTCTGAGGAGGCCGAGGCTGGAGAAACGACGGCTCTGGACGATCCCGGCCTGGAGGCCGGTGACGAGGAGGTCCCCGAGGAGAATCCGGAGCCGGCTGCGGAGCCCGAGGAGGACCCGGAGCTGGACGAGGGGCCTTCCCCAGCCTCGGACGATTCGGTCGAGTGGCCCGACCCCACCGAGGCCATGAAGAAGGACTACCTCCAGGAGATGGCGCAAGCCTACGAGGTGGAGGGGTGGGCGGCCCTGACCAAGAAGCAATTGGTCGCGGCCATCATGGAAAAGATGTACGAATAACGACGCCTGGCGGGGTAGTTGGGCCTACCGCTCTAGGCGACCGTAACCAAAGGAGAGGTGTGATATGCCCGGACAGCACAAGAAGGATCTGAAAGACTACATCCCCGTTCTGGCCGACCAGGGGATCCCGAACGTCGTGGCCACCCCGAAGCCCGGAGTGGGCTTGCAGGTGGCCGAGTTCACCATGGCGTCGGCCCCCGACGACTTCGTGTTCGCGGATAACGGCCTGGAGGACATGGCCGACGGGAACTACCACGTCATCCTGCACAACCAGACCGACGTGGCGGACGACGCGCTCATCTCGGCCAAGACGAGCAAGCAGTTCACCATCACGGGCCCGGACGCCTCGGACGTGGTGACCCTACTGATCGTCGGGAAGCTCAAGGCCCAGATCGGCTAATCCGAGCTGGTGCCCTGAAAGGAGGGCGGTATGAGCGTGCTGCAAACTCGCGGCGGATTCCCGCACGTCTTCAACGCCACGGTGGGGACGGCCGGGCGCGTCCATCGCCCCAAGAAGCAAACCATCGCGCTCCAGGTCATGGCCGCGACCAACCCGGTCCGGGTCTTCTTCACCGAAGACGACTTCGACAACGACAAGAACTACATCGAGGTGCCCGTAGCGGCCCTCCAGGACATCGCCATGTGGGAAGGTCCGGTGGAGCTGGGCGAGGACGCGCAGGGGCCGGTGATCTGGTTCAAGGGTGTTGGCGGCAATTCGGTCGTGACGGCCGTGTTTTACCAGCGCAGAGCGTAGCGCTGCATAGGTGGGCAGGGGACAAATTCGGTCTGGAGGACCTGTCCGGCGGCCACGGGCTGTCGAAGTATATGGGGGCACTAGACTGATCGGGCGGGGAGAAGGAGTAGGCTCATGCCGACCACACCTGATGTAGTAGCAGCCGCAGCGGCCGGAGGAGAGGCCGTTCTGATTTTTGCTCTGTCGGCCGCAGGAGTGATCATCGTCTCGTTGTTGGGTCTCGTGGGTTGGTTCGCCCGCTCCCGGATCAAGTCCCGGGAACGCTACGAGGAGACCCTGGAGAAGCGGCTCGCGGCCGGGGCCAAAACCATGGAGGCCTTGAAAATCTCCTTCGAACAGTTGCAGACCAAGTTCGTTGAGGCCATGGGGGACCTGCTCAAGGAGAGTGCTTTCGGTGAGTACCGGCGCGAGCACAAAGTCGATCATGATCGTCTGGAGGAGCGGATGACCGCGCTTCGCGAGGCCCATGCTGAACTGCGCCAGGACATCCTGGGGGTCGGTGTCAAGGTCGATTCGTCCGTCCAGGCCATGTCCCATCTGGTCAGCAGGATGGTCGAACTGAAGGGCGCTAGTAACGAGTGCTGAGCCCGAGGAGAGGTCATGTCGGCCGTTACGGTAAAAGCTCTTGTGTCGGGGTTGGAATCCGTGATGCTGGTCTACGACCAGATCAAGGTCCATCGATCCACCACCGGAAAAGCGGGGCCTTACACGGAAATCACTGGGGTTGGCACTCGTCTGGTCCTCGCTGAAGATCAGGTGGTCTACACCTACGTTGATCTCGTGGGGGGCAACTCGTACTGGTATCGGACGACCTACTTCAATTCCGACACTTCCGCAGAATCCGATCCTTCCGAATCTTGGCAGGGAGATGGGGATAGCGCGCTGTCTTTGCTCAGCGCGGATGATCTGAAGACCAACTACCTGTTCGGCCTGGACCTGACCGACGACGATGGAACCGAGTACCCGGACAGCTTGTACGAGTTTTTCATCCGTTCGGCGGTAAGCTGGCTGGAGCACCGGTTGGACATCCCCATCGTTCCCAGAGTTATCGTGGACGAGAGGCACGACTACTTCCGGGAGGACTACAACAAGTACATCTGGATGCAGCTCAACGAGAGTCCGGTGATTTCGGTCGAGGGAGCCCGCCTGGTGCTTCCGGGAGAGCAGGTTGTCCAGGAGTTCGAGTCCGACTGGATCCACGTCCAGAAAGATAGTGGGCAGCTCCAGCTCGTCCCGGGCACGGGCACGGCCGGCTCCATCCTGCTGGGCGCCAGCGGGGCCTACATCCCGGTGATCTACGGCAACAACCGGTTCATCCCGGACGCGTTCCGGGTGGACTACACGGCTGGCTTCGAGCCCGGGCAGGTGCCCCCGTTGATCCTGGACGTGATCGGAAAGAAGGCCTCCTTCGGACCCCTGAATATCGCGGGCGACTTGTTGGGCGGCGCCGGCATCGCGTCGCAGGCTATCAGCATCGACGGCCTGAGTCAGAGTTTCAACACCACCAGCTCAGCGACAAACGCTGGCTACGGTGCCCGGCTGCTCCAGTACAGCAAGGAGATCAAGGAAGTCCTGCCCATGCTGGATCGCTACTACAGGGGCATCCGGCTCACGGTGGTGTAGCATGAGCCCGACCATCCCCATGCCAACTGTTCCGGTCCTGGGCCTCCCCGCAGGGGAGAAGGACGCCGGCCAGCGGGTGGACTTCAAGCCTACGAAGTTCGATCTGCTGATTGAGAACAAGGGCTATCTGCTGGCCTGGACGCGGGCAAGCCAGTGCCCCTGCACGCCGGTGGACTCGAAGACCACCCAGCCGGACCCCAACTGCCCCCTGTGCAAGGGCGAGGGTTGGTTCTACTTCGGCGGCAACCAGGTCCAGGACCTGAGCAGCTACAACTTCGACGACATCCAGCGCAAGATCGTCGAGGACTCGGGCGCCATGCTGATTAGGGGCATCCTCACGAACGTGATGCACGAGTTCAATACCCTGGACCGGCTGACCAACTGGGAAGCCGGCACCATGAACGTCACGGTGCGCCACCAGAACAAGCTCGGTCTCTACGACAAGCTGGTGGTCATGTGGCCCGAGATCGTCTTCTCCGAAGTCGTGGTGGCCGACGGCACGGACATCCTGCGGACCCGCTACCTAGCCACGGGGGTCAACCAGGTCCGAGGGGCAGCTTCCGGGGCACCCACGGGCACCGAGCCCATCCTGTACGCGCAGGGGGCCCACTACGAACTGGACAGCGAAGGGCACCTGGTCTGGTATCCGGGCATCGAGCCGGCTAGCGGGACCCGCGTAGCTCTGCACTACACCTGTCACCCGACTTTCCTGGTGACCGAGCACCCGCACGTTGTTCGGTCTACCCTCAAGAGGTTCAAGAAGGACCCGACCACCCTCGACACGCCGCTGGGGGACGCGAACCCGCTTCCCATCCAGGCCCGGGTGAAGTACGACTTCCTGCCATGATCGAGATCCAGGCACCAGCAAATCTGCTACCTGCCAGCATCCTGGATCGGATGGACGCTGAGCAGCTCGACCGGCTCGCCAAAAATCTGGCTGACGCGGCCCGGGCGAAGTGGATCAAGCTCGCCCAGAGCGATCAGGGCTACGGCAAGCACATGGTCCAGGATTACATCCGGGGGATCCAGAAACCCATGGTGGCCAGCGGCACGGCCGTGATCTCCCTGGTGGGCGAGGTGGCCAACGTCCTGGAGCACGGCGACGAGGGCCAGGACATGCGCCAAACCCACCTGGGCAAGGATGTGCCGGTGGTGCCCCGGGGTCAGCGCGGGAAGCACGAGGCCCAGGAAGGCGGCTACTACCGGGCCATTCCCTTCCGGCACAATGTTCCCGGGGCCACCAGCGGCCAGGTGGGCCAGGAGATGGGCGCGGCCTACGGTGAACTGCTCGGGGCCAAGGAGGCCAAGCGCCTGGGGCGAGAGGTCTATGGCGAGGCCGGGAAGCTCAGCACGGGCAAGATCGAGGGCTACGGTGGCCGGCTGCAAGCCGGCCTGGCGCCCAAACTGCGCGACCACCACAAGACCGACATCTTCGCGGGCATGATCCGAGAGCGCAAGACCTACGAGAAAGCCACCCAGAGCCAGTACATGACCTTCCGGACCATCTCGACCCACGTTACCGGCGAGGACGGGGGGCGCGAGTTGGCGACCGAGGGGTGGTCCAGAGCGCCGATCCGGGGCCGGCGGTACGCCGAGCGGGTGGCCGATTTTGTGGCCAAGATCGCTCAGGACGCAGCCCTCAAGATTCTGGAGGCCGGATGATCCACCGATATCTGCATGCCATCCTGACCACGGGGATCGCGGCCTACAAGGCCGACCCGGCCCTGGTGGACGACCTGTTCGATTCGCTCTTTGACTTGGAGGACAACGAGGTCACGGCGATCAAGACCTACTTTCTGGAGAAGGGTTTGAGCGTCTACAATGGCTTCCCTCGGGTAAATTCCGAACCGCCCTACGTGGCGATCATCCTGCACCAGGAGGGCGAATCGGATACCTTCATGGGCAACTACGTGGGCATGATCACCGAGGACGGGCACGCCCTGTACGGGGCCGACGTGGAGGGCTCCATCTGGAGTCACGTCTATCACCTGCCCGTGGTGACTCCGCACCCCGACATCACCAGCTACATGTACGAGATGGTCAAGGTCATTCTGCTGGCTGGTCTGGGCACCCTGATCGACCAGGAGTGCATGGACTTCTCGTTTTCTGGCATGGACCTGGCGCCCGACCCCCGCTACATCCCGGAGCGCCTCTTCATCCGCCAACTCGTGTTCCAGTGCAAGCGTCAATTCGCCTGGATAGACCGGGATTCCCGGCTGACCAAGGCCTTCGAGGTTTCTGGCATACACATTGACAGGTCTGGGTCTCCGAGAGATGTTGGGGGCGTTGAGACGCTCGTGACCCCGTATGCCGAGGGAGATGACGATGGCGAAACGTAAGAAATCTCAAGGCGAAGAGCGCCAGTGGGCGCCGGAAGAGATCGAGGGCGAGGCCGTCACCGATCTGGGGGCACCGGCCGAACTGGAAGAAGCCATCCTGGATGCCGGCCGGCTGGCCGACCCCGATCCCATTCCCGATCCGGAGCCGGAGCCGGAGCCTGAAGTGCCAACCCTCCCCAAGATCCGACTCAAGGTGTTCGAGCGGGTCTGCGGGCTGAAGTGGGACCAGTTCGCGGGGTTCAAGCAGCACGCCAAGTCCAGAAAACTGGGGCCTATGACGGTGCCCGAGTGGCGCGAGACCCTGGCGTTGTTCCAGAAAAAACCAACGAACCCCCTGAAATGAGGAGTGAATCATGTCGGCGACTTCCATCTTTTTCGGCGGCCGGTTGATCCGGACTCCGGGCAGCTACTCGGTGGTGGATGCCTCGGGTCTGGAGCAGATCGGTCTGAGCGCGGCGGGCATCGTCGCCGTCCTGGGCGAGTCCGAGGGCGGAACCCCCATCTCGGCCATCGAAGAGGTCGGGGACCTGATCCGAATCACGAAGCCCGAGAAGGCCCGCGAGCTGTTCCGGTCCGGGCAGCTCCGTGAGGTCGCGGACATGCTGTTCGCGCCGTCCAACGACCCGGACATCCTGGGCGGCGCGGTCGAGGTCGTGGCCTGCAAGGTCAACCCGGCCACCCAGTCGAGCGGGGTTCTGGCCAACGCCTACGGTGATGTGATCGACCTGCTCAGTGCCAATTACGGTGCCTTCACCGAGCAGGACAACATCACCATCGCGGACGGAACCAACCAGGGCAAGCTGGTCACGATCAGCTTCGAGGACGATGTGGAGTCAGTGGATGACTTGGGCGAGGACATCATGTTCTCGTTGACGTACACCGACTCGGGCACCGGTTGGGATACCATGACGGCCGAGGTCGAGGCCGGCGGCGCTATCGTGGCCAAGGGCACGAAAAGCGAGCTGGGCCAGGACGGCGACATCACCGCCCAGCCGTCGGCGGCCTCGGTCATGTCGGCGGTCAGCTCCAGCGGCACCGATGTCCAGACCCTGACCATCTACGGCATCAACGCGGCTGGCACGTCCGCCGTCTCCGAGGTCCTGACACTCCAGGGGGCCACTCCCGTGGTTGGGTTGGTGAGCTTCTCGAAGGTCTGCGGCGCCCTGTTGGGCTCGGCGGCCGTCGGGACGATCACCGTCCAGGACGACGATCCGGCGACGATCTTCACCATCGCCCCCGCTGGGACCGAGGCCGGGTTGATCGCTTGCGACGACATGTTCGTGGCCAGCGGCGCCCTGGACATCGTGGCCGACGGGGCGACGACCAAGGACGCGGTTCTGGTGGGCTTGAGCGCCTCGGGCGCAGCTCAGGTCGAAATGCTCACCCTGGACGGTGCCGTCGAGGTCAACGGGGCGGCCACCTGGTCGAAGATCACCTACCTGGCCCTGGGTGACGTGGAGGCGGCCCGGACCGTCACCATCGACGGGGAGGCCGGCCGGACGGTCCCCGCGACTCACAACACCCTCCAGAAATGCGCGGACTACTACAACGCTCGCAGCCGGACCCCGGTGGCCACCACCTATGGATTCACCTTCACCCTGGTGACGGGCCTGACCAGCTTCGACCCGGCCGACTTGGACGACACGACCAACGGCGCGGGCGCCGTGGACTGTCTGGACCCGGCCGAACCGGACTTCTACGCCGATGCCTGGGCCATCGTGGACTGGATCAACAACAACAGCCAGTACATCGTGGCCTCCCTGGCCACTGGCGCGGCGGGCGGCGCCCCGGCCAACACCCCGGCTCCGGTGTTCCTATCCGGCGGGATCGAGGGCACCACCACGACCACCCATTGGCAGAACGCCCTGAACCTGCTCAAGCAGACCCGGGTGAACAGCATCGTGGTCCTGACCCACGATCCGGCCATCCACGCGGCCCTGGACGCGCATTGCGCTTACATGGGCGGGGTGGGCCGGAACGAACGGGATGGCTTCGTGGGCCTGCTCAACTCGGGTGGCACCGACCTGGCGCCGAAGTCCGAGATCAAGTCCCAGATCGTGGACATCAACAGCCGGCACATCCGGGCCGTGGCCCAGGCCATGGAGCGCTACAACACGGCCGGCGAGCGCGAGGAGTTCGCCCCCTACTACCTGGCGGCCGTGCTGGCCGGGATGCAGGCGGGCAGTTCGGTGGGCACCAGTCTGACCTACAAGTTCGCCAAGGTGCTCAGTCTACGTCAGGCGGGCGGCTCCGGGGCCTGGAACCCGACCGACGACTCCGAGGAGATGATCGCGGCCGGCCTGTGCTTCCTGGAGAACGTCGAGGGCGTCGGTCGGCGGGTGGTCCGTAACATCACCACCCACCTGACCACGAACAACATTGCCTTCACCGAGGGCTCGGTGAACGAGGCGACCAACTTCGCGGTCTACAACCTGCGGACCAACCTGGAGATCGCCGTCGGCAAGAAGGGCTTTGCCGGCACCATCAACGCAACCAAGGGCGTCGCCGTGAACACCCTGGGCCTGCTGATCGACGAGCAGGTCCTGGTGGCCTGGCGCAGCCTGAACATCGAACTGGTCGTGGACGTGCTCAACGTCGAGGTCGAGATGGCCCCGGTCATCCCGATCAACTTCGTGGCCACCACCGTCCACCTGGTGACGATCCAGCAGACGGCCGCGTAGGCCGGGAGCGAGGTGAAGCATGGCACTGAGTGACAAAGTGAAGGGAGCCCTCTTCACCGGCGCACGGGCGCGGTTTTCCATCGAGGGCATCCAGGTCGGCTACGCGAGGAACGTAGCCATCACCGAAGAGATCGAGTACCAGCCGGTCGAGATCCTGGACAACATCGAGGTCGAGGAGTTCGTTCCCGTGGCCTACCGGGTGCGGATGACCGCTTCCATGTTCCGTATCGTCGGGGAGACGCTCAAGAAGCAAGGGTGGTTCCCGAAGATCGGCCAGGACGTGCGCGAGCACCTGGAGAACATCCTGATCACCGGCGACCTGGTGGCCACCATCGAGGACACGAAGACGGGCGAGACCCTGGCCACCATCGAGCAGGTGAAAGTGGCCAGCCACAACTACACCATCGACGCCAGGGGCGTGACCGGGGTGGACATGGAATTCGTCTGCATCCGGATCCGCGACGAGTCCGGCGACTAGCTTTCTAGGGCGCAAGTGCAGCACAGGGATTTGGGTCCCTGGGTATATATACCCAGGGACCCATCTTTTCTGGAAAGATTACACACGACCCCGCGACTTCATCGCCGCATCCAGGTTCCCGATGGCCCGCCGGGTCTCTGCGACTTCGTCGTCGATCGCGGCCAGGCGATTACGCAGGTAGCAGGCTCCACTGCGCCCCCGGACTTGCAGCAGAGAATTGATCCAACGGCGGTTCGACAGCAAGATCATGAGCCAGTCGTAGAGCTGATCCCGAGCCAGCATCTGGGCTCGCCGCGACTTCTTATTGGTCCGCTTCATTACTCGTCACCTCCCGCCCCGACGCGGGGCATAAGCCGGCCCGGGACGCGACACCGGGCGCGGGAGTCAGTCGAAGCGCTTTGCGATCTGTCGCTCGATCTCGTCTACCGTTTCGGCAAGGGCTTCCGTGTTATTCCCATCCCCGTCGGCGACCGTAGCCACGCCGTAATTGATTCCGATCCAGAGCAATCCACCCCGCGCTTCCTCGATTGCGAAGTCCATCTTTTCTTGCTCGGTCATCTCGTCCTCCTTCTTGGCCTGATTGCCCGGTCGCGACACCGGGCGCGGGAGTCAGGTACGGTCCTT
>Ga0315536_1001595_pt1 | contig 11293 bp, 6 predicted proteins | sample SalMarSW160230MG_FD_203093 | JGI IMG/M metagenome (GOLD analysis project Ga0315536, IMG submission 203093) | Salt marsh sediment microbial communities from the Plum Island Ecosystem LTER, Massachusetts, United States - Salt Marsh Sediment SW1602-30 ... | reverse complement strand
GAACGACTGGCAGGCAAACCTCGAGTTTAATTTCGGTAAAGAAGTAGATATAGATTATGCCGGCCTTTTAAAGAAACTTCAGGGAACTGATGTTGTAGTCTTTGTTGGAGGACTTTCGACACAGCTGGAGGGAGAAGAAATGCCCGTATCATACCCCGGTTTCAAAGGCGGTGACCGTACGGACATTGAGCTTCCTTTGGTTCAGCGTAATTGCTTAAAAGCTTTGAAACAAGCAGGCAAGAAGGTAGTTTTCGTGAATTGTTCAGGATCTGCCATTGCTTTATTACCCGAAACCGAAAGCTGCGATGCTGTTCTACAGGCCTGGTATGGAGGAGAATCTGGCGGTCAGGCTGTAGCTGATGTGCTCTTTGGCGATTTTAACCCCTCGGGTAAACTACCAGTCACTTTTTACAGGAACTCACAGCAATTACCCGATTTTGAGAATTACTCGATGAAAGGACGGACTTATCGCTATATGTCTGATCCACTCTTCCCATTTGGTTTTGGACTGAGCTATACAACTTTCTCAATCGGGAATGCCGAGATCTCGAGAAATAAGATCAGCAAGGACGGAAATGTTGAAGTTACTATTCCTGTATCAAATACAGGGAAAAGGACGGGAACAGAAATCATCCAGGTTTATGTGCACAAAGTAAATGATACAGATGGACCTCTTAAAACGTTGAAGGGATTCAAGAGGATTGAACTGGCTGCCGGAAAATCAGGTCAGGCAGTTATTAACCTGCCTTCTGCTTCATTTGAGTTCTTCGACCGGACGAGTGGAAAAATGGCTGTTACTCCCGGAGAGTATGAAATATGGTATGGGAACAGTTCAGGTGTTAAAGACCTGAAAATGGCAATGATAACTATTCAGCCATAAATGATTTTACTTCCAGATTCTCAAAATTCAACAGGATAATATAAAATAACAGTAATATTTACTCTATATTTTAAAAAATCGTGATTGGAATTTCATGAAATATCTTTTAGTTTTTTTACTGTTTGTTCTGTCCATCTCTCTCTCTCTCTTTGCTCAGGAGCAATCTCATGATGCCAGAACTGATTATAATAAGTTATACAAATCCGTTATTGATGAATATGGATTTGATCAGGTATTGGTTAACGGCTTTCTTTATGAAGATAAATACTGGAGAAAGATTGGTCACCAATTTCTGTTGCAGGACCAATTATATAATGGCACGCTTGTCTATAGAGGGGAAGTATACAAAGGTGTTGAAATGAAGTACGATATATACGATCAACAGTTAGTACTTAGTATTACAAATAATAATTCAATAGAGCAGATTGTTCCCCATAATGATTTTATTTCGGCCTTCAGTCTTGGTGATAAATTTTTCTCGAAATATACTTTCCAGGGAGAGCCAAGATTTTACCAGGTTGTCTTTGATACGGAAAAAGTGAAATGCTTGTATTACTGGTTCAAACAAAAATATGATTCCAATAGAATAAATTTTTTGGGCTTCAATGAATTTACCGAAAGTGAGAAAGAAAATTACCTGATATTGGATGGATCATTAAAAAAATACAAAAATAACAGATCCTTCACTGAATTATTTCCGAATGAGATCAAGGCCCGGGTAAAGGAATACATTAGAAACAACCATATAAATGTTGCCAAAAGCAGTGATGAAAAAATAAAGGAATTATTAACCTATTGCAATTCTTTATTATAAACCATTAAGATTATCTGTTAGTTGCATAGTTTATTAAATGAAAAAAATCATTATCACCTGTTTGAGCCTTTGTCTTTATTTTATAGCAACAGCACAGCAGCCTGATTATAGGCTTGTAACTGGCAATTATAACAATATTCCTTTTAAAGATTTTGTAAGTGAAATTGAAACAAAAACTCCCCTGAGATTTTATTATCTTCAGGATTGGATAAAAGATGTGAGAATTACCTTTTCGGGTACTGATGTTGACCTTGCGCAAATGCTCAATGAACAGTTAAAAAAGACTGGGCTCCAACTATTCATTGAAGATAACAGCATTTACGTTTACCAGGGTATGCAAATTACAACAGAATTGCCGGCTTATAGGATATCCGAAGTTGAGAATAATGATTCTGAAGATTCGAAAAATATTACCGATTCTGAAAAGAGGTATCAGGAAGGCAAGATGATTTCACCTATTGAAGTATTGGAAATTGGCGATAAGCAAAAGACTGCCGGCTCTGCAAAATGTATTGTCACCGGAAGGATTGTTGATTTTTCAGATTCAGAGCCTCTTATAGGTGCAACAGTTTATCTTGAAGAACTTAAGAGCGGTGCAGTTACCGATCTTGAAGGCGGGTTTAAGCTGGCACTGAAACCTGGAAAATATAAGGCCAATTTCAATTACATGTCAATGAAACAGCAGGATTACTATCTTAAGGTATATTCAAGTGGCTCTATTACCATTCAAATGAAAAAAGAGCTCATTGCTTTGGATGAGGTTAAGGTTACCGCCAATCGTTTGGATCATGTAAAAGGAATGCAAATGGGTTTTGAAAGGATTTCAGTGAAATCAATAAAAGAAATTCCGGTTGCTTTCGGAGAAAAGGATGTTCTTAAAGTGGCACAAATGTTACCAGGGGTGCTGAATGTGGGTGAAGGTTCTTCAGGGTTCAATGTAAGAGGTAGTGCAGAAGATCAGAATATGTTTTATATCAATAAGATCCCCGTTTACAATACATCCCATCTATTAGGATTCTTTACCTCCTTCAATCCTGATATCATTAATGATTTCACCTTATATAAAAGTAATATTCCTGCCAGATTTGGCGGAAGGCTGTCTTCGGTGTTTGATATAACAACCCGACAGGGAAATAAGAGGAAGTTTTACGGACAGGGGGGGATAAGTCCGATAACTGCACATGCTTCCCTTGAAATCCCGGTAATAAAGGATAAAGTAGCAATAGTTACCAGTTTCCGGAGTTCCTATTCAGACTGGATACTTAAACAAATAAAGAACAAGGATATAAAGAATAGCAGCGCGTTTTTTTATGATGGCTCCTTTTCTGTAAATGCCGAAATTAATGATAAAAACCTGTTAAAGTCATTTATATATATGAGCAGAGACAAGTTCACTCTGTCATCGTTAAATGATTATAATTATTCGAACAGAGGAGCTTCATTAGCCTGGAAACACATATTTTCTTCAGTATTATCGGTTTATGTGGCGGTTATTAATAGCAGTTACTCCTTTGAAAATGTCGATAAATACAACCTGTCTACTGCATACATGCAAAAGTACAGGATAGATCACTATGAAGCCAGGACAGACTTTTCTGTGTTAAGCAAATCTGATCACAAAATTGAATTCGGAGCTAGTGAAATTTATTATGATCTGGATCGTGGCGATATTTCCCCGTACGGCGAAATATCAAACAGGGCGACTGTCAACCTTGGAAAAGAAAGAGGGCTTGAGGGGGCACTCTATATTTCCGATGAGTTTGCTTTGTTCAGTAATCTGACCGTTTCAGGAGGGATAAGATATAGTTTCTTTAGTTTATATGGTCCTGCGACAATTAACTTATATAATTCGGAAAATAACAGAACCATTGATAACATAACAGGAACTAAGATATTCCATAAAGGAGATCTGGTTAAATTTTATTCCGGTCCGGAATACAGATTTGCCCTGAATTATAAGCTAGGCAACTATAGCTCACTAAAAGCTTCATACAACAGATTGTACCAGTATGTTTTCATGTTGAGAAATACTATTGCCATTTCTCCTGATGATAAATGGAAATTATGTGATTACCACATCAAACCACCAGTTGCGGATCAGATTTCAGTAGGTCTTTTTCGGGATCTAAAGAACAGCAGCATTGAAGCTTCTTTAGAATTGTATCATAAATGGATCAACAATGAGGTTGAGTATAAAGATGGTACGGATTTTACTTCATCTTATCCCATAGAAACTGAGGTACTACAAGGAAAACAACACGTAAACGGAATAGAGTTTATGATACGTAAAAATAGCGGAAAGACCACAGGTTGGGTATCATATTGCTATTCGAGGTCTCTTGTTAAAACTGATGGCGGCCTTCCTGAGAATCAGATAAATTACGGTTTGGAATATCCTTCCAATTATGACCGGCCGCATAGTTTTAATCTGGTGTTGAATTACAGAACCACTCATCGTTTAAGTACTTCGGCAAATTTAGTGTATACAACGGGCCGCCCAATTACTGTTCCGCTATCGATTTATTATTCGGAAGGCCAGGAGGTGCTGAATTATTCAAAAAGAAATGAATACCGTATGCCTGATTATGCCAGGTTGGACCTGTCTATTAACCTTGAAGGGAACCTTATAAGGAAGAAACCTATTCATAGTAGCTGGTCGCTCAATTTATATAATGCCCTGGGACGCAAAAATGCGTATTCAGTTTATTTTGACTCCGCAAACGGTAAGGTTTACGGGCATCAACTCTCTATTTTCGGCGTTCCGATATTTACGCTTTCATGGAACTACAAATTCGGAAATTATCTGAATGATTAAAACAACCGGTTTCAAATAATGAAAAGAAACAATATGAAAAAAGTAATTGCATTAAAAAGTAATCATTTAGTCATATTTATTGTGAGCTTTACCTTGTTTGCAATGAGTTGCATCAGCCCGTTTGAGCCAAATTACAAGGGAGAGGGTAATATGCTGGTTGTTGAAGGAAGCATTATTAAAGGCCTTGAAAAGCAGGAGATTAAAATATCCAGAGCTTCATCCATCTCAAATCCTGCCAGCATACCAGTAATAAATTGCCAGGTCAAAGTCGTGGATGATTTCGGAAATGAGTTCGTTTTTTCTGAAGTATCACAAGGGAAATATGTGGCAACTATTGATGATGCACTCCTGAGCTATAATAACCAATACAAACTGTTATTCAGCACACCTTCCGGAGAAAACTACGAATCGGATTATCAGACACTTCTTAAAACTGCACCTGTAGATAGTATTTATACCATTGAAGAATTTCATTTAGATCCCAATTCCAGCAAAGATATTCAGGGTCTTCAGTTTTATGCAGATCTGAATGTTCCTGATGATGCACCTAAGTTCTATAAGTGGCAAATAGAAGAAACATCGGAGGTGCATGCCGGGTATAAGATATGCGGTATTTATGACGGAAAAACAGTAAGTTTGGCTCTTAATTCTTCGGATAGTCTTTATTATTGCTGGGCAACAAAAATTGCAGATGGTTTTTACACATCATCAACAGTTGATCTGTCACATAACATTATAAAAAAAATACCTCTGCATTTTAAGTCAAGCACTTCACATGATTTAGTAATAAAGTACTGCGCAACTGTAAAACAATTTGCATTAAACAAAGATGCATATGATTATTGGCATCAAAAGGAGATGGAATCGAAAGGAACAGGTCAGCTTTACACAACTCAGCCTAACCAGTTTAAATCGAATATATCTAATCCCGGCAATCCCGATGAGAAGGTTTTGGGCTTTTTCTGGGTTTCTTCCTCTTCCGAAAAACGCCTGTTTTTGAAAGATCCTTTTAACAAATTTGTTCAAGGGGAAGGAGTAACTTGCACTACATTATCATTATCTGCCAGTGTTGCAGGTGAAGCCCTTGAAAAAGCTCTATTGAATTTAATATTAAGATCAAAAAATGTTCCTGAACCTCCGCTTTATATTTATTCAATTTGTGGCATGTTTGGTTGTTATTATTTTGTTGACCTGACAAATGCTTGTATTGATTGCAGGAAGAATCTTAGAAGTGGTACAGGGACTACTAAAAGGCCCGATTTCTGGGAATAACATGCATTAAAACACTTTATAAATAAAATGCCAATTTAAAATAAATGACAATGAAAGAATGATGAAGAAAGTTTTTTTATTTTACGTTTTTAGCTTTCTGATTAACCATACCATCTACTGTCAGACAGCGCAATCAGGCATTACAATTTCAAAAACCTCAGCTGTATCGGGTGAAACTATCAGACTTTTCACTGATCGAAATATTTATTGCGTGAATGAGAAAATCTATTTCATAGCCGAATATTCAAGTGCAAACGAACTTGACTCTCTGGAATGGAGTAAAGTGTTATATGTTGAACTTATCAGATGGAACGGGAACAAGCTGGTACAGATGAAACTAAAGCTTACCAGACCAGGAACCTCAGGTGTCATAAATATCCCGGGCAACATACTTTCAGGTAATTATTATTTACGTGCTTATACGAAATGGATGCGGAATTTTTCAGCTAGTGATTATGCCTACCTGCTTATTAAAATTGTTAATCCCTTCCGACCCGAAACAGATGAAGGCCCATCTGAATTATCAGCTCCTCCAGCCACAGCAGAGCTTAGCCTGGCACAAAAGACTCTGATTAACGGCGTTAGATGCACTATGGGCAAAAATGAATATAAACAGAGGGAAAAAGCAGAAGTTGAGTTTCAATTAAACGATAGAAAGTTCTTTGACATTAACAGGTATTACATTTCTGTTGCAAGAGTCGGCGCTATTGATACAGCAGTTCACTTATGCAAACCTGAATCAACCTCTGAGGAAAGTGACCTCTCTTACATTGAATATTTACCGGAAATCAGAGGAATCACAATTTCAGGCAAAATTATTGACAAATCCACAAAACTCCCTCAAAAAGACATTTATGTTAGTCTTTCAGAACCTAAACATGGAGAATACTTTTCAATTTATAATACAAACGACCAGGGCAGGTTCGTCTTTTCACTTCCGTATATGCAGGGACCATACGATTTCTTTATTCAGTCGGAATACTCTGGTTCATTGTCTTCAGAAATACTAATCGACAACGGCTTTTGCAACAAGCCTGTTAAATTGACTTATGTTGCCTTCAAACTGAATGAAGAAGAAATGCACTTTATTAAAGATCTGGCAATCGATCTGCAACTTAGTGAGAGGTTTCTGTTGAATAAGGACACATTATCATATTCACAACATGCAAAAACAGAACCGCTTGCTTTTTATGGCAGCAAAAAGGTAGTTTACGTTACGGAAAAATATATTGAATTGCCTAACATTGAAGAATTCATCAGTGAGATTATTCCTGAAGCGACCATAATAAAGGAAAAAGAGAAGACTTCGCTAATAAGCATGAACAGAACATATCTTTCAAATTGTCCACCATTGATCTTTCTGGACAATGTTCATGTTAATAATGATGACCAGCTTTTAAAAATACCCTTGAACAGAATTGAAAAAGTTGAAGTAATTAACCTGGATTATGTAGTTGCAGGCATGAGATACTATGGCATTATTAGTGTTTATTCCAAAAATAGAAATTTTGCCGGACTTGATCTGAACAAAAACAGCATGTTTTTTACCTATGAGTTATTTTCTGATAGAAATACCGGATACGATTATAGTAAAAGGTCAAATGATTCAAGAATACCTGACAGAAGGAATCTTTTATACTGGAATCCGGATATTCAGTTATCTGCTGACAAAAAAACGACAATTTCATTTTATACATCAGACAGCAAAGGTGATTATGTTGTATATATCCGCGGGAAAAACAGCAAGGATAAGCATAATATATATGGCAAATGCTATTTTTCGGTCAAATGATCATTCACAAGATATGTAGGGTATCTGAACAGGTTATGAAATTCTTATCGAGACTGCCTTAAATTTGTATTCTTTTAATAAAATGATCATTAATCCATGAATCAATGACACTTCTTCAGAATAAAAACAATATCTTTCCTTTAAAGAAATCAACCAGGAAAATAGATGTAATTGGCCTAAATGCCAATGATAATCATTTAGTAAACCCGCAACATTATAGATTTATGAAAATGCAAATCTCAGTACTTATAAAATAGAAACCGATCTTATGAAGAAAAAAACATTTTTAGTTGGGATGTTAATGGTGTTTTATACCGTACCTGGCATCTCGCAGCAACCTTCTCCCGTCAGAGTCGTGGAAGGATTGGTACAGGGAACGTTAGAAGATATGTTAACCGTTTACAGAGGTATCCCGTTCGCTGCGCCGCCTGTTGGTGATCTCCGGTGGCGCGCACCTCAGCCACCTGCAAAATGGGAGGGAGTGAGGCAAGCAACAAAATTTGCTCCCGGCCCGATACAAGGAGGAAATCCTCCTTCGGGAAAGAGCGAGGACTGCCTGTACCTGAACATATGGACGCCGGCTAAATCTGAGAGCGACCGAATTCCTGTGCTTGTTTGGATCTATGGAGGAGGATTCGGTGCAGGAGCCACATCAGAAAAAAACTACAGTGGTGAGAATCTGGCCATGAAGGGTGTCGTGCTGGTCAGCATCGCATACCGCGTTGGTCAGCTTGGATTTTTGGCACATCCGGAGTTAAGCAATGAGAACCCAAATCATGTTTCGGGTAATTATGGACTTCTTGATATGATCGCGGGTCTCCAATGGGTGCAGAAAAATATCGCCGCATTTGGTGGCGACCCGAATAAGGTGACGATTTTCGGTGAATCAGCCGGGGGAATAGCTGTTAGCATGCTGTGTGCTTCGCCGCTCGCCAAAGGACTGTTCCATGGCGCTATTTCACAAAGCGGCGGTTCTTTTGGGCCTCCACGGCTTACCACCTTTCCGGGTGAGAACTTAAAACGCCTTCACGATGCGGAACATGTCGGGGAAGCTTACGCTGAAAGTGCCGGGGTTTCGTCCATCGCGGAACTACGGAAAGTAGACGTGGATAAACTCCCTTCGGGCCGTGGGATAGGTATGTCATGGCCTATCATAGATGGATGGGTGATTCCTGACGATCAATACAAGCTCTACAAAGCAGGCCATTTCAATGACACACCTATTTTGGTTGGCTACAATTCTGACGAGGGTGCGAGCTTTTCACCACCAAAAACTCCTGAAGATTACATCACAGGTGTTAAGGCACGTTATGGTAAGTTTTCCGATGATCTTATCAAAGCTTATCCTGTAAGTTTGGGCACAGTTCCAAAAACTGCCCGTGACCTGGCCCGCGATGCTGCATTTGGCTGGCATACATGGATATGGGCCAGGCTTCAGTCAAAGATGGGAAAATCAAAAGCATTCTATTACTATTTCGATCAACACCCGGAATATCCGGAAGGCTCATCCCGGGCCGGATATGGCTCACCGCATGGTCAGGATGTGGCGTACGTCTTCAAGCATCTCGATGCCTCTAATCCTCAGATAAATAAGACTGATTTGGAGATCTCGGATGCCATGACTACATATTGGACTAATTTTGCCAGGAATGGCGATCCCAGCGGCGAAGGAGTCCCAGTATGGCCGGCATTCAGCGACGACAATCCCGTAGTGATGTACTTCAACCAGACGCCTCACACTGGACCGGTGCCCAGTGCAGAATCACTCAAGAATCTGGATGCCTATTTCTCCTGGCGGCGGACACCCGAAGGAGAAGCGTGGGCAAAATAATATATTAATATAAAATTTAAAATGTTGAATTATGAAAAAAGTAACTTCTGTTTTGGCTGCAATTTTGATTTGTGGTATTACATCAGCACAGTTTGCCGGCGCCCAGCGCGGTCAGCAAATAGAACCGCTTCCCGAAGGTTTTAAACCTGCTTCAACCAATACATTTTTATCACTATACCCGGCCGTTAATGCTCAGACACGCCAGGCCATGTTTAGGGTAGTGGCTCCTAATGCAAAGTCAGTTCAACTGCAACTGGGTGGAAATCACGAAATGCAGAAAGATGAAAAAGGCGTTTGGTGGATTACCACTGATCCACTGGTAGTTGGTTTTCACTACTATGCCATCTTAATTGATAGCGTTCCCGTTATGGACCGGGGGAGTAAAGCCTATTTTGGTAGTAACTGGGAATCTTCTGGAATTGAAGTCCCGGAGGGTCCGGAGGGGGATTATTACAGGTTTAATAAAACCATACCCCATGGACAGATTCGTTCCATTTACTATTGGTCTGATATAAATGGTCTGGAACGTCATATCAACGTTTATGTTCCTGCTGATTATGAAAAGAATAGCAACAAAAATTATCCGGTTCTATATCTTGTACACGGTTGGGGAGAAGATGAAAATGGATGGTCAGTTCAGGGACACATGGCAAATATTATGGATGGATTGATTGAATCCGGAAAAGCTGTTCCTATGATAGTAGTAATGCCCAGTGGTGATATCAAAACCAATTCTGATGTTCGTGGAGCTTCAGGCGATATAACTCAGATTTATATAAAGGACCTGATTCCGTTTATCGATAAGAACTTCCGCACAAAAACTGACAGACAGAACAGAGCTATGGCCGGTCTGTCCAGAGGTGGCATGCAGACCACAAACACCGTTTTTGCAAATATGGATAAATTTGCATGGATGGGTACTTTCAGCGGCTTTTTCTCTCGCGACAACAATTTAATTGAAACAGGCTTTAACGGTGTCTTTAAAGATGCTGCTGCTTTTGACAAACAGATTAACCTGTTGTTCATCAGCACCGGTACAGAAGAACGCAGTCCTAAGGATCAGGTTGAATCCCTCAGGACTCATGGCATCAAGCATATAGTTTTCCATGAATCCCAGGGCACAGCGCACGAATGGTTGACATGGCGCAGAGCCCTCAATGATTTTGCTCCCAGATTATTTAAATAAGAAAAATATTCTTTGTCATAAAGAATTCTTATAATATAAATGCGGAGATCCTTTTTTAAGTATTGTCGTTAGGCCAGATTTATGTATTTTGTCATATAAATTATAAGAAAATGAGAAGTTCTGTTTACACTATTGTAGTGATGACAGTTTTTACCGTATTGAGAGTATCTTTCGTAATGGCTCAGGAGAACTCAAATAAGTCTGATTATCAACAGGTGAAAACTTATGTTAACCCGGTATTGCCAGGTGACCATCCTGATCCGACTCTGTTAAAAGTGGGTGATGATTTTTATCATTGTGGCTCCAGTTTTCATTTCACCCCTTATATGCCAGTTTACCATTCCAAAGATCTGGTCCATTGGGAAGTAATTGGCAGAGTATTGCCTCCATCAAAGGCTGGCTGGGTTACTGATCGCCCTTCTGCAGGAATCTGGCAAGGGGCTATTACATATTTCTATGGGTCATACTGGATATATTTTTCAGCTAACGGACAATGGTTTTGCAAAGCAGATTCTCCTGCCGGTCCATGGGCAGATCCTGTTGAGGTAAAAACAAACCCTGTTACAGGTCCTTTGGGTTACGACAATTCCATTTTTGTTGATGATAATGGAAAACCTTATATGGTTATAAAGAACGGACAGAAAGTTAACAGGATACAGGCTCTCGGTCGCGATGGTCAGTTAACGGGTACAGTAATAAACCT
>Ga0315536_1001593_pt1 | contig 11295 bp, 8 predicted proteins | sample SalMarSW160230MG_FD_203093 | JGI IMG/M metagenome (GOLD analysis project Ga0315536, IMG submission 203093) | Salt marsh sediment microbial communities from the Plum Island Ecosystem LTER, Massachusetts, United States - Salt Marsh Sediment SW1602-30 ... | reverse complement strand
GATGCCGATCGAAACCGAAACCTTGAACACCTCGTTGTGTTCATTACGAAAGTCTATTGCCCGCAGCGCCCTGGTAAAGCGGATGGCCGGACCCAGAGCATTGTTTACGTTGGTCCCCGGGAGGATCCCGATGAACTCTTCTCCACCGAAACGGCCCAGAATGTCGGACTCGCGAAATACACCGGGTTTACGCATAAGATCGCCGATGGCTTTCAGGACCGTATCACCGATCAGGTGGCCGTGCGTATCGTTGATCTCCTTAAAATGATCCACGTCGATCATTAAAACGGAAAATATCCCGATGTGATCAAACAGATCACCCAGCGGTTCGGTATCATACTCACCTTTGAGACTTGAAACGTTCACCTCGTCGCTTTCCAAAAACATGTTGCTGATACGCCAGATGTCCCTTTTTGTGCGCTTGCTTTCTTTTTCCAGGAATTCGAAGATAGCCTGCCGGTTAAACAGCATGGTCAGGTGATCGGTCTTGTTTTTCTCTTCAAGCTCTTTATTAAGGATTTCGATTTCCTCTTTTTTTTTCTTTAACAACTCAGAGCTGACAATACTGTCAAAAGAGTGGGTAATATAATCTACCAGCCGGTTTGAAAGCACAGCTTCGTTAAATATCTTGATTGAATAGAGGATCAGGTTGAATACCATGCTTTCCGTATTGTTGTTCTCAAGAAAAAAACAATGCTTTTTCCCGATGATGGTATCGTTGTCCGTCTTAAAATCCAGTGAAGTATTCAACAGCAGGATATTGGTAAATACGCAGTGATAAATACCGCGCAGGAAATCCAGCAGTTCCTTTTGGATATTTTTATAAATATTGATATCAAGTGAAATAATGACATTCGCGGGATTATACTGTTTCAGCACGTTTTTATACTTGGCGTTTTTCAATGTTTTATAATTCAGGGTAGTAACATGGAGCGGGGCTTCCTTTTTTACCTGTTTCAGTACGTCATTATATATTTCAAGGTTGTCCTTGATAAAAAATAGATATTTATTTATTTTCATTCATAGATAATGATAATGGAAGGCATGAAAAGAATCAAGCATAATGAAATCCTCCGACCACGTTGATTTTTACCGTAAAAATGGATACTTTAGATTGATAAAAGGATACTATGTATGGAAATCTTACAATTAAAGGATGTTTCTCTTACTTTGAATGAAAGCCGTATCTTACGGAAGTTGAATATCACCTTCTGGCAGGGGTATGTTCACGCGGTCAGCGGACCGAACGGGGCGGGAAAATCAACTATGGCCGCTACGATTATGGGACTGGAAGGATACAGGGATATACAGGGGAGTATCATCTATCGCGGCCGGAACATTAATAAGCTTGCTGTGGATGAAAGGGCCCGGCACGGTATTACCATGGCCTGGCAGGACCCTGCGCGGTATGAGGGGCTTTCGGTACGGGATTTCCTTATGGCATCCAGTAAAAACAAGGATCCCGAGGTTATCAATAATACACTGGCCGGTCTGAGTATGAACCCCGCGCAATACCTTGACCGCGCTCTGGACAAGACATTAAGCGGCGGGGAAAGAAAAAAAATCGAGCTTGCGTCCATCATTGTCAATGAGGCGGATCTGGTGCTCCTTGATGAACCGGACTCCGGTATTGATGTGGAATCGCTGGAGCGGATTTTCGATGCCATCGATCTCCTGAAAAAGCGGGGGACCACCGTGATCCTGATTACCCACAGCCTGGCGGTCCTGGAACGGGCCGACCATGCGTTCCTGCTGTGTCATGGTGAGATTATCGACAAGGGAGATAAAGCAAAAATAATGAAATATTTTCAGGACAAATGTATCCCCTGCGGGCACAAAAATATTCCCGATGAATGGGAGCCTGTCATTGGAAAATAAATCGGCCCTGATAGATGAACTGCTTGAGGCCTCACGCATCCATAAGGCCGTACATTCCGACCCGGGGGTGGCCTACCTGGTTGTCCACCATAATGAGGTCATCGGTCTGCGGGGTCTGCCGGGGATCTTGGTAGAGCCGCGGCAGACAAAGGACGGCGTGGGGATACGTTTTACGGTAAAGGCGGGGGTGCAGATTGAAAAGCCCGTATACCTCTGTTTCGGGATGATGTCCGACCGGGGAAAACAACACATCGACATGGACGTACATATCGAAGAAAAGGCCAGGGTGAACCTGTACGCCCATTGCACCTTTCCCAATTCCAGTAACATCCTTCATACAATGGATGCGGCCGTGCATATCGGACCGCATGCGCATTATTCTTATTATGAGCGCCATATCCATGGTGAAAACGGTGGAATAGAAGTGGTGCCCAAGGCAAAAGTGACCGTTGAAGAAGGCGCGTATTTTAAAACCGAATTCGAGCTGTTGAAGGGAAGGGTCGGGTCTATCGATATTGATTATGACTGTCTTTGTAAAGCAAACAGTATCCTGGAAATGATCGCCCGGATCAGCGGACGCGGCGCCGATATCGTGAAGATCAGGGAAAGCGGACATTTGGCGGGAGACCATTCCCGGGGTGTTTTAACCACCAAGATCGCCCTCAGAGACAGTGCGAGCGCCGAAGTGTACAACACACTGACCGCTTCCGCCCCCTATGCCCGCGGTCATGTGGACTGCAAAGAGATCGTCCAGGACGGGGCCAGGGCAAAGGCCGTACCGGTTATCGAGGTAAACCATCCCAAAGCCCACATCACGCATGAAGCGGCCCTGGGGAGCGTGGATTCCAAACAACTGCAAACACTGATGAGCAGGGGCCTCAGTGAAGAGCAAGGGGTGGAACTGATTATTCAGGGTCTGTTGCGTTAAAAACGGGGACGGCCCTTTCGGGCCCGGTCGGCAGCCGGGCGGAGTGCTTGCCCGCCCTTCGCGGGAGTTAAACCACGATCATCGGCCGGGTAGAGGTTTTGCCCGCTATTCGCGGGGTTTTATTTTTTTACATTAATTCAGGGATCTGCAGGATGGCGGCGGACCTGCGTATGATCATATCAGGATCGAACGGTTTGGTAAAATACTCATCGGCCCCCACCTCAAACCCGCGTTTTTTATCAAACTCCTGACCTTTGGCGGTAAGCATGGCGATAAAGACATGGTTTAGTTTGAGTTTTTTCTTCACCGCATAGCAGACTTCATACCCGTTTATTAATGGCAGCATTACATCCAGAAAGACCAGGTCCGGGTGTTCGGTTTTGATCAGCTCGAGGGCTGTTTTCCCATTGTCCGCCATAAAGAGCTCAACTCCCCGGCTTTCAAAATCCTCAAGGGTCTGTTCCAAAAGCAGCCGTATATGGACCTCATCATCAACGATCAGAATCTTTTTGGTTTTCATCATGTACTCCTAATAAAATAAAGCAGACGTTTTCCATGCCTTTAACAAAACGAATGGTCTTGGTAATTTCATTGCGCTCCTTCAGCAAGGAGTCCAGAATAATCAGTTCCGGTTTCATTTGGCGGGCCATTTTTATGGCCTGCCTGCCCGAATAGGCCTTGCCCACGGTATATCCCTTTGTCTGCAACACATCGGCCAGTGATTTTACCGCGGATTCGCTTTCATCCACTATAAGTATTTTTTTCAGGGTCTCCCCCTGGGTGATAAGGCGCTTGATCTCGCCCAACAGGGATTTGGTATCCACCGGTTTGGTAAAATACCGGTCCACCCCCAGGCGGTACCCGCGCTTTGCGTCTTCCAGAATGGAAAGGATGATGATCGGGATGTCTTTTGTATCGGGATTATTCCTAATGACCGCTGCGGTATCATACCCATTGATTTTGGGCATCATGATATCAAGGATGATGAGATGCGGTTTGTTTTTTTGCAGTTTCTGAATCGCCTCCAAACCGTCCGCGGCTTCCAGGATCGTGTACCCGTCCGCCTCCAGTTCCTGACGCAGCAGCTCGCGGATATGGGCGTCATCATCAATAATCATCACCACCCGTTTGCCCCGGGAATGGACGGGGTGGATGACCGCAACATGGTCTTTTAACTGCCGGACGATCTCGGTCACCTCGTGTTCAATGGGTCCGATGCCCATTGATACCTCGGATTTCACCGGCAGGCTGAAAGAAAAGATACTCCCCCTGCCCCGGCGGCTTTGGGCCCAGATCTTTCCCGAATGGTTTTCTATGATGTGTTTACAAATAGCCAGACCCAGGCCCGAACCCTGAGGTTTGCTGGTAAGCGTCTCTCCGCCCTGTTCAAACCGGTCAAAGATCCTGCCAAGCTTTTCTTCCGGAATACCGCTGCCGGTGTCGGCCACGGAAATGGTAACACATGAATCATCATGGGTGATCGTACAGGTCACCTCGCCGTGGTCGGTAAATTTTGCCGCATTGGACAGCAGGTTAATCATTACCTGGACAAGACGGTCCTTGTCCGCGTGAATGACCGGGATGTCGGTCCCGAAATTTCTTTTTATGGTGATGCCCTTGTTCTCGAAGATGGCCGAGATGGCCCTGATGCTTTGTTCCGCCACTTCAAGCGGGGAGGTTGGGACAAAGTTAAGATCAATTCTCCCGGCCTCGATTTTTGCCAGATCGAGTACATTATTAATCAGCGCGGTAAGCCGGTCGCCTTCGGATACAATTATATTGATGTTCTGATGGATTTGCCGGGCCGCGTGCTCGACGGTCGTGTCGCTTCCGGAAAGGCCTGGGAGGATACTGTTGACGAACTTCTTGTTTATGATTTTGGCAAAACCCAGAATCGAGGTCAGCGGCGTCCGCAGCTCATGGGAGACCATGGAAAGAAAATCCGACTTCTGCCGGTCAAGCTCCTTTAATTTTTGGTTGGCCGTACGTAGTTCGGTCATTCCCTGTTCAAGCCGCTGGTTCAGGTCCTCACCCTCATTGATCTTTTGTGTCAGCGCGTCCGCCTCTTTGTTTATCAGTGTGCCCAGTTTGGCGATAAGCTCATTCCGGGAGTCGTCGGATGCCCTGACGTTGCGGTTTCCCGACGCAAGCTGCGACAGGGTGTCGTAATGCTCGCAGATTCCGATGGCCATTTCATGCGTCTGGTTGATAAAACGCTCTATGCTTTCCCCTACATTATTCAGCGCGTTTTCCAGTTTTTTCAACAGCCAGTTGTCGGTGTTTATTTCAATTCGTGCCGTGGGGTCTCCCAGGGAGAGTTTCTTCAGCATCTCGAAACAGTCAGAAAACCCGATGGATAGTTCCAGGCCCAGTTTCTCAACATGGTTTTTTGTGTTCCGCAGGCGATTTTGTTTTATGCTGCGGCCGGTAAGTTTTAAGAGCGCGGTAAGTGCGTCTTTTTCGCGTGTGGCCAGAAACTCATCGCAATCGATGCAGTACAGCAGGTTTTCATATGAGATACCGCTGGCGAAAGCGGTCTTCCCGGGGAAACCGGGGCTTTGGAAGGCCGCACAGTCCGTATTGTTGCATTGTGTCTGTTCCCAGCAGTTCTTTGGTTCGTTCATGCTCACCTTAAACTTAAAACCTGATTGTAATACACCTGGCATACTCGCCCTTGCTGTCGACGCCGGTGATTTCCTTTCCCAGGCGGTCGCACCAGGACCTGATGTCCTTTTCAAATGTGGGCGAGTCTCCGGTTATTTCCAGAATGTCTCCGCTTTTCATATCCGGCGCGGCTACCGCGAGTTTCAGCATGGGTTCGGGGCTGATCAGCCCCGTGGTATCAAGATGCCTGGTTCCCATTATAAACACGCTCTCCGTTCCTAAAAATATTCAGGAAAACCTCCACAATTTGCGGATCAAACTGTGTACTGCTTCCCTTTTTTATTTCCGCTACAGCCCGGCTGTGACTCCTGGCACGGCGATAAGGTCTGTCGGTGGTCATGGCATCATACGCGTCGGCAACGGCGATGATCCGGGCGATAATATCGATATCTTTTCCCGCCAATCCGTCCGGGTAACCGCTTCCGTCGTATCGTTCGTGATGGTTGCGTACCCCGGGAAGAATATCGTCCAGGTGATCGATACCTTTGAGGATTTCTTCTCCTAAAATGGTATGATTTTCGATATTTTTTATTTCTTCGCCGTCCAGTTGTGCCGTTTTTAAGAGGATCTTATCCCTGACCCCGATCTTGCCGATATCATGCAGAATCGCGGCCAGGCGCAGGCGGGTTTTTTCCTCATCATTCAGGTTCAGGCCGTTTCCCAGTGCGAGGGCATAGTCCATGACGCGCCTGGTATGGCCGCCCGTATACGGATCACGCTTTTCGATTATTTCGGCCAATACATTGGCCGTGGCCAGGAAGGTATTACGCAGCTGGCTGTACAAGCGGGCGTTTTCAATAACCATGGCACCCTGCGAGGCAAGGGTGGTGAAAAACTTCAGGTCCTCGGCAGTGTAATGGACCTTGTTTTCATGACTGATATTGATTACCCCGATGATCTTTTCCCTGGTCTTCAATGGAGCGCACATAAATGAAAAATGGGTCTCCTCAAGCACGAGGTCGTTTATTACACGCGGTTTTCCTTCCGTAAGTACATCTTGGATAATGGTATCGATATTGTGAGGCTTTCCGGAAAAAGCGGGACGCAGGCCGTAATCGGCGATAACCTTCAGATCATGTGTTTCCTCATCCAGTAACATCAGAGAGGCAAAGGTGGTTTTGATAAAGTTAATCGCCTCTCCGATGATAAAGTGCGCCGTTTCGCGCACGTCCACGGCGGCGTTTATATTTTCCGCGATCTTGTACAACAGGTTGATCTCTTTATATTTTTCCAGCAGGTCACAGGCCAGATATTTCTTTTCGATCTCGTTTCGTAAGAGTTGACTGAGCAGCGTGGCCATGGTTTCCGTATGTCTTTCGCAGTATACGCGGCCCACAACCTGCTCATCGGCCTTGATATCGGCGTACAAAGGGACCGAACCTTTCAGATCCTCACCCCAGATCAATGAACCGTTCGTGTCGTACACCCCGGCCTTTATTCGCAGGTCTGTCACGATTTTGTTGATGGCGTACGCACCATGACGGGGAGTAAATAGTTTCTTTAAGGCCTTACCTGTCATATCCGTACGCTTTTTCCCCGTTACACTTTCCCAAGTACAACCGTTGAATTATGTCCGCCGAATCCGAATGAATTGGAAAGGGCGTAGCGGATCTCCTTTTCCACCGGTTCCGTGTTAATGCAGCTCAGTTTGATTTCAGGGTCCTGCCTGAACAGGTTAATATTCGGAGGGACCAAACTCTTTTGCACTGCGGTAGCGCAGATGATAGCCTCCAAAGCGGCCGTGGCGCCGAGCAGGTGTCCGTGCATGGATTTTGTTGAACCCACATGGGTGTTTTTTTCATCGGGAATCAGGCGTTTAATGGCTTTGGCCTCAGCCACATCCCCCACAGGGGTGGCGGTACCGTGTGCATTAATATAATTTATATCTTCGGGATTCAATTTTGACTGTGATAAGGCCATTTGCATTGAAGAAAACGCACCTTCGCCGTCTGGCTGCGGCACGACCAGATCATGGGCGTCTCCCGACATCCCGATTGCCAGCAGCTCGCAGATAATGGGTGCGCCGCGCTTTTTAGCGTGTTCATACTCTTCCAAAATGAGTATTCCCGCTCCCTCGCCCATCACAAAACCGTCCCGGTCCGCGTCAAAGGGACGTGACGCCTTCTCAGGCGTGTCATTGTATTTTGTGGAAAGTGCGTGCATGTTGCAAAATCCGGCCACAGAAATTTCGATTATCGTGCCTTCCGCGCCTCCCGCTATCATGACGTCCGCCATACCCGACTGGATTATCATAAAAGCCGCGGCTAGTGAGTGATTGGCCGTGGCGCAGGCGGTCTGCATGCTTAGGTTCGGCCCCTTTACCCCATGGATGATACTTAAAAATCCAGCGGCGATGTTTCCGATGGTTGCGGGGATGTAAAATGGGCTTACCCGGCGGTGGCCCTTGGAAAGGAGGTTCGCGGTATTTTCTTCCTGCGAAAAGATACCGCCTATTCCGCTTCCCACCGAAATCCCTATGCGCTGCGGATTTTTCCCGGTATCAAGGCCCGAGGCTTCGATTGCCTGATTTAAGGCCGCGGCCGCGTAATGCACAAACGGGTCCATACGCTTGGCGATTTTCATATGTTCTTCCGGAAAATGGTTTTTATAATCAAAATCTTTTACTTCTCCGGCTACCCGGCAGGTAAAAGTAGAGGCATCGAACTTACTGATCTGTGCGATACCGCTTTTTCCGTTGATTACTTTGTCCCACGTATCTTGTACGCTGTGTCCCAATGGGTTTATTGTTCCCATTCCCGTGATTACTATTCGTTTTTGTTCCATATAATCATCCTTTCAAACGTGCTGTAATATAATATAAATACATAAAGGCATCAAGCCCGTGAATGGGAATTAATAAACTTGTATCTCATGTATAATCGTGTATAATATTAGCTGTACGCAGGGAAAGAAAGAGCAGCGGAACATGGAAATATACAAAAAGATACTGGGATTGCTCGGAGTAAGCATCATTATAATCACTCTCAGCCTGTTTTTACTCTTTTTTTTAGGTACTTATCCCATTATACTGCGTACCGGCAATACTGCGGCAGAGAGCGGTACAACGCCGGCGGAAATGCAGGAAAGCGGCGCACGGAAACTGCTGCAGGCGGTGGTGGACGGGACGTATACCAATCTTTCCAGGACCGTCCAAGGGGCGGATGATCTATCCTATATCGTACAGCGGCAAAAACCGCAGTTGAAATCCGCCGTGGATATCGAATACGCCGGAATAAACTTACTTTGGGAACAGTCCGACAAGGGCGTTATGAGTCCGGCCCGGGCCAGGGAACTGGCCCTTGAAAGCCTGGACCGGACAAGGTACGCAAAGGAAGGGTATTTCTGGGTAATCAACACGGACCTCACCATGATAGACCATCCGTTTTATCCCCCGTCAAAGGCGCCCTCCTGGTATAAAAAGGGCGGGATCGGTGATTATGAAGACCGCAAGGGAAAAAAGCTATACCGGGAGATTGTACAGCGCTGCCTGGAGCAGGGGGAGTGCTACGTGGATTACTACTGGTACAGGGAAGAAGAAAAGTCCGTTACCCTGCCCAAAATCGCTTATGCCAGGCTGTTCAAACCCTGGAATTGGATTATTATCACCGCCTCGTTTATCGAGCCCGACACCCGTCTGTTACAGGGGGAACTGCTGGACCGCCTGAAGAATCTGTATTTTTCACAGTCCGGGGACCTCTGGATTATTGATACCAATCTTACTTTGGTCATGCGCTCACTGCATACGGGAAAAAACGCCCCCGCCTTGTTTGAGACCGGGGGTCTGCGGCAGCTGGTAAATAAAAAGGGCAAACACGTGTTTACGGAACTGGCGGAGTTGGGGAAAAACAAGGGGCAGGCCTTTCTGGAGTTTGAACCGCCGGATGATTGGTACACTTTATCCGCAGGCGGCACTATGCTGGCATATATTCGATATTTCAAACCCTGGAACTGGATCATCGGCGCGGAGCTTCCTCTGCAGGAGGCCCTGAAGCTTTCATCAACCATTGTGGTCCATGAGGTCGGTTTACGGCAGAATTATCCGTTGTTTATTATCTGCCTGCTCTTGAGCCTGGGCAGTGTGGTGTTTTTGGGATTATACGCGCAAAACTCGGCCAGGTCTCGGGCGCATGCCGTGGTGGAGGGAGCCGCGGGAGGTGCGGCCGCTGCCGCGGCCCGACAGGCGGCGGAGAGTACAGGAGCCGGTGCCGCGCAAGCTGCGGCAGCCGAAGCCGTTTTAAAGGGGCCCGATATACGCTCTCGTGCTGTCCCGCCGCCGCAGGAGCGGGGGGCCTCCCTTCAGGATGCGGGTCACCCGCTGAAACTTATAAAGGATTTTTCCATGCGGACCCGCGAGACGGGGCGATCCATGGAACAACTTTCCCGGGACACGGAAAAACAGGCACAAACCATTTCATCACTTACCGAGTCCGTGGAACAGAATATCGAGGCTGTTTATGACCGGTTTGATTCGGACAAGATATCTCTGCAGCCTGTAATGGAAGAACTAAAGCGGCTCGCCGACTCGGTGGAGGACCAGTCCGCCGGTCTTTCCCAGACACGGGCTGCCATTCAAAAAATCGCCGAAGCCGTTACCAGTATTGACCGCATTGTGGAGGTAAAAAAAACCGTTTCCGACAAACTCAGCCTGACCTCGCGTGAAGGCGGGGAACAGTTTGAGGTGTTCGGCGAGGCGATCGAAAAGATATCCCGTTCCACCAATATGATGCTGGAGATGATTGAGATAATTAATACAATCAATAAACAGACCAACATGCTGGCGATCAACGCGGCAATTGAAGCGGCGCACGCCGGAGACGCGGGTAAAGGATTCGCGGTGGTGGCGGATGAGATTAAAAAGCTGGCGGATCAGACCGCGGACAACGCCAGTATGATTACCAGGACCCTGCACCAGGAAATAGAGAATATTCACAACGCCCATGAGCTTACCGGGGAGATAAATGAAAATTTCGACCGGGTAACCACGGATATTACCGAGATTACGCTGGCAATGGGTGAGATAAAAAGTGCAATAGCGGATTTAAAAAACGGCAGCCATGAGGTGGTAACCACCATTTCCGGCCTTTCCGGTGTTTCCCTGGAAACCCGAAAGGCCATCGACGCGCTGACTGAAAGAATCGGTAAGATCGCGGTTGCCGGCGGCCCGTTAAGCGGTATACGGGAAAAAACCTCCTCCTCTTTGGACAACCTGAAGCAGTCCGTAGAGACCGTTATGCACACCATTACGCAGCTTGTGAACATCAATAAAACCTTCCAGGAAGGTGTTACCACGCTTGACACCCTGGTCTCAAAGAATGAACCGGCCTAAGGCGGATTACCTGACAAAACAGGTTATCGCCTATATCGGCAACAAGCGCAGGCTGCTGCATCTGATTCACCGGGCACTGCAGTTATGCCTTGGCGGGGATTTTAAGGGAAAGACCTTTCTGGACCTGTTCGCGGGCAGCGGGATTGTCTCCCGCCTGGCCAAATTCCTCGGGTTCCGGGTGTGTTGTAATGACTGGGAATATTTTTCTTACATCATAAACACCGTCTATATCGGTATCAACCGCCGTGAGCTGGCCGGCCTTTTCAGTGCCGCCGGCGGTATAGAGGAAATACTCAAGGTTTGTAACACGCTTCCCGCTCCTCCTGCCGAAGACCGGTACATCAGCCGATATTACTGCCCGCCTGCCGATGGCCCGCAGAAGGTCGACTATAATACCCACCGGATGTTCTATACCCAGGCCAATGGGCTGGTCATAGACGGAATTCGAACGGAAATCGAACGGCTCTATCCCGGACACGCGGAATCCGCCGGCGGCCCG
>Ga0315536_1001592_pt1 | contig 11302 bp, 3 predicted proteins | sample SalMarSW160230MG_FD_203093 | JGI IMG/M metagenome (GOLD analysis project Ga0315536, IMG submission 203093) | Salt marsh sediment microbial communities from the Plum Island Ecosystem LTER, Massachusetts, United States - Salt Marsh Sediment SW1602-30 ... | reverse complement strand
GAGTGGTATGGTAGTGTGACTATTGGTGATGTAAACAATGATGGTTGGCCTGATGTTTATTTAACTGCCACTACCAGCAGGAATCCTCAGAAACGCAGGAACAAGTTATGGGTGAACCTGGGCTGTAAGAATGACAGTGATCCTACTTTTATTGAAATGGCTGAGAAGTACGGAATAGCAGATACATGTTTTTCAACCGGTGCTGCTTTTTTAGATTATGATCTCGACGGAAACCTCGACCTGTATATATTGAATAACACCGTTACCCAGAGGATGCTTGCCAATTACAGGGAAAAACTTACTGATGGCAGTGCACCGAATAATGACAGACTATATCATAATAACGGAGATGGCACTTTCACCGATGTGACAATCAAAGCAGGGATTGTATATGAGGGTTACGGGTTGGGAATGGCAGTAGGTGATGTGAATAAAGACGGATATCCCGATATCTATATATCAAATGACTTCATGTCGAATGATCTTCTATATATAAACCAGAAAAACGGGACCTTTAAAAATGAGATTAAATATTATATGTCATACCAGTCCAAATCATCTATGGGAGATGATATGGCTGATATTAATGATGACGGGAATCCTGATATGTTCACACTTGATATGCTGCCTGAAGCTTATTATAAAAGGCGACAGACTATAGGTGGATTTAGCTACATCTATTATATTAAGGATCAAACCTTTAATTATGAACATCAGTATTTAAGAAATATGCTTCATCTTCACAACGGCTTTCTGAAGGGCGAAATGCTTCCATATAGTGAGATCGGACAGTATATGGGAATTTATCAGTCGGACTGGAGCTGGTCGCCACTGTTTGCCGATTATGATAATGACGGTGATAAGGATCTGATAATCGCCAATGGCTTCCCGAAAGATATGACTGATAATGACTGGACCAAGTTCAAAACAACGGCAGCAGGTTTTTATGCCACCGACAAACTGTTGATTGATATGGCTCCTGCAGTTAAAATACCAAATGTTGCTTATGAGAATACGGGTAACCTTAAGTTTATAAAAAGAAATGACTGGTTACCACCTGTACCCTCTTTTTCATACGGAGCATCTTTTGTTGATCTGGACAATGATGGAGATCTTGATTATGTTGTAAATAATATTAATGATCAGGCTTTTATTCTAAGAAATAATACTGTTGAGAGATCAAAGAAAAACTCAAATTTTCTGGAATTGATCCTAAAAGGTATTGGAGGAAATACACTGGCCATTGGTGCAAAGGTTGAGTTATGGAATAAAGGGAAATACCAGTTCATTGAACATTTCATTACCAGGGGATATGCATCGTCTGTTGATCCGGTTATACATTTCGGTCTTTCTGATGCTGTTAGCATTGATTCAGTGAGGATTATATGGCCAACCGGGAAACACGTGTCAGTGCTTAGGGATATTCCGGCTAACCAGATAATAATTCTTGATGAGAAAGACGCTATCCCGCTGCAGGTTAGTCTTTTAGGTGAACCTGCGAGCGATATGCTTTTTAATGAGAAGGATAATATTCTTGTTTATAAGCATGAACAGACTGATTTCGTGGATTATTTACTTAAGCAGAGGATCATTCCACATAAGTTTTCTCAGATAGGCCCTTGTATGGCGAAAGGCGATCTCAATGGAGATGGACTGGAGGATATAATTATTGGTTCCACAAATATGTTGCCTACTTCAGTGTTTTTAAGAAAAGGCATGAGTTTTGCCTCAACTGAACTTAAAGGACTAACCACTCTGAAAGATTTCTCTGAAGGAGATCTGGCTATACTGGATATTGATAATGACGGCGATAACGATGTTGTTGCTGTTGCCGGTGGATATGAGAATAAAAGTGAAGATGATTATAAACACTATGTTTATGAAAACCGTGGAGGTAATTTTGTGCGATCAATGCTTCCTATTCCACCATTCTCTTCCTCTGTTCTGCGCCCCTGCGATTTTAATAAAGATGGATCTGTGGATCTGTTTGTTGGAGCAAGAATAAAAAAAGATATGTACCCTTATGCCAGCGACTCATGGCTTATACATAATGATAAAGGGAAACTTACAGTTGACTCTGCATCACGTTACAAACTTGGAATGGTAACTGATGCCATCTGGACTGATTATGACAAGGATGGTTGGAAAGATCTGCTTGTAATGAGGGAATGGAATTCGCCTGTAATGCTCAAAAACATAAATGGAAAAAAGCTTGTTGCCCAGAATATTCCAAGCTTTGAGGATCACCATGGGATATGGTACTCAGTTGCTGCCGGCGATTTTGATCAGGATGGCGATGATGATTATATAGTTGGTAATCTTGGTGAAAATAACAGGTTTATAGTCAGCGATAAATATCCTTTAAATTTATATGCGATTGACCTGGATATGGATGGTACAATTGACCCGATCATGACTGCTTACTGGGCTGATAAATATGGGAAGATGCAGGAATATCCTGTTAATTACCTCGACGAGCTATGGTCACAATCAGTATATTTCACAAAGAAGATTAAGGAATATGCCCCATTCAGTTATGCCAACATCAGTGATATTTTAGATGAAAATGTAATGCAACGGCTTTTAACAAAAATGTATGTCAACACTACCTCGAGTTATATTGTCTGGAATGACAACGGTAGCTTCAGATGGGAAAAACTACCGTTATTTGTTCAGATGTCGCCTTTAACAAAAATGGTCGTAGAGGATTTTAATGATGATGGCTACCCTGATGTACTTTTGGCTGGTAACGATTATACCTATGATATCTCCACCGGTTACTATGATGCCAATAAGGGGTTAGTGCTTTTAAATAAAGGTAAAAACAGGGAACCCGGAAAACCGTCATTTGATTTGTTAACACCATCGCAAAGTGGTTTCCTGCTTCAGGGAATGGTCGAATCATTACTTTATTTTAAAGGGGACACATCACTGGTAGTGGCAGGTATCAACAGAGCAAAAGTCAAAGTTTTTAAACACACTGATAAGTGATCCTCAAATTTATTGGAATTGAGTGAAGTTAGGTTAGAAACGAAAATATTTTTATCCTTTATTCTATTTTGATCAGATCCCCCTGCCTGAACTGATATTTTACAACCTCTTTACATGAGGCACAATCGTGCAGTGGCGAATTGAGAGAATGAGTATAAACTTCAGCTGTTATTATTCTGTCCTTAATTCCTAAAATCTTCATGTCTGATTCAATAACCCTGCTAAGCATAAGGCTCCCATCTGAGTTAATAAATATAAGATGTTCCGGCATTTCTTCATACCGGCCTCTAAAAGAATTAATAGTCAGTATTGCATCCTCTTTATTGTCAGCATCAATGAGCCCAACGACAATCCTGGCAGGATCAATAATATAACTGGTCTGATTATCTGTCATTGCCACAAATTGCAACTGGTTATCGACTATTGTTATAATTCCATTAGCTGCGACCGTTTCTTTTGTTTCTTTAAATTTATCTTTTACATACTTAACTGCAATATCCTCAACTTCTTGCCTGGCTGAATTTTCTGAATTAGCTTTGTTATTATTGTCGCTGCATGAAAACAACAGAAAAGCAGAAAGAAGTATGTATACTGAATTTTTCATATTGAATAATGTTTAGTAGTTTTCAAAAATATAATTTTTAAACCAGATAATACAAAAATCAGGTTATCTTAATTCATTATTCTTTTGATTAGGTATTGATAAGGTATTCAACCCGGGAAGGGTAAAATTTATAGGTTAGCATACTTAAATACAATACTTTACCTCGAAGGAGATCCCTCATCCCGCATGAAGCGGGATTCGGGATGTCAGGGCTTTTGAAGAGAATATGGGGGTGAAGAAGTGGCGATTCGCGACACAACTCATAATATCAGAAACATTTTTCTGCGAATCGCCGCTTCTTCATCCCCCCCAGTAAACACCAAATTGACATGTCATTTCGAGTCCCTATACAATTTTTTTGTACATCAGGGATTATGACAACCGTTGTTGGGGAGTGCATATGAGACAGGAAATGGGATGAATTGATATAAAAATGAACGGCTAAATCATTGTTTAACAATTACTCCCCATTGCTCCACGCGGCTCTGAAAGAGCCAAAGTTGAATAACCCCTGGCGCAGCCAGGGGTAGACATCAACTCACCTTTTGCAGCTCTGAAGGAGCTGAATAATATAGTTGCTGAAAATACTTTTCAGCTACTTTGAAGACTGACTATCATTTGTTCCTGGAAACTATATTAAGCCCTTTCAGGGCTTTAAATCAGTAGGTTAGTTTGTACCACCGGCTTCACCGGTGGTTATTCATATTTAGCCACTTCGTGGCTTGAAAAATAATGCCATACTAACAAACGAGGTGTGCGGCCAGATTCCAATTAAAGGATGGCTTGCCAATTCAAATAAATATGCAAATATATTATAATGTGTAAATTATAAAATGTTGTCATTAGTAGCGCTTTGGGCACCATATCTTTAGCGGAGGTGACCAGCGAGGAATCTCCTGCCCCCTTTCACTGATGAATATAAAAATCCCTGTTATTCCTAATGAAGCGTAGTGGCATGAGGAGCCTGCTCCCTGTTTACATTGACGAGCTCACCGAAGGTAATCTCCTGCTGGTATTGCTCAGCGTATTCTTAACGGTTCACTGTCTTGATCCATGAATTAAAGTTTTAACTGGTCTTTAAGAACCATTGACGGTGAGTTAATTTTGAATTATTAATGTTAATAACTCCTGTAATCCCATTAAATTTAAATTGTTAATTTAGTAAACTGTAATATATAATATCTAACGGCATAATATATTTATGAGTGATCGGTTATTTGCTCTCCGTGGAAACGAATCAGGAGAGAAATCTGTTTTATCATTGCTCCTGGTCCAATCAGTTTTTCTGGGTATCTTCCTGGGAAGCTTTGATGTAACAGCACACTCAGTCTTCCTCTCTGTTTTTGATGAAAAAATGATGGCAAGAGGATACGTTATATCCGGACTTGCCGGAATTTTCCTTACCTCTCTTTATTACTGGCTTCGGTTAAGGATATCATTCAAAAATCTGGCCCTCCTGAACCTTTCATTTGTAACTGCATTGACTCTCTGGCTCTGGCTGGCTTTAGTCTTTTCCCCGGTCAAATGGGTTATTTTTGTGGTTTTTGTGATGCTTGGGCCATTGAATATCCTGGTTATGATGGGCTTCCGGGATATGCCGGGAAACCTGTTTAGCTCTGAGCAGGAAAGAAGATCATCCGGGCTCACTGAGGCAGGGTTGATTGTCGGAATAATAATCATCTGTTACATTATACCCCTGTTGTTGTCTTTAAATTTTAAAACTCAAAATATTCTTCTGATAAGTGCATCTTCAATATTTATTGCCAATGTTATTCAGATATCGACAGGTACCAGGATAAGGCCTGCTGATAAGGGAAAAGAAAATTATTCCGATGAACCTGCCGCAAAGAAATCTGTATTTAACAAATTTGTTAAGAACCGGCCCATCGGAACAACGGAGATTTTTATTGTCCTTTCAGTTGTAACCTTATTCTTTGTTCAATATTCTTTTATGGCTGTTACCCGCGAACAGTATCCTGCTGCAAAAGATATGGCAGAATTCCTTGGCATTTTCACCGGAAGCATGATGATTTTAGTACTCCTGGTTAAACTCTTGGTGTTTTCCTATCTTCTTCATAACTACGGCCTGCGCACCTGCCTCGTCCTTTCTCCTGTCCTGTTACTGATCTTTACAGGAATAGCAGTTACAACAGGTATGTTTTTGGGATATAGCCCCGGATCGGGAATCGGATTTATACTATTCTTCGTTTTCCTGGCGCTCAGCAGACTATTTTCCAGATCCCTGAAAGAATCAGTTGAATTTTCTTCACTTAAAATAATTTCCCTGGCTGTTGATGACAAAGAAAAAAATGGTGTCAGCGTGTGGAAATCAGTTACTGTCAATGAAATTGCCGCATTATTGTCAGGACTCATTTTATCAGGAATCGGTCTGTTGAGTTTTATCAGGCTTATCCATTTTTCATTTATTTTATTTTTTATCGTTCTCCTCTGGATTTTTGCAGTACTGAAGTTATATTCGGAATACAGGGAGAAGATCAGAAAAACACTGGGAAAGGATGAAGAGATTAAACGCTCTGTAAACGAGAGCAGGCAGCTAAGCGTTCTTAAGAAAAGATTTGCTGCTTTCATGGCTTTCCGGGAAGATTATTTCAGTCTTATATCAGGTGATTTTTCGGTGTTGGATATTGACAGAGGTAAATTGTATTTTGAGGAATTATTCACTTTTTGCGTTAATAATAGAGATAATAATCTTGAGCCGGCATTGAAAAAAATAGCTGGTAACTCTGACCTTTCCGAAGAAATTCGTAAAAGATCAGAGGGAATAATAAATATTTTAAAGGAAAGCACACCTGTTACGAAAACAGAAGTTGATAAAACTGACCACGCAAGAAACCTCCTGGCAGGTATCCGAATGCCTCAAACAACTGAAATACTCAGGCTTTTAAGGGATAATTCAGTTGAATCAAAAAGGAATGCAATTTACATGATCGGGAAATTCAAAATATCTGACATGTTACCTGAAGTTTGTGAGTGCCTGAATATTCCTGGTCTGCAAAAGGATACTTTTACAGTTCTGAGTTCATTCAGAGATGAAGCGGTAAGTGAGTTGATCAGATATTACCTCGTTTCTTCCGGAAATGAAAATGTCTCCCGGGCAATTCTCCGGTTGTTGGGTAAAGCATGTACGGCAGAAAGCCGGGGATTTCTTTTTTCCAGGATTTGGTCAAATTCAAGATTTCTGAAAGAGGAAGCCCTTTCGCGCCTCAATGATTGTGGATTCGAGCCAGCCGGAGATGAAAAGGATCGTCTTCTCCGCTTAATCTCCGACACAATCGGGCTGATGACATGGAACCTTTCCGCAAAAATTTGTCTTGAAAAAAACAACGATACATTTCTTCTTGAAGTAATGAAGGATGAAATGGCGCGTTGGAAGAAATTCCTTTTTAAGATTTTATCGATCACTTATGAGCCGGAGGCCATTAAGAAGATATGGGAAAAACTGGAAAATGGAACCTTTGAGAGTGTCAGTTATGCTCTTGAAATAATTGATCTTATTACAGATGATTCAATTAAACCATGCTTAACCTTTCTTTTCGATTATGTATCTGATAAGAGGAAAGCAGGCAATTTATACAGGTTTTTCCCGGGACATATTCCTCAATACGACAGCCTGCTCGAGGATATTATTAATCGCGATTACAACCTTCTCAGTTTATGGACGAAAGTTTGTACCCTAAGAAATATTCCTGAAATAGAAGGAGATAAGATGAAGGAATCGGTGGTTGCCCTCTTCTTCAGTCCTGAAACAATATTGCAGGAGGAAGCCGCAAGGCTTGTTGCCAGATCAGATATGGAACTTTATGAATTGGTTTCTCAAAGGATACCTGATCTGATAAGGAGGCGGCTGGATAATATTGTATATGGAAAAACTGATGAAATGGAGCTCCTTTTTGAAAAGACGGTATTTCTTTCAGATATTTTTAAAGGGTTTAATGAGGAAGATTTGTCAATACTGTCAGAAGAGATAAGATTAAAGAAAGACATCAGCTCCGGTATGAAAATATTCACCGGGGGCTCCATTATATGGCCTTTATCAGCAAACAAACAGCATGATAAGGTTTATATTTATTATAATGAGGATATAACTGACAATAACAGGATTACAGACATTGCTGCAGATACTCCCTGTTATGTACTGTCTTTAAAATCTGTTGAAGAGTTTAATGATCATTTTCCCGACAAATCGTTTGAAATTTTGAAATATATAGATGACAACGAAATTTAATAAAAAAAATAACTCTAAGTACTTTAGGCACTCTAGGCACTTTAGGCACTCACTGGTTAAAAAAATGTAAGGGTAAAAACTATTATGGAACCAAACAGAGATGATAAAGATTTTAATCCTTTTCCTGGGTTAAGGCCCTTCACCCCTGAAGAAAGTGATTTATTCTTCGGCCGGGAAGCAGATAGTGAGGAGCTCCTCAGGAAGTTGATACAGAACAGGTTTGTAACCGTTATTGGAGCATCCGGAAGCGGGAAATCATCACTTATCCATAGTGGTGTATTGCCAAAAGTCAGAAACCTTAAAAAACAGGGATCTTCTGACTGGAGGATAATTCCTTTCAGACCAGGTAATGATCCTTTCGGGAACCTGGCTGATTCATTGTCAGAAGATATCGAGGCAAGAGGACAGGGGAAAATTGAAAAGGTAAAAATCCTGTCTGAATTGCATAATAATCCACAGGGTATTTCCGGGGCTGTAAGAAATCTGATGATAAAATCAGATGAGAGAATTTTGATGGTAATAGACCAGTTTGAAGAACTTTTCAGGTATGGTTCGCAGGGAAAAACAAATGCTTCTCTGACTCCTGCCGCAAGGTTTGTCGATTTTATGGTAAAAGCTGTCAGTGAATCAGCTTTAAATATTTTTACAATTATCATTATGCGCTCCGATTATGTTGGAGAGTGCGCACATTATCAAGGCCTTACGCAACTTATTAATAACAGCAACTATCTGGTTCCCCAATTGGGTAAGGAGAATTACAGGAAGGTGATTGAAGGTCCTGTTAATTATGCTGGTGCAAAGATAGATCCTGAACTTGTTGACACATTGCTTAATGAGATTGGCAACAGGACAGATCAGCTTCCTGTATTGCAACATGCTATGATGAGAACCTATGCTCACTGGCTTAAAACAAATGATCGGGAAAGGCCTGTTAGCAAAGCAGACTATGAATCTGCCGGCACAATGCGCAATGCCATGTCGCTTCATGCCAATGAAGCTTATGAAGAGCTTAGCTCTCGCGGAAAGGAGATATGCCGGATAATGTTCAAAACAATAACTGAAAAAGGATCTGATAATAAGGGTTTTCGTCGTCCGGAAGGGATTGATTCAATAAAAACACTGGCAGGATGTACTGAAGAGGAATTATTTGAGGTTATTGAAAAATTCAGGACTCCATCCCGGTCTTTCCTTACACCGCGACAGGATGTTCCTATTACAGAAGAATCGATTATTGATATTTCACATGAAAGTCTGATTCACTTATGGGACAGGCTCAGGGAATGGGTTGATGATGAGGCATCTTCTGTTCAAATGTATTTAAGGCTTTCCGAAGCCTCTGCTTTGTACCAGCAGGGAAAAGCAAGCCTTCTGAGGCCACCTGATATTCAAATGGCTGTTAACTGGCGCGATCAGAATAAACCAACGCTTGTATGGGCTGAAAGGTATAATCCTGCATTCGAAAGAGCAATGGTCTATCTCAGAACAAGTGAAAAGGCATTTATTGAAGAGGAGGAAAATAAGATAATGCTTCAGAAACGCAAAATGAAGAGAACAAGAATAATTGCCACTGTTCTGGGAGTTGCAGTCATTATATCTTTAACATTCATGCTCTTTGCCTTTGTAAGGAAAGTGGCTGCTGATAAGCAGACAGCACAGGCAGAACAACAAAAAGCTGAGGCGGAAAAACAAAAACTTAAAGCCGATTCGATTGCTATGGTAGCAACCACCGACCTGTCCATTGCTGACTCAAATACAACTGTAGCGAAACAGATGATTGAAGAAGCCCGAAATAATGCAGACCTGGCAAACCAGGAAAAAAATTCGGCTATCATGGATAAAGACAATGCAATTAAAAAAGAACAGATTGCTGATAAAGAAAAGGAGAACGCTATGCGCCTGAGAATGTTATCGGTAAGCAAGGCTATGGCAGTCAGATCGCTGCAGACACAGGACCATAAGGATCTTCAGACACTGCTTGCTTATCAGGCTTATTTATTTAATAAAAGGAATAACGGACCCGATAATGATGCTGATATTTTTGCAGGGCTTTATAATATTACACGCCAGTATGGCAATTTGAATTACAAATCTTTCAAAGGACATGATGGAGATATCCGGAGCATTGCTTTTGCACCGGGGAAAAGAGAATTCTTTACCTCGGGTTCCGACGGCAAGGTACTTAAATGGTCGCTTGATAACAAAGATCAGACCCTGCAGGTAATTTACTCAGGTAGCGATATCATAGATGTTCTGGCCGTAAGTCCCGACGATTCATGGCTAGCCTGCGGGAGCGAAAACTCAGTAATCAGGATGATACCACTGAAACCTAATACAGCCGGATATGAATTAAATGGCCACAAAGATAAAGTCAAATCTCTCATTTTCTCGTACGACGGTAAATATCTTTATTCGGCTGCTCTTGATGGTAATGTTCTCAAATGGGATCTGGCAGCACGTACCAGCACCAATCTTGCAGACGGAACTGTGCAGATAACCTCTATTGATATTTCTTCTGACGGGAATCACCTGGCCGGAATAAGCAGTGATGGAGGTGTCCTTGTATGGAACCCCGAAAAAAAATCAGACAAATTCAGCATAGAAACAACCGGAAAAAATATTAAAGCGATCAGGTTTGATCCTGAAAATAATTTGCTTGCGATCGGGGATGTTAACGGTATTGTCGAACTATGGGATATAAGAATGCGCAAAAAGATATCAGAAGTAAAAGCACATGATTCCCAGATAAACGATATCCGGTTCAATACCAGGCTCAAGCAGATGGCAACTGCCGGCAACGACAAGAAACTTAAACTGTTTAACATTAAAGATCCTTCAGACCTCTCTGAGCTTCCTGTCACCTTTGCAGATAATGAAGGAGTTGTGCTTGTTATGGAATTCAGTCCCGATGGACAGGTTATTGTCTCTGCGGAATTTGGCGGAAGTCAGAGTCTTAGAAGCCGTCCGACACATGTCGACTACATGGCAGAGAATATCTGTGAAAATGTTTCAAGAAATATGACCAGAGAGGAATGGAATAATTATGTTGGCAAAGATATACCTATTGAAAACACATGCCCGGCCTCTGATTTCAAAATTAAGGTAGATGTAATAAAATAACATCTTATTGAAATACCTTTAAAATCATAATTCCCGGATTTTGATTAAATTTGTCCCCTTGTCAGCACCTGAACAAGAGTTCTCTGTTTTATATTTATTATTTTAAGATTAAAATAAGATGAAAAACAAAAAAGCATTTTTAATGATACTGGATGGCTGGGGAATAGGCGATGGCTCTAAGGCTGATGTGATAAGCCAGGTCCCGACTCCAAACCTTGCTTATTATAAGAAAAACTATCCCAACTCAAGGCTTCATGCATCAGGCGAAGATGTAGGGTTACCTGATGGACAGATGGGAAATTCCGAAGTCGGGCATCTAAACATAGGAGCGGGAAGAGTTATTT
>Ga0315536_1001591_pt1 | contig 11304 bp, 10 predicted proteins | sample SalMarSW160230MG_FD_203093 | JGI IMG/M metagenome (GOLD analysis project Ga0315536, IMG submission 203093) | Salt marsh sediment microbial communities from the Plum Island Ecosystem LTER, Massachusetts, United States - Salt Marsh Sediment SW1602-30 ... | reverse complement strand
AATCCACAGGCAGTTTGGTAACAAATTTTTCCTAGAGGGACCTAGACATAGAGACGTTCCAGTATAGATGCATTAGGTAGGAACGTTTTTTCAAGTTTTTGAGCGTGGAGTGAAGGGGTTCTTTTTGTAGATTACAATGACCAGTGTCGCAATCAGCAGTAATGAGGGGAGTAAACATGATGAATGTTCTGGAATTATGCTGGTGCCGCATATTTCTATAATGTGAGAGCTGTGATTGTAGGTGATGTGAAAAATGTTGTGGGTGCCATTATAGGTTTCCGTGTAATCTACATCCTTAACCAGTAGGGTCTCATCCAAGTAGACGGAAAACTCACCCGAAAGTAAATTCTCAGAAAGTGTTACCTCGCAGAAGCCAGTTGTTCCAGTTGAACCAGTAACATTGAAGGCTATCTGATATTGGTATTTATCATAATTGAAGTGTTCTAGAGTAGAGTTGGTAGATACAAAAACGGTGAAGGCGCCAAAGCTGAAATAGTGACTCGCCTCGGAATCAAAGAGGGGACCCTCAGTTTTAACCAACAAGAAATCAGATTCATATTGTCCCGAATGATAGGAAGAAGTGAAGCCTACCATTACGTATTCTCCATCAGAATTTTGGATTATAGAGAGGGCTTGGTCATCACCATTTAGTCCATATGTATGGTTCCATTCCATAACCCCAAACGCGTCAGTCTTTAACAGCCAGAAATCGAAACCATCAGCAGACTCTGTATTAGCAGCTATTGCGTATCCTCCATCAGAAGTCTTGGTTAGCGAGCAGGGACGGAAAAAGTCGCTGAATGCCTGAAAAGGAGTTCTTCCATATGTTTTGTTCCATTCTATGTTCCCAAACTCGTCGATTTTGATTAACCAAACGTCATAATCACCGTCAATGGAAGAGTCAGTGTTGCCTGCTATTGCGTATCCTCCATCTGGGGTCGTAATTATCGAGTCAGCCCTGTCGTAATTCCATCCTCCGTATGTTTGGTTCCACTCCATGTTCCCAAACTCGTCGGTTTTAACCAACCAACAATCAGTCAATCCAGCACCAAAAGAATTCGTGTACCCTACTATCGCATATCCTCCATCCGGTGCTTCAACCAAAGAGGAGGCCATGTCAAACCTAGTGCCTTTGTATGTTTGGTTCCACTCCATGTTCCCAAACTCGTCGATTTTAACCAACCAAAAATCGATCGAGTCAGCCCCCTCTGTTCCATTATATCCAACTATTGCGTATCCTCCATCAGATGTTGCAATCACCTCATTAGCAACTTCAATATCTGTTCCTCCGTAAGTGTGGCTCCATTCCGCGTCCCCCAACTCGTCAGTTTTAACCACCAAAAAATCAGCTTTCCCAGCACCAAAAGAGGTTGTGTGTCCCGCTAACACGTATCCACCATCGTGGGCTTCAACCAAAGATGAGGCAGTATCAAAACTCCCTCCTCCATAATGTCGATGCCATTCCATGTTCCCAAAGGCATCAGTCTTAACCAACCAACAATCACAGCCTCCATTAGAAAAGGATGAAGAGCCTCCTGCTATTGCGTATCCACCATCAGAAGTCTGTATCACAGACTCAGCGCTGTCACCTCTTTTTCCTCCATATGTGCGTGTCCATGTTGAAGATGCTTCAACCGAAACAGCACAACTACAGACTAACGAAACAACGAGAACGATGCTCAAAAGTAATAGTTTCGCATGCAACAAGATCTCCCATCTAGTTTTTTGTGTTATGAACAAAAAAGATTTTCTGTCAAGAAAATTTGACAAGATGAAAAGAAGTGGGTCAAGAAATTTTGACTAAATCGCAAAACAGTAGCATAATCTTCTTTGTTACTAAGTTTGGCTCCAAATTGCCCAAAAGGGTTCCGTTTTATTGGCAGCTTCTCTTACAAGGCGACAACGGAGAAGTGTTTTGCTCTACATAAACAGATTTAAGCCTTGTTGACCTCTTATATATGATAAGTGGAGTAGAAGGTTCTGATGTTGACTTTCGTTGATGATAAAACGTTACAGAAGGTTGCTGAGGCTTTCGGCGGCGAAGAGGCAGTTCAGATTATCAGTGTCCTCAGAGGAGTAGGCGAAACCACAGACGACGAGATCGCAGCACAGACAGAGATACGACTCAACACAGTCCGCAAAATCCTCTACAAACTCTATGATCACTCTCTGGTAGGCTTACGAAGGTCACGGGACAAAACCACTGGCTGGTTCATCTTCCACTGGAGACTCCAGCTTGATCAGCTTGCAGGCTTCATTTTGAACCAGAAGCGGCGTGTTCTAGAAAAACTGGAAACACGACTCACCTATGAGCAGAGCCACGACTTTTATTACTGCTCCACAGAGGGCTGTAAGAGGGTTCCCTTTGAGGAGGCTATGGAACTTGTTTTTCGTTGCCCCACCTGCAACAAACTTTTGATGCATTTTGACAACAGTAAACTGAAAACTGCCTTGATAGAACGGGTTGAGGCGCTGAGGAATGAATTAGGTGAATGATAAACTGCCCTCGTCCCAGACAGCGCTGAATCTTCTCGCTGAATGCGGATGCTCAGAAAGTGTTATTGCTCATTGTATGGCGGTTTCTGCTCTTGCTGTGAAGTTTGCTGAAGCCTGCAAAAAGAGGGGATTAAAGGTTGATGTTGAACTTGTTGAGGTGGGCGCTCTTCTTCACGATATTGGGCGCTCAAAAACGCATGACGTAAATCACTCGGTTGTGGGCGTGGAAATAGCTCAGTCCCTGAACTTGCCGGAATCTATTATATCCATTATTGAGCGGCACATTGGCGGAGGCATAAGCGCTGATGAAGCAAAAGAGCTTGGCTGGCCAGTTAAGGATTACCTTCCAGTAACTCTGGAAGAAAAGCTTGTGACCTACGCTGACAAGCTGATTGAGGGCTGCAGGGTGGTGCCCATAGAGCAGACAATAGACAAATTCTCCAGAGAACTGGGAGAAAACCATCCTGCCATAGATCGGATTATAAGGCTCCACGAAGAGCTTGTTCCTTTGATAGGCGATTCAGATGCCGACAGTCACACTGCTTGAGAAGCTTTACGGTTCAGGCTCCCCTGAAACCTTCATGAAGCTCTATTCAGATTTGGTCAGCGGACTTAAAGTTCAGCTACGTTTAGTTGGCACAACAGACCGCCGATGGATACAACTGGACGTCTCCGGTGAGGACGAAACCGCAGCCTTGAATTTGCTTGACCGCGAAATCGGGTTGGCGCCCACTTCTTTAGACAAGCTGAAACGGTTTTCTGCTGCTAAGGGCAAGGTGGTTTTTTCCAGCAAAAGCGAAGAGATGCTTTACGTTGACTTGGGAGTGTTTTCTCCTCAAGTTTCCGATGCTGCTGTTTCGGTGAAGCGGCTGTGCGTCCAGTTGGCTGACGGAAAAGATGTCCCGCTTAAAAGTTTGGTTGAGCTTTTCTGTTTGTATGATAACGTGCCGCTTGAAGTCAAGATTGCCGAAGACGTTAAGGAGGCGACGAAGCAGGTTGAGACGGGTCTCTCTGAGGCGCAGGTTTCTCTCTTCAGCAGATGGGTTCGCGGCAGGTTTGATCGGCTGATTGTTTTGGGTTCCCTCTTTTCTGATGTTGAGCAGGCTGTGAAAGCGTCGAGGCACTCTCGGGACATCATCAGAGTTGAGTCCTTGGGTGTTCTGGAGCAGGCTGTTCTCTGCAAGCTGGGAACCGATGCGGTTGGGTTGATTCCGAAGCTTGGGCGCTACCTTAAAGCGTCTGTTCTTGTTCCGTTTTCGCCGAAAAAAATTCTTGACGTAGTCGGCAGCGGATCTCTTGGCTAGGCGGGTTCACACGTGAACTTTTAGGAACTCATTTAAGCCGTTCACGTCCACGAGGGTGTTTATGCAGCCGTCTCTAAGCAACCCAAAACCTTGACCGATTACCCCCATTTTTTCGCATAGGAAACTTCCGAGGACAAGCTCCTTGGAGCATGCAACACCCATTGACGCTTTCGGTTTCAGTTCCAGAAGAATCTTTTTTGCTAAACTTCCACCAGGCAGAATGAAGGCGCCCTTGTACCCTAAATCCTTGGTCATCTGGACGATTTTTGCGATACTACATCTTCCACACTGCTTGCATTCGTACCCGTATTTGCCAAGTTCTGCGGGACAGTCTTCGGCGCGTAGGCATTGAGGCAGCAGCAGAATTCTTTCGTTGTAGGGTGTGGACGCGAAACTTTTTGCCATAGAACGGTTCTTGGTTTCAACATAAAGCTGCAGCAACTCGTTTTCTTCTACGCCCACCTTGGTTGCGACATGCTCCAGCTTCTGAAGTGCGACACTGCTAATTTTTGTGTTAGCGATTTTTTTGACGACACGCATTATGGAGCTTTTGTCGCTTTGATTCATCGGTTGATTGCCCCCAATCGTAAGTTTGCATACAAACTGCTGGTTAAATGTCAGAAGGCTAACAAGTGCATATAAATGTTAAGATTTACTGATGCTAATTTACTTGGCAGAGCATGAACCAGAAACCGTGTTCGACGCTGTTTTTATGGGTTTGATGTTGCTGTTTGGTTCCAGTAGTATATTTTTGGGTATTTGCCTGTGACTGGAAACGCGGGGTCGTCGTAGACTATGTCTAGGGATGTGCCGTATTGTGTGAGGAGTTGACGCGAGATATTCCAAATCTGTTCCGAGTTTTCGTCTGGTCCCCAGAATGCCCAGATTGTGTCGTTTGGGTTTCGCATTCCCCAGCCGTAATTTTTTGGAAGCACCAGCGCTGCCTCGGCTTTTGTTGAGCCGTGAACCACTTCCGGGTCTTTCACGACGTTGTTCCAGAATCTTTCTAGAGCATCAAAGTGCTCGTCGGTCATGGCTCCGTATGGGTTCTGTTCAGGATATGTGGGATAATTGAAGATGATGATGTAGTCTGCGCCGGCCTCGTAGGATGCCAGCATTTGGTTGTAGATGTTTTCTGCGGTGTCAAGGTAGGGTGGATGATTGTATTTCCAGGTCACCATTGTTCCCCAGCTTTTGTTCTGCAGATTTGCTGCTCCTCTCACTAGGGCGATGTCATGTTCTAGTGTGTTGTTCCAGCCCATTTGAGCGAATACGACTTCGTAGCCCATCAGGTAGTCAAACCAGTAAAGCGCATAATCGGAAGTGAAAGCCTGAATATTGTTTTCTTCAAGTTTTCTGTAGCCGGGGTCATGACCTAGAGAGCTTGTGTAAATTTGTGCTACAATGTCGTAGGTGGCGTTGGATGTCTGCCTGAAGTAGTCACTCCAGTTTTCGTAGTCAAGCCAGTGTCCCGCAGGTTCATCATAATAGTATATTCCCAAGAATTTGTTGCCCCACCTTTGTTTAGCGGTGCTGAGCCAAGGCACCCGCCAAGCACAGCTTTTGTTCTCTAAGACTTGGGGATTAAGGTCGCCAAAAAACACGATTATGTCCAATCCCGCATTGGCAACGTAGTCGCAGATTTCGTTTGTGGCTGTTTCATTTTCGCTTACGGGTCCAGACTGCAGAACAAACAGGTTAGTGAAGCCTTTAACTCTGTCAATAAGCAGTTGGGCTTCGGCGGTTGTGTTTCCGCAAAAGGAGACGCCAACGTAACAGTCCGCCGTTTTTTCGGTGTTCCCGTTTTCGTGAACTGAGGAAACATAGACTGCTGTGCTGGCGAGTAATAGAATGCATACTGCGGGAAGCGTGAACATTTTTTTCATGCCTTGATTTCCTCTTTTTCGGGGTCCAAACCGCTGTATAGCCAACATGCTTTTGCATCTACCATTTCTGCAACATCTAATTAACCATTCTATCAGCCTGTCTCGTGCCGTTGGCTCTATTTTAGATTGTGAATCCGGGTTATGCTTGGAAAAACAGAAAAAATACTGTTTTCAACAATGTTCTGTTATTAGGCTCCTAATATGCTTGACTCGCGCCTGTGAGTGACTGAATTGAGAGTGGATGATTTTTTTGTCAAGAAAGTTTGACTAGATATTCGGTTGTTTGGTCAAGAAATCTTTACAAAAACGCTTTTTTAGATTAGAATGTGAGAGTATATTTAGGGGAAAATGTGCCGTCTAAAAAGCTGTTTCTTTCAAGTGCAGTTCTTTGTGTTTTAGTTAGTTTCCTTTTTGTTGGTTGTGTTGGTGCGTCTTCTGAAGTGTGGAGCCAAACTTATGGAGGAACGGCTGATGATTCTGCGGAGGCTGTGGTTCAGACAAGCGATGGAGGCTACGCCTTGGCGGGCTACACAAGGTCTTTTGGTGCTGGAAGCTACGATTTCTGGCTAGTAAAAACCAACGAGTATGGAGATGTAGAGTGGAACCAAACATACGGAGGAGAAGATATTGACTATGCTTATGCTCTGGTTGAGGCATCTGATGGAGGATACGCCATAGCAGGCTACACAGAATCTTTTGGTGCTGGAAGCTACGATTTTTGGCTAGTAAAAACTGACAATTATGGAAACATGGAATGGAACCAGACGTATGGCGGAACAGGCGGTGATCGGGCTTTTGCGTTGATTGAAACATCTGACGGAGGATACGCACTAGCAGGCGGTGCATTGTTGGTTAAGACTGATGCTTATGGGAATGTGGAATGGAATCAGACATACTCTGGATGGTCAGCTTATGCGCTGGTTGAAACATCTGACGGAGGCTTTGCCTTCGCTGGCTACACAAAAACTATTGGTGTGGATGATATGCCTCATTGGGATTTTTGGTTAGTGAAAACGGACGCAAATGGGAATACAGAATGGGAGCGAACATATGGGTCAACAACAGATGAACGAGCTCATGCTTTGGTTGAAACTTCTGATGGGGGATATGCATTAGCAGGCTACACATCTATCTTTAGCCCTGCAACAGGTATTACTTCCGAGTATTTGTTGGTTAAGACTGACGAACATGGAAACATGGAATGGAACAATACATACGCAAAATCAAATGCAGCTAGAGCCTATGCAGTAGTTGAGGCTTCCGATGGAGGATACGCCCTAGCTGGCATTGGACCACTGATTAAGACTGACAAGTATGGAAACATGTTGTGGAACCAGACAGTTGAGGGAGTAGTTAATTGTTTGGTTGCGACTTCTGATGGGGGATACGCGCTAGCAGGTGGCCTAAATTTTGATTTTTGGTTGGCTAAAGTAGCAGATGAAAACGGCGTTACTTCAGAGTTTCCTTCATGGATACCCCTACTGATTACTCTAGTTGTAGTGGTGGTCGTTGCAGTTGTGGGGATAACTTTTGTTTACAGACGTAAACTGAAGAAACAGAGACGGTCAAATGCCGTCTAAACTGTTTCTTTCAAGCGTAGTTCTTTTTGTTTCAGTTAGTTTGCTTCTTGCGGCGACTTTGGTTGCTGTGTTTTTCAGGAAGAGGTTAGCCCTGACCAGAAATAACGCTTGAAACATTTTATATGGCTGTACCTTAACTAAAAGAGAGACTGCGGTGATTACGGGTTGGTTGAGCGGCGGACAGACCTTTGTGGCTGCGTTTTCGAGATTCAGGATGGCATCATGGTTTGCGTTAAGCGCTGCCGAAAGCACAGCAGACCTAAACCGAAGCGTCACTTCAGAGCCAAAGCCGAATGCGTCAGACCCTGAAAATCGGCATCAGAGATTTTTTTAATACGAGACACCTATTACCCTCTATACGGACACAACCAAAAATGACTGCACAGAGCTCACTTGACTTCTTCAACAAACAGGAAAAACCTAAAAAAAGTGAGCCAACGCCATCGCCCCAGCCAACAGAAGAAGCTTCACCTCTGATTCAACCCGAAGAAGAGAAGCCCCAACCAGAAAAAGAAAAGGTTGTTTACCCAGACTTTCCAGAGGACCTGCCCCCCTCATACCTCGTGTCAGTCAGCTACGACGGCAAAAAACAGCTCGCCACCCTCGGATTATATGAGCCCTTGTCACAGAAAATCTACTTCTGGGACGACAACACAGGACACAAGCCCTACCTCCTCACAAGCCTCCTGCCCCAAGAACTCAAGAAACTCAGCCGCGTAACAGGACACTCCGGCTTTGACCACTTCGAAACCGTAGAAAAGTTTGATCCGCTGCTGGACAAGCATGTGACGGTGACAAAGGTTGTGGCTAAAGACCCGCTGGCGATAGGCGGTCGCCAAAGCGGCTGCATGAGAGACATAATCCCTGAAGATTACCAGAAACTAACCGGAATAGAGGACCCGCCTAAAGTCTGGGAATCCTACATCCGGTACTATCAGTCCTACATCTACGACAGGGGCTTAGCGCCGGGCATGCTGTACAAAATCCAGAAAGGAAACCTGGTAGCCGTACAGCAGAAATCGGCTAAAGGCACTGTACAGGAGATTCTCAGCCTCTTCCCTGACGTGGAAAAAGAGTTTCTGCAAAGCGTAGAAAAGTGGGCGCGGCTGCTCGAGTCTCCTGCCCCCGAATTCAAGAGAGTCGCCCTCGACATTGAGGTCAGCTCATCAGTTGCAACCCGTGTTCCTGACCCGCAAAAGGCTGATGACCCTGTTGTCTGTGTGGCGCTTTACGGTTCAGATGGCAGAAAGCAGCTTTTTGTTTTGAGGCGAGAGGGAATCAGGCAGGGCAACAAGAGTTTGCCCCCAGACGCGTCTGTCACGTATTTCGAGTCTGAGAAGGAGCTGCTTCAGAGACTGTTTGAGGCTCTTCGCGAGTACCCCTTTGTTTTAACCTTTAACGGCGACGACTTTGACCTGCCCTACCTGTACAACCGCGCCAGAGACCATTTCGGTTTTGACAGACGCCAGATTCCCATAGAGGCTGGACGAAGAGTCTTCCACATCAGCCACGGCGTCCACATCGACCTCTACAAGTTCTTCTTCAACAGGTCAATCCAAATCTACGCCTTCGGCAACAAATACCGTGACATAACCCTAAACGAAGTAGGCACCGCAGTGCTGGGGCTCCCCAAAATAGAGTTCAGCAAACCCCTATCAGAACTAAGCTACACCGAACTTACCGAATACAACCTACGCGACTCCGAAATCACCCTGAACCTGACAGCCTTCAATGACAACCTAGTCATGAAACTGATTTTAGCCCTCTCGCGGATAGCCCGCATGCCAATGGAGGACGTGAGCCGCCAAGGAGTCTCCCGGTGGATACGAAACTTCCTGTACTTTGAGCATCGGCAACGCGGCATGCTGATTCCAAACGCTGAGGACATACTCGCCATCAAGGGCGGAACATCCACCACCGCCATCATCAAGGGAAAGAAGTACAAGGGCGCCATAGTGGTTGATCCCGTGCCCGGAGTCCACTTCAACGTGGCAGTTATGGACTTTGCGAGCCTGTACCCGTCCATCATAAAAGTTTACAATCTGGGCTACCAGACTCTGCTCTGTCGACATGAAGAATGTAAAGCAAACAAGGTTCCTGAAACATCCAGCTGGATATGCACAAAAGACAAGGCTCTTGAAAGCCTGCTGATAGGCAGCCTAAGAGACCTCAGAGTCAAATGGTACAAGCCCAAATCCAAGGACAAAACTTTACCCAAGGACCTGCGCAGCTGGTACAACGTAATTCCCAGCGCCCTCAAAGTCATCCTGAACGCAAGCTACGGAGTCTTCGGCTCCCCCGCCTTCGGACTGTACTGTCCACCGGTCGCTGAGGCTACAGCCGCCATCGGACGCCACGTTATAACCCAGACCATAGAGAAAGCCAAAAACCTAAACATTGAAGTTCTGTACGGAGACACAGACAGCCTCTTCCTCAAGAACCCCTCCCCCGAACAGGTAGAAATCATGGCAGAATGGTCCAAAAAAACCATGGGCATGGAACTGGAAGTAGAAAAATGGTACCGCTACGCAGTCTTCAGCAGCCGAAAAAAGAACTATCTGGGAATCCTGAAGGGCGGCGGCGTTGACGTAAAGGGAATGACCGGAAAGAAGCGGCACATCCCCGTCTACATCAAAAAAGCTTTCTACGCGCTGGAAGACCGGCTGGAGCAGGTGCAGTCACCCGCAGAGTTTGAGGAAGCAAAAAAGGAAATCAAACAAATCATCCGAGACAGATACCTGCGGCTGAAGCAGCGGAGATGGGGAGACACGCCTGAGGAGTTGGCTTTTCATGTTGTTCTCGGAAAACCTCCAGAAGCCTACACAAAAACTACTCCCCAGCATGTGAAAGCGGCGCTTATGCTTAAACAGTTAGGCTATGAAATGAAGGCTGGAGACCTGATAACTTACGTCAAAGTTTTGAAGGGCGTTAAGCCCGTGCAGATAGCCTCCAACAGCGAAGTAGACGTGGACAAGTATGTTGCGTACCTGCACTCAACATTCGATCAGATTCTTGATGCCTTGGGACTGGACTTCGAAGAGATTATTGGCTTAACAAAGCTTGAACGCTTCATGTAAAAACTATGCTGCGTTTTCTAAAAAGTTTGGGGCTTTTAGCAGCTGCTGTCGTTGACGAACTTGGATTTGTTTCCTATATGCTTGATTTCTACCCCTTCTTCGATGGGTCTGCAGGGCAGCTGATACTTTTTGAAGAGCCACATCAACTCTTTGAAGGCTTTCTCGTTGACTTCGATTTCCACAACCTCTGTCATCTCCTCTATGACAGCCGGATGCTTCGGGTTCGCTTTGTAGAGCATCATGAATTCGGTGTCCTTCTCAGAATTGGGGGGAACAGCTATGATTTCCCAAAGAGACTTGGCTGGAAAATTTCGAGGAGGATAACGTTTTATTCGGATCTTCTTCATTTTCCGAAATCTCTCTCCTAAGCGCATACCTCATATCCAACCCTGCCCATTCATATAAACTGCCATGATACCTTATTCTATACATAGTCTATAGATAAGTTAGACAATAAACTAACACTCAAGGCAGATGCTCGATGACCGCCAGACGGATGATGTCACATACGCTTTTTTCTATGAAAACTTTAATCTTCCAATCATCCACAATAACCCTTCAGGAACGAAGCCAACGTTGATACTGTTTATAGCCTCAACCAAAGACACTGCTGGAATGAACATCGCCAAAAGCCTCATAGACCACTACAGCTTCGAAAAACTTTCAGAAACCTTCCACAAAAACCCCGTATACACAAAAAAGCTGCATAACAAGGAAACCAAGCTGCTTTTCGTCAACACAGAAATAGTGGACACCCAGTTTCTGGGAGACCTCTTCAACCCAAACCTTTTTGTTTTCCTGTCTAGGCACAGCAGCGCCAAAGGCATCCCCACCCTGTCAGTTCACACGCCCGGCAACCTCACAGACGCCCAATTTGGCGGAAAACCGAGAACGGTCTCGGTCTCTCCCGCGGCAGCCATGAAAACTGCGCTTCAGGAAATGGCGAAACTGACGGATGAAA
>Ga0315536_1001590_pt1 | contig 11304 bp, 13 predicted proteins | sample SalMarSW160230MG_FD_203093 | JGI IMG/M metagenome (GOLD analysis project Ga0315536, IMG submission 203093) | Salt marsh sediment microbial communities from the Plum Island Ecosystem LTER, Massachusetts, United States - Salt Marsh Sediment SW1602-30 ... | reverse complement strand
ATGACTGTCCGGTTCTCAATGTAAATAAAAGAGGAGTTAACAGATGAAATACATTATAAAAATGCTCATCACCTTTATGATTCTTATTCTATCAGTGACGGGCTGTGAGTACGATACCAATTCGGTTGCCTATAAAGACAAAATAACCTATCCGGAAGGGCCGTTGATTACAGGCATTAATCCGGACAAGGTTGCCCCTCCCGGTGCTAATACCATTTCTATCATTGGTACCAATTTTTGTGAAGTGGCTGAAAACAACGAGGTCTATTTCAATCAAATTTCCGTTGAGATTCTGGAAGCCTCTACAACAAACATTACAGTGCGCCGTCCCAATATCATTTCGGATTCCATTATAGTCAGGGTCGTCGCGTTTGACAATTATTTGATCGCCGAGTACGACCAGCTGTATAAAATCGATCCTGTTCTGGCTGATGTAGGCAGTTTCGTGGACAATCAGGTTCAAATAGCTCTCGCTGTGGATAAAAATGAAAATCTCTACATTTGTGAAAGGCTCAATAAGATCATTTGGAAAATTTCTGCATCGGGGGACAAAACACAACTTGCCAATCCATCAAAGTTTGTCACTGACGCAAAGATCGGCCCCGGCGGCGTGTTGATTCTCATGGCAAATAATAAAAGTATCTTTCAGATCAATCCCGTAACGGGTGAGGAGACTGTCTGGAAGACGGCACCGAAAGCGGTATCTTACGGCGATTTTGACGACCAGGGGAATTTTATTACAGGTGTCAAAAACGATCTTTACGTTATTTATCCAGACGGAAGTGCGCTCGATATCGGTTTGAACAAATTTAATTTTCGCTGTATTCGGGTTTATAATGGATATGTGTACCTCCTTGCGGAAAACACATCCCCTGACGATGAAAATCCTGCGTTGGCTGTCTGGCGTTTTGAAATTAAAAGCGATGGCAGTCTTGGGGACAAGGAACTTTTTCTCGACTGGGCTGAAACAGGAGATTACGCAGAATCCGATCCGACCTGTTTGACCTTCGGGCAGGATGGGACCATGTATGTCACGACAGACAATGAGAATCCCATTTTCATGCTTTATGGGGATGGCAAACAGGATGTGCTCTATAAGGAAATCCTGACACCGCCTTTGAGTTATATTGTATGGGGCAGTCAGAATAAGATGTATGTGATTGTAGGCGGAGATGTAAATAAAGTTAACTCTATCGGGATGGGGGCACAGGGAGCCCCCTATTACGGGCGTGATTTGTAATTCAATTGAATTATAATCCTATTAGAAACCCCCGACGATGTTTGATCGGGGGTTTTTGTTTATCAATGATATAAGGTTTGATTTTATATGTATAATAGCAATTCTGTGGGGATTCTGTTTCCTTCTGGGTAAAGAAGGCCATAACGTTTTTCATTTCGGACAAGATGTCTGAGGCGGCCGATCACTCCTTCACCCAGAATGAAAATCCCGGGTTATCTGAAATCTCTTTCGCTTAGAAGATCCGATATTATCTGATTTAAACTTCAAATTTCAGGTTACAGCACACAGCAGCTGATAGGTAACGTTGGCAAACTGCTATTTTTTGCGCCCAATGATGACCAAACCAATTCCGCCGGCAAGAACCAATCCACCAACGAAGGGTGACAGCGGGATGGTCTTTTTTGTGTCGGCCGAGGCATGGATAGGGCCAATATCAATGATCTTCTCGTGTGAGGTGTACGTGATGCCTTGGTAGGTAAGAATCAAGGCCCCTAGGACGATGAGAACGAGTCCGATAACCATTAATGATTTCATGTCCATTAATCTCCTTTTTAAGAAATTTTATGAGTGCAAACGACTACTTCGATTTGCGTCCTTTAATGACTCTGACAAGCATAACGACGATGGCGATCACTAGCAGAATATGAATAAGTCCCCCAACCGTGTGGCCGCTGAACAATGCCAGCAGCCAGATGACACAAAGAATCACAAAAATGGTCCTAAGCAGGCCTTGCTCCTTTCGGACGACTGTGTCGCCTGATGTTTATGAATTATCAGCTTATCAACCCCGACTCTGGCCTTATTGAATTTACCGTCTTCTGTATCAAGCTAAATCGTTTTTTTGGTTCTGACAACGTGGGGCTTGTCTTTACCCTTTTCTGTTTTGGTCTGTGGAACGGATCCTTTTTTGAGTGCCTCAATCTCCAGTTTCCCGTCTTTAACGGATTGTTTGAGCTGATTAATTTTCCCGACCAGACTTTTTACCTTCGGTTTGTGTCTGATGTCCCCTTTTGTTACTTCGGTAATCTGGTTGTAGACTTCGATACCCAGTTCTCGAAACGTGTCGTTCAGGGAGTTGTTAATGGTCATTATATCCAGCTTGCCCTTCCCGATCTTAAAGTATTTCTTGCTTGTGACCGCCGCGTCTGACAGTTCGCTTTTCACGGCTTTTTTAATTTTTTTCCAATTCAATCGCATTTGTTTTTACTCCTTATAAAAAAGGGATACTGTCTCTTTAACAATGAAAATAAAGCTGAGCGAACCTGCATGTCCGCTCAGCAATGACAATTATTATAATTGCAACTGATATCCCTTCCTAAAACGAAAGATTTGAGAAGGTACCCATCGATTTCCACGGATGAATGACAACATCAACACGACGGTTCATAGTACGGCCTGCCACGGTCTCGTTGTTGGCAATCGGTTTACTTTCTCCGTATCCGATCACTTCAATTTGAGAAGCATTGAGATTTGCGTTGACCAAAAGATATTGATTTACCGCTTCGGCACGGTCTATTGATAATTGCAGATTCTGAACATCCCCGCCGTATGAATCTGTATACCCCAGAACAGATATGGTGCATTCCGGGAAAGATTGAATTGCATCACGGACTTTGGACAACAGGCCAAAGTATTGCTGTTCGATGTTGGACCTGGCACTGGGGAAATTCAGTCCAACCAGACGAATAATGATATCATCGCCCTCCCGCAGTACTCTGGCTTCTTCGATGGAGAATGATCGTTCCAGGTTGGCATATTGTTCATCTGTTTTTGCCTGATTGGAGATTTGTTGAGCCAATAAGGACTTTTGTTCCGCCTGGCTGCCAAGCTGTTGTTCCAATTCGGTAATCCGTGATCCCTGCAGATAGGATTTCCGTTTGTACGAGTTCAAATCCTGGCTTAATCCCTCAACTCTATTCTGGTATGTATCGATGTAAGCGACGATTTCGTCGGTCGTTTTATCAGAGCCGGCATCGAACGATGCGACCATGTCTGTTTTTTCGGCAATCTGCTGCAGAGGTTTCTCCGAGGCCAGCATCAGGTCTTCCCAGCTTTGATCCTTATCTTTCATCTGCTTGATGGTCTTTGTCAGATAAATGGCATGCTTTGCCTGATAGTTGGCCTGCTGTGCCAGGCTTCGCGCTACGTCAGTATCGTAACGATTTTCATTCACCTCTTTTTCAGCCTTTATGACAAGCTGCTGTGCCATTTGCAGGGTTTGGGGTGCGTATTTTTTAACGTCAAGCTTATCCGCCTGTTTCAGTAACTCACGGGTTTCATCAAGATAGTTGGACTTGATGGCGTCAAGCTCGGCCTTGCGGTAAAGTTCTTCTGCATCGGTGGCTTTTTTTCTGGCATTATTAACGTCGCCGTCTTCAAGTTTGCCGGCAGCTTTATTGAATTTCTTTTCCGCTTCAGTCCAGAGTTTTTCTGAAAACCTGGCTGCCTCGGTGTTTTGTGCATCCGTACGAGCTTTCATTGAATTTGGGAAGGTAACCTCGGCCAACTTTGTGGCTTCGATTGCTTTTTGAAAATATTCTTTCGATTCGAGAAGATTTTTCTTAATGTCTTCCAACTTTTTCCCCTCTTTAAAATCGGCATCAGCTTCCCGATAATGCTTCATCGCTTCACCGAAATTCTTGGGTGCCAACACATCGGCTTGGGCTTTTCTTGCTGAATTCATTACAGTGTTAGTTTCGTGAAAAAGAGCAGTTTTTATGTCATTATTGCTGGCGGTGACCTGTGCTTGCCCTGTTGCGTTTGTCATAAAAAAAGTGGTGATGTACGCGATGACGATTACATGGGCAATGTTAAAGAATTTTTTTGTTCGAAACATGATTGACTCCTTTAAATTGGTTAAGTGTACAATGATTTATGCTGCCGTCAATATCCGAATTTCAGGATTATTCTATATCAAACCCGTATGATCTTGACGGTACAGGTGATGATTTATTATAGAGGTTTGGTCCTCCTTTCTTGAAATATACAGGTTTAAACAGTAACGCTTTTAATTTACGATCCTGAAAGACTCTGACCAACATTACGATGATGGCGATCATCAGAAGGGCATAAATAAATCCGCCCAATACGTGGCCACTGAACACTGCAATCAGCCACAAAGCACAAAGAATTACAAAGATGGTCTAAAGCATGTTTTTCTCCTCACTAAAACGGAACCCATCTTATTAGTGACATAATACACCTCTTTATTTACAGGATTTTATTTAATCCTAATGGACAATCCCGCATTAAGGCCATCAGGATTTTTAGTTGTTCTCTTATACCAAATAATTAATTAATAGAAACAGCGCTGAGCGAACTTTCATGTCCGCTCAGCTTTGTTTGAATGCTTATAGATTGAACAGCAACCCCACGGTGATGACAGTGAAGTTGCTTTTCATGTCGCTGCTGCCCGGCATTTCCTTAAAATCATAATTCAGAAAAACATAGCGGATGTCACCGGTCAATTTGAAACTTGAACCGACGGGTAGTTCCACGCCACCGCCAAAATGCCAGCCAAATTCCTGCGTTGTCTCGTCTTTAAGAAATGAGTACTTGTTTTGGTCATAATCGAAAGTCGTGTTATACCAGCCGGCGCCAATGGCTCCGTAAACAATAGGGACCGGATAAATCAAACCGGTGACCATCACCGGCCAGCTGCGAACCGTCAAGGCATCATCCATATATTTTTCCTGACGATAGTTGATGGATGCCTCGAGACCAAGCATTGGTGCGAACTTGAATCTCCAGGCTACTCCGCCCATAAAATCACCATCGGCATCCTGGACTTTATAATAGCCAACCTGCGGGCCCAGACTGACGCTCTGTGCTTTCATCGGGGCAACTATCAAGGTGATTAGCCCCATGATCAACAAAGTTTTCTTCCACATAAAAATACCTCCGTTTAGTGATGTTTGGAGGGCAAAGCCCTCCGTGAGTTGCATCTCAGGGTAGGAGCCCTGGGATGATTAAGAGTTGGTAAATGCGTACTTTACAAGAAAAGTAATTGCGTCCCGGAATTCCGCGATGCCTAATCCCCCAGTGCCTTCTCGACTTGACCAATCTTTTCTTGAACTTTACCTTTTATCTTTTCAACTTTGCCTTCGGATTCCATCTCGGAATCTTCGTTGTGTTTCCCGGCGACTTCCTTAATTCTCCCTTTCACTTGGTGAAACCTGCCCTTTGCCTGATCCTTTGTGCTGGATTTCATTGTGTTCGCCTCCTGACGTTTTGATTCTTCGATGTGTTCTTCTATATGTCATGTCTAAATTTTGACCTCTAAATTTATCCAAATCATTTTTCACTTTTACTTTATTTCTTTTTAACTAAAACCTTAATAATATTCTCCGTCTCTTTTCTTACCTGTTCCAATTGATTTTTTTGTTTTTCAATTTCCGTTCTTACGGTATCCGGGAGCAAGACATTTTGCTTCAGTATTTCTTGCTTGGCAATATCTGTTAACTTGACAGTGACACCTTTTAGAATATCTGTTCCGGATACTTTTACATCTGGTTTGTCAATGGTACCTCTAAATAAAACATCCAGTATTATATTATCCTCTGGCAAAAGATCTAATTTCTTGTCGAATAAATTGTTGATCATATCATTGGTTTGGTTATTCAGTTCTTTGGCGGGGATTTTCAACTTCATTAAATAATCCATAGACATATCGAGCCCATTGGAACCGGCTACCATGAACTCAATATTCTTGATCGTAAAATTCAAAGGAATTAAATTGAATCGTCCGCCTAAAATCGTATAAGAGGGCTGGATATTTTCAACAACCAATTTTTTTAATTTTTCCATTTTCATGAGTTCTGCCACAACGTCAAGCGGCTTAAAATTTTCGACCACCACTTTTTGAATCATTATTGTACCGCTGCTATTCAACGTGGGAAGTACAGGGTTTAACATAGAATCCAAATCCGTCACAAGCTCAAGATTTGCGCCGACATTTCCAGAAATATTTTTTGCGATTGGCACAAATTTTTGTACAGCCATAAAATTCTGAAAAGCCTCTCCGATACTCAAATGACTTATCTTCAAATCAAAAAACGAATGAGCCGGTGTTTCTTTTGGTTTGCTATAGGTTCCATTGGCGATTACAGAACCATCGAGTAGATTCATGTTAAAATCTATCAAATGAAGCATTTTGTCTTTAAGTGCCAATATGCCTGAACCATTGGTAATTTTCAATTTTCTAAATAACACTTCTTTAAAAGTTGAATTCACCGTAAAATCGATTCCAGCCGGCAACTCAATTGCGGTTGGTTGTTGGCCCGAGCTCTGACTTTCAAGCCAGGGATTAAAATCAAAAAAGGTTGAATGGACAGTCAAATTACCTTTTAAGGTTTGGCCTTTCAGCAAATAAGGCAAGACATTATCCAGAGTCCCATTCGCACGAACATCACTCATTCCCAATAAAGCTTGAAAATTATTGAGACTCACTTTTTCGGGCTTAAATTCAATATCCGTTTGCTGAATCGACACTTTGACAGGCATCGCCGGCCCACTATAATTTATATCTTTAAATGAAAGATGACCATGGGCCTGAAATCTGTTGTATTGCTTATTCTGAATGCTCGATAAATTTCCCTCAACGAAAAGATCGGATGTAATCAAACCTGTCAAGTCCATGTCTTTATCAGAAGGCATGATATTCTTGATGTCGAGTAAATTGATAGAACTCTTGGCAGAAGCGGAAAAATAGGGATCCGATATCGGTGTTTTGATTTGAAGGGTCACATCAAGAGGCCCCTGATTGATTTCTGCGTGACCTTTTTTAAGATCAATCACAGTGTTGTCCAGAATTCCACCCGGGTTATGAATTACCAAATCCAGATTAATGTGATTGACTTGAGAAGATGATTGAGGATATTGAAACATGCCGTCATGAATGGACAATTGGAGATGAAAAGCGGGATAGTGATTTTTTTGATAATCGCCCTTAATGGTGCCCTGAAGGGCTGCCTGTCCCGAGGTTTTGGCGTCTGCTAGATTTTTTTGGGAAATGGCAGGAATCAGAGAAAGTATGTTTTTTAAATCATTTTCATTGGTTTTAAATTTTATATCAGTTCGTATTCCTTCTGCAGACATAGCGACAAATCCATCAAATGAGAGGTTTAATTGATTGAGCTGTAATTCGTTTTCCTTTAATGTCAATTTATTATCCTTTGCATTGACATCAATATCCGCTTTAAGTTGTGTCTTCATTTTGGTCAAATAATTGATTCCCGCCAGACTGATTGACAATTCATTGATTTTCGTAAAAGTGAAAAGTTGAAAATGATCCTGAGTAAAATCCCCACTCCCTTTATGACTAAGTTGACCGGCAATCACATGCATACCGGAGGATTGATCGTCATAAAGAAGGGTTCCATCTTTTATCTCATACTCATGAAGTGTGAGGTTGAAATTGGTTTTCGCCTGGTCCATGGAATCCGGCTTTTGCTTTTCCGATATCTTAACAATATTCCAGTTCACTGTACCATTTTTCAAGGCAATAAGATGAATCTGAGGTTCATCAAGCACAATTGAAACAATCCTCACTGTTTTGCCTTTGATAAGACTCATCAAGTCAAGAGTAGATTTAAAAGTTGTAGCACTTAATAAGGTGTCCCCTTCAAAAGGCAATTTATTGATCAACGTCAGGTGCTTGATATTGAAGGATACATTTGGAAAACTTTCAAATAAATTTAGGCCGATACTCTCAAAGTCCAGCGTGGCGTTTATTTTGTTATTGGCTTCCTTTTTTACAAGTCTTGCCAGTTGTGGTTTAAAAATTTGCGGAACAATGATCATGGCGATAATTAAAAGAAAAACCAATATTCCCAGAATGACAAATGTCTTTTTCATAGATCCTTCTTAATGGTTTCTGTTTGCAGGGCTGCGTACTTTAGGCGTTAGCCCCCGCACCAACTCGGTTGAGAACGGACTTTACGGCTTACGTTCTTACGAACACGGACGGCTCGGTCACTCCTTCTTCTTGAAGATGACCCAACCGAGTACGACACCGAGACCGAGTGTAAGTAGGACAGGAGCCCACATCCAACTGCGTTCACCCATCCATCCGTTTCCATGCATCCCGCCATTCATCATTCCTCCAGTCATTGCCCCGCCGCTGAAGATCACGAAAAGTATGACGACGCTAATAAACGCGATGACGAGCGGTGTATTGGTTGTTGATTTCATGAGAGTATTTTCCTTTGTGATAGTTACAGCGTGTGTCAGCCGATAGGTGCCGCTGGTACTACTACGACTTTTTGCGCCCAATGATGACCAACACAATTCCACTGACAAGCGCCAAACCACCCACGACCGGTGGAAGTGGAATTGTCTTCCGGGTGTCGGCGGAGGCGTGTATTGAGCCAATATCGATGATCTTCTCGCGCGAGGTGTATGTGATACCCTGGAAGATAAAAGCCACGGCGCCGAAGACGATTAGAACGAGTCCGATTAACATTATAGGTTTCATTGAATTTATTCTCCTTCCTTGAACAGTTTCCGAATTGAACTGGCTAGGAATTTAATATCCGCTCCTGATAGACTTTGATCAGCATCACGATGATGGTGATCACCAGCAGAGCATGAATGAATCCGCCCAGTACATGGCCGCCGAACACTGCATTCAGCTACAACAATAAAAGAATCACAAATAGGGTCCAAAGCATGTTCGACTCCTTTCAGGGGACTCTGGTACCTGATATTGAGAGTGTTTGAAAAGGTATCTGTTATCATCTGCGCGGAGAGGTAATCAAACCGATTACGGCAACGAATAACCCCGCTCCAATGATGGACCAAACGATGGGGAAATTTGTCGTGCCAATACGCAGCACATAAATCTCTGGCAATCCGAGCTTGCCCGCAAGCCACACACCGATATACGCACCAACAAAGCCAAGCACAATCGAGATCAGACAACCACCCCGCGAGTAGCCGGTGAGTGCCTGGCCAATACCGCCGCATACGCCGGCGACAAGCAGCAAGATCAAAAAGTTAATCAAAGTCATAACGTCCTCCCTTTTTGTGATAAATCATCAAAAGCTGCTTCCAGATCGGACTTCAGCGCTTTCCAATTTTGTTCGGCGACATTTTTTCAACTTGTCCTGTGCCGCGTTCAGGTGTTTTCAAGCTCGTCCACTTGATCTTGCAATTCTTCTTTGGCTTTTGCCGGCGGTATTTCCTTGAGAGATTGCTTTGGCCACAATGGTGTCCGCGCGACGTCGGACTATTTCACGACGACTTCAAAAAGAACGCGCATGTTCTCTTTCGCTTCCTTTGAATTAATGTCACCAGGATTCACTTCAAACACTGCCGGTTTTGTTCTGCCATATCCAATGATCGTGATTCTTTCCGGCGCAATGCCTTTTTCGATCAGATAATTCCGGACCGCATTCGCCCTTTTTTCACTTACTTTCTGATTGATTTCTTCTGTGCCTTTTCCAGAAGTATATCCGGCCATACGGACGTGTATGCTGGGATTTTCTTTCAAAACCTGCACATCCTTATCCAGCAGCGTCTTCGCTTCCTGGGTAAGGGTAGACTTGTCGTAATCAAAATGCGTGTCCCCAAAGACAACCACCTGTTCATCTGCTTTCGGGTCAAGCACAAGCATCATGACTTTCAGCTCAGAAAGACTCTTTTGGGATAGTTCCATCCTGGGATTTCTCTTGAAAAGTGTAATAAAAAGGATCACCACGATAACGCATAATATTATTACGATGGCAAGAAGAATATTTTTCATCTTGTCGGAATCAAGAAGAATATTATTTATCTGTCTGTTATGCTTTAACCTGGATCGTTTTTCCGTTCGCTTTTCCGCCTCGTGCTGATTACGCTCTAATCTGGATTGTTCTTCCGATTGTTTTTCCGCCTCCAGCCAATCAACAAAATCGTTGCCGTCCTTAAATCCGTGTTTCACGTAGAGCTCATACGCCTTGCTCCTTATTTCCTTATTTTCTTCATTCAACTCTTGTTGTATCATTGTGTTACCTCTTTCTTCAAACTGCAAACAGCAGATATAAGCTGCCGCTGCCGGACCACCCGGAGGAAGTCAGCTCACTCCCATATCCACACTTCCTGTTTTTATCAGAAAGCACAGGGAGAGGTTGACGATTAACGCTTCCATCCGTTACGACTTGCATTCCCTACACAATCAGCTCTATTCGTATAGCCTTCTGTTGCTGCTCCGACAATATTGCCGTTCGGGGAAGTACGTCGCCATCGCCATTGATTTTCGTTATCTTTGTAGAATTCCCATTTATCACTCATTTTCTATTCACCTCCTCTTTTTTGTTATTTATAAGTATTTAAACTTTTTCTCTTATTCTTGCGTCGGTGTCGTTTCGGAATTTGCAGGTTTAGCTCGAACAGGATTCTATCCGTTACAGTCGAACCGTAAGATGGATGACCATCTGCGGTTATGTTATAGAGCGCAATGACTTCTCCAGAAAGCGTTTCCTGCCATCCGAGGAATACCGCATCTGAATCCGAAACAGAACTATTATTGTATTTAATCATGCTTTTCGTTTTATTATACTTTCTCAATCAGCCGGCGCATTTCCGCTTTGGTTTTCCCAAGCTTCTTCTGCAGTCTTCCCAACAATTCCTCTTCCTTACCTTCTTTATAGAGTAAATCATCATCTGTCAGGTTGGCGAATTGCTGTTTGAGCTTACCTGCGGCTTCATTCCAGTTTCCTTTTATATTCAGCTTGTTCATTTGAAAACTCCATACTTGATTTCAACTGATTCCAACTCCAAATTTCAAATTACGTCGTATCGTTGTCTCCGGCACCACGATTAAAAGCGATGCGTCTGACTAACCTGGACGGCCGGGCCGTTTTTCACGACCCGGCCGTGTGATTGAAAACTGTAAAGGCTTTCCGGCTGGAATTGTCCATACACTCGCGATCAGCGGACGTAATACGTAATACCGGCGCCCGCATAGTTAGACGAATTGTCGTTGATCCCGATACCGAACTCGGCATCAAGATCGAATGCGTCGGACAGACGGTACTCGATTCCGGGTACGAGATGCGCCGTCGTGAACGTGTCGTCGACCCACT
>Ga0315536_1001588_pt1 | contig 11306 bp, 6 predicted proteins | sample SalMarSW160230MG_FD_203093 | JGI IMG/M metagenome (GOLD analysis project Ga0315536, IMG submission 203093) | Salt marsh sediment microbial communities from the Plum Island Ecosystem LTER, Massachusetts, United States - Salt Marsh Sediment SW1602-30 ... | reverse complement strand
CCGGTATTAAATCACGGTTACAATATGGGGAGGTATTCCCTTATCTCGTAGTCGGTGATGTTGCGGTTGTACCGGTTGAGCTCGTATCTTTTGTTTTCAATGAATTTATTGAAGAGCACCTCCCCGAGGGTCTCCTTCATAAGCGTGCTCTTTTCAAAGTACCGCAGGGCGTCATGCAGGTTGGTCGGGAGCCGGGGGCAGTCGGGCTCGGCTTGCGGGGCCCCTTTCGCGCCGATATCGTCCACCGGCGCCTCAAGCTTGTAGTTTTCGTCTATTCCCTTCAATCCCGCGGCGATGATCGCCGACAGGACCAGGTAGGGATTGCAGGCGGGATCCGGGTTTTGCAGCTCGATTCTCATGGAATTCGGCTTGTCCGGCCTGCACAGTGGCACCCGCACGAGCGCGTTCAGGCTGGAGCAGCTCCAGGTCGCGTGGGTGGGGGACTCGAAGTCTTCATGGAGCCTTTTATACGAGTTGATCCACTGGTTTGTGAGCACGAAAAACTCGTTGCAGTGCGCGAGCAATCCCGCGATGTAATGTTCGGCTGTTTTGGATAGAAAGTTCTCACGGTTCCTGTCGTAGAACATGTTCTTGTCGTCCTTGAACAGGGACTGGTGGATATGGAGCCCTGAGCCGTTCTGTTCCGCGAGCGGCTTGGGCATGAAGGAGGCATGGATATTGTTCATCAAGGCGATCTCTTTGGTGATGAGTTTGAAGGTCATGATGTTGTCTGCGGTGGTGAAGGCGTTTTCGTGCCTCAGGTCGATCTCATGCTGGCTTTTGGAGGCCTCGTGGTGGGAGGAGATGACGTCGATTCCCATTTTTTCGAGTGTGAGCACGGTCCAGCGCCGGTAGTCGGTTGCGGCGTCGAGCGGGGTGAGGTCGAAGTACCCCCCCTGATCGAGGATTTCCGGCCTGAGAGAGTTCTTGAAATAGAAAAATTCAATTTCAGGGCCGGTGTAAAACGTGTAGCCCTGAGCCGCCGCCTTTTTCAGATTTTTTTTCAGAATTTGCCGCGAATCGCATTCATACGGCGTCATGTCCATCTGGTATATGTCGCAGAACATCCGCGCCACCGAATCCTCCTTCGGCCTCCAGGGGAGTATTTTGAAGGTTGAGATGTCGGGAAGCGCAATCATCTCCCTTTCGTCTGTTCGTATAAAGCCCTGGAGTGTCGAACCGTCGAACCGCACGCCCTCTGCGATAGCGTCCTCAAGCTCGTCGATGGTGATGGCGAAGCTTTTGAGGAACCCGAGGACATCGGTAAACCAGAGCCTGATGAACTTGACGTTGTTGTCATGGGCGAGCTTGAACACGTATTCCCTGTTCTGGTCCATTTCCATGCGTCGTTACCAGCTTATGAAGATCAGCACGATGAAGAGGAACAGGATAAGCAGAAAGAGGGACAGCATGATTATCGTGCCTCTGGTAAATCCTATCCGGGCTTCTTTCGGGGTCTCTTTTTTTTCTTTTCGGACGGCCTTGCCGCCGTGCAGAACCGTCATGGGTCCGTCGACGTCCGGATCATACAGCTTCAGCTTGACCTGCTTTTCCGTTTCGGTGAACTTTCCATAAATGCCGGGGGATATCAGCGTCAGGATGTCGACCGGATTGTTTTTCCCCGACCCGGCCTTTATGTCGATGATCTGGGCTGCGGTGGGGCGGATCTCGTTCTCCTCGCGGAGATCCAACTGATCAATCGCGTAATTCGCCCTGTCCGAAAGGGGCTGAATGTATACCATGAGCTTGTCCCCGACCCTGAGCTCGTAGATCGGCTTTCCTTTTACCGGCGCGACAATGGGCTTGACCGCCAGTATGACCGAGCCTTCCTCGATCGAGTAATCTTCACTCATGGAGGAGACAGTCTCGACTTTTTCAGTATGCCTGGCCGGGGTCGATGCTGCGGATGCCTCCCGGTACTCCGAGGGCGTGATTTCCTGTATCGCGGTCTCAAGGATCAGATCCTTGTCGTGCACGATCCTGTTCACCAGATCAAACAGGGTCAATTCGATCGAGTTATAGTCATAATCGGAAACATTGTTATAAAGGAGGGTCAGCGAATTCATCTGCTGGGAGAATTTCTTGAACTGCTCCATAATGCCGGTGGTCATGCTGGCGTTGAACGTCCCCTTCCATTTCGCGTTTGCGATGAACTCTTTATATTTAAGCCAGTCTTCATGCGGCTCCAGGTCATACAGGTCGGAGTAGGTTGAGACGACGGCGTTGTAAGTGTCAAAGCTGCTTCTGTCCTTGAAGATGAGAATAAACTGGCCGTACAGGCTCAGGGAGCCAGCCTTGAATCTGCCCTTCACGATCAACGTGGAATCTCTGGTTTCTTGGAATTCGCCCGTATTTGGAGCCATACGTCTGCTTTGATTCCTGTTTGTTTTTTTGACTTTATTTCCCCGCAGAAGAAAAGCCCGGGGGATATACATCAGACTTTTTGAAATCGGGGTAATTCTAGCCTCAAACCCGTTTGTGTCAATATAAAAATGCCCGGCCAGGGCTTGAAGGAGGTGAACTTTGCGAGAGAGTACATTACTGTTTGGAACAGCTTTGGTTTATTGTGTCTGCCACTCTGTCTTTTTTATGTGGGTAATAATTTATTTGATCACCATTAAAAATATTCAGTATTAAATCATTAAAATTTTTATCTTATGCAAATACATATTAGTATACGGGAGACTGTCCCCAAAGCCCCCCAACCCCCCGGAGGGGGGCAAAAATATGCTGGGATGAAGATCAAATTGCCACACGTTCATTCATTTTTAAGATTTTTAAGTCCCCCTTTGGGGGATTTAGGGGGAATATTAGGTAATAAGGTAATTATTTTTATTACTATATAACTTTAGGGAATTAACACTGAAAAATATTTGATTTAAATGCAGCGTTTTCTATATATAATATTATGGACGATAAAGGAACAGGATACCGGAGCATGAGGCGCGGCGGGTTGATGATAATGTGCATGCGGAACACAGCAAGGAAAAGAAAACCAGGGGCATGAAAATATCCGGCTCAATATCGATGATTTTCTGCGTTGCGGCGCTCGTCATCCTGCCCTGTCACAGGGCCGAGTCCATCTCCGACCAGACCTCGACCGAGAGGCTGTTGAAGGAGAACAGGCGCTTTATCGGGTTCCTCAACGTCTGCATGACAAACGCCTTGCAGGCAAATCCCTGATTGACGGCTTCGCAGGGACGATCACGGTCGAGGACAACGTGGCCGAAGGGAACAGGGAGAAGCAGGGATCGGAGGCGAAATTGGGCGGAAAGCAGCAAGAGATAAAAACGAGCGCGCAGGCGAAGGAAGGCGGAAAACCGGTAGTGAGGGAAGATGCCGGGAAAGGCGTGAAGCCCGGGGATGCTGTAGAAAAAAAGTAGCTCGTCGCGGATGAAATGCGGCGGCGTGCAGGGAGTCGGCAATGTATGGGTAAAAAAATTTTTAAAAAAATTCTATTGACACTTATACTGTCATTTTCCGCCGTTTTTATTATTGTCGTATTTCTGGACATACTGTATTGGCTGCGGTATTGACGTGCGCCCGACCCTTGCGGAGGATCTATGAAGGTTAAACAATTATTTTCAAAACTAAAAATCCGTGCGAAGCTCATTTCGATTATATCACTGATAATCGTCACGGCGCTCGCGGGCATGATTTTTCTCGCCACCTATTTTTTTAAAAGCGACACCGAGGTGCGCGCGAACGAGCTCAACCAGAAGATTGCCGAAGTCATCTCCATGACGATACAGACGGATTTCTCCGCCCTGGTAGAGAAGCTCAACCTCATGGGAAATACCATGATCCAGCATTTCCCCCAGAAGGCGCTGTTCACCGACCTGTTCTTCACGAACGACCCGAATCTGATATACGTGGGCATAGGCTCTCGTATAAGGGGGCGGCTCGGATTCGAGAACGCCGTCTACAGCAAGTCTTATTTTGCAGAAAACCGCCTCACCCTCGGTTCGATACATGCGATTAATGCCGCGTGGAGCGACGCGCTCTCAACGGCTTTCAACGACGAGGCCTCGGTTCAGAATGTATCAAAGAGCTTCAAAGCCCCGGTCATCGCGATCGCCCTTCCCTTTCAGAAGAGTCCGGACCGGAGCGTCGCCTCGATCATCGTCGGCTACGTGAAGCTGGACAAGCTTCTGCAGGCTTTTCAGACCCGGGACATCTTCGAAACCTTCATGGTGAGCAGGAAGGGCGACATCATCGCCCACCCGGACACCGGGATCGTGATGTCCCACGGAAATTTGCTGAACCTGCCGATCGTCAAAGAAATGCTGACAAGCAGGCTTGACAACGGCCAGAAGAGGTTTCGAGGCATCGACGGCAGATACCGGCTCGGCTCCTTCAAGAAGATAGGCTTCGCGGGGCTCGGCGTCATCGCCACGGTGAGCGAGGACAAGGCTTATGCCGCAGTGTATAAGATACAGCGGCAGAATATCTGGATCATGATCATTGTGCTTACGGTCGCGATACTGATCGTCTACTTCTTCAGCAAGACCATCACGACGCCCATCATCAGGCTCTTCAGGGCCACCAAGGAGATCGAAGGGGGGAGGTTCCGCGTCGATATCGAGCCAAGCTCCGAGGACGAGATCGGCGAGCTCACCAGGTCGTTCGTGTCCATGGGGATCGGGCTGGAGGAGCGTGAAAAGATGAAGGAGGCGTTCGGCAAATTCGTAAACAAAGAGCTGGCCGAGAAGGTGCTCAAGGGGGAGATCAAGCTCGGCGGGGAGCGAAAGACCGGCGTGGTCTTCTTCTCCGATATCCGCGCATTCACCGCGATCTCCGAGAAGCTTGAGCCTGAAGAGGTGGTGGATTTCCTCAACCAGTACATGACCAGGATGGTCAACTGCGTGAACGCCACCAAGGGGGTCGTGGACAAGTTCATCGGCGATTCGATTATGGCCGTGTGGGGTGCGCCGGTGTCGTACGGCAATGACACGGAAAACGCGATCGAGGGCGCGCTTATGATGCGCAGGGAGCTCGCCGAATTCAACAGGGGCAGGGGAGGCGATAAAAAACCATTCATCAAGATCGGGTGCGGAATAAACACCGGCCCTCTCTTAGTCGGGCAGATAGGCTCGGAGGAGAGGATGGAATACACGGTGATCGGCGACACGGTCAATCTCGCATCGAGGATCGAGCAGCTGAACAAGCCCTTCGGCACGGACATTCTGATTTCCCAGGAGAGTTACGGGCTGATAAAGGATATTTACCGCGTGGAACCGATGCAAAAGATAAAGGTCAAGGGGAAGGCGGATCCGCAGCAGATATACGCGGTGCTCGGCAGGATCGACGATCCGGCTTCTCCAAAAGACATACGCGAGCTCAGGCGCCTGCTCGGAATCGACGTTGATTTCAAGGCGGAGCTGCCGGCCGGAGATGAAGTGAAATATGAAATTCTTGAGTAGTATAAACAGGGACCTTCTCGTTCTGGGGGCCGGGCTGACCATCATTGCTGCCTGTTCCGCACTCTTGTATGCGGACCTCAACAGAAGGGTGGAGATATCGGGGGCGAAGAAGATCGGCACCATATCGTACAAGAGGAAGGTCGCCCAGCGGAAATACGCCTCACAGGTGCTGTGGGAGGACGTGGACCAGAGCGCCCCGGTATACGACAGCGATTCGATCAGGACCGCGGACCTCTCAGAGGCGGTCATCACCCTCGCCGACGGCACGAGTATCGACCTTGATGAAAACAGCCTGATCCTGCTTTCGCTGGCGGGACGGAGGATCAACATAGATTTTTCACACGGAACGATATACGCAAGCCGCGGGGAAGCCCTTGAAGGCGCACCGGACAGCGTGGAGATACGATCCATGGACGCGGTGGTCTCGGTGGGCAAGGGGGAAGTGAAGCTTTCGAGGACCGGAGACAAGGAGATGAACATCACGGTCACGGAGGGAAGTGCCGAGATCAAGACCCCGGAGGGCGAAAAAACCATCACGAAGGACGAGAAGGCGGTGATCGCCGCGGACGCGGCCCCCCGCGTATTCCAATTGAAGCTTGCGCTCAAGACCCCCCTCCCGAATGAGAATATCATCACCGCCTCGGGCGCCGCCACGGTCGGCTTTTCGTGGGAGCGCGCAGCCGGCGATTACGAGACGACCCTGGAGATTGCCATGGACCCCGGCTTTACCGATGAAATCGCCGCGCGCCGCGTGCAAAAGGATTTCATCGCTGAAGATCTCGGCGAGGGGAGCTACTATTGGCGCATCAGGGCGGTCGATCCCTCGACCAAAGAGGTTGATTACAGCGATACACGGAGATTCCATATACTGCACGATGATCCGATCGAGCTCATCGCCCCCAGGAACGGGGAGACCGTGACCTACGTTGCAAACCCTCCCATGATCAGCTTCCGCTGGAGGAAAAACAGGCTTGCATCAGAATACACCGTCGAGATATCGGACAGCGCTTCGTTCAAGACCGCGGTGCGGTCCGAACGGACCCTGCTGGAGGACATAGCCGTCGATTCTCTTTCGGAAGGCTCCTATTACTGGCGGGTAAAGACGAGAACCGCGGCCTCGGCTTCATATTCCGGTGCAAGCCCGGTCTACCGGCTCAACATCAAAAAGAGCGTCCTGATCAATCCGCCCGTTCTTCTTTCCCCTCATGACGGCCGCAGGGTGAGCACCGCCATGTTTAATCAGGGAAAGGATTTCATCTTCAGCTGGAGCTTCAACAGCCAGATCAAACATTACGATCTTATCATATCAAGGGACAGGGATTTCAAGGAGACGGTATACCGCATCGGGAGCGGTGAAAATTTCCATGCCCTTCACAAGCCGCTTGAGCCGGGCACATACTTCTGGAGGGTCGTTGCGGCAACCGGTGCCGGCGAAGAGGCGGTCTCCTCGGCCAATACCCTGGACGTGGTGCAGGTCGGGGAATTGAGTCTCAATGATCCGCTCGTGCTTGCCTCGTCGGCGCCGGCGAAAGCCGTGTACGCGAAGATTCTCTTCTCATGGTCCAAGGCGAGCGTGCCCGCGCAATACCGGTTTGAGCTTTCAGGCGACGTCGGATTTCTCGAGATCAAAAAGTCGGACACCCTCGTCGACCAGCGCGTCGCGGTGGACAGACTCGTCCCCGGCGTTTATTTCTGGCGCGTGGGGATCGTTGACACGAATGGAAACACGCTTCTCGAAAGCATGGCGCGGCCGCTGTACGTGAGCCTGGACGGCGTCATCGTCGCCAGGGCCGAGGATATCCAGAAGCCGGCGCCTGCAGCGGGCAAGGAAAAGAGCGAGGCGACAGGGGAGATGAAGGGCGAGGCCGGCGGGCAGGAAGCCGTCAAGGAACAGCCGGCGAAGAAGGAGGAACAAACCGCGATAGGTGAGGAAGCCGGGAAGATGCCCGGACGGATCGAGAAGAAGGAGGCCGGGAGCGTCAAGACCGCGGCCGGGACGCCGAAGGAGGAAGAGCGATTAAAGGGGAGAAGGGTGGAATGGAAGGTCAACCTTGCGTCAACGGTCCTGTCACGTCCCGTTTTCTATGACAACATGCTGCTTGCAACCACAAGGAGCGGATTTCTGGTCGGGATCAGCAGGCGCGGTGCGAGGCTGTGGCGCATAAACCTCGGAAGCTCCGCACAATCGACGCCCGCGGCCTCGGGAGGAGTCGCGTATGTGGTGACGGTGAAGGGTCTCTTGTTCGCGGTCAGCACCGCGGACGGGTCGGTCAAATGGACCAGGCCGGTAGAAGGACCGCTCCTCTACGGGTCGGCGCCGATACTCGAGAAAGGCCGGGTGTATGTGGCAACGAGCTACGGGGTGGTGCAGGCATTCACCCCTGAGGGGAAGGAGGCGTGGAAACAGGACCTTGAGGAGGGTATATTCAGCCCCATGGCCTACGCGAAAGGGATCCTGTACGTGGGCACCGACGGGTCCAGGGTATACGCCCTGAACGCGGACGACGGCGATGTGGAATGGGAGTTCAAGACCGACAGCAGGGTCTTTTACTCCTCGCCCATGGTGTACAAAGGGACCCTGTTCGTGGGCTGTTACAGCGGCACCATGTACGCGCTCCGGGCGGACAGCGGAAGGCTCAGGTGGAAGTTTTCGGCCAAAGGGGCTATTCTTTCCACTCCTGCATTTTTTAACGACGCGGTTTATTTCGGATCAGAGAGCGGCATGTTCTACGCACTGGGCGTCGGCGACGGGAAAAGGCTATGGGAATTCAGGACGAAAGCCCGCATCGTGGCCGGCCCTGATGTCTTCCGGAAGAACATATTGATCCCGAGCGGCAACACCATATATTCGGTGGAAACGGGCTCGGGCAAGCTCAGATGGAAGGAGGGGTTTGCATCGGGCATCAATACGCCGGTTACGGTTTCGGGAGGGAGCGCCTTTGTCGGTCTCGACAACGGCGAGGTCGTATCCCTTCGCGCGTATTAAAAGAACTTTTCCTTTACGTTATATTCCCACAGCTCAACCAGCTTGTCGAACTCCTTGTCGCGCTGCTGATTCTGATAAGCGGCGTTCCTTCTTTTAATAAGATAGGCCACGGTCGAGTCTTCGAGCAGAAAGTGCTCGTTAAGGTTGTTCAGCTTGATGATAAGGTAATTCAGGTTGTAGGTCTGGAAGTCACCGATGGCATTCGAGGCTATGGTGGGCTCGTATTTGAGCAGCAGCTCGGTAAAATAGAGGGACAGCCTCCACGAATCCACGCTTCCGGCAAGGCCGGATTTAAAGTGAATGCTCAATTTTTCATACAAGTCCATGTTTTTGTAATATGAGTCGTATATAATCCTGATGAATTCCGGAAAGTAATTCTGCACCTCCATGATATCGATCGGCTCGCCCCTTTTTCCGAACGTATCGAACACCATTTTGCTCTTTTCACTAACGGGCTCGACCGGGATCAATTCGACATGCAGGTCCTTTATCACGGTCCGCACCTTTCCGGCTTTTTTCAGATAAATCTCAATTTCGACCGGCTCGACGTAATAGTGCTTATTCCGGTCGATATTCATTTATGGGGTTCCGGGGGGGGCGGAAGGATAGTTTCAGGGGTTATTTTTTTGATCTGTTTCTGCTGTTGCGCGGTGTATGCATACTTCTCCGCACGCCGGATGAGTTCCGCTTTTTCTTCTCCGTGTGCGGTTTTTATTTTTTTCATGATCTCATTGAACGTGATGGTCGCTTCAATGAGCTTGTTCTTGCACAGATTCCACAGTGTGTCCCCGTTGCTCACGGTAACCTTCTGGCCGTCCAGCATGATGAAGACGTTGTCGGGATAAATCCAATCCGGATTTTTATACCTGCTTTTCGATTCGGATATTTTATGATACCCGTTTTTAATCGCCACCCGGTTCGCGTAATTCATTATATCGTAATCCCTTATTTTGATATTCTGCTTTTTTGCAAGTTCGCGGAAGCGGGTGTCTATTTCGTGGCTCTGGACGACACGTTCTTTTTCAGCCACCAGCAGGCGGTTGATCCTGTCCGAGTTGGCAAGATATAACAGCGCCGCGATCATGAGGAGAATGACGAGGGGGACGAGTATTTTGACGTATCTGGGCAGCGATCCGATCCATGCCGCGAATGATCTCCTTCCCGGCTTTAATTCAGGAACGTGCGCGCGAGCCGGGGGAACCGGCGGTACGGGGATTGCGGCTTGGACCTTTTTGCTCTCACGCCTGGCCTTTCTTTCCTGCATTGCGGCCGCACCGGGGGCGGGCTCGTGCGCGGCTCCGTGGTCCAGGCCGAGCCTTTCCGCCTTGTAGTGCTCCTTGCGCGCGGCGATCGCCCTGGCCAACTCGTCCAGCTCGGACTTGTTTTTCCCGCCGTATTGTTCCGACGCCATGTATATCTCGATCAGCTTCATCAGCCTGTCGCGGTCGGCGAGTATGCGGTTATATTGATTCCTCATGTATTGCGGCGGCTCTTCAATGCCGCCGTCCTTCCTGTCCCGAGCGATTTCATCAAACAGCCGTATCGACTGTTCGCCGGGACGGGGCACATGGTCCATGATGACCGGGTAGATGGAGCCGCGGCAGATCGCGAGTATGATCCCGAAGCGCGATGCATTCTCGATCAGCGCCGGCAACCTGATCGACCGTTCGAGCTCCAGGGCGATGTTTTTGAGCCTGACCGAGGTTTTCCTGTCATCGGTGGTCGTACGGTGCATCTGCACGATCGATAGCAGATTAAACAGGTTTTTTTCGTGGTTGAAATCGGCTCCCTTGTGCTTGAGCGCGTCCTGGGCCAGGCCGGCAAGGGCCTCGGGGTCCGATCTCTTTTCAGGGAGCGCGGCGTTATCCAGCGCCGGCAGAGCAAGCACCTCGTTGATGCTTCCGAACCTGCGGAATTCATACTGGAGTCCGTGGTGCAGGATGATGTGGTCCCCCGCACCGAGCCGGGCGAGGTTTTTGTTCCCGTCGTCCACGATGACAAACGGAACGGTCGCGGATTTAAGCATCAGGTTGATGTCCTCGAACGCCGTATACGTAATGATGAGCGCGTCGAGCTTTTCTTTGATGACGGTTTTGACGCCGGAAGACCCCTTGATGAATGCGGCGGTGACGCTTTTTCCGTTTGGAGGGACCGCATCGAACCGAAGCTTGAGGTTGTATCCCCCCGGGTAATTCTTTATGGTAAGGCCCGAGCCGCTTTTATAGCCAAGCGAGCTGAATTTTTCGTTTTTTATGGTGCAGTTTGAAAATATTTTTTTGACGAGCGCGATGTCAGAGGTGTTGGTGAAAATCCTTATGCTCCTCCGGCCGAGGTTAAGCCACTTGAAGAATTTCGATATATTGATGAGATTCGGAGAGGGATGGAGAATGGCCCGGATGTTGACGGGATCGATGCCAAGCATGGAAAAATCATTGAAATAATCCGCGGGGAAGAGATATGAATAAAAGTATTTTTTAAAGTAAAAGATCGGGTTGTGTCCGACCACAACGAGGCCCGCACCGTCATAACGCGCGCTTTTTTTGTACGCCTCGGACAGGAGGTCGTGAAAGTTATGGTTGGTGATCGGGTTTCTGATGATTTCGTTCAGGTCGAAGATAGCGCTCTTGTTCAGCAATACCTTGAAGTCCCCGTTGCGATAGAAAACGCCTATGAACTGGTCTTTTTGCGAAATATTTTTTTCCGCGGAGAGCAGGGGAAGGTCCTTCTCTATGTCGACCACCGATGCGTTGGCAAGGTCGAGCCCGAATATTTTCTGGAATTCTAGGAACTTCGCGACGGTGGACCTGCCTCCGATGTAGCGGTTGGTGGAGAGGTAGCGGACGTCTATATTGAACTGCTCGTGTGATGGGTTTCCGATCAGGTTGTCGGTGATTATG
>Ga0315536_1001587_pt1 | contig 11311 bp, 10 predicted proteins | sample SalMarSW160230MG_FD_203093 | JGI IMG/M metagenome (GOLD analysis project Ga0315536, IMG submission 203093) | Salt marsh sediment microbial communities from the Plum Island Ecosystem LTER, Massachusetts, United States - Salt Marsh Sediment SW1602-30 ... | reverse complement strand
AGAAGAGGTTCTGGGATACTTACGGGCAATCGCCCAACCTCAAAACCTGGCTGGCATGGCCAGATATGGCATCCGCACGGAAAGGGCACTTGGCACTTCTATCCCAGTACTGAGGCAACTTGCCAAAGAGATCGGTGACAATCACCAATTAGCCCTGGATCTCTGGAAAACTGAAATCCATGAAGCCAGGATTCTTGCCTGTTTTATTGATTCCCCTAAAGAAATGACCGAATCGCAGATGGAAACCTGGGTGAAAGATTTTAATTCATGGGATCTGTGTGACCAGTGCTGCAACAATCTTTTCGCCAAAACTGTTTTTGCCCGGCAAAAGGCAATTGAATGGGTGAACAGAAAAGAAGAATTTGTGAAACGGGCTGGGTTTGTGATGATGGCCGTGTTTGCCGTCCATGATAAAAAAGCAGATGACGGTTCATTTCAAGATTTCCTGAAGTATATTTATCAGGGTGCCACCGATGAGCGGAATTTCGTTAAGAAGGCAGTCAACTGGGCACTTCGTCAAATTGGGAAACGCAATCTTGCATTGAATCGGGAAGCCATCCGGACGGCGGAGAGAATCCAGAAACTTGACTCAAAGTCGGCAAAATGGATTGCCGCCGATGCGTTAAGGGAACTCTCGGATGAAAAGATCCTTAACCGGATAAAGTCGAAAGCGGGGAGGAAATGATAAAACGATGTGAATGGGCCGGGAGTGATCCACTTTACCAGGCATATCATGATACCGAATGGGGTGTACCGGTATTTGATGACAGAATCTTATTCGAGTTTTTAATATTGGAGGGAGCGCAGGCAGGACTTAGCTGGAGTACCATTCTCCGAAAACGGGAAAACTACCGCAAAGCATTTGATAATTTTGATGCCTTTAAAATTGCTCAATATAAAAAGTCAAAGATTGATGAACTATTGGCCAATCCCGGAATCATCCGCAACAGGCTGAAAATAAATGCTACAGTCCAGAATGCCCTGGCCTTCCTTGAGATACAAAAAAAGTACGGCAGCTTCAGCAATTACATCTGGCAATTCACCGAGGGAAAATCAATTATAAATTCCTGGAAATCACTGAAAGAGCTGCCGGCTAAAACTGCTGAATCCGATGCCATGAGTAAAGATCTGAAAAAGCATGGTTTTTCTTTTGTGGGTTCTACCATCTGTTATGCCTTTATGCAGGCGGTCGGTATGGTAAATGATCATGTGGTGGATTGCTTTCGCTACCAGAAAATAAAAAGCGGTAAGTAGAGGATGGAGCCTGATTTGAATCAGGCCCCATCATGTATTCAGTCCTATGCTACCTCACTTGTTATGATGACGAGGAATCTGAGACTGGTTTCAATCTGAGCAAATCGTATATCCAGATTACGACACCGGCAAAGAAGATAAACCCGAAAAAGATGACGATCTTAAACCAGAATTGCATCTGGGCCTGGGCGGTCATAAAACCCAATCCCAGGACGCGCTCTAGATAAGCCTGTAACACTCCCGCCACACCAAAGGCCAATCCGATCAGGAACATGGCGCTGCTGGTAATCCAAAAACCCAATTTCCCAAGTGATTGACGGAAATTGGCAAATCCCTTCAACTGTGGAAAGGCGTAGTAAAAAACAGTAATATTGAGCAGAGCATACGCGCCAAAGAATGCCAGATGGCCATGAGATACAGTTACCTGGCTGCCATGGGTGTAATAATTAATCTGAGGAAGCGTGTGAATAAATCCCCAGATGCCCGCACCGACAAAATGATAAATCACTGAGCCCACAGCCAGGGTCCAGACCACCTTATTTTTAATTTCTCCCTTACCCTCTTTGATATGCCGGAATGTATCCCATACCATAAAAGCAATGGGCAACGGTTCCAGGGCACTAAAAATACCGCCAAACCAGAGCCAGTATCTTGGTGCACCGATCCAGTAATAATGATGACCTGTACCGGTAATACCGGTAAACAGAAACAGACCTATTTCGACATAAAGCCACTTTTCAACCACCTTTCTATTCACACCGGTTATCTTAATCAGTATCCAGGCCATAATTGCACCGGTAACCAGTTCCCAGGCACCTTCTACCCAGAGGTGGATAACCCACCACCAGTAATACCAGTCGATCGAGAGATTGCGATAGAATGGTATTCCGAACAAATACAGGAGGGCCAGGAAAACCAGACCACCTAACAGCGTCCCCTGGATCATGGTCCATTTTTTAGCCCGGATCAAGGTCATGCCCACATTAAACAGGAATATGAGCGCCCCGATGACCACCAAAAAATCCAGTTGAACCGGAATTTCCAGCAGAGGCTTACCCTGGGTCCAGCCGAACAGAAAACCGATTAAGGCTGCTACTCCAGTCCCCACCAGTAAAATTAGCTGAATATAGGCTAACCGTGGGCTGTACAATTCGGACTGACTTTCCTCCGGGACCATAAAATAGGTTCCTCCCATAAAGCCCAGCAGCATCCAGAGCACAAGCAGATTTGTATGGAAGGCACGGGCGGTGGCAAACGGAAAGACATTCACCAGCCATTGCGGCAGGGTAAAGGCATAATTTGTGGCCAGCCATAATCCCAAAATAACCTGAAGACCAAACAGGCAAAGGGCGACTACGAAATAAGGATATGCGACACGTTGTGACTTATAAGCGATCATTCAGCACCTCCTTTCTGTTTGGACAAAAATTCCGCCAACGCTTTTAAGTCCTGTTCAGACAGATTTGGAAAAGGCGGCATTACCGAGCCCGGATTAAGTTTATTCGGGTTCACGATCTGCTGTTCGATTTGCGACTGCGATAAACGTGAGCCGACATCATCCAGATCCGGGCCGATATCACCACCCACCCCCTGCAATTTATGGCAGGCGAAACATCCGTTTTCCTTAAATAAGGCGGCCCCGGCCGACATATTTGCCGAGCTCAGCAATCTGTTCACCCCTGCTTTTCGGCCTGCCTTTGCATCCTGGGGAGGCCAGTTCTGGTTGTTTATTTCCCCGACCCATTGAAAAAATGCAACCAGATGATTGATTTCCTCCGGGGATACATGCTGCTGCGGCATCTTTCTGAATGATTTTTCCAGCACGACTTCCGGTTGGGTTACAATATTGCGGATATAATCCGGACCTCGTCGCTGATAGACTTTGGTTAGATCCGGGGCGTAATAACCACCGAATCCCAGAATGGTATGGCAATCGTTACAATTATATTTCTGGAATACCCTTTTCCCTGCCACCACGTCTTCGGATAACTTATCCGCATGGGTCAGCACGCCAACCTGCCGATGGGTATCAAATGTGAGATACAAAAACAGTATGGCAGAAATAAGCGTTCCACCATAAAAGATAATCTTGGCAGACTTTTCACTCATGCCTTTTTCCTCCTTTGTTTTGTAGTTGGTTTTGTCAATAACCTTATTGCTCCTGGTTAATTATTAAAGGTTTATGATGTTAATGACCTTTAATCTGGTGATTTTGAACATCACATGTACCGGGTCTATTCCACAATTGCTAGACCAATCATTCCTCCTGGCAGTGTCATTTTCCATCCATGTATGAGTTTATTCCGAAAAATCCTATTCAATTTCCTTTTCCAGTTTTTGGACTAATTGCAGATATTTCTGGTGTACACCCTCCCCGATTTCATTTTTCTCGATTTCTTCAAATTTTTCCTTCAGCATGGTTTGATCTTCCGAACTGAATATCCGGTTGCCCATCGGGTAAAGAATGTTATTTTCCTTGTGGATATGCTCGGTTAAGAGCCTGGCATAATAGCGGGCATTCTCAATGATGGTATTTTTGGCCTGAATATTTCCTTCCAGGAATTCTCGGGTGGCCTTTTCCATGGCTTCAGTGTATTTGCGGGCATATTCATGTTCGGTGAGCATTACTCCTACCGGACCACCCTGGGTGGGAATTCCCCGCTCCGCCATGAGTTTAAACAAAATATCTTCTTCTTTGGCATGATGGCACCGATCGGCAAAGTTCCGGATAAAATCTGCTGCCTCCAGAAACAACTGCGGGTCCACTTTATCTCCCCGCTCCAATTTTTCTGCCGCTTTATTTAATACTGCTAACATCCGCTCAATAATTTCATGCTCTTCCACTAAAAGATCTGAAGCATAAGACATGACTAATTCTCCTGATTTTATTTTTTTTAACGTTGATCCTGTTTACTATTTTTGCGGGCCACAACTACCAGATTTGGTGATCCGATAGGCCGATATTCGGAAAATTTCAAATCACCGTAATATTCTATTTCAGTAAATCCAAAATGAGCCAGGGTGGTATTTAATTCCCCTTTGGTATACGGATGAAGAAGCGTGCTGGTAAGTTGTGGGGTGGGTACATTATCTTCCCAAACGATGGTCAATATGTTGAATCGTATCAGATTTTCCAGAAAATCATAAAACCGGATAAATTCCCGGTTTTTTTCCCGGTTTATTCCAACAATTCGCTTTTTTGATCTTAACAGCTGGTCGTAATTCAGCATTTGAAGAACCAGAATTCCCGAATCATTTAAGAGGTTCGAGAGTCCCTGAACTGTTTTATGCAAATCCCCAATAGTCAACAGGTGAGGGAGTGAATTTCCCAGGCAAAAAATTGCATCAAATTTTTGAGAAACTTTTTGGGATACCTCCTGCATAGAAGCAGATACCCATTTCACTTTTACACCTGCCTGAGCAGCATTATGTCTGGCATGTTTTAACATATCCCGGGAGATGTCCGATCCGACCACTTTAATACCAAGTGTGGAGAGAATAATTGCGTGCAGTCCGGTTCCGCAGGCAACATCCAGGGCAGATTTAAATTCGTACCGTTTTATCCATTCCCTTAAAATTTTTTCTTCGGATTTAAATCTTGACTGAAAACGAGTCATCTGGTCGTAATGTGGCGCTAATTCCTGGTAAAATTCGGTAACCGTGTCTTTCATAAGAAATAACTTCCTCAGGACGCTTATGACTCTAACTCAAATTGTTACTTGAACTGAAATAAGTATGGAATTCCTGTTCCGAAATTTTCTCCGTCCAGCTCCGAAATCCTTTCTTTTCTGCAGTCTCGATTAATGGAACGGGTTTGAACGGCGTAATTAAGCAGTATACTTCATCCTCACAAAGACCAGCAATCTTGCTCATCACAAGTTGTACCGGATGTTCTCCATCTGCTAACATGGGCCTGGCATCAAGAGTATCTATGATTTTCCCGCCGGTTATCCAATCAGGTTTTTCACTGAAAGAAGCCGCATTCTTCCCGGTTATATTTTCCTCGATCTCCTGGCCAATCGCACATCTTAAACGATTTATCAATTCCCCAAGCGAAATATTTCCAATTTCTGCTGCCTGCCTCAACGTCGCAATTTTCGCAATTGTCTTGCGGAGCAATGGATTCTGTAGTTTACTAAATGCCGGTGCCATTTCAGTTAATAATTCCTCCAACTCTGGAAAGGTATCTAATAGTGTTCCGATTTTTGTATACGGGGTGATTACCAATTTTCGCGATCCTTCATTTTCCTTCATTTTTTACTCCCTTTCACCTTCATAATTCAACAATCTTTGCTCGCCTTCCAGTTTGCGGAGATCAGTTAAATCCTGGCTTACCTCCAGCGTACCCAGATATTGATTTTCCGCGCTTCGCATCGCAAAGTACTCGATGTGAATAAATCGCCCCTTCAAATTGATCCAGAAGACTGCCCGGTCCTGTTTTCCGGCTTTAAAATCGTCCAATATTTTTTGTACCAGATGGACACTGGAGGGCGGATGGCACATTTGCACTTTCCTCCCGATAATGGCCCGATTCCGGTCGAATATCCGATTTGGATTATTACTAAAGAACTTTACTGTGTCATCTTTATCCACAAAGGTGAGATCAACCGGCAATGTGTCAAACAATCGTTCGAGTTCTTCCGGATGAAAATTTCCGGTTTGAAATTGTATCAATCCGGAATCCTTCTTTTTCTGAACCTGGCCAGAAAGGTCATCCGGTACCCATTTCGCTTGAGGTGCTACCAAACAATAACCGATTTCATCGCTCTGTTGGTAAATCTCGTGCCATTCCAGATCAGTCAAAGTATCCAGACACATCGGAAATAAAATCTCCTGTTCTTTGTAAATCATCTCATCAACTGATTTTAGAGCAGGTTTAATAATCAATTCGGCAATTGTCTTCAATTCACCGGCAGTAATACTTTTGGTTGAGGAAATGGTATCGATGACATTCTTCAGAAGTTCGCGGACCTCATCATCCTTCCCCCACATAACTGTGGGAGGCCCGGTAATGCCATATTTTTCAAGGAATGGGAATAGCAGATTCTCCTTCCTCCGGTAATGTTTATCTATATCCATTAAATTATTAAAGTGCTGATGCAACCTCAACCACTGATCGGTTAGTGTGGTCCCTTCCGGTAATTTTTCGGATTCCGACAGGATAAGCTCGGCATTCAGGATCTCACTCTCCAGCGCTTCGTTTTCTTTAAGAAAAGTATCTACCGGATGGCCGGGAGGGACTTTCTTTGCACCGGTCAGGTCAACCACGCCTTTCAAAGCTTCCCCATGAACATCACACAACTTAAGCACTTCTTTTGCCGGCAAACCCTCGGCAATCAGCTCCTGCTCGGCTTCCACCACAACGCCATAAGGTATTTTACCCAGCAATCGGATCAGCTGTTTTTTTACCGCCTCAGCAGTTTTGCCCTCATGGAGCTGAAGGATCAAATGTTTCAGCAGCTCTTTTCGTTTCTGGGTGTTATTGATTAATTCACTCATTTCCTTAGTCCTGTTACATATTTATTTGAATTTTTATTTCCATGAATTTTCATCATATTCAGGCACCTGACCGCGATTATGCTGATAAGCCGGATCGTTTAAATGCCGGATATGATATTGATATTCTTTAATTGAAATTTCATTTTGCCAGAACCCACCCAACCGGGCAATTGCGATACCCAGAATGAAAACGAAAACAATGAGAAAAGCATAGATCTTTCCCGGCAATTTGAATTGCTTCTCTTTCGCAGAAAAATGAAGGGTATCTTTCACCGGACAGACATCCACACAGCTGAGGCAGGCATGGCACTCGTCTGACCAAACCTGTTTTACCTGATGGACTTTTATTTTTGCCGGACAAATTTTACTGCATTTTTCGCAGTCGATACAATTTTCTTTCACCCGGTGGATTTTAAATGGGCTTAAGAAACTTAGTCCCCCTAATAAAGCTCCATACGGACAGAGGTAACGACACCAGAAATAGGGTATAGCAAATGAGAACGCGACCAGGATGAGCAGGGTCCAGAAGGTAACCGAAGACATTTCTGTAAAAAACCTTAACATCTTAATATCAGCAATCTTATTATAGGGGCTATAAATAAAATGGTGGAGATCGACCAGTCTCATTTGTACAAAAACTGCAAAGAGAAAAAATAGCATTAATAAATATTTCAGAGTTCTCAGCGGATAATCCAGCCAGGTCGCTAATTTAAATTGGCGGTCGAAAACCATTTTATGGAGTTTTGTCAGCAATTCAGATATAAAGCCGACAGGACAAACCCAACTGCAAAACCCTTTTTTCAAGAAAATTGCCGTTACCAGAATAATCAGAAGTAAAACCAGAGCAGATGGGTGGATAGTATTAAACACTCCGGTTAATGACCAGTATTTCAGGCTAATCAGGGCACTAATCGGAAGAAAGCCTTCTACGCCTGGTGGCCTTGAGACGGTGGGGACTATCCCCTGTTCCAGTTGATGCACAAACCGGGCAAACTCAAACCCAATCCACAAGATGATCAGGAAGAACGACAATTGAATCATTCTGCGTACCGGTTGAATTTTATGACCGGTATTTCTTCTTCGGAAATATCTTTTTTGCCGGACAAATTTTCTTTGTTTATTTACTTCCGGTCCGGTTTCTATTTTCATTTCGTCAACTTCCAGATTTAAGACTATTTTATCTTATTATTAAGCACAACATTTTATTCCTATTTATCATCTTCTACAACATCAGGTTGGTTAAACGGAATCCATTTTGGGTAACATCCAAGGCCACCTGATGAAGCGAAGTTGATTCAAATAAATCGTGAATATTTTGCCGAATCCCAGTCCATTGATTATGAAGCGGACAGGGCTGGTCATCGCCGCAATTGTTTAATCCCAGAACACATTCAGTGAACAGGGACTCCCCATCAATAGCTTGAACTACATCCAGCAGGGAGATTTGGATTGCAGGTCTGGCCAGCGCGACTCCCCCTTTGGGACCCCGAAAGGAGGTCATGATCCCACTCTGGGTCAGGGTTTGTAAGATTTTGGTTAAGAAATGAAATGATATATTTAATTTTTCTGATATTTCTTTGATGGAAACAAATTCCTGCTGGTTCCGGGTAGCAACATACAGGGCAGCCCGGACGCCGTAATTACAAGCTTTAGAAAAAGTCATTTTTATATTCCAGTATTTAAGACTCTTTTGTCTTAATATAATAAATATTTTTAAAAATCAAACAAAAAAATATAATTTTCTGAACTCGATTTTCTCCACTCCTACGGTAATGATATTGCCGCTATAAATGAAATGATACCTTTCTATCTTTTCTTTCTATGCTTAATTTTAAAGAAAAAAGGAGCCTGGCTTATGTTGAAAATTCTAAAAATATTCTTTACCACACTGACTATCCTGACAATGTCAGTTTTATATTTTGGTTGCAGTGGTCAAAATACCAAAGGACAAACAGATATGGTTATAAATGAATCGGCTAAAGAAAATACCATCTCAGCACTGGTGGCCAAATTCGGCGATTCCGCCAGGGATAGAATCGATAAAGGCGTAAATCAGGTTGCCCTGCGCTGGCATAAAACCGATGGAACAGCGCAGGCCTTTCAGGATTTTTGTCTGAACAATTTTTCCACCGATTCCACCCAACTGAATGTTATTTTCACCCGATTTCAGGACCATCTGGAGAGCCTGTATGGGAATTTATTGCGTATCTCCCGCAATTTTAACTGGCAGCTGCAGGTAGATGTGGGCCCGGTTTATGCCATAGATTACTTATTCGCCAATTACGAACCCTATGCTCACGTCAGTGAAGATCTGTTTAAGACCAAAATTGCGTTTGCTGCACTTCTTAATTTTCCGCTGGAAACGCTGGAGCAAAAAAATTTAGAAGGACTAAATTGGCCTCGTAAAAAGTGGGCAGAAGTGAGATTAGTTGAAGACTTTTCCAGCCGCGTCCCGGCAGATGTCTTACAAAAAAGATCGGAAGCCTATACCCTGGCCGACGACTACATCAGCAATTACAACATTTACATGCATAATTTAATTGATAATGAAGGGCAGCGGCTTTTCCCGGCAGATTTAAAACTGATCAGCCACTGGGGTCTGCGGGATGAGTTGAAAGCCCAGTATGCCAATGCCGATGGTTTTGCCAGACAGAAGATGATCCAGGAGGTGATGCAGCGCATCATTCTACAGGAGATACCGGAAAAAGTTATCGACAGTGAAAAATTCGACTGGAATCCTTATGACAATAAAGTTTACCAGGCCGGAACGGATTCGGTGGTAGCGGCAAGCGCAGAGCCAAATACCCGCTACGATCATATCTGGGATATTTATCAGGGGGAAAAACTGGTGGATCCCTATTATCCCCAGGCACCGTCTCTTATCGACCGCCGGTTTAAAATCAACCGGGAAATGTCGAAATCTGATGTCGAAAATCTTCTCAAATCTGTTCTGCAAGCACCGGTCTTGAAAGATATCGCTGCCTTAATACAGAAAAGATTGGGGCGGCCTCTGGAACCATTCGATATCTGGTATACCGGATTCAAACCGAAATCAAGGTATAATGAAGAAGCACTGGATAAAATCGTAGGAAAAATGTATCCAGATGTAGCTGCCTTCCAAAAGGATCTTCCCTATATTTTAAGAAAGATCGGATTTAGTCCACAAAAATCCGAATTCCTGGCAGAGCATATCCAGGTAGATCCCTCCCGCGGTGCTGGCCATGCCATGGGTGCAGCCATGCGGACAGACAAAGCCCATTTGCGCACCAGGATTCCCACCGGTGGTATGAAGTATAAAGGATTTAACATCGCCATTCATGAATTGGGTCATAATGTGGAACAAATATTCTCGCTTAACGAGGTGGATTATTACACCCTGAATGGTGTACCAAACACAGCCTTCACCGAGGCGTTTGCTTTTGTATTTCAATCCAGAGATTTAAAAGTGCTGGGACTCAGCGAGTCTTCCTCCGATGCGGAATATCTGCGAGCCCTGAATGACATCTGGGCGACCATGGAGATTTCCGGAGTAGCCCTAACTGATATCTACATCTGGGAATGGATGTATGAACATCCGCAGGCAAATCCGGAAGAGTTAAAACAGGCCATGATCACTATATCCAAACAGGTATGGAACGATTACTTCACACCGGTCCTGGGGATGCCCGACCAGATACTACTGGCCATCTATTCACACATTGTGGATGGCGGCATGTATACTCCGGACTATCCTTTGGGACATATAATTTCATTCCAGATAGAACAATACCTGCAGGATCATGCACTGGCAACGGAAATGGAACGCATGTGCAAATTAGGCCGGCTGTCCCCTCAGATCTGGATGCAACAAGCGGTAGGCTCCAGGGTTTCTTCCGAACCTCTGATTAAAGCAGCGGAGACGGCGAGTAAAAAAATAAAAGAGTAAGAATTCTGAAAAAAGTATATTCTTGAGGTAATTAAAAAGGCGACTTTTAGTCGCTTTTTTAATTTTCATGGGTTACCGGATAAAGTAATAACCCTTGAAATTATATCTATTAATTGGTAGATTTACCCCTGTTTTAAAGGGTTTTAACATGGAGGAAAAAACAGAGATGACTATTGCACCTAAAAATATGGCTGTCCTGGTTGCTGGCGGACCGGCACCCGGAATCAATAGTGTTATCAGTGCGGCAACCATTCGGGCTAACTTAGAGGGCGTGGATGTTATCGGAATTAAGGACGGTTTTAAATGGCTGATGCAGGGTGAAATTACTCACCATAATGTGCTGAATATAGAAGATGTCAGCCGAATACATTTTCGGGGCGGATCGTACATCGGCATCGCCCGGGATAATCCTACCAAGGATAAGAAATTTCTGGAAAATGTAGTGACTTCCTTACTTCGACTGAATGTGGATAAACTTATCACCATTGGGGGTGATGACACAGCCTTCAGTGCCATGAAAGTTGAAGAACTGGCTGCGGGAAGAATCAGAGTTGTGCATGTGCCAAAAACCATTGATAATGATCTGGATCTGCCGCACGGACTGTGTACTTTCGGATTTCAGACTGCGCGCCA